>Ga0310810_10002683_pt1 | contig 19208 bp, 17 predicted proteins | sample NCmetagenome_FD_207641 | JGI IMG/M metagenome (GOLD analysis project Ga0310810, IMG submission 207641) | Soil microbial communities from experimental microcosm in Duke University, North Carolina, United States - NC | ecosystem: Engineered > Artificial ecosystem > Soil microcosm > Unclassified ...
GTCCCGGAGCCAGCCCCATTCTTTGGCGTCCATTGATGCGCCCCCGCCGGACTCTTCGTCAATTCCCATTCGTAGCTGAACAGGTTGGTGAAGTAGTTGTTGCTCCACTTGGTAGGTGTGGTGGTCCAAATCACTTCCAGGCCGCTGCCGATGGTGTCAGCGCCAAAACCTTTGCCAAACTTGTTCTTCCACCCAAAGCCTTGATCCTCGATGAGGGCTCCTTCCGGTTCGGGGCCCACATATTGAGCGGGGATGGCGGCGCCGTGAGTTTTGCCGAAGGTATGTCCGCCGGCGATGAGGGCAACTGTTTCTTCGTCGTTCATGGCCATGCGGGCGAAAGTTTCGCGGATATCCCGCGCCGCGGCCATGGGATCCGGCTTGCCACCAGGGCCTTCCGGATTCACATAAATCAGGCCCATTTGCACGGCAGCGAGCGGATTCTGAAGATCACGGTCGCCGCTGTAGCGCTCGTCCGCCAGCCAGGTGCCCTCAGGTCCCCAAAAAATATCCTCTTCGGGTTCCCAGACATCTTCGCGCCCGCCACCAAAGCCGAAGGTCTTGAAGCCCATCGACTCAAGGGCGACGTTGCCGGCGAGAATCATGAGGTCGGCCCAGGAGATTTTGCGCCCGTACTTCTGCTTGATCGGCCAGAGCAGCCGGCGGGCCTTGTCGAGGTTCACGTTGTCTGGCCAGCTATTCAGCGGCGCGAAGCGCTGCTGACCGGCCCCCGCCCCGCCGCGACCGTCGCCGATGCGGTAGGTACCGGCGCTGTGCCAGGCCATGCGTATGAAAAGCGGACCGTAGTGGCCAAAGTCAGCCGGCCACCACTCCTGCGAGTCCGTCATCAAGGCATGCAGGTCCTTGATCACGGCGTTCAGATCCAGGCTCTTGAACTCTTCGGCGTAGTTGAATTCCTTCCCCATCGGATCGGAGAGGGGAGAATGCTGGTGCAAGACTTTCAGGTTTACCTGGTTTGGCCACCAATCAACGTTCGCATGGGATTTGCGAACGCCATGCATTACCGGGCACTTCGATTCCGGGATAGTGTTTTTTTCCTTAGTTTCGGGGACAACGCTTCCCGATGATGTCGCGAGTGTATTTTCCATTTTTTCGTCCTTCGATTCTGGATTGCGTACTGCGTGAAAATCAGGTTTTTGAGCGGCAGCGGCGACAGAGACCAAAGACCTCGATCAAGGGCTGCGATAAATCAAAGCCGTCCGGCAGTTGCCGGGATAGCCGGTCGAAATCGACAAATTCTCCTTCGATGTCCTGCACCGACTTGCAGCGGGAGCAGACCAGGTGGTTATGAGGTTTGAGATTGCCGTCCACGCGTAATGTGGAGGCATGAGGAGTGACCTCTCGCAGCAATCCGCACTCGATGAAAAGCCGCAGATTGTTATAGACCGTGGCCAGAGAAATGGATGGAATGCGGCGCCGAACCACCGCATAAACGTCTTCCGGGGAATAGTGCCCGTGAGAAGCGATCACGGCTTCAAAGACCAGCTGACGCTGGTGCGTGACGGCCAATCCGTGCTTCGCCGCCAAGTCGCGGAACTGTCCATGGCTAAGACGCATGTTTTTTATTGAATAATAATTATTACAAAACAAGCCGGAACCTTGTCAACCGGAAATGCCCCCTTGAAGCCGGATGCGACAGCTGTGACACAAGTCACAGCCAGCATGTGACAAGGATTCTATGCTCTCAGGCGGGAGATGGCAGATGGGGATCCAGCTTCATGACTTAACCGGGCTTGATATGCCTCCAGTTTTGCCGGCGCCCAAGCCCCCAAAACCCCTAGGAAAAGCTAAGAAGAAGCTGGTCCGGCGCACCAAACGAGACTACTCGCAGGTGCTGCGGCGATCCTACCAGGGCGCCTTTCTGCTGATGAATATTTACCTCGGCGGGGTGTTTTATTTCTGGGTAAAGCAGTTTGAAAGCGGACGGGGTGCGGCGACGATCTCAAGGCCGGCGGGGGTTGAGGGTTGGCTTCCGATAGCAGGCATGATGTATGCCAAGTACTGGCTGCTTACGGGACATGTGCCGTCGTTGCATCCGGCTGCCATGTTCCTGCTGCTGACCTTTGTGGCAATGGCATTCCTGCTTCGCAAGGCTTTCTGCAGCTGGTTGTGCCCGGTGGGAACCTTATCGGAGTATCTGTGGCGGGCAGGACGCAAGCTGATGGGACGCAATTTCCGGGTATGGAAGATGCTGGATATTCCGCTGCGCGGGTTGAAGTACATCCTGCTGGGCTTTTTCGTGTGGGCGGTTTCTTCGATGTCGGCGAACGCGATTGACGCATTCATGCGCAGCGACTACGGCGTGATCGCAGACGTGAAAATGCTCAACTTTTTCCGCTTCATGGGAGAGACCGGCGCGATCGTGGTGGGCATCCTGGTGATTGCTTCCGTATTCATCCAGAATTTCTGGTGCCGCTACCTGTGCCCTTATGGCGCGCTACTTGGGCTGAGTTCACTTCTAAGTCCACTAGGGATCCGGCGGGAGCCCGCAGCCTGCATCGACTGCGCCAAGTGCACAAAGGCATGTCCATCGTCATTGCCGGTGGACAAGCTCATTACCGTCAGGTCCGCCGAGTGCACCGGATGTCTGGAATGTGTGGCAGTTTGTCCTGCGCAGGGCGCTCTGCAGATGTCAGCGGTGTCACGCTGGAGACCGATACTCAATTCTAGAGAGAGATCTATGCCACCGTGGATGCTGGCGGCAGCGATTGCGGCCTTGTTCTTTGGTGTTGTCGGATTTGCAAAAACGGCGGGGTACTGGACCTCGGATGTGCCGGCAAACACCTACCGGGAACTGGTGCCCCATGCCAATGAGGCACGCCATCCCATGCCGGGAGATCCCGCGCTGACGCGGTAAGTTTCAGAATGAGGGATCAATCAAGAAGGCGTTAGCGGCGTTCCATAGATTTGACGTGCAGTACATTGCCCTGAACGATCCCGATTACCTGCACAGTCTGACCGGCCAGCTGTTTGGCTTTCGACTGATCGTCGAGCCGGTATTGATCGTTTCCGCGGCGAAGATAATAACTGCCGTTTTCGAGGAGAATTTCGCCCACGAAAGTCTGCGATCTATCTTCCTGAGGATGAGCGCCGGCGGCAGAGGATTTCGGGGGTGGGGCTTTTGAGGCGGGAGCTTTAGCCGTGGGATCGGCGGGTTGAGGCTGCTGGCTCTGAGATTGAGCCAGCGCCATCGAACTCACCGCGATCAAGGATACCCGCGCAACCCACTTCATTCACATTCCCTGGGTGCCGGTCGCCCGATCGTTCTCCGCCTGAAATCGGTCGCGCATTCTGCCGCCGATGTCCTGCACCTTGTCTGAGATGGTGGAACGCGCTTCCTCGCCGCTTACCGGAGCCAGCAGCATACCAACACCCAGGCCCACGCCGACGCCGATCAACATCCACTTGAGGCGGCTGGGACGCTCAAAACGGCCGCGGACCGTATCACCCAATCCGCTGACCCGGTCAACCACGTTCTCGTAAGTGTCCTGTGCCTTGTCGCTAATGTCACTGAACCTGTCGGCCAATCGTTCGCGGACAGGGTCAAGTAGATAGAGGCCGGTTCCCAGCAGCGCCTTCAGCAATTGATTTCTTGTATCTCTCTTCATAAGACATTCCTCCCGAATTTACGCGCTTAGTTGTGAACTTCCTAGGATGCAAATGTAGAGGATACCTTTGGCTCACGCAGTGATAAGGAATAAAGTTCCAGAGACCCGGATGGAAGTGGCTGGCCAGCACGACAGGCGCGCAGAAACAAAGCCGCAAGTAAAGAAATCACGAGGGTTACAGCGAGCTTATCTGAGTTCAGCCAACTCCAGCCGCAATTTCTGCGTGGCCCGAAAGAGCGTGTTCTTGATGGTATTTTCGGTCGTGTTGAGGATCGAAGCCACGGTCTGCAGTTTCAATCCCTCGTAGTGTCTCAATTCAAACACAACCCGCTCCCGAGCTGAAAGTCGGCCCAGTGCCCAGCGAATGCGTTCCCGCAGCTCACTGCTGAGAGCGACGCGTTCGGGGCTGGCGCCGGCCCGCAGATCAGCGGCCCGATCCAGGGCGGTGGTTTCCCGATCCTCACTTTCGACGTGGGGTTCGGCGTAGGAGTAGCGGTTCCGCAGCTGCTTACGGCGCAGGTGATCGCAGCATAAATTGGTCACAATGCGGTAAATCCAGGTGTAGAAGGTGCACTCGAAACGGAATTTGCCGAGGTTGCGATAGGCCCGCAAAAACGCGTCCTGATAGATGTCCTGCGCGTCTTCCAGGGAATCTGTCAGATGAAGCGCCATGCGGAGAACGGTGCGGTCATACTGCTGCACCAGTTCTTCGAAGGCGGCGCTGTCGCCTTCCTGGGCACGCCGTACCAGAATCATGTCATCCACCCTCGTAGGCCGGGCCGACCCTGTCGAAGCCGCCGACACTGCAAAGGGAAGCGGCTGGGAGTAATCCGTGCGAATTTTGCTGGCCTCACACACAAACACAGCTCCTGCTCCGTTAACCGACAAATTTGTAACCTATGCCGTGAATCGTCAGGAAGTAATGCGGCTCGTCAGGCTTGGGCTCAAGTTTCTGCCGTAGCCGCACGATGTGCGCATCTACAGTGCGCGTTGTGGGGAAGCGATCATATCCCCAAACTTGCTCCAGAAGCTGATCGCGGCTCAAGGCTTCCCCGGGATGAGACAGGAAATACTTGAGCAACTCAAATTCTTTCGAAGAGAAGTCCAGCGGCTTGCCCTGGCGGGAAACCTGGCAACTACGCAGATTCACTTCGACGTCACCGAAAGCATAACGATTTTTATCGTGTTGCGGGGTACCAGCCCGGCGAAGCACAGCCTTTACACGGGCGAGCAGTTCGCGAATGGAAAATGGCTTGGTAACGTAGTCATCGGCGCCCAGCTCCAACCCGACGACCTTGTCCACTTCCTGGCCGCGCGCGGTAAGCATGATGATGGGGATGGAGGGACGCTTGGCTTTGAGCTGCTTGCAAACGTCGAGGCCGCTCATGCGCGGCATCATCACGTCGAGAATAACCAGGTCTGGAGAATCGGACAGGGCGCGTTCGAGGCCGGCTACACCGTCCATGGCGCTGAGAACCTGGTAGCCTTCGAACTCGAAATTGTCGCGCAAGCCGGCGACCATGCCGGGCTCATCTTCAACAATCAGAATCTTGGCCATGAGCTTCTCTCCAGATACTGAAACAACTCTGGTTACGTGTTGGTCGCCGATGCTGCCTGTTTGATCTCGGCCGTTTGCTGCAGCGGCAAAGATAAGGTGAATTTGCTGCCTTGACCGGGAGTGCTGTCCACCGAAACTTCGCCACCATGCGCATGGGCAATGTGCCGCACCAGCGACAGGCCGAGCCCGCTGCCCTTGGTGTTATGTACCAGTGGATCTCCTACCCGGTAGAACTTCTCAAAAATCTTCTCCTGCTCTTTCTGCGGTATGCCAATTCCGTGATCGACGACTTCCAGCTTCACGGAGCCGTTCTCGCGGTAGAGGCTGACACCGATGTACTTGCGATCCTGCGAATACTTGAGGGCGTTGTTCACGAGGTTGACGACCGAACGCGCCATAGCCTCCCGGTCAACGCGAATCGGGGGCACCGGATCGATTTTTTCTTCCAGAGTGAAGCCGTGCTGCTCAATCTGGTAGCGGTAAGACTCGAGGGTGTTGGCAACCAGTTCGCGCATATCGGTTTCGCGGAAGTCGTATTCTTTGCGGCCGGCCTCGATCCGTGAAAAATCAAGAATGTTGTTGATCAGGGTCGTGAGCCGCTCACTTTCTTTGCGGATAATCTGGTAATACTCCTGAAACTTCTCCGGGGTTTTCAGGCGACCCATCTCCAGGGTTTCGGCGTAAAGGCGTATCAAGGCCAGCGGGGTTCGCAGTTCGTGGGACACATTGGAGACGAAGTCGGACTTCAAGCGGGCCAGCGCAATTTCTTTGCTGACGTTGTGATAGGTGAGCCAGAGTCCGAAGGCAAGAACCAGGGAGAGTCCGCCGAGAATCATGAAGCTGGTGCGGACGAAGCGATCACTGATGGCCTGCAACGTGGTGCCACGCATCTTGATGGCCAGCGCCAGGCCAGGAAATGCACCTTCCAGGTTACGCTCGACCTCCGGCTCGCCTCCGTCCCATCCTGGGGAGGCAATTATCGGAGTGGCATCCATCTTGGTGTGAATCATCATGACGGCATGATTCACGTCGCTTTGGGATTCGGCGACGTTGCGGCTCATAACACTATCGAGCGCTTCCGGCAAGAAATGATCGCGAAGATACTCGGCGTCGAATAGCACTCCTGCTATGGGCGGTTTGGTTTCGCCGGTTCCGTCGATCACGAACATGGCCATGGACTGATAAAGGTGCTTGTCTCCCCGGGTGGTAAAGCTGCCTTCAAAGACATAGGGAACACCCATATGTTTTTCTTTTTTCTTCAAGTTAATGTGAAGTTCGTCGTAGTAGCCGGGCATCCAGCCTTTTGCCATTTCCAGGAACTTGTCTCCCTCCTCCTCGAACTCAGGTTGATTCCGGCGCGAGGGCTGGGAACGGAAAATCCAATCGTGTCCTGGCTGGTAAATGAAAATATGAGCGGCATAGGGGTGACTGGTAAGAAGCTTGTCGAGGGATCCCGAGCAGGTTGCGCCGGGTTTGGGAAACTCTTTGCGCAGGTCGTCAAGCAGATCGTAGGCCCGCTCATTAATCTGCTTTTCAGAAATGACCAAAAGCTGGCTGAAATCTCTTTGAAAGGCCGCTGCCACGGCGCTATCCCGCTGGATGTGCTTTAAGTGATGAACGCTGAGGCCGATTAATATCGCCGCCGGCAGAATGACAGCAATTTCGAGCGTGAGCATGAGGCGAGTACGCTCGTCCCATCGCCGCATTATGCCCTTCAGCTTCATCCGCGCGCGCTTCCTTTCATCTCTCCGGACCAGGGAATCGGCCACTTCAACTCGCGACCAACATAACCCTACGCAACAGCGGGGGTGTCAAACATGGGTAAAAAGACGTAAAAAATTGTGAAATCCCGAATCAGGGTAGCCATTTTCGCGAAACCGCTAGCTCCTGAGAAGACCAGATGAAAGGTTCCGGGCCGCCGATTCGCAATTTACAGAGTTGCGCGCACGATTTGAGCAGAGCGATTGCGCCCAGGAGTGAAGATGATTACTTTGCGTCCAAGCGCAGATCGATCTTGATCTGGCTGCGATTGTCGAACTGGCTCAGGGTTTTGGTGTCGCTCTTGTGGCCATTGAATTGAGCGTATATTTCGTAGTCAATATCGGGCGACAAGGCGGGAAACCGAAAGACGCCATCCGGTCCGACGATATAGGTCTTGATAGTACGGGTGCGGGTGTTGGTGATGTAGACGACCGCGCTCGGAACCGGCGAATCATGCTTATCGAGCACCTTGCCAGTCAGCAATTTACCGACTGAGGCATTCTTGTCCTTATAGGGCTCAGCGACAGCAACCATAGCCATCAGCAACAGCGCGAGGGCAACAACCGAGATGCGTTTCATGGTCTCCCCTCCTCTGAATCCCAACAGCAGGTACTCTACTATTTTAGATGCAGGCTAACATTGGCCCGCTCGTCATTTTCGATCCTGACCGTTACCTCGGGAACTTCACTTAACTTCTTTCCATTCAGTAGCTTAAGGTCTTTCACGTCGGCTCGAACCAGGTAATCGGCGCGACCGGCGGGAACCCTTTGAGCAAACTCACCGGCATGGTCCGAGCGCAGCTCCCATTTGGGCTTCTTCTGATCCGCAGGGCGTATGAAAATTCGCACGCCGTATACTGCGCGGTCATCGGGACCGTACACGGTTCCGTAAATCAGAGCGTATGGCTTTTCAGTGTGTTTCTGCTCGGGAGGGACCGGAGCGGACGCCAGCGAGGTGCAAAAGACCGAAAGAAGCAGAATCGCGTTGATGGAGGCGGCACGCACAGATTGCCGGGTGCAGTGCGGGCCCAGGGCATTCACGAATAGTCACCGTCTTCGGTTTCCTCTTCTTCTTCGTCGTCCAATTCCTCTTCTTCGACCGGTTTCAACTCGATGGGATTGATCGTGATGATCTCAAAATCCGATCCACACTCCGGACATGAAACAATTTCACCCTCGTCGACTTCATCTTCTTCGATATCAAGATCGGTTTCGCACTCAGGACAGGAAACCATGATTTGCCTCCGTTCTATTTGAGCCCCTGATAATATTTAGATTCTCTCGTGGCACAAGGTCAAGTGCCGGGCAGTATTGCGAATCCCAGGAGAATTTTTCCCAATTGGATTTTCTCATGCTAGCAGGTCGCCCATTAAAGTTATGGAAAATTGCGTCTCTGATGCTGATGTTGGGCGGCGCGTTTTCCGCGCAGTCGCAGGAACGAGTGTCACTGAAATTCCCGGCGGGACAACCGGATCCGCAGATTGCCGCAGCGCTGAAGAATGTGTCGCCGGCCACCATCGAATCGAACCTAGGGAAGCTGGTCGGCTTCGGCACACGGCTGACGCTCTCAGCGCAAGATCCCGAAGCAATTGCGGCGGGACAGGGCATAGGCGCGGCGCGCGAGTGGATTAAGTCAGAGTTTGAGCGCTACTCGCGGGAGTGCGGGGGATGCCTGGAAGTGAGGGTTGACTCGTTCACGGAGCAACCCGCGGACCGAATCCCGCAAGCGACGCAGATAAGTAACGTGTATGCGATTCTCCAAGGCACTGACCCGGAGCGGGCGAAATCCATTGTGCTGGTCACAGGGCATTATGATTCGCGAAACAGCGACACGTTCGACAGCAAGGGCGCGGCGCCGGGCGCAAACGACGACGCCAGCGGCACGGTGGTTAGCCTGGAATGTGCTCGCGTGCTGAGCAAGCTGAAGTTCCCGGGAACGATTATTTTTTTGACGGTCGCCGGCGAAGAACAGGGCCTGAATGGGAGCCAGCACTTCGCCAAAATGGCAAAGCAACAGGGCTGGAACATAGAAGCGGTACTTAACAACGATATCGTGGGCGGGAATCGCAGCCCGGAGCAGGACACTGGGGTCGTGCGGGTGTTCTCGGAAGGCGTGCCAGCAGCCGCCACCGAGCAGCAGCTGCGCATGATCCGCAATCTGGGCGGCGAGAGCGACTCGCCGTCGCGCGAACTTGCCCGCTACGTGGGAGAGGTGAGCCGCACCTACGGGACCCAGGTCAATCCACTTTTGGTTTTTCGCCTGGACCGCTATCTACGCGGGGGAGACCATTATTCTTTTAATCAGCAGGGATTCGCAGCGGTACGGTTTACCGAATATCGTGAAGATTACAATCACCAGCACCAGAATGTGCGCACCGAGAACGGCATCGAATACGGCGATCTGACGAAGTTCGTCAATTACGAGTACATCGCGCGCGTGGCCCAACTAAATGCCGCGACCCTGGCCTCGCTGGCCGCTGCGCCGGCGCCGCCTGCCAATGTACGTCTGCTCACCAAGAACCTGGAAAATGATTCGACTCTGACTTGGGACGCATCTCCGGAAGCGGCTGGGTATGAGGTTGTTTGGCGGGATACCTCGAGTCCTGTGTGGGATCACTCGCAAGCCGCGGGTAAAGTTAGTCGCGCGACAATGAAATATTCGAAGGACAACGTGATCTTCGCAGTAAGAGCGCTCGATGCGGAAGGCCATCGCAGCCTGCCTGTAGTACCCTCGCCCGAGCGATAACGGCCGGAGTGCGGTATGCTTATAAGTTGGGCCAATGTGCCGACAGCCAGAGGAATCGGACTGGTCTAATTAAGACTTCCTTTTCATGTACCGCGGCCGCACACTTTCGTTGAGTTTCCCTCCGTTCACTCACTGGGTAAAGCGGATCATCATCGCCTGCGCGGCGATTTATCTATTCCAAGTCATGATCGGAGCTTTTACCGGCAGCGGCGAGCGGTACCTGTTTCACTACCTGGGACTCGTCCCCGTGTTCGTGACGCATGGAATGATTTGGCAGTTAGTCACCTACTCATTCCTGCACGCCAGCCTGATGCACTTGCTGGTAAATATGCTCACGTTGTGGATGTTCGGCTCGATGCTGGAACAGGATTGGGGGCCGAAGCAGTTCCTGGAATTTTATCTGTTCTGCGTCGTCGGAGCTGCACTGGTCAGCATTGCCGTTGCTCTAATCGGTTGGGGAAGCATGACGATACCGACGGTGGGGGCTTCGGGCGGTATTTACGGCCTGCTGATTGCTTTCGGCATGCTGTATGGGGACCGCGAGATTCTGATGTTCCCGCTGCCTTTCATGATGAAAGCGAAGTACATGGTGGCAATCATCATTTTTGTGGTGGTGATTGCGACTCTTCAGCCAGCACAAGGCGGGGTGGCTAATTTCGCGCACCTAGGCGGCCTCTTATTCGGCTTCCTGTACATCAAATTTCTTCCGCGGCGCGGTTTGGCGGCTGGACTTTCCGAACGTTATTACCGGGCACGCAACGATTACTACCGCGCGAAGCGCCGCCGGGCGGCAAAGAAATTTGAGGTTTACATGCGTAAGCAGGGAGAGAATCCCGGCCGTTTCGACGAATATGGAAATTATCTTCCGCCCGAAGACAAGAAGAACGGCGGGGGAAAGTCAGGCTGGGTGAACTGAGGATGGGCAGGAAGTAAACTTAGCCGCGAAACAATCTCTGGACTTCTTCCACGATCAGCGCCGGCAGGTTTTTTGCCTGAGGCGCCACCTTTCTCGAAAACCCCAGATCGTGCCCCACTCCTTCGACACTGATAACGCGGGTCTCCGCCGGGATTAGGCTGCGGGCCGCTTCGATCTCCTGCGACGATGCAAATGGATCGCGGGTTCCATGAACAAACAGCGCGGGAATCTTTATTCGAGGCAGGTGTTCAGTGCGCATGCGGGTTGGGTTCGAAGGCGGGTGCAGCGGATAGGAGGAGAGCAGCAAGCCGGCGGCGAGACCGGGAAGATCTGCAGCCAACATGGAGCACTGGCGGCCGCCGTAGGAATGTCCGCCCATGCAAACCGTGCCGGCCACTCGCTCTTTCAAGCTTTCAACGGCTCTGGCCAGTCCTTCACGATCACGCGGCGCGTCCCCCGGACGAGGTGGCCCGAATGAACGCTTTTGCCTGTAGGGCAGATCACAACGGAGCACGATCCATCCAGATTCGGCCAATGCATTCGCCAGTGCGATCAGGAACGGAGCTTGCGCGTTGGATCCCGCTCCGTGGGTAAGAACCAGACCTCGATTAGACGATCGGGCTGGGAGGTGCAGGAATCCATGCACCGGAGGATCGGTGCTTTCGTCCATGAATCGTTCTAGCGGCGGGAGACTCACGAAAATCTAAAGAGGAACTTCTTCCAGAGCTTCGTACACTCTGATAATGGTGATCTGGTCGGCGAGTCGTGCCCAGCAGCGCAATGCGGCGGGATCTTCCTGCGCGTTACGCCGGGATGCAGCTGAGGCCCAGTAGCGGACGAGAATGTAGCGCCTGGTAGCCAGCTCGCAATACAGCAGGTCCCGGCTGTAACCATTCTTGGACAAAACGCCCGCGAGTTCTCGAAGAGTATCGAGAGCCTCCTGTTCTTTGTCCTGGGCAGGCTCAAACACCGCGACGGAAAGTATTTCTTCAGACATGCTGAATTCTACGGCTTTTTGCGGCGATCGTGCCGGGAATGCTGCTCTTCGTCCATGGCAATGTGTAGACGCATGAAATTCGTTGAACCGGAGGCCAGACGCGTACCGGCGACCACACCGACGACTTCGCCCGGCTTGATCTTACCTTGCCTGAGCAGCTGTTTCTCGGCGATCTCGACCATTTCCTCGCCTGAACGAGCCTGACGCTGGAGAATTGGCCGGACTCCCCACAGCAGGTTCAGGCGGTTGCAGACTTGCGGGGACTGGCTAAAAGCAAAGATGTCAGCCTGGGGCCGATACTTCGAAATGAGCCGGGCAGTATTCCCGCTTTCGGTAAAAATGGCAATAGCCGCCATATCGAGGTCCTCGGCGGCATGCGCAATCGACTCACAGATCGTCTCCGCGATGGACAGCCGATGCTGTGCGCGGCGTCTCCTGAACGTGCCTTCCTGCTGAACGTTACGCTCAGCCTCAACTACGATCCGGCTCATGATTGCCACGACTTCGCGCGGGTATTTGCCGGTGGCGGTCTCCGCCGAAAGCATTACCGCATCCGTGCCGTCGAAGATCGCATTGGCGACGTCGCTGGCTTCGGCGCGCGTTGGGCGGGGATTATCCACCATGGACTCCAGCATCTGGGTGGCGGTAATCACCGGCTTGCGGAATTCGGCGGCGCGCCGTATCACCCGCTTCTGAATAACCGGCACCCTCTCCGGCGGAAGCTCGACGCCGAGATCGCCACGGGCTACCATGACTGCATCCGCCGCCTCCAGAATCTCGTCCAGATCTTCGATGGCCTGTGGCTTTTCGAGCTTGGCAACTACCTGGGCGCTACCTCCCAGATCGCGAATCAGTTCCTTGATCGCATACACATCAGCTGCGGTTCGAACAAATGAGAGCGCGACGAGGTCCACACCCTGTTTAAGACCGAATTCCAGGTCTTCACGGTCCTTATCGGTCAGCGAGGGCAAGCTGAAAACCGCGCCGGGCAGGTTGATACCCTGGTTCTCGCCGAGCAAACCTCCGTTGATGACTTCACAGTCGACATCATCGTCCTGAATACTTTCGACCCGCAGTTCGATCAATCCATCCGACAGCAAGATCTTTGATCCCGGCTCCACCTCTTTGGCTAAAGCCTGGAAGGAGGTAGAAATCAATTTCTCGGTTCCGGGGATATCCCGCGGGGTGAGAACAATACGAGAGCCGGTTTCGATCTGGACAGGAGTGTGTCCCTTCAGACGGCCGGTCCGGATCTTGGGGCCTTGAAGATCCTGCAGAATGCAGACCGTGCGTTCCTCTTTTTTGGCGGCGCGCCGTAAGCTGCGGATGTTGCGGGAGTGCTCCGCATGGCTGCCGTGAGAAAAATTAAGACGAGCGACGTCCATGCCGAGACGCAACAGGTCGCGCATCTGAGATTCGGAATTCGAAGCGGGCCCGATGGTGCAGATGATCTTGGCACGCCGAAAAGGTGTGGCGAGGGCTCCTTCCAGCGCCAGATCCACAATAATGGAGGGATTAGCACTCTCGATATCGCCAAACACGAGGTCGAGTTTTGTGTCCATGAGGGTAGCCTGATGGTCACCCAACTTACAGGGCGATGGACTTGTTGTCCGAGATTGCGACTAATTCCCTTCCCAAGGTTGATCTGGGGAACAACATGGCGTTGAATTCGGCGCCGACCAGAATAACCAGAGCAATGATGTACATCCACACCAGCAGAGCGATTGCGACACCGAGCGAACCGTAGATGATGCTGTAGTCGGCGAAGCCATTCAAGTACCAGCTGAACAATAGAGTGGCGCCAAACCACATGCCGGTCGCCAGCGTGGCTCCAGGGAGCACGCTGTGCCAGGGCTGGGTTCGCGGAACTGCGTTGTGGTAGATCAGCGCAATGACGGCGATGCTGGTGAGAATCGCGATCAACCAGCGCAATGCCATCCACAGCAATAAGACGTAAAAGCCGAGTTCGCGGTCGAGAAGGAACAAGATGCGGGCTTCGATCCGGCTGCCAAAGGCCACCAGAATGGTGGAAAAGGTCATGGGAATGCCGGCCAGGAACACCAGCGAAAAGGCAATCAGACGCTCCTTCAGCAAACCCCAGGTCTTAGGCAACTGATAGGCATTCCGGAAGCCCTCCATCCACGAGATCATCACGCCGGAGGCGGTCCAAAGTGTCAGCAAGGAAGTCATAAACAACAGCCCGACGGAGCGCTGGGTTGTGCCTTTCAGGTAGGCAATCGCGGTCACGCTGCCCGCGGGCAGGATCTTGGCCAGAGCATAGGAGATCTCGCGCAGGTACACGCTGGTACCGCGGGAGGTAGCTAAGACGGAACCTAACACCAGGAGAGCGGGGAAAAAGGTCAAGATAGAGGAATAGGCAGCGGCCTTAGCGACGGCGAAGGCGTCGTGCTGAAAGGCACGCCAAACCGCCAGGCGCAAGAGCCTAAAAAAACGTAGCATGTGGGCCTCTAGGTTATGGCTAGCGGCCTCCATCTGCAAGACTGAATTGAATAACTGAGGTTCTAAATCCTTGGGATTGGCGTGCATAGGGAAAAACACACAGCGAATGCAGTGCGTTGGTGTGATGGGGTGCGGGTTGTCTCCCCCGCACCCCTCACGGTTATCGACTACTCGGCCGTCAGTTCCTCCGTCTCACCCTCGCGGCGCATGAGTTCCAGAGCCCGCTCGGCTTCCTCGTAGGCTGCCGAGACTTCCTCCTGGACCTTGGCCGCTGCCTCTTCCATTTCTGGCGAGAGCCGGACGTTGCGGTAATACTCCATGCCGGTACCGGCGGGAATAAGCCGGCCGACAATGACGTTCTCCTTCAAGCCGCGCAGGTGATCCACCGCTCCCTGAATGGAAGCCTCGGTCAGCACCCTCGTGGTCTCCTGGAAGGAGGCCGCCGAGATAAAGGACTCGGTCGAGAGTGAAGCCTTGGTGATCCCGAGGAGCAGGGGGCGTCCGGTAGCCGGCTTGCCGCCCTGTGCGATGACCCGCTCATTCTCTTCGCGGAAGCGGAACTTGTCCACCTGCTGCTCGAGAAGGAATTGGGTATCGCCCACGTCCTCGACTTTCACCCAGCGCATCATCTGGCGAACGATCACCTCGATGTGTTTGTCGCTGATGTTTACACCCTGCAGGCGATAGACTTCCTGGATTTCGTTCACCAGGTAAGCCTGGAGTTCCTTTTCGCCGAGAACGGCCAGGATGTCGTGCGGGTTGAGCGGGCCATCCATAAGCTGTTCGCCAGCCTTGATGCGCTCGCCTTCCTGCACGTTGACGTGAACGCCGCGCGGCACCTGGTATTCCTTCTCCGTGCCGTTGTCAGCTACCACGTAGATCTTGCGCTGACCCTTCGAAACTTCCCCGAACTTCACCGTGCCATCAATTTCGCTGATGACAGCAGTTTCGCGCGGCTTGCGGGCCTCGAAGAGTTCCACCACGCGCGGCAGACCGCCCGTGATGTCCTTGGTCTTGGTGGTCTCGCGCGGGATCTTGGCCATGACGTCGCCGGGATAGACCGTATCGCCGTCCTGCACCATCAGGTGAGCACGCGAGGGCATCAGGTAACGCTTGCTGGCTTTGCCGCCTTTGACCACGATAGCCGGCTGACGCTTCTCGTCGGGCGAATCTGCCACGACGTGCCGCGACAGGCCGGTGACCTCGTCGACTTCTTCGTGCAGCGTGACTCCTTCCTGGAGGTCTTTGAACTGCACGGTGCCGCCGATTTCGGTCAGGATGGCGAAGGTGTAAGGATCCCACTCGACCATAACCTGGCCAAGCTGGACCGGATCGCCATCGTTCACCTTAACCTTAGCGCCGTACACAACCGAGTAGCGTTCGCGCTCGCGGCCTTTCTCATCGACCACGGCAATGGAGCCATTGCGGTTCATGATCACCAGGTCGCCGGCCTTGGACTTCACGGTTTGCAGGTTGATGAAGCGGACCGAGCCGTTGCTCTTGGCATCGAGGCGCGACTGCTCGGAGACTCGCGACGCGGTACCACCGATGTGGAAGGTACGCATCGTGAGCTGGGTTCCGGGCTCGCCGATGGACTGAGCCGCGATGACGCCAGTAGCCTCGCCCAATTCGACCAGGCGACCTGAAGCCAGGTTGCGGCCATAGCACATGACGCAAACACCCCGTTTCGACTCGCAGGTCAGCACCGAGCGGATCTTCACTCGTTCGATGCCAGCTGACTGGATCGCTCCAGCCAGATCTTCGGTGATCTCGTGGTTGATGTCGACGATCACGTTGCCTTCGTAGTCTTTGATCTTCTCCAAGGAGACACGTCCGACGATACGGTCGCGGAGAGGCTCGATGATCTCGCCCGATTCCACGATAGAGCCGACATAGATGCCGTCCACGGTTCCGCAATCGTATTCGCTGATGATGACGTCTTGCGCCACGTCCACCAGACGGCGAGTGAGGTAACCGGAATCGGCGGTTTTGAGAGCGGTGTCGGCCAAGCCCTTACGCGCGCCGTGCGTCGAGATGAAGTACTCCAACACGGTCAAGCCTTCGCGGAAGTTGGCCGTGATCGGAGTCTCGATGATTTCGCCCGAGGGCTTTGCCATCAAGCCGCGCATGCCGGAGAGCTGGCGAATCTGCTGTTTCGATCCGCGAGCGCCGGAGTCGGCCATGACGTAAATCGGGTTGATCACGCCTTCCTTGTCGAGCTTCTGCATGTCGCCGAACATCTCGTCAGCCACCTTTTCGGTGATCGCCGACCAGATTTCGATGACCTTGTTGTAGCGCTCGCCATTGGTGATGGCGCCATCCAGGTACTGCTGCTGGACGCTTACGCCCTGCTTCTCGGCGTCGCGGACAAGAATTTTTTTATTGTCAGGGATGACCATGTCATCGATGCCGATGGACAGTCCGGCGCGAGTGGCATAGCGGAATCCGAGTTCCTTTACCAGATCGAGCATTTTGACCGTAGTCTCCAGCCCGAAGCGCAGATAGCAGTAGTTCACGAGCTGGCCAATACCCTTCTTCTTCAGCAGCCCGTTGATAAAGGGCATGGCATCAGGCAATTGTTCATTGAGAATTGCCCGGCCGACGGTAGTGTTGATGTAGCCGCGCTCCACATGTGTAGGCTCGGTATGCAGCACGTCCTGATCGTCATAAGCGGTGGTCAGGTCAATGACCTCGCCGGTATGACGCAGCCGAATGGGAGTCAGCGTCTCGACTTCCCCGGCTTCCCGCGCCAGGAGGACTTCTTCGATATTCGCGAAGGCGCGGCCTTCACCCTTGGCGCCGGGCTTGGCTTTGGTCAGGTAATAGAGACCAAGGACCATGTCCTGCGTAGGCACCGTAATGGGCTGGCCGGATGCGGGCGACAGGATGTTGTGCGACGACAACATCAGCACGCTGGCTTCCACCTGCGCTTCCGGAGACAGCGGAATGTGCACAGCCATCTGGTCACCATCAAAGTCCGCGTTGAATGCAGTGCAGACCAGGGGGTGAATCTTGATGGCCTTGCCTTCCACCAGCACCGGTTCGAACGCCTGAATGCCGAGGCGGTGCAGGGTTGGAGCGCGGTTCAGCAGAACCGGGTGATCCTTAATCACCTCTTCGAGGATGTCCCAAACAATGGATTCCTGCTGTTCCACCATTTCCTTGGCTTGCTTGATGGTGGTGCAGTGACCGGTCTGTTCAAGACGGTGATAGATGAAAGGCTTGAACAGCTCCAGGGCCATCTTCTTGGGCAAACCGCACTGGTGCAGCTTGAGTTCCGGTCCGACCACGATGACGGAACGTCCCGAGTAGTCAACGCGCTTGCCCAGCAAGTTCTGGCGGAAGCGGCCCTGCTTGCCCTTCAGAGTGTCAGAGAGTGACTTCAGCGGACGGTTGTTGGCGCCACGCAGCACGCGTCCACGACGTCCATTGTCGAACAGCGCGTCCACGGCTTCCTGCAGCATGCGCTTTTCGTTGCGCACGATGACTTCCGGCGCGTGCAGGTCCATCAGCTTCTTCAACCGGTTATTACGGTTAATCACGCGGCGATAGAGATCGTTGAGATCGGAGGTGGCAAAACGGCCGCCATCGAGTGGAACCAGGGGGCGCAGCTCCGGGGGAATGACCGGGATCACGTCGAGGATCATCCAGTGCGGCTTGTTGCCGCTCTTGCGGAAGGCCTCAACCACTTTTAAACGCTTGGCATACTTGAGCCGCTTCTGCATCGAGTTTTCGTGCTTCATCTTCTCGCGCAGCTCAACCGAAAGACTCTCGATGTCGACGCGCTTAAGCAGCTCTTTGATTGCTTCCGCGCCCATCATGGCTTTGAAGCCCGTGGGCCGGTATTGCTGATCCAGTTCGCGGAACTTAGCTTCGTCCTTAATGACCTCACGTTCTTTCACCGGCGCATCGCCCGGCTCGACGACAACGTAGGCTTCGAAATAAAGAACGGACTCCAGGTCCCGAAGAGAAATATCGAGCAGGTGTCCAATACGGCTGGGCAGGCCTTTGAAGAACCAGACATGCGAGCAGGGAGATGCCAATTCGATATGTCCGAGGCGCTCACGGCGAACTTTCGACAGTGTGACTTCAACGCCGCACTTGTCGCAGATTACGCCGCGGTGCTTCATCCGCTTGTACTTGCCGCAGAGACATTCCCAGTCCGTGACAGGGCCGAAGATGCGAGCGCAAAACAGGCCGTCCCGCTCTGGTTTGAAAGTACGGTAATTAATGGTCTCCGGCTTCGTAACTTCTCCGTGCGACCAGCTCCGGATCTTCTCGGGAGAGGCGAGGCTGATACGGATGGCATCGAAGTCGGCTATCGGATTTCCCAGGTCAAAGGGGCTCGAACGATACAAGGTGTTCCTCCGCTGTTTGCGGCTTTACGCGGCCGCGTGCGGCTCTCGAAATAAGCGGCTGTAGCCGTTGTCTCATCGGCCCGGCTGCACGAGAGCATCACAACCGGGCCCGTTTCTTCCAATCTGCAAAGCTTCCGTAGAGACGCAGCCAGGCTACGTCTCCACAGGACACTTATTAGTCGGCTGCGGCTGTGGCGACCGGCTTGCGCTCGGCGACCTTGATCAGCTCAACATCCAGGCATAGGGACTGCAATTCGCGAATCAGCACGTTGAAGGACTCGGGTACGCCGGGTTCCATGGCGGCTTCGCCCTTCACGATGGCCTCGTAGATCTTGGTTCGGCCATAAACGTCGTCGGACTTCGCGGTCAGCAGTTCCTGGAGAATGAACGCCGCGCCATAGGCTTCCAGCGCCCAGACCTCCATTTCCCCGAATCGCTGTCCGCCGAACTGCGCCTTGCCACCCAGCGGCTGCTGCGTGATGAGCGAGTACGGTCCGATGGAACGCGCGTGAATCTTGTCGTCCACCAGGTGCGACAGTTTGAGCATGTAAATGTAGCCAACCGTGACCGGCTGCTCGAACTTGTCGCCTGTCATGCCGTCATACAGGGCGGTCTTGCCCGACGTGGGCAGACCTGACCGCTCCAGCAGCGCCTTAATCTCCGCTTCCTTGGCTCCGTCGAACACCGGCGAACCCATGAATACACCGCGCGTGAGGCTGTTCGCCACAGACTCAAGCGTGTCGTCATCCAGTCCGGCGATGGTTTCGGCGAGCGCCGTGTCCTTGAA
>Ga0310810_10002688_pt1 | contig 19190 bp, 20 predicted proteins | sample NCmetagenome_FD_207641 | JGI IMG/M metagenome (GOLD analysis project Ga0310810, IMG submission 207641) | Soil microbial communities from experimental microcosm in Duke University, North Carolina, United States - NC | ecosystem: Engineered > Artificial ecosystem > Soil microcosm > Unclassified ...
GCGATCGGCTTCAACGCGTACGCGCCGATGCCGATCCGTCACGGTCTCACGCTCGGCGAGCTCGCGCGGCTGTTCAACGCCGAGAAGCGGATCGGGGCGGAGCTCGCGGTCGTGCCGATGCAGAACTGGCGGCGCGACGACTGGTTCGACGATACGGGCCTCGCCTGGGCGAATCCGTCGCCGAACATGCGCAACCTGATCGCGGCGACGGTCTATCCGGGCATCGGCGCGATCGAAGGCACGAACATCTCGGTCGGCCGCGGCACCGACGCGCCCTTCGAGCAGATCGGCGCGCCGTGGATCGACGGCCGCGCGCTTGCCGCGGCGCTCAACGCGCGCGCACTGCCGGGCATTCGCTTCTATCCGGTCAGCTTCACGCCGGCAGCGGGCGCGAAGCTCGGCGGACAGGAGTGCCACGGCGTATTCCTGATCGTGACCGACCGCGACCGGCTGAAGCCGGTGCGTGTCGGACTGGAAGTTGCGGCAGCGCTCACGCGCCTCTACGGCGACCAGTTCAGGCTCGAGGACGCGGCCTACCTGTTCGGATCGACGTCGACGCTGCAGCGCGTGCGCGCGGGCGACGATCCGGCGGCGATCGCCGCGTCGTGGGCGGCCGACGAAGCCGCCTGGCGGGTCATGCGGGCGAAGTATCTCTTGTACTAGACCCCGCGACGCTACGACGCTCTACAGAAGCCACGTCGGTTGATAGAGCAGCACGTACACGAGCACGCCCGTCACCGAGACGTACAGCCAGATGGGAAACGTCCACCGCGCGATCGCGCGATGCTGCGGATAGCGGCGCTTCAGCCCCCGCGAGAGCGTCACGATCGCCATCGGCAGCACGACGGCTGCAAGCGTGACGTGGGTGATCAGGATGGTGAAATAGAGCGGCCGTACGAACCCGTGCCGCGTGAAGCGCACCGAGCCGACTTGCGCGTGGTAGACGAGATAGCACGCGAGGAACAGCGACGAGGTGACGAATGCGGCGATCATCACCTTCCGGTGCTGTTCGATCCGCCGGGCGCGAATGAGCGCGTACGCGATCACGAGGAGCACGCCAGAGACAGCGTTCAGCGTCGCGTTCACCGCCGGAAGATCGTGGACGGTCATCGGAAGAGGCGCGAGCGCCTGCGGCTACAGCTTATCGGCCACCAGCACGATCCAGAGGAGCGGCAGGTAGACGATCGACCCGACGAACAGCGCGCGGGCAGCCGGCCCGCTGCGGCTCGCGCTGAAGCGCGCCGCGAGCGTGACCAGACCGACCCCGAGCGCGAGCGCGACGCCGAGATAGATCGGGCCGGCGACGCCGACGAGTGTCGGCAAGAGGCTCACCGGCAGCAGCGCCGCCGCGTACCAGAGCGCTTGACGGCCTGCGCGCCGCCCTTCGGGCTCGATGACCGGCAGCATCGGGAAGCCCGCCTTCCCGTAATCGTCTCGATAGAGCCACGCGATCGCCATGAAGTGGGGAACCTGCCACAAAAAGACGATCGCGAAGAGTGCCGCGCCGCCGGCTTGAACCTCGCCGCGCGACGCCGTCCATCCAATCAGCGCGGGCAGCGCGCCGGGCACCGCGCCGACGAGCGTCGCCACCGGCGTCTTCCGCTTCATGGGTGTGTAGACGATCAAGTAGATCGCGAGCGTCCCGAAGGCGAGCGCCGCTGCGAGCCAGTTGGCGCGCGCCGCCAACAGCGCGAGGCCGCCCGTGGACAGCATGAAGCCGAAGATTCGCGCGTCGGCGGCGCCCACGCGTCCAGCCGGCAGCGGCCGCAGGCGTGTGCGGCGCATCAGCGCGTCGGTGTCGCGCTCCGACACCTGGTTGAGCACGGCCGCACCGCCGGCGACGAGCGCCGTGCCCGCGACCGCCTGCGTCATCGCGACCGCGTCGACGCCCCCTTGCGCGCCCAGGTAATAGGCCGCGGCGCTGGTTGCGACCACCAGGAAATTGAGGCGCGGCTTCGTCAGCGCGAGGTAGTCGGCGGCGACCGACGCCGATCGGTGCGCGCCCGCCAGCGGGATCGTCGACGCCGCGTTGGCCGGCACCTGTTTCATGCCTGTGCCTGCCCGCGCTTGACCGCCGGCGCCGTAGAGACGGCAGATCTGAATTCTCGCTGCGCGGTGCGGCTTCTCTGCGGTTCCAACGTTCCGCCGATCAGCCGCTCACGCCAGGTGCGCAGCGTCAGCACGAGCGACGTCGTCAGGACCAAGGCGCCGCATACGACGTGGAAGCTGTTGATCCACGGGTCGCGCAGGCTGAGGACCGTCAGCGCGCCGAGCGTGATCTGCACGACCACGAGCGCGTCGAGCAGCAGCGCGGGCGCGACGAGGTCGCGGCGTTCGCGGCACTTCAGCAGCACCGTGACCAGCGTCGCGAACACGGCGAGCGTCGCCACGAGCGCCCCGACGCGGTGCGCGAAGTGCACGGCGATCTTCGGATCCCAGTGATCCGGCACGATGCCGCCGAACATCAGCGGGAAATCGGGGATCGCGAGCCCGGCGCCGGTGTGGCGCATCGTCGCGCCGATGATTATTTGCGCGTAGATCAAAATCGTGGTCGCGGTCGCCATTGCGCGCACCGATCGATCGGTCGGCGTGAAGAGGCCCTCGCGCCGGGCTTTCCACCCGGGCGACGTGAACAGCGCGATGGCGACGGTGAAGCAGAAGAAGATCTCTGCGAGGCCTGCGTGCGCGGTCGAAATGGCTGGCGGGAGGAAGAAAAGTACGGTCAGTCCCCCGAGCACGCCTTGGGCGATCACCGCGCCGAGCGCCACCACGCCGAGCCAACGCAGCCACCCGCGCTCGGCCATCCATAGCCACGCGGCGAGCACGATGGTGAGAAAGCCGACGGTCGTCGCGATCAGCCGGTGCCCGTGCTCGTAGAAGATGTTCGCGACCCACATCGACGGCGGGAACGTGAACATGTTCCAGCCGTAACTCGTCGGCCAGTCGGGCACCGACAATCCCGCATCGTGGCTCGTGACGAGGCTGCCGGCCAGGATCAGGATGACGGTGGAGGCGACGAGGAACTTCGCGAAGCGGTGAAGCATGGTCAGCCACGTCCGGCAGGTCCGCCGCGTCCGGGGCGATGCCGGGCGGGTGGACGACCCGCCCGACCTGCCTGGCCGGACTGACCTGCGGCCGTCTCGATCGCGACCCTAGTTCGTTGCGGTCGCCGGCGGTTTGAACGAGAAGGTGATGTCCTTCGATTCCTTCGCAGCGATCGTGACGCTCTGCGTCATCGGCCCGAGCTTCTCGTGCCAGGCCTCGATCGTGTAAGTGCCCGCCGGCAGATTCGGCAGCTCGAACTTGCCGTCGTCCTTCGTCACGGCGAAGTACGGATGGTTCAACACGCCGACGTACGCATTCATCCAGCCGTGCACGTCGCACTTGAAGGGCACCATCACCTCCGGCTTGTCGAAGGTGTGCGTCATCTTCATGCCCTGAATGGGCTGTCCGTTGTTGAACTCGCTGTTCGCTTTCGGCATCGCGTGGATGTTGTGCAGCGTCGGATCGCTGTTGACGATCTCGAGCGGCTGGCCGACGCGCATGCCGAACACGTGGGGATGATAACGGCACTCCTTCTGATCGATCTTCGCAGACTCGGTCGGCGTGTCGAACACGTAGTTGCCGAGGCCGTCCTTCACGTAGACGAAGACGTTCGCGAGCGACTTGCCGTCGCTGCCGACGATGTAGGTTTCCTGCGACTGCGGTCCCTTTGCTTCGCGCATGCAGACCGGATCGGCGTTCATCTTGATCACTTCGTTCTTCGGCGCCGTGCCGTCGAGCGTGACCACGCCCTTGATGGCGCCCGCGTTGGCCGTATCGACGCGCTGTCCCGCAGGCGTCGACGCCGGCGACGAGGGCTCCGCCGCCTTGTTCGATGTTTCCTGACTTCCTCCACCGCACGCGAGCGTGGCGGCGAGCGACATCCCGAGCACTCCGACCCAGGCGTTTCGTAGGCGCATTGACCTCTCCTGAACAAAAAAGACAGTAAACAAAACAGCTGTGTATTCTACCTATCCCGCACGACCGTTGGCTACCGCGCCTCCTTCAGCTTGCGGTCGACCCGGTCGGCGATCCAGTGCGCATCCCACCATTCGACCGGGTTGACCATGCGGCCGCCGACGAGCATCGTGAAGTGCAGGTGATCGCCGCCGGCGAGACCGGTGGAGTCGCTGCGGCCGATGGTTTGCCCGCGCGTCACCGTGTCACCGGGCTTCACGTCGAACGACATCAGGTGGGCGTAGAGCGACTGCACGCCCATGCCGTGGTCGATGATCACGCAGTTGCCGTAAATGCCGAGCCAGCTCGCGTTCAGCACGGTTCCGGCATTTGCCGCAGCCACCGGCACGTGCTCGGTCACGGCGAGATCGAACCCCAGGTGCGTCTGTTGATCGATCTCCTTCCCTTGATAGATGTAGGTGCGGCGATCGGCGAAGCTCGCCTCCACCTGCGAGTTGCCGAGCTGGACGAACGGGCCTTCCCACGTCCGCTGCGGCGAGGTTTTGGCCGCAAACGCGGCGATCTGTTCCGCGTTCCGCTTGCGCAGCTCGCCGTTCACCTTGAGAAACGCCTGCAGCATCTCGGGACTGTCCTGCGCCGGCGGCGCCATCTTCAGCTCCGGCGAGTGTTCGATGATGTCGGGCACGGTTTTATCCATGAACTTGTCGTCGATTGCGATCCGGCTCTTCTTGAACGGCTTCTCGAACACGTTGTCGACGAAGCTCGCCTTTGCCTGATTGCCGGCTTCGTCGCGCGCGAACGCCGCGATCGGCGCGTTGAGCGGCTGGTCGTAGAGCAGCGCGAAGAACGCGCCCTTGACCGACGGATCGGCGCCGGCGACCCCGGCGCCCGCGATCGGGAACCCGGGATATTCGACATCGCCGACCCGCACGCCCGATGCGACGTCAGCCGGCGTCGCCTTGTAGACGACGAACTCGGATCCGCCGTGGTTGACGTAGTGCTTCGTCGACAGCACCGCGATGCGCGGCGGCTCGAGCCGAACCTGGAAGTCCTTGCTGGCCGTACTCGACACCTGCCGCAGGTTCAGGAACGACGGGCGCGTCGCCGAGACGACGATGCGCGCGGGACCCGAGACCAGTTGCGGGAGCGCTTGCTTGCCGATCGGCTGCGACACGTGAATCGTGTTGCGATCGGCGTTCGGCGGCGGCGCGGGTGCGGCGGCTTTGTCGAGCGAGTACACCGGATAGCTCTTTCCGTTCTGCTCGAGCGCGATCGTCAGCGCCGTGAAGCGTGCGTTCGGCGCTTCGGCCGTCACCTCGACGACGCCGCTCTGCCCGACGACGCGGTCGGGCTTAGCGATGGTGAGCCGCGGCGGTGCGGATCGTCCGGCAGCGATGTAGAGGACGGCGAACACAAGAAGAGCGGCGAAGAGGAGACCTGCAAGCCAGCGCAGCATGGACGCAATAATACAAGTTTGCTAAAATCGGATGTTCGTAGCGGCGACGTGGCGGCGGACGTGGCGGTATCGTCTAACGGTTAGGACGGATGGTTCTCAACCATCAAATCGGGGTTCGATTCCCCGTACCGCTACCAAATTCGACCCTCATCACCTCTTTGAAGCGCACTTCGGCGCCGAAGGGGTCCGCTCGCTCGTGGCGGTGTTCATCAATCAAGCCTCGCTGCACCGGTGGTGGACGAGTGTAATCCGCTCGCTTTCGGCGGTGCATGCCTGCCTGGCCGCACCCGATCACCGTGCCGCGGCTACAGGCATCAGGATCGCTACCGGCTGATCACCGCTGAAGACGGTGACCGCGTCGGTCGGCGTTCTCGTGCGAAGGCGCGTCTGCGCGACCGACAGCACGCTTCGAAGAAAGCGAACGTAATTGCCGTTCAGCGCGATCCCGTGCGGCGTGACGTAGGTGTTCGCCAGAGTGCCGGCGCGAAGATCGCCGAGCCCGATCTCGTGTTCGTGCGGCGCCGAAAAGTTGCGGGCGAGTATCTGGCCGTTCGCCACCGGCAGCACGACCGCTGGCATCACCGAGGGCTTGGCGACGGCGGCGTCGACCATCAATCCGCCGTCGGTTACGAAGGTCCGCCCGTCCGGCATCTGCACGGCACGAGTCCACGCGGGAGGTCCGACCTCCGCCGGCGACGATGGCTTCATAGGCGGCGCCTGCTGGGCTGCTGGTCGGAGACCTGCCGCCAGAACCAGTGACGATGCGATGAGCGCTGCAGAGATTCGGCCTCGTTCGGTCATCGCCAAAACATTATCGCAGTCGGACGGGTCGTGGCGACCATCGCGCGGCCGCGTCTTTCGACTCGTACGGCGGCGGCGCGGCACCGGCGCGCAGCGCTGGCCGCTCACAAAAGGCACGGGATAATAATCGTCGCATCGTTCGCCCATGCTGATCGCAGTGTGGGACACGCCGATTGAGAGCCGCGCGATCGTGTGTCGCGCAACCGGACGGTGTCCGCTGCGCGGCGGGGATGCCGCCGGCGCGACCCTGTGACCGCCCGCGCCCGCGGGGCAAAGATCCGGAACGTGGCCCGATGCGCGGCGTCTAATTCAGACGCGCCACGTGAGGAGCATCGACGCGCCCGCTTAGGTGCCATGCAGACGCGCGATGTCGAGCGGACGGGTTTCGCCATGTGCGCTCGCTCGCGTGGTGGATTATAGTGAAACGTTTCCCGTTTCATCGGCTTTTCAGGAGGGAGATGCACGCATGAAAGCTGTTGCCGCCGTCATCGTCGCCGCCGTCGCGCTCGCCGCGGTGCCGTCCGCACGCGCCCAGGACGTGATCTCGAAGGAGGCCGCCGCCGAGCTGAAGGCATCGGTCCTCGGCGATCTCGAGACTTTGCGCGGAAAATTCGTCGGCCTCGCCGAGGCGTTTCCGCAGGACAAGTACACCTGGCGCCCAATGGACGGCGTACGGTCAGTCGCCGAAGTGCTGATGCTCGCGGCCTTCGAAGGCTACTCGTTCGTCCCGAACTCGTTCGGCGGCAAGCCGGCGAACCTCGGGTCGCGCGAGGAGGCCGCGAAGCTGCGCGAGCTGACCGACAAGGCACAAGTGATCGATCATCTGAACAAAGGGTTCGCGCACGCCAAGAAAGAGCTCGAGTCGCTCGACGCCGCGGCGCTCACCGGCAAGCGGAAGGTGATGGGCCGCGACATGTCGGCCTCGCAGACCGCACTGGCGATCGACGGCGATCTGCACGAGCACCTCGGCCAGCTGATCGCATACGCGCGGATGAACAAAATCGTTCCGCCGTGGAGCAAGTAGCCGCGCGGCAGAGCTGATATACGATCGCGGCGTGACGGACCCTTGCCGCCGCGCCGCGATCGCCGCCCTCGCGTTTGCGCTCGCACCCGCAGTGCGCGCCGCCGACGCGCCACTCCAACTGCAATCACCCGATGGCCGCCGCGTCGTCACGGCGGTGGAAGCGAGCGCGCCGATCGTCGTCGACGGCGCGCTCGAGGAAGCCGCGTGGCGCAGCGCGCCGCCGGCCGACGGGTTCGTCCAGGCGGAACCGCACGAGGGCGACGCGGCCACGGAAATCACCGAGGTTCGCGTCGCCTACGATCGCGATGCCCTTTACCTCGGCGTCGTCTGTCACGACCAGACGCCCGGCGGCCTCATCGTCAACGACATCCGCAAGGACTTCACGGCTGGCGAGCAGGACAGCTTCGAGGTGATCCTCGACACGTTCGCCGATCGACGCAACGGGTTCGTGTTCGTCGTCAATCCCGCAGGCGCGAAGTCGGACGCGCAAATCGCCAACGAGGGCCGCGACGTCAACACCAGCTGGGACGCCGTGTGGTCGGTCGCGACCAGGCGCGACGCGGCGGGGTGGACCGCCGAGATCCGCATTCCGTTCAAGACGCTGCGCTTCGAGCGCGGCAGCGGCCGCGTGTGGGGCGTGAACTTCAGCCGCCGCATCCGGAGAAAGAACGAGATCGACTTCTGGTCGCCGGTGCCGCGCGTCTACAACCTCTACCGGGCGAGCCTCGGCGGTACGCTGGACGGCTTGCCTGACGCGAGCCAGGGCCACAACCTGCGACTGAAGCCGTGGATTGCGACGAACTCGACGCGCGCCGTCGCCGCGAGCACGTTCGACGAATCAGAGCGCGTCGGCCTCGATGCGAAATACGGCGTCACCCCGTCGCTCACGCTCGACGTGACGGCGCGGCCCGACTTCGCGCAGGCGGAAGCCGACGAGCAGCAGGTCAACCTCACGCAGTTCAGCCTGTTTTATCCGGAAAAGCGCGAATTCTTTCTGGAGAACTCGGGGATGTTCTACTTCGGCGACATCCCGCGCGAGTCGCGCCTCGGGAACAACCGATTCGCGGCGCCTGAGGAGGAGGTGCTGCTGTTCTTCTCGCGCCGCATCGGCCTCACCGACGACGGCCAGGAAATTCCGATCGCCGCCGGCGCCCGGTTGACGGGCCGCGTCGGCCGCACGGGCGTCGGCGCCATGACGATCCAGACGGAGGCGATCGACGGCCGCGGCGGCGACAACTACACGGTGCTGCGCGGTCGCCGCGACATCCTGCGCAACTCCGACATCGGCGCGATCTTTCTCTCGCGTCAATCGGCCGACGTTGGCGGCGATCGCAACGCGGTGGCCGGCGTCGACGCCAACTTCCGCTTCCATCGCGCGCTCAGCATCAACGGGTTTCTCGCGAGGTCGGCGTCGCCAGGAGCGAACGGCGGCGAAATGGCGGGGAAGGGCTCGATCGTGTGGAACGACAACTTCCTCCACACGCAGTACTCGCTGCTGACGATCGGCGACAACTTCCGCGACGACATCGGCTTCATCAAGCGCACCGGCGTGCGGAAGCACTTCGCCGACTTCGGCGTGCGTCCGCGGCCGGCGCGCCTGCGGCGCTACGGCATTCGCGAGCTGCACCCGCACACGCGCTACAACATCTACACCGATCAATCGAACGTGAAGGTATCGCATACCAACCACGTGGCGATGAGCGTGTTCTTCGAGAACGGCGCGAACGTCGAGTTCGCGGTGAACCCGCGCTTCGAGCGCATCGCCACGCCGTTCAGGGTGCGGCCCGATCAAGCCTTCGCGACCGGTGCGTACGGCTGGACCGAGTACAACCTGCTCGTCGAGACCAATCACAGCCGCATGGTATCGGCGTCCCTCGATCTGACGACCGGCGGGTTCTGGACCGGAAGCCAGCGCGCCACGAAGCTCGGCGTCATCGTCCGGCCTTCGTACCACCTGTCGTTCGACGCCGCCGTGCAGCGCAACGACATCGACCTGCCGTTTCCGATGCACGCGTTCGTGACGAACCTCGTGACCTCGCGCATCAATTACGCGTTCAATACGCGCACCTTTCTCGACACGCTGCTGCAGTACAACACCGATCTGAAGCAGTTCAGCGCGAACGTCCGGTTCGACCTGATCCACCGGCCGCTGAGCGATCTGTTCGTCGTCTACAACGAGCAGCAGCTCACCGATCAGCCGACGCCGGTGAATGCGGGCCGCGGCCTGATCGTGAAATACACGCACATGCTGTCTTTTTGAAATCCCGCGAGATTCTCGCGTTCGAGGCCGTCAGGGTTGCCTGGTGAAGCGTGCTCGGGAGTGGTCTCGGCGCCGCTCATCGCTGAAGCGATGCCGAGCAGGCGGCGCGCGCTGCGCCGCCTGCCGATCTTCGGTTACCGACGCCAGTCGCGGTCCCTGCGCGCGTAGCGGTTGAACGCTTCGTTGTACCCGCTCTGGAATCCAGCCCGATACGAGCGGCGGTAGAACTCGCGATCGCCGTCGCCGCGATGGTAGCCGTTGTCGGCGTCGCGATATTCGTCGTGGCGCTCATACGAGAACCGGCGGTCGTGCCTCGCGTCGTTGCGTCCTTCTTCCAACCCTTCGCGGTAGCCGCGATCGTAGGCGCGCCGCTCGATGTCGCGCGCGTAGACCGCCCCGCGCGGCGGGCCGTAGTACGCCTGCGCGGCGCAGGCCGGCGCGGCGATGCTCACGAGACCGGCGAACGCGAGCGCGGGAACGTATCGACTCAGCTTGGTCATTGGCAGCCTCACTCTCTAGGCGCCTGAGAGTTCAAGCCGGGTGCCATGCGGCGAGCGCCGATTCAGGCCGGAAACTGCGCGATTTCCAGGGGGTGTCCTCTGCTGGCGTCACCGCGGCCGTTATTCGGTCCAAACCAGCACGAGCGAGCCTCTGCGATCTTTGTGATCGAGCACGAGCCCGGGGCCGCGCCGCTCGAGATCCTCGAGCGTCAGGTGCACCCGCTCGGAATCGAAGTCGATGCCGTTGTCGCTCAGGAACGACATGCGCTTGTTGGTGGGCGCGAGGCGGAGCAGCCAAAACGGAATCGAGACGTTCACCAGCTTTGCATCGTCAGGATCGTAGGCGAGCACGCGCAGCGACTCGAGCGGCCGTCCGGCCTCGCCGCTCTTGATCAGCTCGCGGTGGAGGAGCGGCTCGTCGCCGCGCCGCATTTCGATGAGCGGGGGCTGCCCGGCGAAGCGCTCGCGCGCGGCGGCGAACTCCTTCGCGGCATCGCCGCTTTCGGCCGTCTGCGTGTGAATGTGGTGATAGAAGAAATACGCCGTGCCGCCGACCGCCGTCGCCGCGAGCATGCCGACGACGATGATCGCGGCGATCACCACGGAAATCCACGTTTTCCGCGTGCTGCGCCGCTCGTCCACCACTCCCTCTCGCTCCACTGCTTCTGCCCTCCAGCGCCACGGCCGCTCGTCGATCGACCTGTCTGGCGCCGCTGCTGGGTCTCACTTCATGAGACGACGGGCCTCGTCGGCGGTTCCCGGATCGTTGTCGCTGTCGGCCAGCGCTGCCGCCTGCCGAAGCTCCTGGCGCGCGTCGGCCTTGTTTCCGGCCTTCAGCGCCAGCTTCGCCAGCTCGAGGTGCGCGCGTCCGTGCACCCATTTTCGCGCGTCGAGGCTTAGCGCGCCGCGCAGATCCGCCGTCGCCTCGGCATCTTTTCCGATGGCCGCGCGGGCGGCGCCCCGCTTGTATCTCCACAACGCGCTCTCGCCGAACATTCGCTGTCGGCGGTCGCCGTCGAACCGCGTCATGCCGTCGACAAGGAACCGCTCGGCCTCGGCGGCATGGCCGGCGCGCAGGCTCGTCGACCCGCTCTCGAGCCACACGAGACGGTTGCGCGGATACAGATCCCGCAGGATCGCGAGCTGCGCCAACGCCTCGTCGTAGCGCCGCTCGCGGTTGTAGATCAGCACCAGCGCGAACCTGGCATCGGTCTGGTTCTCTCCGGAGTAGCCCGCGGCCTCCTCGATCAACCGCAGTCCGCGCTCGCGGCCCCCGCCGAAGCCCGCCACATAGGCCATCACGCGCAGCGGCAGCGCGAGGGTGGCGACGATATAGCGGTAGGTGCCGACGATGAGGCCGGCATCCTTGCGGCGCGGCTCGAGGGCGAGCACGCGCTCGTGCTCGTCGTATGCTTCGCGCGCGGCGCGGAACGCGCCGCCGACGCTCCCGTCGACGGTCGCGGTGTACGACGCCCGCAGTCCGACGGCCGCACCGAGCTGATAGTGGGCGTCCGCGTCGTTCGAGTTCGCGGCGATCCGCTGCCGGGCGAGCGCGATCGCGCGCTCGATAGTCGCGCGAAACGCCTCGGCCGTGTCGGCGGGCGCCGGCGCGACCGGCCCGTTCGGCTTCACCGAGCGCCCGAGATAATCGTCGACCGTCATGTTGCCGCGCGTGAAGGTGATGCTGAGCCACAGCGAGGTGGCCAGGCCGCGGTGCGCCGCGGCGTCCTGCGGATCGGCTGCGACCGCCTGCCGGAAATCCGTCAGTGCCTCTTCGTGATCGAGATTGTAAAGATGTGCCGACGCGCGGGCGCGCAGCGCATCCGACGCAGGGTTGGCGTGCGCCGGCGGTGCGACGATCTGTATCGCGGCGGCCGCGATCCAGCCGACGAAGCACGCGGCGCGCGGCCGACCCATCATCGGTTCGATCTTACGCCGCCGAACGACCTTGCGCCCGCTTGTGCCTGTTGAATACAATCCCCTTCGATTATGGACAACATCGGTATACATCCCGGCGGCGAGCACGCGCACGTACATACGGATGCGCACGGCGAGCATCACGAGGACCTCGGGTTCTGGCGCAAGTACGTGTTCTCGTTCGATCACAAAGTGATCGGCATCCAGTACGCCGTCACCGGGCTGCTGTTCCTGCTCTTCGGGTTCACGCTGATGATGGTCATGCGGTGGCAGCTCGCGTATCCGGGCAAGCCGATTCCGCTGATCGGCCAGTGGCTCGGGCAGGATCGCGCGCCGATGGGCATCATGCTGCCCGAGTTCTACAACCAGCTCGGTGCGATGCACGGCACGATCATGGTGTTCCTCGGCGTCGTGCCGCTCGCCGTCGGCGGCTTCGGCAACTTCGTCATGCCGCTGCAAATCGGCGCGCCAGACATGGCGTTCCCCAAGCTCAACATGATGAGCTACTGGGTGTACTTCTGCGGCGGCGTCACCATGCTCGCCAGCTTCTTCCAGAGAGGGGGCGCGGCGCAGTCGGGATGGACGTCGTATCCACCGCTCGCGGTGATCTCGCCAGGCCAGACGATGTGGCTCATCGGCATGATCTTCCTGATCACGTCGTCGCTGCTCGGATCGGTGAACTTCATCGTCACGATCGTGCAGCTGCGCGCGAAGGGCCTCAGCTACATGCGGCTGCCGTTCTTCGTGTGGGCGCAGTTCGTCACGTCGTTCCTGCTGCTGCTCGCGTTCCCGCCGCTCGAAGCCGCCGGCATCCTGCAGCTGATGGATCGCGTCGCCGGCACGAGCTTCTTCATGCCGAGCGGCCTGGTCGTGTCGGGCAAACCGATGTTGATCGCGGGCGACGGCAACCCGCTGCTCTGGCAGCACTTGTTCTGGTTCCTCGCGCATCCCGAGGTCTACGTGTTGATCCTGCCCGCGATGGGCATCGTGTCGGAGATTCTCGCGAACAACACGCGCAAGCCGCTGTGGGGCTACAAGGCGCTCGTCTACTCGGTGGTGTTCCTCGGCTTCATGTCGTTCATCGTCTGGGCGCACCACATGTTCATGACCGGCATGGGTACGACGATGAGCGCGTTCTTCCAGACGACGACGATGATCATCTCGATTCCGTCGGTCGTCATCCTGACGGCGTTGCTGCTGTCGCTGTGGGGCGCGTCGATCCGCTTCACGACGCCGATGCTCTTCGCCCTCGCGTTCCTGCCGATGTTCGGCATCGGCGGGCTGACCGGTCTGCCGCTCGGCCTCGCGCCGTCCGACATCCACCTGCACGACACCTATTACGTGATCGGCCATTTCCACTACGTCGTCGCGCCAGGGACGATCTTCGCGCTGTTTGCCGGCGTGTATTACTGGTTCCCGAAGGCGACCGGCCGGAAGATGAACGAGCTGATGGGGAAGATCCACTTCTGGGGATCGTTCATCTGCATCAACGGCGTCTTCATGCCGATGTTCATCCAGGGTCTCGGCGGCATGAACCGCCGGATGTACGACGGCGGCGCGCAGTACGTGCACAACGCCGGCCTGCTGAAATACAACATCGCGATCGGCTTCGCGGCCTGGGGTCTCGGGCTGTTCCAGATTCCGTTCATCGTCAATTTCTTCAGCAGCATCAAGTGGGGCGCGCTCGTCGACAGGAACCCGTGGGAAGCGACGACGCTCGAATGGTCGGCGCCGTCGCCGCCGGGGCACGGCAACTTCCTGACCGAGCCGATCGTGTACCGCGGACCGTACGAGTACAGCGTCCCCGGCGCGGCGCGCGATTTCACTCCGCAGTTCGAGCCGGAGAAGGCGTGATCGCGCCGACGGGCGCGGACGATCGCATCGAGGACACAACGGTCGACAAAGGACGCAGAGGCTGATGAATATTCCCTACACCGTCGAGGAACGCCCCGACACCGGATTGGCCAACGGCAAGCTCGGGATCTGGCTGTTCCTGGCGTCGGAAGTGATGCTGTTCGGCGCGCTGTTCTCGACCTACATCATCCTGCGCGTCGGCTCGCCAGAGTGGCCGCACGGCGAATTGAACGTCTGGCTCGGCGCGATCAACACGGTCATCCTGATCAGCTCGTCGGTCACGATGGTGATGGCCTGGGCGAGCCTGAAGATGAACGATTGGGGCAAGCACCGCCTGTATCTCATCGCGACCTTCGTGCTGGCGGGCGTCTTTCTGGTCAACAAGTACTTCGAGTACGCCGACCACCTGGGCAAGGGCGAGGGGCCCTGGCACTCCACGTTCCTCGCGATCTATTTCACGCTCACGGGCCTTCACGGCCTGCACATCGTCGGCGGCATGGTGGTGATGGCGTACTTCATCGGACCCGGCGCAAAGCTGTGGCGGAAGAACCCGGAGCAGTTCGCGAACCGGATCGAATACACCGGTCTGTACTGGCACTTCGTCGACCTGGTGTGGATCTTCCTGTTCCCGGTGCTGTACCTCCTTTAAGCGGAGCGCGCGAATGACCCACATGGATATCGAGAAGACGCGCAACACGATCAAGATGTACATCGCGATCGGCGTCGCGCTGCTGGTGTTCACCGCGATTACGGTCGGCGTGAACCAGGTGCACCTCGCCGTACCGGCCGCGATTACGGTCGCGCTGATCATCGCGAGCATCAAGGGCTCGATGGTGGCGTCGGTCTTCATGCATCTGAGCCACGAACGCCGGTGGATCTACGGCGCGCTGCTGCTGACGGCGTTTTTCTTCCTCGTGCTGATGTCGGTGCCGCTGTTGACGCAGATGGATCACATCGGCACGCCGACCGGCGTGGCGAACCCGTCGCACGCGGAGCCCGCGAGGCACTGAATGGGGTTGAGAGGCTTTCATCTGTTCTTCATCTCGCTGTCGGTCGTCCTCGCCGCGTTCGTCGCGGCGTGGGCCGCGCAGCAGTATCAGGCGGTGCACGCCCTGTCGTATGCTGCCGCCGCCGCCGGGTCGCTCGCCTACGGCATCGCGATGGCGGTGTACGGCGCGGCGTTCCAGCGCAAAACGAGGCGGCTGTGATGCGCAAGTCGCTGTTCACGACAATCAGTGCGATCGCGCTCGTCGCGGCGCCCCGCGCCGCGCTTGCCTGTCCGGTCTGCTTCGGCAACAGCGACGCGCCGATGGCGGTCGCGACCAATACCGGCGTCTTCTTCATGCTCGGCGTCGTCGCGGTGATGCTGACCGCGTTCGCGTCGTTCTTCGTGTATTTGATCCGGCGTGCGAAGCGCGCGGCCGACCAGACCGCGTCCGGCGAAACGCCGCGGCTCGCGCCCTCGGAGGGGACTGCTCAATGCTAGAGTTGCTCGGACTTCCGGTCGCCGCGTCGACGCACGCAGGCGAGATCGACCAGATGATCGTCCTCGTACACTGGTTGATGGCGATCCTCTTCGTCGGATGGGGCATCTTCTTCCTGTACGTGCTCTTCCGCTTCCGCAGGAGCGCGAATCCGACCGCGAGCTACACGGGCGCCAAAGGGAAGATTTCGAAGGGCCTCGAAGTGGCCGTCGCGGTCGTCGAAGTGATCCTGCTCGTCTTCTACGCGATTCCCGCGTGGGCGAAGCGTGTGAAGGCATTCCCGGCGGAGAACGAGGCGACCGTCGTCCGCGTCGTCGGCGAGCAGTTCGCGTGGAACGTCCAGTATCCCGGGCCCGACGGAAAGTTCGGCCGGACCGATCCGAATCTGGTCGCGGCGGACAATCCGCTCGGTCTCGATCGCCGGGATCCGGCGGCGAAAGACGACGTGACCACGATCAACCAGCTCTATTTGCCGGTGAATCGTCCCGCGCTCATCCACTTGTCGAGCAAGGACGTGATCCACAGCTTCGGCCTGTACGAGATGCGCGTGAAGCAGGACGCCGTGCCCGGCATGAGCATCCCCGTGTGGTTCATTCCCGACACCACCACCGAGGAGATGCGCAGGAAGCTCAACAAGCCCGACTTCGATTACGAGATCACCTGCTCGCAGCTCTGCGGACTCGGTCACTTCCGCATGCGCGGCTATGTGCAGGTGCTGAGCGCGGCCGACTATCAGAAGTGGATGGCGGATCAGGAGAAGGAACTGCAGCCTGCGGCGGCGACGCCGACGGCGCCGACCGCCCCCTAAAGCGTCAGCTCTTTTCCGATCCCCCGTTCGACGGCGCGCCGGTACGCGAGGTCGGCCGCCGTCACGTCTTCCACCGCCAGCCCAAGGCTCTTGAAAATCGTGATCTCGGTGTCGCTGCGGCGTCCGGTCGCGCCGTTGGCCACTTCGCCGCTCGGCCATGCCGAGCACGATGTCGCCCGACTCGAGGAGGGCCGCGGCGCGTGAGTCGACGAAGAGCCGCGCGCGGGCGACGAGCGCGGGGTCCATCTCGCGCTGATTCGGACGGCAGGCGCCGACCGAGATCACGTGCGCGCCGGGCTTCACCCAGCCGTCGTCGATCACCGGGGTGGGCGACGAGGTGACCAGCACGATCACGTCCGCGCCAATCACCGCTTCGCCGGCGTGGTCGACGGCGAACAGTTTGGGGCCTGTCTGGGGCCTGTCTGGGGCCTGTCTGGGGACAGGCTGGGGCCAGGCTGGGGACACACTGGGGACAGGCACCATTGGCACGGTTGTCGCCCACTCGACGAACTGATCGCGATGCAATTTTTGCGGACTCCAGACCGCCACCTGACGAAACCGGTGCACGCGGGCGAGCGCCTCGAGGTGGCTGCGTGCCTGGACCCCGGTGCCGAGAATCGCCAGCGACGCGGCGGTCTTTCGCGCGAGCAGGCGCGACGACACCGCCGACACCGCGGCGGTTCGCGCTTCGGTGATGTAGCGGCCGTCGAGGAGCGCCCGCAGCGCGCCCGTCTCGGGATCGAGCAGCACGATCGACGCGAGGTGCGACGGCAGCCCGCGGCGATGATTCGCGCCGAACACGGTGACGATCTTCGCGCCGAGCGATTCGCCGCGCAGGAGCGCCGGCATGAATCCCGCAAACGCATCCTCGTCAACCGGCAGGATCGTGCGGACCGGCTGCGTCACGCGGCCGCTCGAGAACCGCTGCAGCGCCAGCGCCATCGTGTCGATGAGATCGTCCATCGACAGCACGGCCTTCACGTCGTCTTCGGTCAGCAGGCGGAAAGTGACTGGCATGAGCGTACGGCTTCGCGAATCGTGTTGGTGTGAATGGTGACGATGGCGTCGACGTCGGGAGCGTAGCCGCCGCTCATCACGACGACAACCGGGAGATTGCGGACGCGGCACGCAGCGAACACCATCGCATCGCGCGCGCGGAGCCCGTCGATCGTGAGCTTCAGCCGCCCGAGGCGATCGCCTTCGTACGGATCGGCGCCGGCGAGATAGAACACGACATCGGGCCGGTGGCCGTCGAGCACGGCCGGCAGGTGCGCCTCGAGCGCAGCGAGATACTCGTCGTCGCCCGCGCCGTCCTCGAACGTCACGTCGAGATCGCTCCGCTCCTTGCGGAACGGAAAGTTGCGGGCGCCGTGAAGCGAGGCGGTGAACACGGCCGGCTCGTCGCGGAAGATCGCCGCGGTGCCGTTGCCCTGGTGGACGTCGCAGTCGACGACGGCGGTGCGCGCGATCGCGCCGTCGCGGAGCAGCACGGCGGCGGCGACCGAGACGTCGTTGAAGACGCAGTATCCTTCGCCGCGATCTCGAAACGCATGGTGGGTGCCGCCGGCGAGGTTCGCGGCCGCCGGCGCGCCCGGCGCTGGCGCCCGCGCCGCGGCGTCGGCGGGATGGCGCGCGGCGACGACCTCGCGCGCGGCGGCGAGCGTCGCGCCGACCGACCGTCGCGACCGCTCGACCATCATGGTCGACCACGGAAAGCCCAGGCGGCGCTGCGCGTCAGCGGCGAGCGTGCCGTTCGCGACCGCGTCGACGTAGTCCGCGTCGTGGACGAGCCGCAGGTCGTCCCAGCCGATCGCATCCGGCACCTGGAGATCGTCGGCCTCGAGCACGCCTTCGCTGACGAGCCGCTCGCGCAGCAGCCGGTACTTCGCCATCGGAAAGCGGTGATGCTCGGGCAGCGGCAGGACGAAGGTATCCGAGTAAAACGCTTTCACGCTACAGTTCTATCTCAATGATCACGGTGAAGACAATCGACGCGCACGCCGCGGGCGAGCCGCTGCGGCTCGTCGTCGACGGGTTTCCGACGCCGCGCGGCCGAACGATGCTCGAGAAGCGCGAGTGGGTGCGCGCGCACGCGGATCATCTCCGCCGGGCGCTCATGCTCGAGCCGCGCGGACACGCCGACATGTACGGCGCGATTCTCACAGAACCGGTCTCGCCCGGCTCGCACGCCGGCGTTCTGTTCATGCACAACGAAGGCTACAGCACGATGTGCGGCCACGGCATCGTCGCGGTCACGACCGTTGCGCTCGAGCGGGGGCTGATCATGCCCGGCGGCGACGCGGCGGACGTCGTCTACGACGCGCCGGCCGGCGCGATTCGCGCGCGGGCGGTCAGGGCGGGGCAGCCAGGAGGGCGTGGAAGCGCGGGCAAGGTCGACAGCGTCGCGTTCCTGAACGTGCCGTCCTTCGTGCTGCATGGCGGCCTGTCGGTGAAGCTGCCGTCGCGCCCCATTCGGGTCGACGTTGCGTTCGGCGGCGCGTTCTACGCGATCGTCGACAGCGAAGCGGTCGGCCTCCCGATCGATGCGGCGCACCTGGCGGAACTGCGGCGCGTCGGCATGGAGATCAAGCACGCGGTCGAGGCGGCACACACCATCGTGCATCCGCTCGAGCCCGGCCTTCGCGGGATCTACGGCACCATCTTCACGGGCCCGCCCAACGACGAGCGCGCGGACCTCCGCAACGTGACGATCTTCGCCGACGCCGAGGTCGATCGATCGCCGTGCGGCACCGGCACCGCGGCGGTGATGGCGGTGATCGACGCGATGGGCCTGCTCAGCGAAGACCGGCCGTTCGTCCACGAGAGCCTGATCGGCACGCGTTTCACGGGACGCATCGCGTCGCGGACCGTGGTCGGCGAGCATCAGGCGATCGTGCCGGAGATCGAGGGGTCGGCCTGGATCACGGGCGAGCACACGTTTCTCATCGACGACGCCGATCCGCTGCGCGAGGGATTCAGGATCTGACGTTATGCGCCCCTTTCACACGATCATCGAGCCGTTTCGGATCAAGTCGGTCGAAGCCTGGAAGTTCACGACGCGCGAGGAGCGCGCCGCCGCGCTGGCGGCCGCGCACTACAACGTGTTCCAGCTGCACGCCGCGGACG
>Ga0310810_10002689_pt1 | contig 19187 bp, 14 predicted proteins | sample NCmetagenome_FD_207641 | JGI IMG/M metagenome (GOLD analysis project Ga0310810, IMG submission 207641) | Soil microbial communities from experimental microcosm in Duke University, North Carolina, United States - NC | ecosystem: Engineered > Artificial ecosystem > Soil microcosm > Unclassified ...
CGCGGAGGCGGCTCCTCGTCGACATGTCTTTCCGGCCGCCGAGCACGAAGGGGGGCTGTCCGAGCTGGGGCCCCATCGCATCGCCAGCGATGGGGGCGAGGACGGGGCCGCCCCGCTTCGCGCGGAGGCGGCTCCTCGTCGACATGTCGTTTCGGCCGCCGAGCACGAAGGGGGGGGTGTCCGAGCTGGGGCCCATCGCATTGCCAGCGATCGGGGCGAGGACGGGGGCGCCGACGAGCATCCGAGGCGTGGTGCGAGAAACGCGAGAGTGTCGGGCGCGCTAGCGATTGACAGCCTTCTCCGCCTTATCGGCCATCTTCGCTTTCGCCTGCGCCTGCTGCAGGTGCTGACGATAGAGCGCGTTCTGCGGCGCCATCTGTACGGCGCGCTCGAACGCGGGTAACGCGTGGACGGGCAGATCCTTCTGCAGGTAGATGTACCCCAGCGTGTCCTGCGCCTCGGGACGATCGCGCATTTCCTCGGTCGCCACGGTCGCGTATCGGAGCGCGTCGTCGTACTTACCGTCCTCAGCCAGCATCCAGGCGAGGTTGTTCGCGGCAACGCCCGCTCGGGGATGCTTTGCGAGCACACTCTCGTACGCCGCGCGCGCGCCGGCTCGATCGCCTTTGGATTGGAGGATCATCCCCACCATCGTTGCCGCACCGGCGCTGTCCGGTGCGCGGTCCGCGAGCGCACGATAGCGCGCGAGCGCCGCGTCCACGTTGCCCTGGCGCAGATAGATCTGCCCGAGCATCTCGTAGGCTTCCAGACGGGAGGGATCGCGGCTGACGAGATCGGTAAGGCGGTGTTCGGCGTCCGCAGGCTTGTTCTCGAACAAATCGAGACGGGCAGCGAGCGTGACGACTGTCGCATCGTGCGGGGTTGCCTGGAGCCATCCGTTCACGCGCGCGCGAGCGCTGGCGACGTCCTTCGCGGCGACATCGGCCGTGACGGCCCCGACCCGCGCCTCGTCGTAGGACGGAGCGGCGGCCAGCGCCGTCTTGAAGGCCGCGCGCGCCGGGTCGACCTGCCGCGCCGCGAGATTGACCCACCCAAGTTCCGTCTGCAGCCGGGGATCTTTGGGGGCCGTCCGCAGCCGCGTCTCCAGCTCGCGCTTCGCGCGATCGAGATCACCCTGCGCGCGCAGACTCCGCGCGAGCAGCACGGCAGCCTCGATATCGTTCGGCCGCTGAGAGGCCGCCTGTTCTGCCGCGCTGACCGCGCCGGCGGCGTCCCCCTTTGCGAGTTGGAGCCGGGCGAGTTGCAGACTCGCGGCCGCCGCTCGCGGGTTCAGCTTCAGGGTCTGATTGAACGCCGATTCGGCGCCGTCGATATCGCGTCGTGCCAGCGCCACGAGGCCGACGGTGTAGGCCGCAGCCGTCGACGAGTTGTCGTCCTTTACCCCTTCCTGCGCTTCCTTCCAGGCCTGATCCAGATCCTTGTGCTGCGCGAGCAGGAGACGCGCTTTGAGCACGTGCGGCTCTGAATCTTTTGGATGGTCGTGAATCACAGCGTCGGTAATGTCGAGCGCCTCGTCGCCCTTCCCTTGCGACTGCTTGATCGCCGCAATCCGCAACTGCGCGTCGCGCATGATGCGCTTCTTCCCGGAAATGCCGTTCAGCACGCGCAGCGCATCTTCCGGCCTGTGCATGCCGGTGTAGTAGTCGGCGAGCGCAAGCGCGCCGTCAGGCGACATCGAGGCGAGCGCCTTGAAGTGCGGCTCCGCCTCCGTGGGACGGCGGGTATTCAGATAGAAGAGGGCGAGCGCGCGCCGCGTGAGCGGATTGTTCGCATCGAGCTGCAGCGCCGTGTTCAACTCCCGCTCCGTCCCGGCCGGATCGCTGCTGGCCCAGTCGAAGTTGGCGAGCGCCAGATGCGCCTCCACCGATTTCGGATCGAGGTCGATCGCTTTCTGGAACGACTGCTTCGCGGCGTCCTTTGCGCCCGATCGGAATTGAATCGCGCCCAGCGCCGAATACGCGGGTGCGTTGTCCGGATCGAGCGCGACCGCCTGCTCCATCTGCTTGATCGCGCGGCTCGTATCGTTGAGGCCCGCGAGCGCGTTTCCGAGCAGGATGTGGCCGGTCGCGCTGTTGGGGTCCGATTTGAGCGCCAGCTCGGCGCGCGACCTGGCCTCCTCGAACTGCCCGCCCAGCAGAAGCAGCGTCCCGGCCTCGACCTGCGCGTCGATATTCGACGGATCCAGATCGGCCGCCTGCGCGTATTCGCCGTACGCCTTCACCGGGTCGTTCGACGCCGTGTAGATCTTCGCGAGCTTGTAGTGCAGATCCGCCCGTGTCGGCAGGCCTTTCAGCGCGTTGCGGTACTCGATTGACGCCTCGGTGAGCTTGTGTTGCGCTGCGTAAGCGTCGCCCTGCCGCGCGTGCTTCTCCGCGGTCTGAATCGGATCCTGGCGACACGCGGCAACGAGGAGCGCCGCGCACACGATGAGTGCACGTCGAGTCATGGGAGATAGGCGGTGAGGCGCGGCGCGATGCCGCGGGAGAACTCGGCGGCCGCGCGGTCAGCGATGCCGGGCTGCCGCGGCGGCTGCGGAACGACGATGCGGACGAGCGAGCCGTTCGTGCGGTGCAGCCGCGCGGCATCCAGCATCAGCCAGAACTTGTTCGCGTAGTCGTTCGCGACGATACGGCCGCGGCCCTGATACCAGTAGTAGACGACCTGACGACGAAGCGACTTCTCGATGACGTACCGATTCACCGGAAACGTGCGCCCGCCCGCGGTCAGTTGAATGCGAGACGCTTCGACCGGCTGCCATCCCGATCCGGGCAGGCAGTTCTGCGGCGAATGAATGGTGGTGCCCTGACGCTGGCTCGCGTAATACCCGATGTACAGATTCAGCGGCAGCCCCGCGCGGTCCACGTAGGTGCGGTTGACGTACTCATCGACGCCGAGCACCTGGAGCACGTCGTCGTCCAGCGGCTCCTCGCCTCCCGATCGCCACTCGCCGATCTGGCTTGGGAAGTTCGCGAGAGACTGTCGCGCGACCACCACCTCATGTCCACTCAGCCGAGTGCCGAACAGTCCGACGAAGACGATGAGCGATGCGAGAATCGCGGCGCGGGTGGTCATCGCGCTGGCACCGGCGCGCTGGTCCAGATGCGTGACTTCTGCGAGCCGACGGCGGCCAGCGCCCGCTGCGCGCCGAGCAGCAGCACGAAGGCCACGACGAACATCAACCAGCCGGAGAACGTGTGGAAGAACCCCTCGGCGGCGCGCGCGCCAACATAGCTGGCAAGGAGCCCCGTGCCCGCCACGCGCGCGGCGTTGGCGGCGATCGCCACCGGCACGGTGAGCAGTGCGAGTACGAGACGCGCCCAGCGCCGCGGCTCGCGCATCTTGCCGAGGATCACGCCTAACGTCAGGAGTGAGATCAGCGATCGAATTCCGCTGCACGCCTGCGCCACTTCCAGCGTCGTGGTCGGCAGCACCAGAATGTTGCCTTCCCGGAGCACCGGCACGCCGGCCATCGTGAGGACGTTTTCTCCCGCTCGGGACGCGACCAACTGGAGCGGAAACGCAATCTGATTGAAAAGGACCGCGGGTAGTGGCACCGCGAGCACGAGGAACGCAATCGGAAACGCGAGCAGCCGCAGCCACCGCCAGCCGCAGATGAACAGCACCGAGCCGGCGATGACGCCGATGAGCGACATGCGCGTGAGGAACAAGTCGGCGCCGAACAGTCCCGCGAGCAGCACCACCAGGCTGAGGCCGACGACGGCCAGACCGGTATTCGACGGCGCGAGCGGCGCCCGCTCGAGCGCAGACCGCTGCTGCCAGACGAACCACAAAGCGAACGGCACGATCAGAAAGCCGTGAGAATAGTTCTCGTCGCTCGCCCACTGTCTTACGAGCGACGAGATCGTTGGCGTATAGACGACGGCGATGGACGCGGCGACGAGTCCAATCGCGACCAGTGGCCGTCGGTGTGTCATCGAACGAGGCTGCCCTTCTTCGAACGGAAGCGCGTCAGCCACGCGGCGCCCGTTCCGAGCAGGAGCAGCGATGCGGGCTCCGGCGTTTTCCCGGCGTCCGGCGACCCGCCATCGACGCTGAGACGAACCAGGAATCCGCGTCCCCCCGAGTTGTCGCGAAGGCCGAACATCACCATCGCCGCGCTTCCAGCCGTGAAGTTGCTGAACTGGAGCATGTCGCGCGCGTTGGAGTCTTCGTCGACGAACAGCGCGGCGGTTCCCCCCGTGGTGAAGGTGGCGCTCCGCTCCAGGCCCGCGTTCCACGCGAAGCTCAAACCGTCCGTGTTGTTCGATGTCGAGAATCCCGAGAGCACGTAGTCCGGCTGCGGCTGCGGATCTTCCGCATCGAACCCGTCGGACAACGGATCGAGAATCTCAGCGGTAATCGTCGTCCATGGCTGACTGGCAGGGTCCAGCGCCTTGAACGCAAAGTAGTAATTGCCGTGCGGTGCCAGGCCATCGATCAGGATGAACGCCTGTGAGCCGCCGTTGAAGGTAATGTTGTCGAGATTGATCACCGGTCCGTTGACGCTGAACTGGCTCTGGTCGGCTGATACACCCGACGACGCCGAATAGAGCGCTGCAACCGGATCCGCCCGCGCCTCTGCCGGCGCGAACGCGATGACACACGCCAGCCCGCAGGCCAGAGTGGCTAGCCGCATAGCACCTCCCATCCGTAGCACAGCCCGATCAGGGCACGTATCGCCGCACCATGCCCGCAAGCGCCAGAAGAGTTGCACCGGACAGCAGCAGGAGCATTGGTTCCATGATTACCGTCTTTTCCCGATCGGGTACCGACGATGAGAGAGCCCTTGCTCTCCCCATCGACTTTCGCAGGGTCCCGCGAGCCCGAGTGCAAAAGTTCGTCCGACGCGGCCGTATTCGACTCAGCCCAGCCGTTTTCGCCTGCACCTACTGCGCGCCGCGCGCCGGACCGACACTCGATCGGGAAGCTTGGTAACGACGCGCGCTCCGTGCTAGAGTGCGCTGTTTCCCCGTCAGCTCTTCAGATGAAGCTTCGCGAAAAGCGATACTCGCTCGTCATCACGGACCCTGAGAGCGGCGCCGACTGGCAATTCAGCGTTCGCGTCTGGCCGCTGATCGGCGCAGTCTGCGCCCTGCTCACGCTGCCCATCCTGATCGGGCTCGGGGCCAAATTGAGCGCGCGCACGATGGTCGCCGAACTGCAGGCGTCAAACGCGTCGCTGCAGGTGGAAAACGCGAGCTATCGGGAAGCCACGGGGCAGCTCGCGACGGAGATCGCGTCGCTTCAATCGGCCGTGAATCAGCTCGGCGAACACGCGGCGGTGGACCCGGCGGCGAGCAAGGCGATGGAGAAACTGCCCGCGATAGTCAAGGCGCGGGCGATGGGCGGCGCTCCGGGAACCATCACGCCGAAAATGCTGAGCGGCGGCGCAGGGCCGGATACGGCGCTCGGCGTTCTCAGCGACCTGCTCGGCGCGATCGGCACCCGGCTCGATTCGGTGCGCGACACGGTGGAGCGGCGGCACGCGCTCGCGATGGCCACCCCGTCGATCTGGCCGGTTGCGGGCTGGCTCACGTCGTCATTCGGCTCCCGCACGGATCCGTTCAGCGGAGACACCGATTTTCACCCTGGCCTCGATATCTCCGCCGACTTTGGTCAACCGGTCCTCGCGACGGGAGATGCGGTCGTCGAGAGCGCCGGACCGAACGGGTCATACGGGAACATGGTGGTCCTCGACCATCACTTCGGGATCGTCACCAAATACGGTCACCTCTCGCGGATTGCCGTCGCGGCCGGCCAGGACGTCAGCCGCGGCGAAGTCATCGGATATGTCGGATCCACGGGCCGCTCCACGGGCGCACATCTGCACTACGAGGTGTGGATGAACGGGCGGCTGACGAACCCGATGACGCTGCTCGCCAAATAGTGAGCGTGGTACAATTGCCGGATACCAGCCCGGTAGTTTTTCCATGCTCGAGAAAACGCTCGCCGCTATTTTCGGCACTGAGAACGCGCGAGAACTGAAGCGCCTCAGGCCAGTCGTCGCGGCGATCAACGCGCTCGAATCCTCCACCAGGTCACTGACCGACGAGCAGCTCCGCGAGAAGACCGCGGAGTTCAGGGAACGGCTCGCCAAAGGCGAAAAGCTGGACGACGTCCTGCCGGAGGCCTTTGCCGTCGTCCGCGAAGCCGGACGCCGCACGCTGAACATGCGGCACTTCGACGTCCAGCTCATCGGCGGCATGGAGCTGCACAAGGGGCGGATCGCCGAGATGAAGACCGGCGAAGGCAAGACGCTCGTGGCGACGCTTCCGGCGTATCTCAACGCGCTCGAAGGCAAGGGCGTCCACGTCGTCACGGTCAACGACTACCTCGCCCGCCGCGACTCGGAGTGGATGGGGCGGATCTACCGCTTCCTCGGCATGAGCGTCGGCGTCATTCAGCACGATCTGAACGACGCGGAACGCCAGGTCGCCTACGGGTGCGACATCACCTACGGCACCAACAACGAGTTCGGGTTCGACTACCTCCGCGACAACATGAAGTTCGACCTCGCGCACTACGTGCAGCGCGGCCACAACTTCGCCATCGTCGACGAGGTGGACAGCATCCTGATCGACGAAGCGCGGACGCCGCTCATCATCTCCGGCCCCGCGGAAGAGTCGACGGATCTCTACTACGAAGTCGATCGCCTCATCCCGCGCCTCACGCCCGGCGCGACCGTGCAGGGCGACGTCAAGGCCGAAGAACGCGATGCGCTCGAGCTCACCGGCGATTACATCGTCGACGAGAAGCACAAGACGGTCTCGCTGACCGAAAGCGGCATGGCCAAGGCCGAGAAGATGATGGCGCACCATCTTCAGCCTGGCAGCGACGGGTTGTACGACCCCGTGAACATGCGCGTCCTGCACCACATCAACCAGGCGCTGCGTGCGCACACACTGTTCCACCTCGACGTGGAATACATGGTGAAGGACGGCGAGGTCCTCATCGTCGACGAGTTCACCGGACGTTTGATGCCGGGCCGGCGGTGGAGCGACGGACTGCACCAGGCCGTCGAAGCGAAGGAACACAACACGAATCATCCGGAAGTGAAGATCGAGCGAGAAAACCAGACGCTCGCGACCGTCACGTTCCAGAACTACTTCCGGAAATATTCGAAGCTGTCCGGGATGACCGGCACCGCGGATACCGAGGCGCAGGAATTCGCGGAGATCTACAAGCTCGACGTCATCATCATCCCGACCAACCGCGTGCTTCAGCGTGTCGAAGAGCCCGATACGGTCTACCGGACCGAGAAGGAAAAATTCGACGCCATCGTCACCGACATCATCGAAAAGCAGACGCTCGGCCGCCCCGTACTCGTCGGCACCGTCTCGATCGAGAAGTCGGAGAAGCTGTCGCGGCTGCTGAAGCTGCGCGGCATCAAGCACGTCGTCCTGAACGCGAAGTACCACGCACAGGAAGCCGAGATCGTCGCGCAGGCCGGCCGCAAAGCGACCGTCACGATCGCCACCAACATGGCGGGCCGCGGCACGGACATCCTGCTGGGCGGCAACCCCGAATTCATGGCGCGCCAGCAGACGCTCGCGGACGAAATCGCCGAGAAGCTGCCGAAGGGACAGGAGAAGTTCGTCGACGACGCGGACTTCGTCTACTTCTTTCACCTGGACAACTTCTATCGGGTGCCGCGACAGCAGTACGAGGAAACCTTCGACCGTTACAAGAAACAGACGGACAAGGAGCACGACGAGGTGGTTGCGCTCGGCGGGCTGCACATCATCGCCACAGAGCGTCATGAAGCGCGCCGCATCGACAACCAGCTCCGCGGCCGCGCGGGACGGCAGGGGGACCCCGGATCATCGAGGTTCTATCTTTCGCTCGAAGACGACCTGATGCGGATCTTCGGATCCGACCGCATCTCGGGGCTGATGCAGCGCCTGGGGATGGAGGAAGGCGTCCCCATCGAGCACCGTATGGTCACGAAGGCGATCGAACGGGCCCAGAAGCAGGTCGAGAGCAACAACTTCTCGATCCGCAAGCACCTGCTCGAATACGACGACGTGATGAACAAGCAGCGCGAGAGCGTCTATGGCCTGCGCCGCGAGCTGCTCGAAGGGGCGATCAACATCGACGAGGGGGAACCCGTCGACATCCGCGGCTATCTGCTGGTGCTGGCCGAAGAACTCGCGCAGAGCACCGTCGAACGATACGCGAACGAAGAGGACGACCCGGAGGAGGACTGGGATCTCGACGCCCTGCGCACCGCGGTCGGCGAGATCTTTGCCTTCGCGCCGCAGGAACTCGAATCCCTCGACTTCGCCGACAAGACCACCCGGGAGATTACGGACGCCGTCTGGGGCCTTGCCCTCAACAAGTACGAGACGAAGGAAAAGCTCATCGACGAGCCGGCGATCCTGCACCGCGTCGAACGCGACATCATGCTCCAGATCGTCGACGCGCAGTGGAAGGACCACCTCTATTCGCTCGACCATCTCAAGGAAGGCATCGGCCTGCGCGGCTACGGCCAGCGTGATCCGCTCGTCGAATACAAGAAAGAGAGCTTCGAGCTGTTCACGGCCATGAAGGACCGCATCGAGGAAGAGATCGTGCGGTACTTGTGGCGGCTCATGCCGGTGGTCCCCGAGGAGGGCATGCCGGCGGTGCCGGCGCCGGTGCGTCCCGCGCCACGGAAGCCGTCACCGGTGACGCTGAGCGGCCCGGGCAGCCAGGCCTCTGCGTCGCCATTCGGCGCCATTCGCGGGAGTGGATCAGCAACCGCGGTCGCCGAGCCGCCGAAGCCAGGGCGGACGGGCGGCGACGATACCGTTCGCCAGGTGAAGCGTGACGCGCCGAAAGTCGGCAGGAACGACCCGTGCTGGTGCGGCAGCGGCAAGAAATTCAAGAAATGCCATGGAGCGTGACATCAAGGGCAGCGATCGCTGCCCTTTGTCATATCTGAGGACCTATGGAGACTCGGACCGACGTACTTAACGCCGATCAAATCTCGGTCGGCCTGGCCACGGCGCTCACGTTCGACGACGTGTTGCTCGTGCCGCAGCACTCGACCGTACTTCCCAGCGCCGTCGACGTCACCTCGTTCTTCACGCGCAACATCCGTCTGAACGTGCCGCTCTCGAGCGCGGCGATGGATACCGTCACCGAATCCCGGCTGGCCATCGCCATGGCGCAGCAGGGAGGCATCGGCGTGATCCACAAAAACCTCTCGATCGAGGAGCAGGCCTCGGAAGTGGACCGCGTGAAGCGCTCCGAAAGCGGGATGATCGTGAATCCGATCACCCTCTCCCCGTCCAACCGGATCTTCGAAGCGCTCGATCTGATGAAGAAGTACCGGATTTCTGGCGTTCCGATTACCGCGGACGGCAGCAAGGAAGGGAAACTGGTCGGAATCCTGACGAACCGCGACCTGCGGTTCGAGACCAACGTCGATCGCCCCATTTCCGACATCATGACGCGCGAGCCGTTGTTCACGGTTCCCGTGGGCACGAGTCTCGAACAGGCGCGCGAGTTCCTGCACCGCCACAAAGTCGAGAAGCTGCTCGTCGTCGACGACCGCTTCATGCTGAAGGGGCTCATCACCGTCAAGGATATCCAGAAGGCGATCAAGTATCCGAACGCCTGCAAGGACTCCCTCGGACGGCTGAGGTGCGGCGCCGCGGTGGGCGTCGGGCGCGACGCGATGACGCGAGCCGAGGCGCTCGTCGCGGCCAATGTCGACGCGCTCGTCGTCGATACGGCGCACGGGCACTCGCAAGGCGTCCTCGACATGGTGCGGCGAGTGCGCCGGCAGTTCCCGAACGTCGATCTCGTGGCGGGCAATGTGGCCACCGCCGAGGCCACCGCGGCGCTGATCGATTTGGGCGTCGACGCGGTGAAGGTCGGGATCGGTGCCGGTTCGATCTGCACGACCCGCATCGTCGCGGGCATCGGTGTGCCGATGATCACCGCTGTCGCGGATTGTGCGCGGGCGGCGGCGCGTCAGAAGGTCCCCATCATCGCCGACGGAGGCATTCGCTACTCCGGCGACGTCACGAAGGCGATCGCCGTCGGCGCAAGCTGCGTGATGATCGGGAGTCTGTTCGCCGGGACCGATGAGAGCCCGGGCGAAATGATCCTGTTCCAGGGGCGAAGCTTCAAGGAATACCGCGGCATGGGATCGCTTGGGGCGATGCGCCGCGGGAGCCGCGACCGCTACTTCCAGGACGAGTTCGACCTCGACGCCAATCCCGAGTCAGGCGAAAAGCTGGTGCCGGAAGGCATCGAAGGCCGGGTCGCGCACAAGGGCAGCGTCGCGGCCATGATCCATCAGCTCGTCGGCGGACTTCGCGCGGGGATGGGCTACACGGGATGCCGGGATATCCCGACGCTGCAGCGCGAGGCGAGGATGATCCGCGTCAGCCCCGCGGGTCTGCGCGAAGGTCACGTTCACGACGTCATCATCACAAAAGAAGCCCCGAACTACCGCGTCGAGTAGCACCCTCCAAAGGCATGGCGATTGCGGGACCGCGCACCGGCGCACGCAATCGCGCACGTGATGACACCTGGCTGACCCAGAAGTGCCTCACGGATGACTACGTCTGCGCCGGGAGGTTACATGCCGAGGTCTTCATCGTGGTGTCTCGCGCTTGCGGCAGTCCTGCTGAGCGCGTATCCGTGCCTGGCAGATCCGGTTGTGCTGACCGGTGGAGGCGCGACGCTGTATTGGGACGGGCAGCTGTCCAGCTTCTCCTTTACGGGTCCCGGGACGACGATATCCCAGGATTCACGCAATCCGTGGGGACCGACCGGCTTCACGGTGGGTTCGCCAGTGGAGTTCAGCGGCAGCCTGAACCCTGAGAGTACGCACGGATCGCTGATGACCGTGAACGGGACGAGCTACGACAACGCCGTGCTCGTCGGCACCGCATCGTTCGTGACGAACAGCTACACAGCCGCGGCGGGAGATTCCGGCGCAGGCGACGTCGAGCTGCCGCTGCTGCTCTCGGGACACTTCGAAGGTTTCAATTTCGGAGACGTCGGCGGCACTCCACTCTTCGCATTCGACGTCGCGCTTCAGGGCGTCTTCCGGTCCGATTTCGTCAATGTATCGCCCGACACCTTCCTGAATCGCAACTTCGCCGCGACGGCCGAGTTCACAGGGCCAGCCGGTCCGTCGCAAACGCCCGAGCCGGGGAGCCTTCTCCTGATGGGGACGCCGGTTGCCGCGATTGGGCTGAGAAGGCTGCGCAACCGGCTCCGCCGCTGACACGTTGCGGCGGCTCACCTGTCGGCGTGCAAGACGACGGTTTCAGCGGCCCTCAGCCGCCGGAGCCGTCGCGTATGAAGACTGACCGCTCGTTGTCTCCCGATTCCTCGAGCTTTACCTCGACCGCGTCGTCTGGACGCGATCGCCACCGATCCGCCCACTCGATTGCGACGATGCCTTCGCCGGAGACGAGATCATCCAGTCCGAGATCGTCGATCTCATCCGGTTCGAGACGGTAGAGGTCGACGTGATACAGCGTATGGCCTGCGCCGCCGTACTGCTGGACGATCGTGAACGTCGGACTCGATACGTCGTCCGGATTGGCACCGAGGCCTTTCGCCATCCCCCGCACGAACGCCGTTTTGCCGGCGCCGAGGTCGCCGTAGAGCAGCACCACGTCGCCGGCTTTCAGCGTGCGCGCGAGTTGCTCCCCCGCCGTCGCGGTTTCATCTTCGCTGCGCGTGACGACCGTCGTCATTCGCGTTTGATCCGTTTGCGAGCGGTGAGCTCGAGGACGGCATCGCCGAGGTGCGCCGCGATGTCGGTCGGCAGCAGCGCAAGTTCGCCTTCGTCCGCTTCGGCGAGGTCGCCCGCACTTCCGTGCAGGTACACGGCGAGCTTGCACGCGGCCTCGGCGTCCAGAAGCTGCGCGAACCACGCGGCGATCATGCCCGTCAGGAGATCGCCGGTACCGCCGGTTGCCATGCCGGGATTGCCCGTCACGTTGATGAACGAACGGCCGTCCGGTCCGGCAATGATCGTCCGATGGCCCTTCAGAACGACATGGACTCTGTGCGCCGCGGAGAATTCCCGCGCGTGTTCCAGCCTGTCGCTCTGCACCTGTTCGATCGAAACGCCGAGCAGCCTGGCCATTTCGCCCGGATGTGGCGTGATGATCATGTCCACGCCGTCGCGCCCTTCGAGCCGTTCGGGGTCGTCTGCGAAGGCGTTCAGCGCGTCGGCGTCCAGGACGAGCGGCACGCCGGACTTTTCGACGATCGCCTGCACGAATGCCGACGTCGACGGATCGCGCCCGAGGCCCGGACCGATGGCGATCAGATCCGCCGTTATCGCGAGCGCGCGATCGACCGCTGCGAAATCGATCGCGCCGCTGCCCGTCTCGTCGAGCGGCTCCGTCATGTACTCGGGCATCATCATGGCCAGCGCTGCGACGCAGGAGCGCGGGGTGGCAATCGTCACGAGCCCCGCGCCCGAGCGCAACGCACCCAGTGCGGCGAGATGCGCTGCGCCGGTCTTGCCCAGGGAGCCGGCAATCACCAGCACCCGCCCGAAGTCCCCCTTGTGCGAGTCGGCAGCCCGCGTCGGCACCAGCTCGCGGATGGTCTCGCGCGTCAACAGCTCGACTCGAGGTCCCTCGAGCTCCTCCATCACGCTCGCCGGAATGCCGATATCGGCGATGACGAGATCACCGCCGTACACATCGGCCGGCGGAAGCACGAGCGGCAGCTTCGGCGCGCCGAGCGTGACGGTCATCGACGCCTGGATCGCGTCGCTCTCGATCTCGTGGGTGTCCGCCGACAGGCCGGTGGGCAGATCAATCGCGACAACCGGCGTGCCCAGGCCGTTCACGTCGCCAATGACGGTCTCGAGCAGGCCGGAAACAGGACCGCGAAAGCCGGTACCGACGATCGCGTCGACGATCAGGTCGCACTCGGAGATCTCGGTGAAATGGAGCTCCCACTGCTGCGCGTCGGCCACTTCCACGACCGTCACGCCGATTCGGCCGAGGATCTCCAGGTTCGTCCGCGCATCGCCGCGGACGTCAGCCACGCTGCCGAGCAGAAACACGATCGATTCGATTCCGCGCTGCGCGAGCGTGCGGGCGACGACGAACCCGTCGCCGCCGTTGTTGCCGCGGCCACACAGGACCGCGACCCGGCTGGACGACAGATCCTCGTAGGCGGCTTCCATCGCCGCCACCGCCTGGCGCCCGGCATTCTCCATCAGCACGACGGACGGAATGCCGATTTCGTCGATCGTCTGCCGATCGGCTTCCCGCATCTGCTGAGTGTTGAGTACGCGCATGGATGGCTTGCCGCCTACTATTTCAATAATGCTACGATGCATGCAAATGCGCGGAGCTGTTTACGTCAACGGCCGGATCATGCCGGCTCAGGAGGCGGTCGTCCCCGTCTACGATCACGGGTTCGTCTACGGCGAAGGGGTGTACGAAACCTTGCGGACCTACAACAAGGTCCCCTTCCTGTTCGACCGGCACGTCCGGCGCCTGCGCCAGTCGGCCGGGCACATCGACCTCGACGTGCCGTTCGACGACGCGACGCTGTCCGGGTGGATCGATGACACCGTCGCGGCGGCAGCCAGGGCAGACGGCGCGAACAGTGACGAATGGTATATCCGCATTCTCCTCACGCGGGGCGTCGGCGAATTGTCGTACGACACCAAAGCGACGCCGACGCCGTCGCTCGTGATCATCGTGAAGCCGAACGAAGAGCCGCCGGAGCGTATGGCGCGCGAGGGTATCCGCATTTCGCTGGTCGAGATTCTGCGGAACCATCCGGGGTCGGTCAACCCCGTCATCAAGTCGAACAACCTGTTGAACAACGCGCTCGCGATGCAGGCAGCCTATCGCCGCGGCGCCGAAGAAGCGCTGATGCGCAACTTCCGCGGCGAGCTGTCGGAGTGTTCGCAGTCGAACTTCTTCATGGTTCGCGGCGGCGTCGCGCTGACGCCCAAATCGGCGGCCGGTCTGCTCCAGGGCATCACGCGCGCGTTTCTGTTCGAAGTGGGACAGGAAGCGGGCGTCCCCGTCCGTGAAGAGGTGCTCTATCCCGCAGACCTCGACACCGCCGACGAAGCGTTCATCACGAGCACCACGCGCGAACTCAGCCCGGTGACGCGCATCGACGACCATGTCGTCGGCGACGGCACCCCTGGGCCGATCACGATGAAGCTCTGGAACGGGTACAAGCGAAAGGCGCAGGAGCTGACGCGCGCACACGCGTCGTCGGCAAGCCGGACGTAGCCGTCGAATCGCGTTGGTATTTGCAGGCTGAAGGTACGCTGCAGGCCGCGCGATTCGCATCGCGCGCTACACTGTCGCGCCTTCCTCCACGTACTCTTCCATCGGCGGGCAGGCGCAAATCAAGTTACGATCGCCATAGGGATTGTCGATCCGTGCGACCGCCGGCCAGACCTTGTTGAATCGCACGAACGGCAGCGGATACGCGGCTTCCGCGCGGGGATACGGGTGTGACCAGTCGTCGGACACGACAGCGATCGCGGGATGCGGCGCGTTTTTGAGCACGTTGTCCTTCGCGTCCGCGCGGCCTTCCAGCACTGCGGCGATCTCTCCCCGAATCTTGATCAACGCGTCGCAGAAGCGGTCCAGTTCATCTTTCGCTTCGCTCTCCGTCGGCTCGATCATCATCGTGCCGGGCACCGGGAACGAGACGGTCGGCGCGTGGAAGCCGTAATCCATCAGCCGCTTCGCGACGTCCTGCTCGTCGACTGACGCGCCGCCAGCGTGCTTGAACGGGCGGAGATCGAAGATCAGTTCATGGGCGACGCGGCCGTTGTGGTTCGCGTACAGGACGTCGTAGTGATCCTGCAGGCGCACCTTGACGTAATTCGCGTTCAGAATCGCCACCCGCGTCGCATCCGTCATGCCGTCGGCCCCGAGCAGGCGCATGTAGCCGTACGAAATCAACAGGATGCTCGCGCTCCCCCACGGCGCGGCCGCGATCGCCGGAATCGCCATGTCTCCGCCAACCTTCACGACCGGGTGCCCGGGCAGGTACGCCGCCAGGTGTTTCGCCACCGCAATCGGCCCCATGCCGGGGCCGCCGCCGCCGTGCGGGATCGCGAACGTCTTGTGCAGGTTCAGGTGGCACACGTCCGCGCCAATCGACGCCGGGCTCGTCAGCCCCACCTGCGCGTTCATGTTGGCGCCGTCCATGTACACCTGGCCGCCGTTGCGATGCACGATCGTGCAGATCTCTTTAATGCGCTCCTCGAAGATCCCGTACGTCGACGGATAGGTCACCATGAGCGCCGCGAGACGATCGCGGTGCTGCTCCGCCTTCGCGCGCAGGTCGTCGACCACGATGTAGCCCTGGTCGTCACATGCGACGACCACGACCCGCAGCCCTGCCATCGTGGCGCTGGCAGGGTTGGTGCCGTGCGCGGACGCCGGGATCAGGACAACGTCGCGCGCCTGATCGCCGCGGTCGTGGTGATACGCACGGATCACCATCAGGCCCGCGAACTCCCCCTGCGCGCCCGAATTCGGCTGCAGCGACACCGCCGCGAGCCCCGTGATCTCGCAGAGCATCGACTCCAGCTCGCGGAACACCTCCAGGTACCCTTCCGCGTTCTCGATTGGCGCAAACGGGTGCATCCCGGCGAAGCGTGGCCAGCTCACCGGCATCATCTCGGCGGCCGCGTTCAGCTTCATGGTGCAGGAGCCAAGCGGAATCATGGAGGTGTCGAGGCCGACGTCCTTCCGCTCGAGCGCGCGGATGTAGCGCATCATCTGCGTTTCAGAGTGATGCGTGTTGAAAACCGGATGCGTCAGGTAAGCGCTCGTGCGCGCCAGCGCCGCCGGCGCGTGCAGCGCGAACCGTACATCGTCGCGCGCAATCATCGAAACCGATTTCCCGATGCTGCGCGCGAAGACGCCGGCAATCGCCGTCACGTCCTCAATGGTGGTGGTCTCGTCGAGCGAGATGCCGACGGCGCCGTCCGCGAAGTATCGAAACGCGATCTGCGCCGCCGCCGATTCCGTTCGGAGCGTCTTCAGGTCGGCGCCGGTGATCCGCAGCGTGTCGAAATACGTGGAGTTGGTCTGCTCGAGCCCCAACGCGGTCAGCGCGCTCGCCAGCACGGTCGCGAACGTGTGGATGCGTTCGCCGATTCCGCGCAGGCCGGCGGGGCCGTGGTACACCGCGTACATGGCAGCCATGTTCGCCAGCAGCGCCTGGGCCGTGCAGATGTTCGACGTCGCTTTCTCGCGCCGGATGTGCTGCTCACGGGTCTGCAGCGCCATCCGATAGGCGCGGTGCCCCAGGGCATCCACCGATACTCCGATGATCCGACCGGGCGCCTGACGGACGTACGCTTCGCGCGTCGCGAAAAACGCGGCATGTGGCCCGCCGTAGCCAAGCGGCACGCCGAACCGCTGTGAGTTGCCGACGACGACGTCGGCACCCATTTCCCCGGGGGGCGTAAAGAGCGTGAGCGCCATCAGATCGGTCGCGACCGCGACGAACACACCGGCTGCGTGGGCCTTCTGGATAATCGCGCGGAGATCGTGCAGCTCACCGCGGTCGTCCGGACACTGCAGCAGCAGCCCGAATGCGCGATCCATCGGCATGGACGACGGATCGCCAATCTCGAGGCGGATATTCAGCGGTTCGGCGCGGCCCCGGAGCACCTCGAGCGTCTGCGGGAACGTGTGCTGTGACACGAGGAACACCGACGGCTGCCCCGCCGGCGCCTTCTTCGTGTTGATGCGATGAAACATCGACATCGCCTCGGCGGCGGCCGTGCCTTCGTCCAGCAGCGACGCGGTCGCGACCGGCATCCCGGTCAGATCGCCGACCATGGTCTGGAAATTGAGCAGCGACTCCAGGCGCCCCTGCGCGATTTCGGCCTGATACGGCGTATACGGCGTGTACCAGCCGGGATTTTCGAAGACGTTTCGCTGGATGACGGCAGGCGTGATGCAGTCGTAGTAGCCCATCCCGATGTAGCAACGGGTGAGCTGGTTTTTCGCGGCCACCGAGCGGAGCCGGCGCAAATACGCCGCTTCGGTCTCTGCCGGCGGCAGCTTCAGCGGCGCGGTCAGGCGGATATCACGCGGGATGGTCTGGTCGATCAGATCGTCGATCGTCCTGACGCCGACCGCGTCGAGCATGCGGCTTCGGGCGTCGGCGTCGGGACCGATATGTCGGGATTCGAAAACGTCGTGCATTACTTGGTGAGATCGGAGTACGCGGCGGAGTCGAGCAGGTCGCTCGTGTCCGCGTCGGTCACTTTCATCACAATCATCCAGGAGCCGTGCGGATCGGTATTCACAACCTCCGGCTTCTGCACGAGTGCGTCGTTGACGGCGGTCACCTCGCCAGCGACCGGACTGTACAGCTCGGACACCGCCTTGACGGATTCGATGGTGCCGAAGACCTCACCTTTCCTGAGACTCCGGCCGACGGGCGGCAGTTCCAGGTACACGACATCGCCGAGCTGTTTCTGCGCGTAATCGGTGATGCCAACCCGCGCGTCGCCTGCGCCCAGGCGCACCCACTCGTGGTCCTTCGTGTACTTCAGATCGGTCGGATACATTCGATTCTCCCGGCGCCCCACGCGGGGCGCGCTCCACGACAGCCGGCCGGCCGACGGCCGCTACTTCGCGCGCTTGTAAAACGGCATCGGGACGATGACGGCCTTCGCGCGGCGGCCGCGAACGTCGATCTCCAGGTCCGTCCCCGGTTCGGTCCTGTTCGACGGCACGTATGCCATCCCGATCGCCTTCTTCAAATAGGGCGTCTGCGTACCGCTGGTCACCACGCCTGCGCGGGCGCCGTCGATGTACACGTCATAGCCGTGGCGCCCGATTGCGCGGTCGACCATCTCGAAGCCAATCAGCTTCTTCGCCGTACCTTCCGCCTTCTGCCGCCGCAGCACCTGTGCGCCGATGAACGCGTCCTTCTTCCAGCCCACGATCCAGCCAAGATCCGCGTCGAGCACCGTCGACTGCTCGTCCATGTCGTTGCCGTACAACCGCATCGACGCTTCGAGGCGCAGCGTATCGCGTGCGCCCAGTCCGGCGGGGACGAGCCCGGCGGGCTTTCCCGCCGCGAGCATCGCGTCCCACACGCGTTCGGCCGCCGCCGGCGCGACGAACACTTCGTACCCGTCCTCGCCGGTATAACCGGTGCGCGAGATCGTCACCCGGACGGACGCGACTTCCCCGTTCGCGAACCAGTAGTACTTGATGCCGGCGAGATCGATTCCGGTCAGGGTCTGCAGGATCTCGCGCGCGGCAGGTCCCTGGATCGCAATCAGCGCGTACCGTGAACTCGTGTTGACCGCGGCTGCGTCGACGCCCTGGACGTGGTCCGTGATCCAGCGGAAGTCCTTCACGATGTTCGACGCGTTGACGACGAGCATGAAGTGGTCATCCGCGAGCCGGTAGGTGAGCACGTCGTCCACGAACGTGCCGTCGGGCGTGGTCAGGGCCGAGTATTGGGCCTGATTCACCGCGAGCCGCGACGCGTCGTTGCTCGTGATGTGCTGGACCGCTTTGAGCGCGTCGGGCCCGGCGATTTCAATCTGGCCCATGTGGCTGACGTCGAACAGGCCCGCGCGCGTGCGCACGGCCATGTGCTCGTCCGCGATGCCCGTGTACTCGACGGGCATGTCCCACCCGCCGAATTCGACCATGCGCGCGCCCAGCGCGCGGTGGCGCGCATACAGCGGCGTTTTCTTGAGCGTGCCCGAGGGCTGATTCATCCTGGACGCGAGATACCGTGATTGGAGAGCCGCGCGGCTGGCGCGGAACCCACTAACGGTACTATTGCGCCCGTTCGGGGTCAAGATTTCGACACTTCCGGCGCCGCCTCCTCACGAGAGCACGTCATGCGCGGCGCGGCATCGACTCCAGCCGAACCTTCCTCGGCAATCCCATCCAAATCGTAACGCGAGGGTCAAAAGCGTCATCGGCCGCGACCGTTGCACACCCGGCGCACACGCGAATTCTGCAGTTTGCCTGAAAAGTCTGCGGGTTTTGGGGCGAGCGCGTTGCGGCACCGCGGTTGCCACTTTCCGGGCCGTGGCCGGTTAGGCCGCACTCTGAGTTATCCGACCAAGTCCAGGGACCCTTCGTATGAAGCCGATCGTTCCGCTTCTGGTGGCGGCGTGCGCCGTAGTGGCCGCGCAATCCGTGTCCGCGCAGACGTCT
>Ga0310810_10002690_pt1 | contig 19185 bp, 11 predicted proteins | sample NCmetagenome_FD_207641 | JGI IMG/M metagenome (GOLD analysis project Ga0310810, IMG submission 207641) | Soil microbial communities from experimental microcosm in Duke University, North Carolina, United States - NC | ecosystem: Engineered > Artificial ecosystem > Soil microcosm > Unclassified ...
GAGAAGCTTGCGGCAGCAACCGGTCTCACCTTCACGGGCGTGGCGCGCCCGCCGTCGAGCGCCGGCTTGAAGCTCCAGCCAACGCGTATCGCGTTGTGGGACCGCTATGGCGGCTCGACCGCGAGCGGCTGGACGCGCTGGCTGCTCGAACGGTACGGATTCACCTTCGATCTCATCTACGCGCAGAGCGTTGATACCGGGGATCTCAAGGGACGCTACGACGTTCTGATACTCCCGGATGACGCTGTGCTCGGCGCGCGTGACAGCAGCGATGGTCTCGGAGATCGGGTTCCGGCGGAGTACCGGCGCACGACCGGCGCGTTGACGACGGCCCGGTCGCTGCCGCAGGTGAAACAATTCGTCGAGGGTGGAGGCACGCTGATCGCGATGGGGAATGCCACCTCGATCGCCGAGGATCTCGGCCTTCCGATTTCCAGCGCGCTCGTCGATGGGCCCGGCGATGGCGCTCGTCCGCTCAGGCGCGAACAATATTTCGTTCCCGGCTCGGTTCTGCGCGCGAGCGTCGACAACACGACGCCGCTCGGCTACGGATTCGAACGGGATGTGGATGTCTTCTTCGACAATAGCCCGGTGTTCCGCCTCGGCAAACAGCCGGCGGGGAGCGCCAATCGTGTCGCCTGGTTCGCGACCAAAGCGCCGCTGCGCAGCGGATGGGCGTGGGGGCAGCAGTATCTCGAGAACGCCGTGGCGGTCGTGGACGCGAAACTCGGTCGCGGGCGCGTAGTGCTCTTCGGTCCCGACATCACCTTCCGCGGACAATCGCACGGTACGTTCAAGTTCCTGTTCAACGCGATCTATTACGCAACCGCAAAGCCGGTCGAGAGCGCGCAGTAGGAAGTACGACTGGTTGCTCGCACCCAGACCTGTTTGCCTCATTAAAAGAGGGGACTTTCGCGCCGGCGCGGCAATCGGAGATCTGTTACGGCGTCTCGAGCAGCACGATGTCGGAGTCTTCCTGGACGCGATCGACGATGATCTCGCGGCCGTCTGGGGAGACGTCGAAGTCGCGGACGTCGAAGCTGGGGGGCAGATTCGTCAACTGCCGCTCCGCGCCGCTCTGCAAATCGATCAGCCAGAGGTTCTTGTGTTGAATCTCTCCCCGCAGCACGACCAGCGCGGCGCGATCTGGCAGGAACCGAAGACGCCTGGCGCCGCGCGTAAGCGTCAGGGCGGGAAGCCGGTGCGGCCCGGAGGTGGTTGCCCCTTTGACCGAGAACGTCGTTCCGATGTCAGGACCTGAGAAAACGACGAACTCACCGCCCGGCGCCCATGCCGGATCGATCGAATACTCCTGCACCAGTGGAGCAGTTGATCCGTCGAGCGAGATCGTGAAGAGGTTCGGGGTCCCATTGACGTTGGCCGCCGACGTGATGGATTCCCCGTCAGGTGACCAGGCAGGAGAGCCGCGGAGATCGAGCGCTGCCGTCACGACGCGGACGTTCGTGCCGTCGTCGTTCATCACCGTGAGGCGCGTCTTGCCGCGCTGCTCGATCGAGAATGCCACGCGGTTGCCGTGCGGATCGATCGCCGGGCTTCCGATCAGGCGCGCGTCCGGCTCGCTCCAGATCTCGGTCGCGGTGCCGTCCGCGAGCTTCCAGATGCCGTCGCTCGTGCCCTTCGACGCGACATACAGAAGATAGTTCCGCCCGAAACGTGGCGACGCGCCGCGGCTGGTTGTCACCGAGACCGGAGTGGCCGCCGACTCGTCCACCAATGCGGCGGAGAGCGGAAGGCGCCAGAAGGTGCCCTTCGGGTTCGCGAGCGTGAGCACCAGCCGCCGTCCATCGGCGCTTGCGGCAAGCGATGTGTAGCGGTCGACGCCCGAACTGACCCGGTGCGGCACGCGCCGCGTGACATCGGTGATGTAGAGCCACGGTCCCGTGCCGTCCGCCTCCGTTGCGAGATACATCACGTTGTCGGTGTCGAGCATCACTGGATGGCTCACGCGCGCATTGTGGTGCGTGATCTGTTCGGCGGCACCCCCGGTGGGCGGGATGCGCCAGATGTCCATGTTGTCGGGCACGGTGCCCTGCACGAAGTAGAGGAATCGCTGGTCGGGGGACCACAGTGGAAAGTGGGCGTGCAGTCCCGCCGCGGCGGTGTAGATTGCCGTGTCGGTGGAGTCCCGACGCGATTGCCTGACGAAGGTCGGGTCGCCTGGCCCGGGCGTGTGGTAGACGAGTCGTGAGGCGTCGCTCGACCAATCGAACTCGGCAACGCCTTCCAGGTAGGGCCGCGGTTGTCCGCCGAGGGTCGGCACCGCCCATACGCCGATATCCCCACCTTCTGATCCGCCTGATCCGCGAGGCATCCGACTCCAGAACGTGACCAGCGCTCCGTCGGGTGAGAAGTTCAATGTTCGAATCGACGGGTTCACGAGCTCGGGTACTTGCCCCCGTGTGAGGTTGTAGAACTGCCCGGTGCCCACTTGCGTGACCCAGACGTCGGTGCGGCCGTCGCGATTGGAGAGGAACGCCACGAACCTCCCGTCGCGCGAGATCGCCGCGGCTTCTTCCGTGCTGCTGAAATCTGTGAGGCGCTGAAAGCGGGCGTCCGCCAACGGGTCCCGCCGCGCGTAGTCGGGGCGCCGAATGAACCAGGAAAACGCGGCCACCGCGAGCAACAGAGCACCGATGGCCAGCCCCCAGGCGAGCGTCGGTCGTTTCGATCGAGGTGGTACGGACAAATCTGACGACGGCGGGACCGGCTCTGAGACAGGTTCGGGCTCAGGCTGCCGGTCGTCGCCGACTGTCGGGAGGACGTTCCGGCTCTTCGACCAGACATCCAGTTCGCTGCGAAACGCGTAGACCGAACCCTGCCGGTCGTGCAGATGGCGATGGACGGGCATCCCTTCGCGCTTTTCCCATCGCTGCACGGTGGTGACGTCGCGCTTGAGGTAAGCCGCAATCTCCTTCCACGAATCCAGGCGGTCCTCTGGTGCTCGTTCGGTGGAGGTCGCGTTCGAAGATGGATCACCCATGCTGCCCTGACGGGATCTGCCGCGCCGAATTGTAACGCGCGCTTCGAGAGCGAACGGCAAACGACGGTAAAGCACTGCAACTGGCGCAATCGGCCGTCATGCCGTGGATCGCAGCTTGTCCACGCGAGGAAAGCCTCCCATCGTGCTGACACACGCTCAGCGTTTCAGGGGAAACGCAACGGGAGGTTTACATGCGAACGAGACTTTGGTTGTTCCTGGCGGGACTGGCAGTCACCGTGACCGCGTACGTTGGCGTCGTCAAAGCGACGCCTCAATCAGGCTTCAGGCCGTCGACGCTCGCGGTCGGGCGTTTCGAGGACATCGACGCCTTCAACGTCGCTCTTCCGACCAAGTTCTGGGCGGCGCAGTTGAAGACACGCGGGCTCTCGGACGTGTATGTCCAGTCCAACGTCTGGGATCCGGGCGGGACGACCGGCTGGCACACCCATCCCGGGCACAGCCTGATCATCGTGACGGCAGGAGTCATCACGGCCTACGAGGGCGACGATCCAACGTGCACGCCGCACGTGTACACCCCCGGCATGGGCTTTGTCGATGAAGGCGGCGGCCATGTGCACGTGCTGAGGAACGAGGGCACAGTGGAGGCGAGCACGATTGCGGTGCAACTCATCCCCGCGTCGGCGACCCGGCGCATCGATGCGCCCAATCCGGGTCACTGCTCCTTCTAGCGTGCTTTCTCCAATTCGCGGAGAGGCGGGTCTTTAGCCCCGCCTCATATTCATCAGCCAGTTTCACGGCGAGTCTAAAGACTCGCCGCTACACCATCGCTACGGCGTGGCGCCCAGCTCGCGAAGCAGCGCAATCGTGGCTTCGTTGGGCTGGCGCGCGCGTTGCGCGGCTTCGAGCGGAGTGCGCCCGCCCTTGTCTTTGATGTCGAAGCGGGCCCCGGATTCGGCGAGGAATCGAATTACCGAGTGAAGGCCACCGCCGGTGGTCGCGGCGGTGTGCATGACCGTATCGCCGGCCGCATTGGTCTCGTTCACATCGAGTCCGGCGGCCAAACCGATCTTTATCGCCGCGAGCGCCTGCGCTTCTGAAATATGCTGGCTCTCGTCACCGCCCGAGGTGACGGCGCCCGCAGCGAGCATGAGCGCGTTATTCCCGCTCTTCTGCGTCAATTTCGGGTCGGCCCCGGCATCGAGCAGCATCTGCATCACCCCGGCGTCGCATTTGCGCGCGGCACGGAGGAAAGGCGTTGCCCCTTCGCCCAGGCGATTGTCTCCGGCATCGTATTGGCGCTTCAGGATCGCACCCGTCAGCCGCGCGTTCGGGTTCGCGCCTTTTGCCAGCAGCGTCTTGATCACGCTGATGCTGCCTTCGATGACGGGCGGAGCCGGATAGGGCCGTCCGAAGGTGTCGCCGAGCGTGTGCATGTCGATCGCGGCATACAACGGCGTCATGCCCTTGATGTCGGCCTGGTTCAAATCGGCGCCTCTCTCGATGAGCACCGCGGCGGTGTCCCAGTGTCCGTTGATGATGGCGATGATCAGGGCGGACGTGCCTTCCGGATCGAGGAGATTCAGGTTCGCGCCCGCATCCGCCAACGCGCGCGCCGCATCGGTGGCGCCTTCGCGCGCGGCGAACATGGCCGCCGACCAACCGCCGCGCGGCAGGACCGTCTGCCCGACATAGGAGACGCCCTCTTCGACGCCGGCGAGCAGCACACCGTTCTGCGTGTGCGGGTAGTTGGTGACCTTCGACTGCACGTTGAGATCGGCGCTGGCTTCCGCCAGCGCGCGAATCACGTCGCCGCGATTGCTGGTGGCCGCCCAGACGAGCGCGGTCGTCCCGGTGCGTGTCTCACGTGCGTTGATATCGGAGCCAGCCGCGAGCAGGCGCTTGACGGCATCCACGCTCCCGGTTTTCGCCGCGTGCATCACGAGCGTCTGTCCTTCAGGCAGTCCGGCTTCAGCCGACTTGACGCTCGCCCCCGACTTGAGAAGCAGCTCAATCAGATCGGCGCGGCCGTTCCGCGCCGCGAGCGACAAGGGAGACACGCCGTAGCGGTTGACGGCATTGACGTGTGCGCCTGATCGAATCAGGAGATCGGCGATCGACGTGTCGCCGGCGCGCACCGCCCAGTGCAACGCGCTCGTCGCGTCTGGTTCGGTGGCGTTGACGTCTGCCTTGCGCTCGATCAGCGCTCGGACGGACGAGATGCTGCCCGCCTTGACGGCGCCAATCACCTGCGGCTCGAGGTTCGCGGCGCGCGGCAGTGCGATACCCGCGACGAGGATGAGCCAAACGATGATCGGAAGGAGCTTCCCGGTGCCTCTATGACTCCGTGTGTCGTGACGCCGCATCGTCGAAGCCACCTCCGGGATCAGAAGAACTCGACCGTGCCCGTGCTCTCTCCAAACTTGGTCATCGGGCTGTCGAAGTGGTTCGCGACGGTCAGCCACAGATTGCCGAGCGGTGTTTCCTTCGGCAGGACGATGTGGCGGCTGCCCTTGCCGGCGACGCCGCCGACGGCGACCATCGGCAGGGGATCGGTCGCGTGCACGTTGGAGTTCGCCATGCCGCTGCCGAAGAAGATCATCGAGTGATCGAGCAAGGTGCCGTCGCCATCGGGTGTCGCGCGCAGCTTCTCGAGCAGCCTGGCGTACATCTGCAGGCAGAAGACGTTGATCTTGGCGTTGTTGGCGACCTTCTCGGGTTTGTCGCCGTGGTGCGACGTGACGTGCCACGGATCGGGTACGCCGATCTGCGAGAACGTCCGCTGGCTGCCCTCGCGCGACATCATGAATGTGAAGACGCGCGTGAGCTCGGTCTGCAATGCCACGGCAATGAGGTCGGTCATGAGCGCGCTGTGCGCATCAAAGGTGTCCGGGATCCCGAGCGGCTTGTCCATTGTCACGTCGGCACGCTGCTGGGCCTCGCTGCGTTGAATCCGGCGCTCGATCTCGCGGATGTCGTCGAGGTAGTTGGCGACGCGAGTGCGATCGTGTACGCCGAGGCGCGCCTGCAGCGCGCGCATCTCGTTCAGGACGCCGTCGAGTATGCTTCGCTCCTCGTGCAGCTTGTGCTGCCGGTCCGCTTCGGTTCCGCCATCGCCGAACAGGCGCTCGAATGCCACGCGCGGATTGATCTCCATGGGGAGCGGCGTCGTCGGCGAGGACCACGAGATCGAGTCGTGATACGCGCAACTGTAGCCGGGGGTGCAGGCACCGACGTACCCGGTGAAGTCTTCCGTTGCGAACTCGAGTGACGGGAATGGCGACGACTGACCGATCTTCCGGGCCAGGACCTGGTCGATCGTGGTGCCGCACTCGAAGTCCTCGGCTTCGGTGCGCTTGGGAATCGCGCCGCTCAACCAGCCGCTGGCGGCCGCGGCATGCATCCCGCCGGTTCCACCCGCGCGCTGCAGGTTGCTGACGACGACGAGAGAGTCCTTGAACGGTGCGAGCGTCTGCAGCGTTGGTGAGAGCTCGAACTCCGTGCCTGCGGACGTCGGCGTCCACGATCGCATGTCGGCCCCGTGCGGCACGTAGATGAAGCCGGCCCTCGAGGGGCGCGCCGCCGCTGTTTCAGCGAAAGCCGTCGCCGAGGGCACCATGGCATCGAGCAGAGGCAGAGCCACCGTGGCCCCGACACCGCGAAGGAATGTCCGCCGTGGCAACGCGCGCTTGGTCAGAAACATGTCGTCTCCTGAGGAACTCTGAACAGTGAACTCTGAATGCCCTATTGCGCAGCCGCGGCAGATTTGACTCTCATCTGAAACGGCGCGCTGGTCACGATCCCGTCCAAAAGCGCAGTCACACGATACTGCTTCAGTCCGGCCTCGCGCACGATCTTTCGCACGACCGGCATATCGTCCGCGGTCAGCCCACGGCCCAGTGCATATACGAGCAATTTCTCGGTCAAAGTCTGCACGAACACGTCGGGCCGTCTCAGCAGCGCCTCGCGGAGCGCCACGATGCCGGAGACCTTGGTGCCGTCACTCAACACGTCGGCGGTATTGAGCGACAGCCCCTCCCGATCCTGTGTCCGCCATCTGCCGACGACGTCGAAGTTCTCGAGCGCGAAGCCAATCGGATCCATTGTCTGGTGACAGGTCGCGCAGACCGGGCTGCTCCGGTGCCGCTCCATCTGCTCGCGCATGGTGCGCGGTGCGCTCCCGGGCGGGTCACTCTTGAGGGCGGTGTCGAGATCCGCGGGCGGCGCCGGCGGCGGCGTGCCGACGATGTTCTCGAGCACCCATTTGCCGCGCAGGACAGGAGACGTTGTCGTCGGGTGTGAGGTGGCGAGCAGCACTGCGCCCTTGCCGAGCAGGCCGTATCGCGCCGGGTCTGTCAAGCGGACGCGGCGGAACTCGCTGCCGAAGACATTACTGATCCCGTAGTGACGGGCGAGCCGCTCGTTGACGAAGGTATAGTCAGCCGTCATCAGGTCGAGCGCGCTGCGATCTTCGTGCAGCACGCTGTCGAAGAAGAGCTCGGCCTCGCTGCGGAACGCCTGCCGCAGGTTGTCGTCGAAGTCAGGAAACAGATCCGAGTTCGGCACGATGCCGCGCAGGTTCCGCAGGTGCAGCCATTGCCCGGCGAAGTTGCTGACAAAGGCGGACGAGCGCGGGTCCGCCAGCATGCGCCGCACTTGCTGCATTTGCACCGCGGGTTGGCTGAGACGTCCCTCGCGCGCAAGGCGCATCAACTCGTCGTCGGGGATCGTGCTCCACAAGAAGAACGACAGCCGCGTCGCCATTTCGATGTCGGTGACGCGATAGGCGGCGCCTGGCGCGACGGCGGCCGGTTCGATCTCGGGACGGAACACGAAGGACGGGCTCGCGAGGATGCGGCGAATCCCGAATTGCACGCCGGTCTTGAACGAGCCGTCCGTTCGGCCTTCGGTGTACGCCGACATGAGGTCGGTGGTCTCCATGTTCGACACGGGCCGGCGATAGGCGCGGGCCGCCAGCGTCGACAGGATGCGCTTCGCACAGGCGCCCTCTTCAGCGGCAACAGCCGGTGTGCAGACAAAGATGCGGGGGCTCGGCGGCGTTTCGGCGCCTTTCGCGTTGAACGGCCCCTGGATCCCGATCGACAACACGTGCGGCGCGCCTTCGGCGTCGAACGGGTTCGAGAAGTCGCGAATGAAACGCTGCAGGCGGTTGGTCTCGAAGACTGGCGGCGTCTTCTCGAGGAACGCCGCTGCCACGTCGCGCTGTCCTGCCTTGACGAACTTCCGCACGCGCAGACGGTCCGCTTCAATCTTGTCCGAGGTGTCGGTGGGATTCGTCTGGAGATCGATGAGGTCCTGATCACCGCCAATCGAGGCCAGCAGAATTCGATCCCCTTCGAGCGTGAGCTCCACTTCCTGTGGATCTTCAAGACCGCGCATCGCGCTCAGGTTTGTGCGATAGAGGCGCACTTGAAACTCGTACTCGCCGTCCAGCGGAAACGTGTGACGCGCGCGGATGCCGCCGACGGTGCCGAGTGGGAGCCCGTCGAGGTGCACGTCCTGCGAGAGATCCTGGCGCGCCGAGTAGATGTCGTTGCCCACGGCGATGCGTGAGTCGCCGACGGCGACCGAACTGATCTTCCGCGCCGCCGCGAGATAGGCCTGCAGTAATGCCGGAGAGCTGCCCTGCGCGTCCGCCACATTGTCGAATCCGAAGGCCGAACCATCCGGTGGCAGAAGCGATGTGACGTCGACATCGAGTGCGAGGAGATCGCGGATCGCGTTGCCGTACTCGGCGCGGTTCAATCGCCTGAGCGTGGGACGCCCGGGATTGTCCGTCCCCGCACGATCGAGCTCGCCTTCGAGCCACGCGACAAGTCCGTTCGCCGCCGACGCGTCGGGTCGCCGCGCGCCTCTCGGAGGCATCGCGCCCACACGCAGCTTGCGCACGACCTGCTCCCAGGCTTCGGCGTCGTGTCTGGGATTGGCAACATCGAGCTGATCGAGCGCGAGCCCGCCACTCTTCAGCCGCGCGTTGTGGCAAGTAATGCAGTAGTCCTTGAGCGTGCCGCGATGCGCGTCGACGATCGATACGGCGGGGGCGCCCGGTGCTGGCTGCTGCGCCGCCGTGGTGGCGAGTGCGACGACCATCACCGTACCGAGTACGCCGGTTGCGAAAACCGTTCTGTTCACGCGTCCTTCAGGAGAGGAGAATCCTCTCGCCGCCATTCCCCGAGTATGACCGACCGGCGCGGGCGCGCGAAGCAGATTTCGCCCTTAAATAGGCCCTCTACCTTGATTTTGGTAGGGTCAGTCGCCGCTCAGCCCGCCCCATGGCGAGTTGATGTGATAGGTCGCGGCCGGTCCAATCATCTCTACCCGGCGGATCTTCCCGTTCTCGATGAGAAACGCTTCGGTGACCAGGATGCTGCTCGGCCGGTTGAATCCGGGGTAGCTGTGTTTGGTGCCGTCGGAGAGGACGCCCTGATTGACGGTCCCCTGATCGAACACCACGTGCGTCCATACGACACCGCGCTCGGCGTCAACCAGCGGGTAGCGGCGGCTGTGAATGTTCTGGACGACATAGTACAGCCCCATCTTGAATTGCGAGAGACAGTCCATCGCAAACAGGTTGATGGTGCCGGGCTTCTCGTTGGGCGGGCGCGGCACGTTTGTCGTCGGCGACCCGTTCTCGATGCGATGGCAGTCGTTGGTGAAGGGGTATGTGCCGGTGCCGCCTATCCCCTTGCCGTCGTTCTTCTGCAAACCCGTGAAGTACCCGTCGGCGACCGAGATCATCTGCTGTCGTGAGAGCCGTTGCGCCGGCGGAATGGACGTGAACCAGATGTCTTCCGGCTTGCTCTTGTCGAGGCCATCAATGTTGTTCGGGCCGCCGCCGCCCGGCTTGAAGTAGACCGTCTCGATCTCGGTGATGCGTCCGAGCTCGATACGCAGGCGCACGCTCATGAGGATCGTGGTGTTCGCCTCTCTCATCGTCCCCATCATCGCCACCTGTCCGAACTCGGGGTCGGCGAAGACGTGCTTGTAGTTGCCGATGCCGCCGGCCGTCTTCCAGAAGCCGTCGCCCACCGGCAGCATCTGACTGTTCTCGCTGTAGCGAACGTCCTTGGAGAGCGGGAGCTTCGACGGATCGTGGGCGACGACCGCCGCCAGGTACTGATCGATGAGTCCCTCGAGGCACGCGCGATCGCAGGTGAGCGGGATGGGGCCCGTCGAGCCGCTGATGGGAGCGACGAAGACGCCGGAGACGAGTGCGGCCGCAAGCGCCAAAGCGGTCATCGCTGAACGCATGAAGGTCCTCCTGGTGCGGGGATTCTATCGCGTCTTCCTGCCCTCGTCGTCGTCGCACACTCGTGCGTCACGCGCAGGCATACTCGCGCTCGGTGCCGCGGTCTTCACATATTTGTCACGGTGCCATATCAGCCGCCGGCCCTACATCATTGAACCCTCTTGAAGCAAGTATCTTGATGTTTGAGATACTTGTTGAGTGAGTAATTGATGGGAAAGACATCGCGGTCGCGGACGGAACTACTGAAACGACTCGAGGAGACGCTGCGCAAGGTCGGCGCGCAGTCGGTGTTGCTCAGCGACACGGTGGCCAAGCTCGTGGGCCTGAATTCGACCGACCTCGAGTGCCTGGATCTCCTCGACATGGCCGGCCCGACGACGGCCGGGCGTCTCGCCGAGCACGCGGGGTTGACCACCGGTGCGATGACGGCCGTGATCGATCGACTCGAACGCGCCGGCTTCGCGCGCCGCATTCGAGATGACGCCGATCGCCGCTGCGTCCGTGTTGAAGCACTGCCGAGAAACTTCAGACACGTGGCCGGGTTATATCGACGGTTGGCCGACAGCACCGCTCGCCTGCACGAGGAATACGACGATCGCCAACTGACACTCGTCGTGGACTACCTGACCAGGGCGCTGTCCCTGGCAGCCGACCATGTCGCATGGCTGCAGACGCAACGACCGCTGGCGCCGCGCACGCGGCCGCGCTCGCGGCGGGTGCGGCGCGTGGCCACCCCACCAGCAGCGCAGACGCTGCGGAGCTGATTTCCCGGACGGAACGGGCGAGCAGCGCCCAGCGTCCCAACAGAACAGTGCAGTGTGCACGCCAGAAGGACTCTCACATCCATGTCTGATCGACGATTCACCAAGCAACTCGTGACCGCCGCCTTGTGGCTGGTCTCTGTCGTTGCGCCGTCTTCTGTATACGCGCAGGCTCGCGAGGTGGCCGCGGTCCCGTCGGGACCGTTGACGCTGGAGCAGGTGCTTTCGCTCGCTGAGCCGCGGAGCGAAGCGGTCTCGATTGCCATCGCCGGTGTGCAACGGGCTGATGCCGATCAAATTCGCGCCCGCAGCGGCCTGCGTCCGCAACTCTCGGCGGCCGCCAGCTACGACCGCGCGCTGGCCTCTGAGTTCGACAACATCTTCAACACTGACAATTCGGCGTCGGCCTGTCCGAAGTTCGCGCCCAACCCGCTGGCGCCGATCGACGCGCGCGTCTCCGAAATCGAGCGAGCCATCGACTGCGGTGCCGTCGGAGGTGGTGGTTTCTTGGGATCGACCTCGGGGTTGGAAAACCTCCCCTTCGGCCGGAAGAACACGTGGCGCGCCAGTCTCTCGTTCTCGCAGAACCTCTGGTCGGGCGATCGCAACGGCGCCCAGATCGCGCTGGCCTCGGCCGGTCACCAGTCGGCGGAACTCGAAGTGACGACGACGCGGGGGCAACTGTTGTACGAAGTCGCTCAGGCGTACTACGACGCGGTGCTGAGCGATCAATTGGTCAGCATCGCCGGGGCCACACTCGATCAGGCCAGCGCCACGCTGAAGCAGGTCGAGGCGGGGTTGAACGCCGGGACACAGCCGGAGTTCGAGGTGTTGCGTGCGCGCGTCACACGTGACACGCAGGAGCCAGTGCTCATTCGTCAGCGGGTCAATCGTGCGCTCGCTCTCCTGCGACTGAAGCGATTGCTCGACCTCGCCCCCGATGCCGACCTGCAGCTGGCCGACGCCTTGTCGGACGACAGCCTTCCGCCGCCGCCGGCGTTCGTCGAGCGGGTGAGTGCGGTCGAGAGCACGTTGCGTGCGAGCGAGACACCAGCGACCACAGTGGCCAGCATGTCCTTGCCGCAGCGGACCGCCGTCGCGCAAGCCGCAGCGGCCGTGCAGACGCGCGAAGCCGCGCTGCGGCTCATCGAGGCGCAACGCAAGCCGAGCGTCGCGCTCAACTCGAACTACAGCCGTATCGCGTACCCCGAAAACGTCGTCGGCGCGTTCAATCGTTCGAACTGGACAGTCGGTGTCAGCATGAACGTGCCGCTGCTCACCGGCGGACGGCAGCGTGGCGACGAGCTCGTCGCGCAGGCCGAGCTCCAACAGACGCGCCTCCAACAGCAGCAATCAGAGGAGCTGGCGGCGCTCGACACTCGCTCGGCATGGGCCGAATTGCTTGCGGCGCGGACCGCGTGGGAGTCGACCGCAGGAACCGTGCAGCAGGCCGATCGTGCATACGAGATCGCCAACGTGCGCTACATCGCGGGCGTGTCCACGCAGCTCGAGCTGTCCGATTCGCGCCTTCAGCGGCAACAGGCGCAGGCCAATCGGGCGCTCGCGGCGCGTGATCTTCAAGTCGCGCGTGCGCGTGTCGCGCTGCTGCCAGATCTGCCCATCGGGAACGCCCAGAGTGCGTCGCCGGTGATCTTGCCTTCGTCGCCCTCGGTGCCGGCGCAGCCCGTGCAACAGGGTAACGGTCAGCTCAGAAATGCGTCCGCGCAATTTGCCCAGCCACAAGCAGGAACTCGATGAGTACAACGTGCAAGGCACAAGACAATGTGAAGACGGCAGCGCGACCATGGCATCGGGTCGCGCCGCTGGCGGTGTGTGTTCCGATCCTCGCGCTGTCGATCGCAGCGTGCAGCCAGAAAGTGGATGGGGAGGCCCCGGCCCCGGCGCCAATCGCGGTTCAGGTCGGGGCAGAGAACGTCGTGTCGGTCGAGTCGGGCACGATCGTCGTCGGTCCCACTATTTCGGGTGAGTTGTCACCGACGCGTGAAGCGACGGTGCGCGCGGAGCTCGGCGGCGCGATTCTGGAAGTCGGTGTCGAGGAGGCGCAGGCGGTGTCGAAAGGGATGCTGCTGGCCCGCATCGAAACGCGGACGCTCGACGACGCGCGGCAATCAGCCGCCTCATCGCTCCGCGCTGCCGAGAATCAGCTTGCGGTGGCGCGCAAAGAGATGGAGCGCACCGAGCGCTTAGTGGAGGCGGGTGCACTGGCCGCACGCGAGCTCGACGTCGCGCGCAACACGGTCGCCGCCGCGGAAGCCACCGCGGCCGACGCGAAGTCGAGGCTCGCGAGCGCCGACCGCGCGCTCGGCGACACCGTCATCCGGGCACCGTTCTCCGGTGTCATCGCCAGCCGCACCGTGCACGCCGGCGACGTCGTGATGCCGGGGGCGGAACTCTTCCGGATCATCGATCCCTCGTCGATGCGCCTCGAGGCTTCGGTCCCGTCGGAGGACCTGATGGTGCTGCGTCCGGGCGCCAGCGTCCAGTTCACCGTGCGTGGATACGACCAGGCCTTCACGGGGCGCATCGAACGCATCGCGCCGCAGGCCGATTCGACCACCAGGCAAGTGCCGATCTACGTCACGGTTCCCAACGTCGGAGGGCGGCTCGTGGCGGGCCTCTTCGCCGAAGGGCGCGTCGTCAACAGTTCGGCGACCGGACTGATCGTCCCGTTGAATGCCGTGAACACCACGGGTGACGAGCCGTGGGTCCTCCGCGTCCGCGACGGTGTGACCGAGAGAGTGCCGGTCAAGATTGGGCTCACAGATCCGCGCCGCGAGCAGGTGCAAGTGGCGGCCGGGTTGAATGAAGGAGACACGCTGCTCCGTGGCGCTTCACAAGGCATCAGTCCGGGGACGCCGGTAAAAGTTGCGGCGTCTCGGTAGTTCATTTCCTGACTTACTGCCATGTTCATTTCAGATACCGCCATCAAACGGCCCGTTCTCACGATCGTCGCCATGCTGTTGTTCGTGGTGTTCGGCATGGTTGCGTTGTTCCAGCTCGACACCGACGAGTACCCGGAAATCGATGCCCCGGTCGTGGTTCTTGCGATCCCTTATCCGGGAGCATCGCCCGACGTCGTCGAGCGCGAGGTCAGCGATCCGATCGAAGAGGCCATCTCCGGGATCAGCGGCGTCGACAAGATGACGTCGCATTCCCTGGATGGCTTCGCCAACATCATCGTCGAGTTCGATTTCTCGAAGGATCCGCGCGTGGCGACTCAAGAGATTCGCGACAAGATCTCCGAGATTCGCAACGATTTGCCGACCGAGATGAAGGAACCCATCCTGACGCAGTTCGATCCCGCGGATCGTCCGATCATGTCGCTCACCCTGTCGTCGCCAGGTCTCACCGGGGCGGAGCTGACGCGGATCGCCGACCCGGACATCACGCGCCACTTGCGGGCCATCTCCGGCGTCGCGACGGTCAATCTGGTCGGTGCGATCCAGCGCGAGCTGGTCGTGGAGATCCGGCCGCACGATCTGCAGGCCGCGGGCGTCAGCGTTGCGCAGCTGGTCAGCGCGCTGCAAGCGCAGAACTTGGCGTCACCAGTCGGCCGGCTCGAAGGCCAGCTCGATGAGAGGACGATCCGGCTGAAGGGCCGGCTCGATTCGCCCGACGATTTCAAGCAGCTCGTGGTCTCGCAGACGAAGGGCCGTATCGTCCGTCTCGGTGATCTGGCCGACGTGCGTGACTCCACGGAGGAGCCGCGATCGTTCGCCCTCTACGACGACGAAACCGCGGTGGGGATCGACATCCTCAAGTCGAGCGGCTTCAGTACGACGGCCGTTGCCGATCAAGTTCGTCGGCGCGTTGCCGACATCCAGCGCACGCTGCCCACCGGGGTGACCCTGCGCGTGGTGACCGATGCCGGCGTTCGCGTCGCTGACTCGGTCGAGGGCGTCCAGCAGGCGCTCATCGAGGGCGCGGCTCTGACCGTCGTCGTCGTGTTCCTGTTCCTCAACTCGTGGCGATCGACGGTCATCACCGGGCTTGCGCTTCCGGTGTCCGTGCTCGCCTCGTTCGTTGCGGTGTGGGCGTACGGCTTCACGCTCAACACGATGTCACTGCTCGGGCTCTCTCTGTCGATCGGCATCCTCATCGACGATGCCATTGTGGTGAGAGAAAACATCGTCCGTCACGTCGAGATGGGGAAGGAGCATTACAAGGCTGCCTTCGACGGGACTGACGAAATCGGCCTCGCCGTCACCGCCACGACGCTCTCGATCGTGGTGGTGTTCGTTCCAGTTGCGTTCCTCGGCGGCATTGCCGGGCAATGGTTCAAGCCGTTCGGTCTGACCATCGTGTGCTCGGTGCTGGTCTCTTTGTTCGTGTCGTTCTCGCTCGATCCGATGCTCTCGGCGTATTGGCCGGATCCGCATCTACCGCTCGAACGGCGCATGTTCATGGGACGGCTGCTGGGGCGATTCAACTTGTGGTTCGATCGCCAGGCCGAGCGCTACAAGAGCGTAATCGCGTGGGCGCTCGATCATCGCCTGGCGATGGTGGGTCTGGCCATTGCGACCTTCGTCGGCGCGCTCGCCCTACCGGCCGTCGGCATCGTCGGCGCTGGATTCGTGCCTGAAATGGACAACTCCGAGTTCGCGATCGATATCGAGACGCCACCCGGATCGAATCTCGAATACACGCGGCTCAAGGCGCAGGAAGTGTCGCGCATTGCCCGGATGCGGCCGGAAGTGAAGTACGTCTACACGTCGATCGGTGGACAGGGCGACGCGGTAGACGAGGGCAGGGTTTACGTCAAGCTGTCGCCGAAGACACAGCGCGCACGCAAGCAAGCGCAGATCGTGTCGGACATCCGATCGGAGCTCGTGCACCTCAGTGGAATCACCGCGTCGATCAGCACAGGATTCAACCCCGGAGAGAAACAGATTCAGTTGCAAGTGCGCGGGCCGGACGCGACCGTATTGACGCAGCTCGCGCAAGCAGTGGCGACCGAGATGCGCAAGGTGCCGGGAGCAGTGGACGTGGAGCTCTCGACGAAGGGTCAGAAGCCCGAACTCGACGTCCAGCTCGATCGCGCACTGGCCGGATCGCTCGGCGTCACCGTCGGGCAGGTGGCGCAGGCCTTGCGGCCGGCGTTTGCCGGCATCGACGTCGGCGACTGGATCGATCCGTCGGGCGAGACCAGGGACGTGACGATTCGCCTGGCCCCGGAGTCACGAACTGTCGTGGCCGACCTCGAATCTCTGCCGCTGCTCGTGGGCGGCAACAACGATCGGAGCATCCCGCTCGGTCAGGTGGCGCGCGTCACGCCGTCGATTGGTCCTGCGCGCATCGATCACCTCGATCGCGATCGCGTGGTCCTGGTCGAGGCGAATACCGAGAATCGTGCGCTATCCGAAGTGGTGGGAGACACGATGGCGCGGGTGCAGAAGACGGTCACGTTCCCGGCCGGATACAACCTGACTCAAGGCGGCGAGACCGAGCAGCAGCAGAAGATATTCACGCAGATGTTCGTCGCGATCGGCGTGGCGATCCTCCTGATGTACTTCGTGCTGGTCGTGCAGTTCGGCTCGTTCCTCGAGCCCCTTTCGATCATGCTTTCGCTGCCGCTCTCGCTCATCGGCGTCATGCTGGCGCTGGTCATCGCGCGCGAATCGCTGAACATCATGAGCATGATCGGGATCATTCTCCTGGTCGGCATCGTGGCGAAGAACGCAATCCTGCTGATCGACTTCGCGAAATGGTCGGAGGAAGCCGGCATGGATCGCCGTGAGGCGCTCATCCAGGCTGGCCGTGTCCGTCTTCGTCCGATTCTGATGACGACGTTCGCGTTGGTTGCCGGCATGGTGCCGGTCGCGCTCGGGTCGGGTGAAGGCGGTGACTTCCGCGCGCCGCTTGGCATCGCGGTGATCGGCGGCGTCGTGACGTCCACCTTTCTCACGCTGCTCGTGATCCCGACGGTCTACGAGATCCTTGCGGACACACGCGATTGGTTGGGGGCGCGACTCTTCCGATCGAGCCACAAGCCTCTCCGTGAGCCGGGTCACGTCACGTAAGCGGAAGCTGGGTCCCTGAGAGTTGGAGTTAGGATCTGCTGATGCACAACCCACTCGTCCCGGAGTCTCTCGAAGGCTGGAGCATCCTGCATTTGATGTATCGCGTGCGGTGGGATCGGCTCCGCGGCGCGGGCCCGGGCGACCTGCAGCGGATGGCGGACGAAGCCGCGCGTGCTCTTTCAGTACCTGACGCAGGATCGACCGCCGCCGTGCAGATGCTGGGGCACAAAGCCGACCTGATGTTCATCTGCTTCCGCTCCGGATTCGAGCAGCTCGCGCAGACGCAGTTGGCGTTCTCGCGCACCGAGTTGAGCGGCTATCTCGAATCGACGACATCGTATGTGTCGATCGTGGAGCTCGGGATGTACGAGATGACCGGAAAGCTTCACGAGCAGCTCGGGGCGGCGCACAAGCCCGGGACGGAGGCATTCGAGCGCGCCTTCGACGCGGAGATGGAGACGCAGCGTCAGCGCGTGATGAACCGGTTGTTCATCGAATTGCCGCGCGCGCGATATGTCTGCTTCTACCCGATGAACAAGCGACGCGGTGAAGACGTGAATTGGTACTCCGAGCCGTTCGAGCGGCGCGCGTCGATGATGCGCGAGCACGGCATGATCGGCCGCCATTACTCCGGCAAGGTGACGCAGGTGATTTCGGGCTCCATCGGGTACGACGACTGGGAGTGGGGCGTCGACTTGTTTGCGCAGGATCCGCTGGTCTTCAAGAAATTGATTTACGAAATGCGGTTTGACGAAGCGAGCGCGAAGTTCGCGGAATTCGGCCCGTTCTACACCGGTTTGCAGTTCGACATGAACCAACTTGCTGCCTATCTGGGTGGCGCGGTTCCCGCCCTCGCCTGAGAGCGGCGGCCGTCCCGTTCGCTTCACCCGCCGCCGGCGTTAGGACATGAGAGGTCCGGCCTGACTTCTGCATTTCCGAAATTCGTAATCCATAAGAGCGAATTTGAAACATTTCGCCAGGGTCACAATTTCGTCGAGTCTTCTAAGTCCGCCTGATTGAAGGAGAAAGCGGTTGGGCCAAAAACCAGCTATCAGGCGCGGGAATTGCTCTGGTTCTCTCGGGACAACGGAGACCACATGAACCCTCAGGAGATGTTCGTGACACGGTTGCGCCGTCAACGTACGCGCAGTCGTGTGTCGATCGAGGAAATTGCAGCCAATCTTCGAATCCGGCAAGAACTGATCGTCGGTCTCGAGAACAACGATCTGACCGGCTGGCCGCGTGGCTTGTATTCGCGCGCTTGGGTCCGCGCGTACGCGCTGGCCGTGGATCTCGATCCCGTTGATACGGTCGAGGAATTCTGCCGGCTCTTCCCGCATGGCGATCGGCGGACGGGGGGGACTATTCAGGAGATCGCCTCTATCGTGGCGTCGTCTTCGGAGTACCGCGACGAGTTCAGCCACGCTCAGGGTCGTCGCAGCACCGATCAGCCCGTCTCTGATGAAACCAAGCCGGCGTGGCATGCATTCGTGAGCCAGCCCGGCCGTGCGCTTTGGAACCGAATCACTGGCGTCGAGTCCGGTTTCCGCACGCGGCGTGCGCCGCGAACCCATCCTTGAGCTGGCGGGGATTTTCTCCCCGTCGGCCGTACCAGGCGCTAACAGCTGATAGATAATCCCTCCTTTAGATTCGTGAAGGAGGCCCATGACTGTTCGCAGATTGTTCCTGCTCCTGGCGACGCTGGTAGCGACGGTGGTGGTTCCAGCTTCGGCGCAGCAGCCGCTGCGTTCACCAGACGTCATATTTGTTCCGACGCCGCAAGAGGTCGTCGATGCGATGCTCAAGTTGGCCAAGGTCACGAAGAACGACGTGATCTACGACCTGGGATCGGGCGACGGGCGGATTCCGATTACGGCCGCCAAGACGTATGGCGCCAGGGGTGTGGGTATCGACATCGACCCGCAGCGAATCAAGGAAGCCGCTGAAAATCTGAAGACGGCTGGCGTCGGCGATCGCGTCAAGTTTCTGAATCAGGACCTGTTCACCACCGATATCAGCGAAGCGACCGTCGTCACGCTGTACCTGCTTCCGTCTCTGAACGTGAAGCTCATCCCGAAGTTGAACAAGGAACTGAAGCCAGGAACGCGCATCGTTTCACACGCGTTCGACATGAGCTCGGACGGCGTCGAGCGA
>Ga0310810_10002692_pt1 | contig 19180 bp, 19 predicted proteins | sample NCmetagenome_FD_207641 | JGI IMG/M metagenome (GOLD analysis project Ga0310810, IMG submission 207641) | Soil microbial communities from experimental microcosm in Duke University, North Carolina, United States - NC | ecosystem: Engineered > Artificial ecosystem > Soil microcosm > Unclassified ...
AATCGCCGATGCGCTCGCGCGCGACGTCGCGCGGCGGCGCACGTTCGCGATCATTTCCCACCCGGACGCGGGCAAGACGACGCTCACCGAGAAGCTGCTGCTGTTCGGCGGCGCGATCCAGCTCGCCGGCACGGTCAAGTCGCGCAAGAGCGCGCGGCACGCAACGTCGGATTGGATGGAAGTCGAGAAGCAGCGCGGCATCTCGGTCACGAGCTCGGTGATGCAGTTCGAATACGCCGGCCACACGATCAACCTGCTCGACACGCCGGGGCACCAGGACTTTTCCGAGGACACCTACCGCGTGCTCACCGCCGTCGACGCGGCGGTGATGGTGATCGACGCGGCGAAGGGCGTCGAGGCGCAGACGATCAAGCTGCTCGACGTCTGCCGGCTGCGCAACACACCGATCATCACGTTCGTCAACAAGCTCGACCGCGAGGTGCGCGAGCCGCTGGCGCTGCTCGAGGAGATCGAATCGGTGCTGACGATCGACTGTGCGCCGATCACGTGGCCGCTCGGCATGGGCAAGCGCTTTCGCGGCGTGTTCGATCTGCGCAACGACCGCCTGCTGCGCTTCACGCCCGGCGAGGAGCGCGTGGCGACGGAGACGGAGCTGATCGAAGGGCTCGAAAATCCGCGCCTCGACGCGCTCTTCGCCGAGGAGACCGCGTCGCTTCGCGCCGACGTCGAGCTGATCCGCAGCGCGAGCCACCCGTTCGACCTCGAGCGTTTCCTCGCGGGAACGCAGACACCCGTATTCTTCGGATCGGCGATCAACAACTTCGGCGTGCAGGAGATCCTGCATGCGCTCGTCGGCTGGGCGCCGGCCCCGCTGCCGCGCGACGCGACGACGCGAACCGTCGAGCCCGCCGAGAAGCCGTTCAGCGGCTTCGTCTTCAAGATCCAGGCGAACATGGATCCGCGGCATCGCGACCGGATCGCCTTCTTCCGCGTCTGCTCGGGGCGTTACCAGCCGGCGATGAAGGTCCGGCACCTGCGCGTCGGCCGCGAGATGAAGCTCGGCAACGCGCTGACGTTCATGGCGAACGAGCGCGTGTCGAGCGAGGACGCCGTCGCCGGCGACATCATCGGCATCCACAACCACGGCCAGCTTCAGATCGGGGACACGCTGTCGGAAGGCGAGGCGCTCGCGTTCCGCGGCATCCCGTACTTCGCGCCGGAGCTCTTCCGCGTCGCGCGCCCGCGCGACCCGTTCAAGGCGAAGCCGCTTGCGAAGGGCTTGCAGGAGCTCGGCGAGGAAGGCGCGATCCAGGTGTTCACGTCGGCGCAGACGAACAGCGTGCTGCTCGGCGCCGTCGGCCCGCTGCAGTTCGAGATCGTCGCGCACCGCCTCGCCACCGAATACAACGTCGACGCGATCTACGAGAATGCGAACATCGCGACCGCGCGCTGGCTCACGTTTCCCGACGAGACGACGCGGCGCAATTTCGAGCGCGAGCAAGGGCCGGCGCTGGCGAGCGACGTCGACGGCAACCCGGTGTTCCTCGCGACGAACAAGTACAACCTGCAGGTGACGATCGAGCGCTGGCCGAAGGTCGGCTTCCGCGCGACGCGCGAGCACGGCGAGCGCCTCGCACATGCATAGCCCTCATCCCCAACCGTCTCCCGCTCGCGGGAGAGGGAGCCCGAGTGATAGCGAGGCGGGTGAGGGGCCGAACCATCCGCGCTAGCATTAGTCGAATGCCGTTGGCCCGCCGCACCCGGCGTGCCGCATCTGGAGAGCTCATGGAACGCGTCGAAACGCTTGCCCCTGAACCGGATTTTTCGGAGCGCATCGATCCGCGCCGCCAGGCGAGGCGTCGCAATCTCGCGTGGCCGATCGTCGCGATCATCGCGATCGTGGCGATCATCGTCGCGATCGTCGTCGTATGGCGCACGATGCATGCGCCGCAGCCGCCGGTCGTCACGCCGTCCGCGCCGCCGCAAGCCGCCGCGCCCGCCGCACCCGCCGCGCCGGAGAGCACGGCGCCCAAGTACCCGATCGAGGGCGCCGAAGCGACGCAACCGCCGGCCGAGCAGGCGCTGCCCGCCGTCGCCGACAGCGACTCGCTGATGCAGGAAGCGCTCGCGTCGCTCTTTACCGGCGTACCGCTCGACCGCGTGTTTCACCTGCAGGAGATCGTGCCGCGCTTCGTCGCGACGATCGACAACCTGCCGCGGCAGACCGTCGCGCAGTCGAAGATGTCGGTGATGCCGGTCCAAGGCGGCCTGCAGACGACGCAGGCCGACGGCAAAATCCTGCTTCGCGCGGACAACGCGGAACGCTACGCGACGTACATGCGGCTGCTCGATCAGACCGACACGTCGAAGCTCGTGCAGACGTACGTCCGCTACTACCCGCTGTTCCAGAAGGCCTATCAGGACCTGGGCTACCCGAGCGGCTATTTCAACGATCGGCTGGTGGAGGTGATCGATCACCTGCTCGCCACGCCGGACGTTCCCGCGCCGGTCGCGCTCGCACAGCCGAAGGTGCTCTACGAATTCGCCGATCCGGCGCTCGAGCAGCTGTCGGCCGGCCAGAAGATCATGATCCGGATGGGACCCGTCGACGAATCGCGCGTCAAGACCAAGCTGCGGCAGATCCGGCGCGCGCTCACGGGCCAGAAGCTGCCGCGTTAACCCGGATGTTTCACCGGGGCGCGGCAATTTGGCGAGACGGTTTACCTCCTGGATCGGGTGCAGCCGACGAAGCCAATAGCAGGTGCTATCGGCGAACAGAGCAAGCCCGAGCCGGGCGCAAACGGCCGCCAAAAACCGCGCAGGCCGAAAACCCAAACTGCACCCAGGCATGTGAAGGCGCAGTCGTTGAACTGACGAAGCCTTGCATCGAAGCGGGGCCGACCCGGTGAAATATCCGGGTTAACCCGTAAGGCCGAACAGCGCGAAAAGCGCCGCGCGATACTCGTCGGGCGCGACGCGCATGCTGTTGTTGTGCGTGGCGCCGTCGACGACGAGCAGGCGCTTGCGCGCACGCGCCGTGTCATACAGCGCCTGGCTGAAACGCGCGGGAATGAAGCGGTCGGCGGCACCGTGGACGAACAGCACGGGCATCCGCACGTCGACGATCTTGCCGAGCGAGTCGAACTTCTGCGACAGAAACCACTCGGCCGGCAGCCATTCGTACGACAGCGCCTTCGCGACGTCGGCGAGCGTCGTGAACGACGATTCGACGACAAGACCGCGCGCGGGCTCCTCGGCGCCGGCGTTGCGGTCGAGCCACGCGGCGAGGTCGACCGCGACGGCACCGCCGAGCGAATGACCGTAGAGGATGCGCCGGCGCGGATCGGGAACGAGCGCCGCGAACGCGCGCCATGCCGCGCGTGAATCCTCGTAGACCGAACGCTCGGACGGATCGTCGCCGTCGCTCTTGCCGAAGCCGCGATAGTCGACGGCGAGCACTGCGAAGCCGAACGCGTGCAGTTCGCGGATCCGCGATAGCTGGCCGGTCAGGTTCCAGCGCGAGCCGTGAAAATACAGGACGGCGGGCGCGTCGGCCCGCTCGGCGGGCCACCACCATGCGTGAATGCGCTGCGTGCGGCCATCGTCGGCCGCGAGCGGGATGTCCATCTCGTGAACGCCGTCGGGCAATCCGGAATACCAGGAGGCGTCGCCCGCAACGACGCGAAATGTGAGCTCACGTTCCTTTTGCGCGAGCTCGCCGCAACCGCCGATGGCGAGCGCGCCGACGGCGAGTGCGAGCGCGAAGCGGCGAACGAGGCGATGCGAGAGCACGTGCTTACGCTCGTTCGAGGAAGCCGCCGTCGCGGCGCAGCACCTGCGACGACGCGCCGGTCAGCCGCTCGACGAACGCGCGCGCCGCGGCGATCGGCGCGGCGCTCGTGGAAACCGCTGCCGCGTAGATCGTCGCGAGCTCGAACGGAGCCGGCAGCGTGCCGACGAGCGCGACGCCCGGCGTGTACAGGATCTCGCTGATCTGCGTGCAGCCGATCGCGCCGTGCACGCGCTCGGCCGCGAGCGCGGCCATCGCCTGGGCGCCGTTCGAATACGTGCGAAGCCGCGGCGCCGCGCTGTCGTGAAGGCCGAGCGTGCGCAGCACGCCGGCGAAATGTCGGCCCGCGGTCGAGCGGAGTGTGTCAGGGCAGTACAACGCCGGCGCAGCGTCGAGGCCGGCGCGAAGCGCGTCGGCGTCGCGTACGTCGGGCGCCGCGGCGCCCGATGCGACCGCGATGCCGGTCGGCACGCGGCCGAGCGCGGCGAACGGCTCGCTGACGAACTCCTCGGCGGCAAGCGTGTCGAGCATCGCGGCCGGCAGGATGACGACGTCGCAGGCCGCGCCGGATTCCACCGCGTGCGCAATGGCGCCCGCCGAATCGAACATCGCGTCGACGTGCGTCGCGCGCTCCGCCTCGAACGGCGCCGCGAGCGCCTGCACGAGGCCTTTCGCGGCGCCCGCGGACAGGACGCGCAGCGATCCGCGTGACATCAGCGATCGGCGCGAGCGCCGGAAATCTTCACGATCCGCGCCCACTTGACGATGTCGTCGTCGAGAAATTTGCCGAACGCCGCCGGCGTCATCACCATCGACGTCGCGCCCTGTTTCGCCCATTCCGCCTGCGTCTCGGGTCGCTGCACGATCTTCGTGATTTCCGAGTTCAGGCGCTCGACGATCGCGGGCGGCGTCTTCGCCGGCGCGATCAGCCCGAGCCAGATCGTCGCCTCGTAACCCGGCACGCCGGCTTCGGAAAGCGTCGGCACGTTCGGCATCACGGTCGAGCGCACCTTGCCGCTCGTCGCGAGCGCGCGGACCTTGCCCGCCTTCACGTGCTCGTTCATCACGGTCACCGCGTCGAACATCATCTCGACCTGCCCGCCAAGAACGCCGGTGCGCGCGCCGGAGCTTTCCTTGTAGGGAACGTGCACGATGTCGAGACCGGCCATCGCCTTGAAGAGCTCGCCGGCCATGTGATACGGCGTGCCGGGACCCGACGACGCGTAGTTGAGCTTGCCCGGTTCGGCTTTCGCGAGCGCGATCAGCTCGGCAAGCGTGTTGGCCTTCACCGCTGGATTGACGACCAGCACGAGGTCCGAATAGTTGATCGGCGCGACCGGCGTGAAGTCGCGCATCAGCGCGAACGGCTTGTTCGGCATCAGCGATTCGTTGACCGTGTGCGTGTTCGACATGAGGAGCAGCGTGTAGCCGTCGGGGGCGCTCTTGGCCACGACCTCGGTGCCGACGACCGATCCGCCCCCCGGGCGGTCCTCGACGACGAACGGCTGGCCCATCGTTTCCTGCAGCCGTTGCGCGAGGTAACGCGCGTAGACGTCCGCGGGCCCGCCGGCCGCGAACGGCACGACGATCTTGACGGGCCGCGACGGGTACTCGTCGGCCAGCGTCGAAAACGATACGGCGGCCAGCACGGCCGCGAGCACGAAGCGCAGGGAATTCATCACGAATCTCCGGGGAAGATCACCGAATGCTACCGAAAAACGACGATCTTCAGGCGTCCTCGGCGCCGACCTCGCGCAGGAACGCGCGCCGATCCTGCGTGCCGATGTGCTCGGCGACGAGGTGGATGAATTCGTCGCAATCGTGCGCCTGTTGCGCCGCTTTTTTCGCGACCACCTTCGCGATCGGACCGAGATACACGGCAAGGCGCTGCGTCGTCTGCTCGACGAACGCCTGCTCGAGCGGCCGCGACGTGCGCGTGCGCGAGCCCGCCGACGCGACGGTGCCGCGCGCGCTCACGCTCGCGCGGCTGCCGCCCGTCGCCTGGCGTCCGGTGTGCGCTCCGCTCCGGTCGGCCGGATTGGCCTCGGCCGCGAACCGATCGCGCTCCTTCGGATCGCCGATGTGCACGGCGAGCAGGTCGTAGAGCTCGCGCCTGTCGTGGGCCCGCAGCGCCGCCTGGCGCACGAGGATCTTCGCCATCGGACCGACGAAGCGGACGAGGCGGCGCTCGAGCGTCACGAGCGTCGCATCGTCGAACGCCTGCGCGGCAGGCGCGAGGTGAACGTCCGACAGATTGATCACGGTGGTCTCCCCCGAAGCCGCGTCCGTTCCGAACGCGTCGCGCAACGCGACGTCGAACGCGTGCGCATCGGCGAATCGCGCGTCCGGCTCCTTCGCAAGCGCCTTGTCGATCAGCGCATCGATCGCCGGCGGCAACGGAACCGAGCAAAGCTCCGATGGCGGGCGAGGATGCTCGTGACAGATCTTGTACGTGACGGCTTCCATCGACCCGGCGAAGGGCCGCGTGGCGGTCAAGAGCTCGTAGAGCACGACGCCGGTGCTGAAGAGATCCGCGCGATGGTCGCTCGGCAGGCCGCGGCATTGCTCGGGCGCCATGTACGTCGGCGTGCCCATCACCATGCCGGTCATCGTGAGCGTCGTCGCGTCGACGCGGGCGATGCCGAAATCGGCGACCTTCACCATGCCGGCGGGCGTCAGGATCAGATTCGCGGGCTTGATGTCGCGGTGCACGACGCCCTGCGCATGCGCGAACGCGAGCGCCTGCAGGAGCTGCGACATGATGGCGGCGATCTGTGGCAGGTCGAAGCGTGCGCTGCGATTGAGGTATTCGCGAAGGCCCATCCCCTCGACGTATTCCATCGCGATGTAGGCGACGCTGTCGTCCTCGCCATACTCGTAGATCGCGATGATGTTCGGGTGGTGGAGCCGCCCGGCCGCACGCGCCTCGTTCTTGAAGCGCGCCATGAACTGCAACGCGAGATCGGCGTCGAGCAGGTCCTTGCGCACCGTCTTGATCGCGACCGCGCGCTCGATGTGCGGGTCGATCGCCTTGTAGACGACCCCCATCGCCCCCTTGCCGAGGACCGACTGGATTTCGTACTTGCCGATGCGCTCGGGGGTCATGCCGGCACCTTCACTCCTGGCCTCCTTGCCACGTTTTCGACGCGCGAAGCATTTCGGGTCGGCCTCACTCAATCGCGCGGCGCCGGCCCCTTCGGGACTCGGCTCGGCTCCGCCTCACCCGCCGCGCTCACTCGAGCATCTTCATCGCCTGCACGAGGCTCACCTTCATGCGGCCGAGCGCCTCGGTGAGCACACCGATCTCGTCGCTGCTGCGCGTGCGGAAGTCGCCGGCGTCCATGTTGCCGAGGCTCACCTGGTCGGCGATCGCGGAGAGCCGCGTGACACGGCGGATCACCATCAGGTGCAGCATCACGTTGAGCAGGACGAACGTGACGACGAAGACGCCGGCGAGCGACAGCATGAACGTGCGGAACGTCTCGTCCGCGCGCTTGATCGGCACCGACATCGGCACCGAGACGACCTGGGCGCCGATCACCTCGTTCATCTTCCAGCCGAAGCCGTTCGCCGGGCCATAAAGGTCGGTCATCGTCTTCGGCGCCACCTCGATGGTGCTGTGGCAGACGAGACAGGCTGCGCTCGTGATCTGGATCGGGCGCGCGAGGTACAGCGCGCGTCCCGTGGGCGTGTCGCGCTCGCCGACCATCTCGACGTTGTCCTTCGATTGCCGGAACGTGTTGACGATGTCGGCTTCCCAGTCGCTCGCCCGGTCGCGCGGGTTCGTCGGATTGAGCGTCGCCTCCTTGTAGCCGTAGTCGGGATGCTTCTTCCGCATCTCGTTGAACATCTCGGTCGCCGCGTACGCGGGCACCGTCTGCGGCAGGAACGCGTACTTGAGCTGCGTCTCGAGCAGCGGCTTCACCTGCGTGTTCGTGTAGGTCCGCGACGACAGCGCGGCTTCCATCATGAGGCGCGCGTTCTGGACGATCTCCTCGCGCGCGTTCGCCTGCAGCACCCGGTATGACACATAGCCGGCGATCACGAAGCCGAGCACGAAAATGCCGAGCAGCACGAGGTTGAATTTCCAGATGAGCTTCATGGCAGTCGCCTTTTACGGTTGGGCCGTCGCCGCCTTCTCGTCGGCGTCGCGGGGCCGATAGCGTTCCGGATGCAGCGTGCGGTCCCATTCGGGCACGCCGGGGCGCGCGGCGGCGGCCGCGCTGCGAAATGCCGGATCGGACAGGCGCGGCGCGAAGCGTCGCGCAAACGCATGCCGGCTCGTGCCTGCGAGCAGCGGCTCGGCTTCGGCGTAGGTGACGTCGCGGCCAGCGGCGAGCGTCGGCGGTGCGCCTTCGAACCGGCCCGCGAGCGTCGGCAGCGCGTCGCGCAGCGTCCGCGGCATCGCGGCGACGAACGCCTGCGACAGGCGCTCGTCGGTCGCGAACGCGCGGTCGCCGGCCTTGTGCCAGAACTCGCTCTCGCCCGCTTCGTGCGCCTGCTCCTTGCCGCGCCCGGCCGCGGTGAGCAACGTCGCGCGGCCGCTCTCGACGAAGAACTCCGTATGCATCGCGTCGCAGTGTACGACGACGATGCCCTTCTCGATCTGCAGCGCCGACGACGGAAGGTTCACGCGGACAGGCGGCGCCTTCGCGCCGTTCGCCGCCTTGAGCCAGCCGCGAACGAGCGTGAACTGCTGTACCGGCGGCGCCTTGGCGTCGCTTCGCGTTGCTTCGACGTAGCCCTGTGCCGGACCGATGATGCCGATCACGGTGTCCGTCGCCGGCTCGAGTTGAACTTGCGCATGCTCGGAGACGTCGACGACGTCGCCGCCTTCGATGCGAGCCCCTGCCTCGAGGCGATACCACGTCGTCTTGCGCAGCACGCGCACATCGCCGTCGACGAGCGTGTAAAGCCCGCGCTCGGCCGCAGGCGCGCAGGCGGCCCACAGCGCGAGCAGCAGCGCGACAGCCGCGTGGACCGGTTTCATCGGCAGCAGCAACGCAAGCGAAGGCGGATCGATACTAGGCGTCGGCTTCCCGCTGCGTCAACGCGAAAAGTCGCGCCGGGCGCGTCATCGGGCGCGCCCGCGTCCGGGGCCTACTATACTGCGTTCGCTCGCGACCACCTCGCGAGCGGGCGCCACCGCGATGACCGCACCGACCGACCTCGCCGTCCTGTTCGCCGACGTAAGCGGCAGCACGCACCTCTACGAGTCGCTTGGCGACGAGCGCGCGCTGGCGACGATCGGCCGTTGCCTTTCGCTGATGCGCGAGGTGTCCGAAGCGCACTCGGGCCGCGTCGTGAAGACGATCGGCGACGAGGTGATGTCGGTCTTTCCGCTCGCGGACCAGGCGGCGCAGGCGGCGGTCGCGATGCACGCGCAGCTGGCCGCGGAAACGTTCGATGCGCGCATCGCGCTTCGGATCGGCTTCCATTTCGGCGCGACGCTCGAATCCGAAGGCGATCTCTACGGCGATTCGGTGAACGTCGCGGCGCGCCTGGCCGGGATTGCGCACGCGTCGCAGGTCATCACGTCGGGCGGCACCGCGGCGATGCTCTCCCCGTGGCTTCGCGCGCGAACGCGCGCGCTCGCGGCGCTGACGGTGAAAGGCAAGGCGCACGACCTCGACGTCTGGGAGCTCGTGTGGCAGGACTCCGCGGACGACCTGACGACGCTCGCGGCGCGCGTCAACGTGCTCCGCGCGCGCGTGCTCATTCGCCATGGCGAGCGCGAGATCGTGCTCGACGAGCGCCAGACGACGCTCGCGCTCGGCCGCGACGCGCAGAACGACGTCGTGATCGGCGACCGGATGGCGTCGCGGCTGCACGCGCATATCGAGCGGCGACGCGATCACTTCGTGCTCGTCGACCACAGCTCGAACGGCACGTTCGTGACGCCGGACGGCGAAGCCGAGATACCGCTGCGGCGCGAGGAGTTCGTGTTACGTGGGCGCGGGCGGATCGCCTTCGGGCACACGCACGCGGTTGACGGCCGCGAGACCGTCGAGTTCGACTGCGAATCCGAAGGGCCGCTTACGCGTTGAGCGCGCGGCGCATCGACGCCGATAGCGTCTGCCGCGAACGATCGTAGTCGGCCCACGGGTCCACCGCACGTTCGGCGACGAAGCGCGCTGCATTGTCGATGTTGAAGCGGCCGCCGCGAACGTCCGCGTCGAGATCGTCCCAGGCGATCGGCATCGAGACCGGCAGGCCCGGCCGGGCGCGCAGCGAATAGCCGGCGACCGCCGTCGCGCCTTCCGCGTTGCGCTGGTAGTCGACATAGATCCGGCGGACGCGATGGTCCTTGCCCGCGCGCGCGGTAAAGAGCGCCGGCATCTTGCGCGCGAGCGCTTCGGCGATCGCGCGCGCGAATGCGCGCGTCTCGGGCCACGAATGCCGCCGCGTGATCGGCAGCACGAAGTGCAGGCCCTTGCCCCCCGACGTCTTGACGAACCACCGCAACTCGAGCCGTTGCAGGAATTCGCGAACGTACCCGGCCGCCTCGCGCATGGTCGTCCACGGCAGGTCGGCGTCGGGATCGAGGTCGAGCGTGATCCGGTCGGGACGCTCGAGACGCGGAAAGCTCGCGCCCCACGTGTGGAACTCGTAAGCGCCGTTCTGCACCGCGCGCACGACGTCGGCGACGTCGGCGAGGCGAAGAAACGGCGGCGATTCGTCGTGGCCGCCGCGCCCGCGGCTCGGATGTTTCTGGAAGAAGCACTCGTCGAAGCTGCCGTCGTTGCACCTGACGACCGCGATCGGGCGGGGCGCGAGCTGCGGCAGCAGCCATGCGCCGAGCGATTGGTGATAGCGGACGACGTCGAGCTTCGTATGTCCGGGCGCCGCAGTGATCGGTCGCTCGGCGTTGCTGATCGAGACGCCCGCCACGTGCGGCGGCGGCGGCGAAAGAGGTGGCGACCCGGCGTGCGGCTCTCGCATCGTGGACAAGGCTCGCTACCCATGCGGTTCGATGACGGGCGACAGGCGCGGCGCAAGCGCCGTACCACGCTTCAACGCGGCACCGATTCAGTCACTTGCGCAACGCGCGGCCGCCGCTCGCGCAAGCTTTACCGGAGTCCGCTGCACAATTTTCCGGCGTAAAGCGGCGGCTTGCCCCGGGCGGACCCATTCCATTACGCTTTCGCCCATCGACCGAAGGAAAGGACATCGATCATGGCCACCGATCCCGGCATGCGCGTCGCGGATGCCGCGATGGACGAAACGTCGCTGTACCGCGAGGAGATCTACACCGACCGCAAGATCGGCACGCTGCGGGTGTTGCTTCCTGTCAAGCCGGACGGCACACCCGATTCGGAGCGCCGTACCGTCTACCAGGGTGAGGCGCAGCTCATGACGAACGTCGGTCCGCTTCCGATCAGCTTCGACATCGAGGCGACGACCCTCGCCGACGCCGTTTCGAAATACGCCGAAGCGACGAAGGCCGGCGTCGAGCGCGCGATGCGCGAATTGCAGGAAATGCGCCGGCAGGCCTCGTCGTCGATCGTGCTGCCGCCGGCCGGCGCAACGCTCGGCCCGGTCGGCGGAATCGGCGGCGGCGGCAAGATCCAGCTTCCGTAAAAGCGCTTTCGCGCTATTGCGGTCGCCGCCGTCGCGGCGGCTTCGTTGCGCGCGCCGGGGGACTGCTCGCCGCGACGTGCCATGGCGGCTCGCGCGCGAAGCGCTCGACGAGGAAGTCGACGAACGCGCGCACCTTCACCGACAGGTGCCGTCGGCTCGGATAGGCGGCGCTGATCGCGATCGGCGGCGCCGTGTAACCGGCGAGCAGCGGCACGAGCCTTCCTGCGCGCACGTCGTCGGCGACGCTGATGTCCGGCTCGAGCGTGATGCCGGCGCCGGCGACCGCGAGCGCGGCGAGCATGCCGCCATTGTTCGCGTGCATCGCGCCGCCGACCCTCACTTCGTGCATCCGTTGCTGCGCATCGCGGAAGCGCCAGACGTTGCCTTCGGCCGCGTAGGCATAGGTCAGGCATGCGTGTCCGGCGAGATCGGCCGGCGTGCGCGGCATGCGCCGCTGTGCGAGATACGAAGGCGCGGCCGAGCAGATCATCTGCGCGATGCCGATCGGGCGCCCGATCAGCGACTGGCTGCCGATCGGGCCGATCCGGATCGCGAGGTCGAGACCTTCGTCGACCAGGTCGCGCCGATGGTCCGACAGCTCGACGTCGAAGCGAAGCTGCGGATGGCGCCGCCGGAAGTCGGCGATCGCCGGCGCCAGGTAGCGCGTGCCGAAGCTGATCGACGCGGTGAGCTTGAGCGTGCCGTGCGGCACGATCGCCTGCGCGGTGATCTCGTTCTCGGCGTCGTCGAGCTCGGCCATCACCTGCACCGCGCGCTCGTGAAACGCGCGGCCCGCTTCCGTCAGCGAAAGCTTGCGCGTCGTGCGATTGAGAAGGCGCGCGCGAAGATGCGCCTCGAGCTCGCTCACCTGCCGCGACACCGCCGACACCGAACGATCGAGGCGCTCGGCAGCGCCGGCAAAGCTGCCGGCCTCGACGACCTTCGTGAATGCAAGCAGCGATTGGAAACGGTCCATTCGTTCGCGCGCAATTGTTGCGTAAATTGCAATAGTACATCCACTTTTCGACTATTTTTTTCCGCATAAGCAAGAAGCACCATTGGCTCGTCCGGCATGCAGCCGATACGAAAGGAGTTGCGAATGAAGCTCTACTACGCCCCCGGCGCGTGCTCGCTCGCCGCGCACATCGCCTTGCAGGAATCGGGACTCCGCTACGAGCTCGAGCGCGTCGACCTGCGCGAGCACAAGGTGCGCGGCGCCGATTTCCACGCCATCAACCCGAAGGGCTACGTGCCGGTGCTCGAGCTCGACGACGGCGAGCGGCTCACCGAAGCCGCTGTGATCCTGCAATACATCGCCGATCGCAATCCCGGAACGCTCGCGCCGCCCACGGGAACGCTCGCGCGCTATCGGCTGATGGAGTGGCTCAACTTCATCGCGACCGAGATCCACAAGGGGCTCGGCCCGCTGTGGAGGCCGACGACGCCCGACGCCTACAAGGCGACGGTTCTCGCCGGCGTCGGCGCGCGCTTCGATCACGTCGTGGCCGCGCTCGAAAAGAAGCCGTACCTGACCGGCGACGCATTCACGATCGCCGACGCCTATCTGTTCACGATCGTCAACTGGCAGCGGTTTCTCGCGTTCGACATCGATCGCTGGCCGGCCCTGCAGCAATTCCAGGCGCGCGTCGCGGCGCGGCCGAGCGTGCAGCGCGCGCTCGCAGACGAGCATCTGGCGAAGGCGGCGTAGCGTCCGGTAACACTCGTTTTCGTAAACGCGATCGACCGCATGTCCGTTTAGGTTCCGTTCAAGATGCGCGCGCACGCGTGTCGGCCATCGTCCGACTTGGGAATGAGGCCGATGCCGATCACGTGCGGCGCGCCGCATCGCTTAGAGTGCGGATGAACGGAGGTGCGAGGATGAGGGTGCGAGTCGTCGGATTGGCGGTGTTGGCCAGCGCGGCGCTGGTGGGCGGTTGTGCCTATCCGGAGCCGTATTACGTTTACGACCGGCCGATCGCCGCGCCTGCGCCGCGCGTCGACTATGGCGTCGTCGAGGCGATCGACCTCTATCGCGGCGGCAGCAATGCGCCTGTGGGCCTCGGCGCCATCGTCGGCGGCGTGGCGGGCGGCATCATCGGCCATCAATTCGGCAGCGGCAGCGGCAACACCGCGGCGACGATCGCCGGCGCGCTTGGCGGAGCGGCGATCGGCAACGAGGTGCAGAAGGCCAACGCCGCCGACCGCTATCGCGTCATCGTTCGCCTCGACTCCGGCGTGGCCATCGGCTTCGACCGCGTCGGCCAGGGCGAACTGCGGGTCGGCGACCGCGTACGCGTCGTCGACGGCCGCGTCTACCGCTACTGAATGAACCTCCGCCACCCGGAATACATCCAATGGAACGCAACATCGTAATCGGAGGCTGTATGGTCCCGCGTCGGCAATCGCCGCTGACGAGCGATTGCGAAAACTTCGCCCCTGGCGAGTTCGATGCGTTGCTCGCGACGGACATCGAGCCGTCGGAAGCGCTTCGCGCAGACGAGCTCCTCGAATGGATCGAGGACTCGGACGTCGACGTTCGTTTCGTGCCCGACTGGGCGGACGAGACGTTCAGGAACGCCGCTTAACGCGCGCGTCTTTTAATGGAGCCGCTGCCGCGACTTCCGCGTCGCGTCGCGGCGCTCGCGCCGTGACCCGCTGTCGCGCGTCTCGTGCGCTTTCCTGCGCTCGAACCAGAAGCGATAGATGAGCACCGAGGCGACCGGCAGCTCGTCGACGAGGCTCGCGCGCTTGTCCTTGTCGTCGATCCATTCGGCGAATTCGGGATCCTGATCGCCGAAGGCCAGCGCCTCGATCGGAAAGACCCAGTCGCGCGCATCCGGCGCGTCGTAGAGCGGCTGCCAGTCGTCGTCACGCAGCTTCACGCCGGCCATGTAGCCCTCGCACCAGGCGGACGCTTCGGGAGGCGACTTGTCGTTGCGCGACTTTTCGTCGGGCATGTAGAGCAGCGGCTTGAACCGCGTCGGCGATTCGCCGAGCGTGCGCTGGATGCCGACCATGTGGCGCAGCATCAGGCCCATGATCCGCTGCGCCTGCTCGTTGCTCGCGAACGCCGGGTTCGACGAGCGCCCGCCGTCGCTCCACACCTGCGGCAGCCATTCGGACGGCTGCACGCTGTCGGGTCCGCTGACGATCGCCGTCAGGAAGCCATCCAGCATCTCGAGGTCCATGCAGTCCTGCGGCACGAGATCGGACGCGAGGAAACCCTCGAGCTCGTCGAGCTCGGGATCGGACAGCGGTTCGTCGAGTGCGCGGATTTCAGCCATGGCAGTTGGACCTCGTTGTGGGACGCTTCGTCACTGCGGCGCTTCGGCAGCCCGCAAGCGCAGCGCGTGCGTCACGTAAAGCGCGAGCGCGAAAACGACCAGCGCGCCGGCCTGGTGCAGCGCGGCGAGCGGCAACGGCACGCCGTTGACGAGCGTCGCGATGCCGAGCGCGAGCTGAACGGCGACCATCGCGAGCAGCGCATCCCCGCCGCGGCGCGCACGCCGCGGAATGCCCGAAGCGCGCAGCCGCCACCAGAGAAGCGGCACGGCAAACGCGAGCAGCCATCCGACGACGCGGTGGTCGAATTGTACGGTCGCCATGTTCCAGAAGAAATTCTTCCACCGCGGCCTGAGCATCAGGATCTCGGGCGGCACGACGTACCCGTTCATCGACGGGAACGTGTTGTACGCGAAGCCTGCGCGCGTCCCGGCGACGAGCGCGCCGAGCAGCACCATCACGAACACGACGAGCGTCACGCCGATGGCCAGCGCGCGCGCGCGCTGCACCGCGGGAAGTCGCCCGTCCGCCGTGCGGTCGAACGAAAGCGAAAGCGCAGTCCAGACCATCGCGGCCAGGATCGCGAACGCGAGGCCGAGATGCGCCGCCAGCCGGAACTGCGAGACGCGGGGATCGTCGACGAGACCGCTTGCGACCATCAGCCAGCCGACCGCGCCCTGTAGCCCTCCGAGCACGAAGACGCCGGCGAGCGGCCACGCGTACCCGCGTGGAATGCGGCCGCGCAGCAGGAACCCGACGTAAGGAACGAGGAACGCGACGCCAATCAGGCGCCCGAGCAGGCGATGGACATATTCCCACCAGAAGATCCGCTTGAACTCGGGAAGCGTCATGTCGTGATTCACTTCGCGGAACTCCGGCGTCTCCCGGTACTTCGCGAACGCATCGTTCCAGTCGGAGGCCGACAGCGGCGGCACCGCGCCGACGATCGGCTGCCACTCGGTGATCGACAGACCCGAATGCGTGAGCCGCGTGATGCCGCCGACGACGACCATCGCGAATACGAGCGCGCAGCACGCGAGGAGCCAGCCGACGATCATCCGGCGTGCGTCGACGTGCGCGCGCGGCACGACGACATCGCCCGGGACGGCAAGCGTCGCCATCGAATTCGTCGCCATCGAGGGCCTGTTCACACTATGTTCGCTGACGCAGTGTGAACAGGCCCTAATGCCGCTGCGCCTGCGCGCCCATCGCGCCTGCCTCGACGTCGGCGCTGACGTCGACCTTGCCCGCTTTCTCGAAGGTGAGCGTGAGCGTCACCTTGTCGCCGGCCGCAAGCGGGTGCGACAGACCGACCAGCATCACGTGATACGAACCCGGGGCGAGCGTGATGCTTGCGTCGGGCGGGATGTCGAGCGATGGCAGTGCGCGCATCCGCATCACGTTGCCATCCATCGTCATCGAGTGCACCTGCGCGCTCTTCGACACCGGCGAGGCGACGCTCACCAGACGATCGCTCGCGTTGCCGACATTGCGGATCGTGAAGTACGCGGCGGCGCTGCGCGCACCGGGCGGCGTCGGCCGCGCATACGGATGCTCGATGCGCAGATCGTGCAGCGGATAATCGGTTGCGACGGCGGCCGCCGGCACTGCGGCGAGGACCCACCACGAAGCCGCGAGGAAACGAAGCAGTTGCTGCGCCCGGCCCGCGGCGCGACGATTCTCGGGCATCAGGCATTTTACCGCACCGGCACGCGCGTCGCCTCGCCACGGTTCGCGTGACGGGCGACGCGTCGGCTTCGACGCTAGCAGGGATTGGCGAGCGGCTCGCCGCAGTCGATGTGCCGGCGGTTGCGTCCGTCGTGCGGCGTCGGCAGATACGGGAACACCGTATAGATGCCGTTCGCCGTCAGGTTGCCGCCTTCGGCGCCGATGTTGAAATTGACGCCGTCACCGAGGCGTGGCGTCCCGGCAGGATTCAGCAGGAACCCCGCGACGACGCGAAGCGCGATGTCGGTGACGTCGTCGTTCGGCCGGCGCCCGTTGGGCCAGCCCGCGTTGTCGCCGGCGAGCGGGCCGAGGCGCTTCTGCTGTGCGGGCGGCGTCGGCGCAACGGCGAGGTCGAGCCGCAGCAACTCGGCGCAATCGTGAAGCCCGCATGTTCCCGACTGCGGCTGCGACGGATACTTGAGCAGCGCGTTGACGAGATCGGTCCGGTTCGTCGTCGGGAAGCTCGTGCCGAAGCGCAGGTTCATCGCGGTCGCGAGGCGCGAATTCAGGTAGAAGCCCACGAACTGGCGCTCGTCTGCGGGATCGGTCGTGTTCCAGCGATCCTTCTGGTCCGTTCCGATGACGAGCTCGTTCACGAGGGGATTGCCGAGCCGCGACACCTGCGTGAGCGGCCCGGCGTTCACGCCCTCTCCCAGCACCCGCACCTTCTGCCGCTCGCTGGACGCATAGGCGCCAATGACGCTGTTCGGGTCCCCGGTCACCGTGGCGATCGGCACCTCGATCGCGATCGAGCTCACGTTGTAGCCCGAGAGCAGGTTGTTGCCGAACGGATTGACCGTATCGTTCGCGTCTTCGGCGGGCGTCAGGATCGGCGGCGTGCGGCGCAGGTTCAGCGTGTCGAACGCCGAACCCAAGTCGATGTAGAACGATTCGCCCCGCTGGCCGGCGAAAACCTTGCCGCCGTTCGCGAGCGGATAGATGCCCTGAGACGCCAGCGCCTCATAGTCCGGCATCGTGAGCGGTCCCACGTTCGACGGCACGGCGAACATCGTTTGCGTGCCGAGGTTCACGCGCTGCCTTCCGCGCACCTGCGTGACCGTATAGCTCTGCCGCAGGATCAGTCCTTCGGAGCCCGGGCCGTCGAGCGCGGTGATCGGTGGCAGCGCCACGTAGTCGAGCGGCAGTTCGAGGCTCGTGAGCGGACCACGGAGCTGCGTCCTGAAGCGGATCTCGTAGACCAGGTCTTCGCGGCCGTCGGCGTTCGTGTCGACATTGATCCTGTACAGCACGTCGTCGCCGAAGTTGAAGTAATTCGGGCCGCCGCCGGGGTCCTGCAGCGGGATCACGTTCAGCACGAAGACGACGCTGCCCGGGTCGGCCCAGCTCCGAAACATGTAGAAGTCGGTGTTGTCCGCCGTCGGGTCCTGCGCGATCAGCGGCGCCTCGCGGTGGCTCGCGGCGAGCGCGCAGGTACCCCACAACGCGGCGACGCACAACGCGACGCCGCCGATGATGCGTGCGATTCGGTTCATGGCTTCTCCTTCGAGTTGACTAACGTGCGGCGAGCGCACCGAATACGCCGACGTCGAACGCGCGCTCGACGAACCAGGCCGCCGCCACCGTGACGATGGCGGCGGAGCCGCCGGCGACGACCATTCGCCGATACGCCCATGTCGATCGCAGCGCGAATGCGAACGGCAGGAACAGCATCACGATCGCGAGTTGCCCGGCCTCGACGCCCAGGTTGAAACCGGCAAGCGACAGCGCGAGCGACCCGGTCGGCAGGCCGAGGTCGTGCAGCGCGCCGGCAAAGCCGAAGCCGTGCAGGAGCCCGAACCCGAACGCCACGATCCAGCGTCCGTCGGCCACGACCGGGAACAGGTTGTTGAGCGCCGCGAGCACGACCGACAGCGCGATGCCCGATTCGACGAGGCGCGACGGCAGCACGACGATCGACAGCGCGGCGAGCGTCAGCGTGATCGAATGCGCGAGCGTGAACGCGGTGACGACTTTCGCGACGTCGACGAACGCGTCGCGAAACGAATCGGCGGAGCGCCAGGCGCGCGCCTGGCGAACGAGCACCGCCGGCAGCAGCAGCGAAAGCAGGAACAGGATGTGGTCGAATCCGGTCCAGATGTGAAAGACGCCCTCGTTCATGTACGTCGCGAACTGCGCGAGCGGACCGCCGCTGTCGCCGCCCACGACCCGGTGCGGCGACTCGGCGCTGAACACGACGCTGCGGCTTTCGCCATGCTCGACGAAGTTCAGCAATCCGCGGTGCTGCGGGTCGAGACCGTCGAAGAGCCGGTAGTCGATCGCGAGCGTCGGTCCCGCTTGCCCGCAGGCGCCGTCGAGCGTCATCACCGCATACACGCCATCGGTGTGCGTATCGATCAGCCACGCCGAAGGGACCAGGTGGCAGCGCTCGCCGCCCGACGACACGGCGAGCCTCGCGAGCGCATAGCCCGCGATGTCCACCTCGCGCGTGCGCACCTCGCCCCACGTGATCTGGCCGTCGCCGTTCGCGTCGAGGCCGAGCGCGTTGTCGAGGTCGCGCAGCGCGATGTCCCATTGGCCATGCAGCGCGCGGCCGTCGCGCTCGATCGTCAGATACGCGTCGCTCGCCTTGTGACCGAACGCGGGCGCCGCGAGGAGCGCGCAGGCGATCAGGAGAACGGCGCGTTTCATCGCGGTTCTCCGAGCGCGGCCATCAGCGTCGCGTCCTCGAGGTGGTGGCCGCGGATCCAGTCACGCGCAAGCGCAAGCGAATCGGCGTCGCGGGCGCTCCGCGCCGCCTCGACCAGGATCCGCAAGTCGGCGGGCTCGCGCTGCACGGCCCAGTTCGCGCGCGCGAGCGCAAGCGCTTCGCGCGGATCG
>Ga0310810_10002693_pt1 | contig 19180 bp, 16 predicted proteins | sample NCmetagenome_FD_207641 | JGI IMG/M metagenome (GOLD analysis project Ga0310810, IMG submission 207641) | Soil microbial communities from experimental microcosm in Duke University, North Carolina, United States - NC | ecosystem: Engineered > Artificial ecosystem > Soil microcosm > Unclassified ...
GACACAAGAGTACGCCTGGAGAGCGGCGATCTGCGTCAGGTCTTTGCCCGTGTCGAGGCCGAAATCCTCGTCGCCGGATAGGGGTGGGATTTTCGAGAAGCCTCCGCGCGAGAGAAAAATCGAAAACGGGCTTAGTACCAGATGCAGATGCTTGGTGTGCGGGATCAGGGGCAGGAAGACGAGAAGCGCCAGCGTATGAGTCCACCACAGGATCTTGGTGTCCACTATCAGGCTGGCGAGGTACGTCGTCATCAATACGAAGATCAGAGACGCGATCACGCCGGATTCATACGAGAGTTCACCCAGCCATTTTGGCCGCAGGATGAACCGGCGGATGAAGAGTCCCGCGATTGAAATCGCCACCAGCACGGCGAAAACAGCCGCTATCGGGAAGTAGAAACTGTCCGGGCTCAGAAGCCGCGCTCCGAATCCAATCGCCACGTGATTGAGCGTAACCAGTGCGAACGCGCAGAATCCCCAGAAGACCAACGCGTGTGCCAGGCCGGGGAGAGGACGCTGCCGGATGACCTTGGCCTGGAGCAGCACTTCCCAAACCAATTCGCGAACGCGCGGGCCGACGGGAAGCAGTGAGAAGTCTGCGTCGGCCTTGGCCGTGAGAATCCTGCGCAGGATGGGAACGAATCGCCAGGAGAACGCAGCCACCGATGCTGCCAGCAACACAGCGAGCAGCAATCTCTCAGGCATCTTCACTCAAGAACATGTCACTCAAAAATGTAGCATGCGGGATCAACCCGCTAGAATGTTAAGGAATGCGTCATCTTGTTTCGGGGGCCGCGGGATTCATCGGTTCCCATTTATGTGACCGGCTGCTGGCCGATGGCGGCGAGGTGGTCGGCCTGGACAACTTGATCACCGGCTCGGGCCGGAACATCGAACACCTCGCTGGTCATGCGAAATTCACCTTTCGCGAATTCGACGTAACGCAACCTGTCGCGGCGGAAGGCAAGTTCGATCAGGTCTGGCATCTGGCGTCGCTGGCGAGTCCGAAATTCTATCTGGCGCATCCCATCGAAACGCTGGAATCGGGATCCACCGGCACGCGCAACATGCTGGAGATCGCCCGCCGCGACGGCGCGCGCTTCCTGATCACTTCGACTTCGGAATGCTACGGCGATCCACTGGAACATCCCCAGGTGGAAACCTACTGGGGCAACGTGAATCCCGTGGGACTCCGCTCCTGCTACGACGAGAGCAAACGCTACGCCGAAGCCGTCACCATGGCTTTCCACCGGACCCACGGCGTGCGCAGCAATATCGCGCGGATCTTCAATACCTACGGCCCTCGTATGGCGCTGGACGATGGCCGTGTTGTCCCAGCGTTCCTCGATCAGGCGCTGCGCGGCGAGCCCCTCACCGTGTTCGGCGATGGTTCGCAGACCCGCAGCTTCTGTTACGTGTCCGATATGGTGGAGGGACTGGTCCGGCTGGCGAATTCGGAAGAACGTCTTCCTGTGAACCTCGGCAATCCCGTGGAACTTACCATCCTGGAATTTGCGGAACGCATCCGCCGGCTGGTGGGAGTGAACGCGCCGATCGTACACAAAGAGCTGCCCTCCGATGATCCCAAGCGCCGCCAGCCGAATATCGACAAGGCGAAAAAAGTGCTTAGCTGGGAGCCCAAGGTGAACCTTGAAGACGGGCTGCGCGAAACAGTCGAGTACTTCCGGTCGCGGTTAATGGGCACGCGAACGTAGCGCGCAGATCGCCAGCACCATCCACGCCGCGATAAAAGACGCGCCGCCGAGCGGAGTGATCGCGCCTAACGTCCGTACTCCGGTGATCGCCAACGCGTACAGGCTGCCGGAAAACAGCACAATGCCCGAGAGCAGCAGCCAGCCTGTCCACTTGCCGGTCGATTCTGAAATTAATCCCGCGCGGACGAGCAGAGGCACCGCGAGCATCCCTAGTGCGTGGATGAAATGGTAGAAGACAGCTTTTTCGTACACGCCCAGGGAGTAGGCGTCCAGCCGGCCCTGTAATCCGTGCGCACCGAATGCGCCGAGGGAGACTGCCAGGGCCAGCATGATCGCGGAGGTAGCGGTCCAGTTCATGGGTCAGCCCGCGACTTGTCCCGTAGCGACCCACACCTTCGCGGCCGCAGCGCCGCCAAGCTGCACCGGCTTGCGCTCCACTCGCAGCGTCATGGTCTGGTCGTAGTTCTTTCCCACCACCTTCAGCTGCGCCCCGGGACGAATACCGAGCCCGTTCAGATACTCGAGCAGCTTCCGGTCGCGCTCGAACACGCTCATGACGTGAACGGCGGCGCCGCCGGCCGCTTCATCGAGTGGAATCCAGCCCCGCTGGCGGCGGTCGCGGGGGCGGTCCATGCCGACGCGGTTCCCATGAGGACAGGCTTCATCGTTCCCCAGCTTATCAAGGAGCTTGCGCTCGAAGTCGGCGGAAACGGCGTGCTCCAGCTGTTCGGCTTCGTCGTGCACTTTGTACCATTCCATGCCGAAGATTTCCGTCAGCATCCGCTCGATCAGATGATGGCGGTTCAGGACGCGGTTGGCGATCTCGCGCCCCGCTCGGGTCAGGCTAAGCTCGCCGGAGGCGGCCACGCGAATCAGCCCGTCGCGCTTCAAGCGGCGGATCGCCATGGTGACGGCGGGCGCCGATACCTCAAGCCAGCGGGCCAGAGTGGCGGCGATGACGGTCTCGCCTTCGCTGTCGGCCTCGGCAATGGCCTTGAGGTAATTCTCCTTGGAGATGGTGATGCGCACGCTATTGGAAATTGTAATATGGACACCAAGAAGGTGCTCATGAATCCTAGTCGCGGAGCTACAGCGAATTAAGTCACGTTACTTTTTAGGAGTGGAATCGCAGGCCCGCGAAGCTTACCACGCTGTGCGGGTCGATGTTCCATTGCTGATAGTGCAGCAGGCTGCCGCGGACATCCGGCATGGCGCGCAGGAAGGTGTAGATCGGTGACGCGCCGCACCACTTGAGGTCGTCGTGATTCTCGCGCACCTGTTCCCAGAAGCCGGTGGCGTCGCCTTGCTCCATGCGTTCGATCCGGGCGTGATCGCGCCGCGATACTTCTTCCATCTCTGCACGATCTGCGGCAGCCTCGAAGGAGTCTCCATACCGCCGCCCCATGTGCGCCATGTCGACGCCCAGCACCCACAGCAGCCGCTCGCCTTCACGTGCCGCGATGTTGCCCAGCGTATCGATTGTTCGCCGCACGGATTCGTCGTCCTCGGGCCGCGCGCCCGACTGCATCCCGCCTGAGAAGGCTCCGCACAGCACTGGCACGACGCGGACACGCGGTCCGAACAAATGCTGGAGAAAGACCACTTGAAATTCGATGGAATGCTCCACCGCGTGGCAATAATCTTCCATCAACGCGCCTTCGCCGGCCGCGCGCGCGATCTCCTCTACCAGCGCCAGGTTGGTGCTGGTTGCACCAAAAGGCGTCACGAAGGCCTTGCGCGTGAGGCCAAAGCGGTCGGATGGTCCGTAATGCGACGTGCCCAGGATCACGAAGGTCCGGTCCGCATCGGCCGGTGTCAGCGACGAATACGCCGCGCGATACGATTCCACACCGCCGAAGGGGCTCACATGCGGAGCGGCGATGGCCCGCGTCTTGCCAGTGGGCGCCACCGCCGGACTGCCATTCAGATACCCCTGCAGGGTCAACGTCAGATCGGCTGGATCCTCGGGATAGCCCGTGCCGGCGTGAACCGGTTCCCGCGTGGGCGCCTCGGCGAACGCGCGTTCCGCGTCCTCCTTGCGGCGGAAGAAATTGTCGTCCTCGAGGAACCCGGCCCCGCTGAGTGCGTCGATCAGGTGCTGCTCGAGCCCGCCGACGTCCAGATCGCCGGTTAGGCGAACCAGAAATTCCCGCAGGTCGAGCGAAGAATGCACGCCGTCGAAAAAGGTCAACCCTTCCACCAACACGCGCGGAATGATCAACGTCGCGTCGGAAAATTGGAAAGGATCGCGGATCAGGAGGCCGGGTCTATCGGGAACCGGCGACGGCATAAAGTCCAGCGTCGGGCGCAGGCGGGGGAGCATCGGGAACGGCCAGATCCCCAGCATACCGCGCCATTGCGTACCTTAAATACTTGGACGAATATCGAAAACGACTGGACCGCTGGCGCGGCGAACACCTCCGTTGCGAGCAACTCCATCGATGCCTGGGCAACGCGCGCCTCGCCAGCGGGCTATTGTTGGTGGCCGTCGCGGGCGTTTCTTTAGGGGCGGAACGAATCTCGCCGTGGTGGCTGCTGCTGCCGATCGTTGCGTTGATCGTCCTGGTGGTGATTCACGATCGCGTCGATCGCAGCCTCCGGCGCGCCGCGCGCGGGATGGCATACTACGAGCGCGCGCTCGCACGTCTCGCCAACCAGTGGATCGGCACCGGCAGCCCGGGCGAGCGGTTCCGCGATCCCCGTCACGTCTTCTCCGACGATCTGGATCTGTTCGGCCGGGGTTCGCTGTTCGAACTGCTCTCGACGGCGCGCACCAGGATGGGAGAACGCGTGCTGGCAGATTGGCTGCTGGCGCCAGGCGAGCCGAAGGAGGTCGCCGCGCGTCAGGAATCCGTGAAGGAATTGCGGCCGAACGTGGACCTGCGTGAGGAGATCGCCCTGATGGGTGACGATCTTCGCGCGGCTTTGGACGATCGAAAACTGGGTGCGTGGGGGACCGAACCTCCCGTGGTGTTCTTCCCGGGCGCGCGCTGGATTGCGCTCGCTTTGGCGATCGCGGCCGTGGCTACAGCCGCCACGACCATGCTGGATGTGACCAGCCTCCGGCCATTCCTGTTCGTGGTTCTGGCGGAACTCATCTACCTGATGGCGACGAATAAAGCCACGGGTCAAGTAGCCAGTAATGTCGGCACGCCCGCCCATGAATTGCGGCTGATCGCCCTGCTGCTGGAGCGCTTGGAGCGCGAACCGTTTACCTCGCCGGCGCTGGCAGGAATGCGCGGCCGTCTCCTGGTTGCTGGCGGAACCGCCGCCACGAAGCAGATTCAACGGCTGGTGACTCTAGTGGACCGCCTGGACTGGGCGCGCAATCTCTTCTTCCGCCTGCCCGCCGCCGCGCTGATCTGGATGCCGCAGTTCGCGATCGCCATCGAGAAGTGGCGCATTCTTTACGGTCCGCACGTGGCCGAATGGGTGGCAGCCGTGGGCGAATTCGAGGCGATGAGCTCGCTGGCGTGTTTCGCGTACGAGCGGCCGGATGCAGTGTTCCCCGAGCTGGCGGATTCATCGGAACTGTTTTATGATGCCGACCGTCTGATTCATCCGTTGATTCCGCCAGCGGAGGCCATCCCGAATGACGTCAAGCTGGGTGGCGATACGCGATTGTGGATTATCAGTGGCTCGAACATGTCGGGTAAGAGTACGCTGCTGCGCGCCGTGGGCTTGAGCGTCGTGCTCGGCTGGGCGGGCGCGCCCGTCACCGCCGGCCGGCTCAAACTGTCGCGATTGTGCCTGGGCGCGTCCATGCGAACCAGCGATTCGGTGATCGACCATCGCTCGCGCTTCTATGCCGAGATCAGCCGCTTGAAAGATGTCGTAGACCTGGCGCGGTCCGGCCAGCCGCTCTTGTTCCTCCTCGATGAGCTGCTCAGCGGCACTAATTCCCATGACCGCCAGCTCGGTGCGCAAGCTCTGTTGCTGGGCTTGGTCGAGCGCGGCGCGATTGGCTTCGCGACCACTCATGATCTGGCGCTGGCGGAGATTGCCGGGCAGCTTTCCGGGCGCGCGATCAATGTTCATTTCGAGGACCACTTGGAGGCCGGCGAGATCCGTTTCGACTACCACTTGCGCCCCGGCGTGGTGGCGCGAGGAAACGCGCTGGAGCTGATGCGCGCGGTGGGGTTAGATGTCTGATAAAGTCGGGTGAAGTGGCGAAACTTACCGATTCCCAGATTTCCGAGGGCTTAACCAAGCTTCCAGAGTGGAAAGTCCAAAGCGGCAAGCTCCACCGCGAGTACAAGTTTGCCGACTTCGCCCACGCCTTCGGCTTCATGGCCACCGCCGCGCCGACAATCGAGAAGAATGACCATCACCCCGAGTGGGCCAATGTCTACAACCGTGTGACGGTGGATTTGACGACCCACGATGCCGGCGGCATCACGCAAAAGGATCTCGACCTGGCGAAGCTTCTCGAGGGCATCGCAAAACAACTTTCATGAAGCTGCTGCTGGCGATGCTTTGTGCGGTGCCGGGTATATTCGCGCAAGCATTCACTGGGTCCGCCGCGCTGGATGCGGCCACTGGGCAGGCCATCCGCGACGGCTTGATCCCCGGTGCGGTCATTATTGTCGGCCACGATGGGAAGGTCGTGCATCGCAAGGCGTACGGCGCCCGCGCGCTGGTTCCGGCCCGCGAACCCGCGACCATCGACACGATCTATGACATCGCGTCGCTCACGAAAGTCATTGCGACCACGCCCTCGATCATGAAGCTCTACGAGCAAGGGAAGATTAAGCTCGACGATCCCGTAACCGTGTACCTGCCGGAGTTCCAAGGCGGCAAGAGCAACATAACGATTCGTAATCTACTTACGCACTATTCAGGTCTGCGCCCCGATCTGGATATCGACCCGGCCTGGTCCGGCTACGAGACGGGCATCCGCAAAGCGCTGGTTGATAAGCCAGCCGGGCCTCCTGGGGTGGCTTTCGTCTACAGCGACATCAATTTCGAGCTGCTAGGCGAGGTGGTTCGGCGCCTGAGCGGCCAGCCGCTCGACCAGTTCGCGCGCGAGCAGATCTTCGAGCCGCTGGGCATGCGGGAGACGACGTTCAGGCCGGCGGCTTCGCTGACGGCGCGGATCGCGCCCACGGAAGTCGACGCCGCGACCGGCAAGCCGTGGCGAGGCATGGTGCACGATCCGACAGCGCGCTACATGGGCGGCGTCGCGGGACACGCAGGCCTGTTCTCGACAGCCGATGACCTGGCGCGCTTTGCACAGATGATGCTCGATGGCGGCCAGCGATTCGTCGCTCCGTCCACGATCGCGCTGTTCACCGCGTCCGCCGGGCCACCCGATCAACCCATCCTGCGCGGCCTCGGATGGGATATCGACTCGCCTTACTCCTCCAATCGCGGCGACATCTTCCCTCGCGGGACATCTTACGGGCATACGGGTTTTACCGGCCCTTCACTATGGATCGACCCGGCCAGCAAATCGTTCGTGGTGATCATGACCAACCGGGTCCATCCCAAGGGCGGCCGCAGCATCAACGAGTGGCGCAGGAGTATTGCCACCATCGCCGCGGCCGGCCTGGGACTCGGCCCCAAGAACCATCATGTGATGACGGGACTTGACGTGCTGGCGCAATCGAAATTCGCCGCACTGGAAGGCCGCCAGGTGGGGTTGATCACCAACCAGACCGGCATCGACCGCCAAGGGCGGCGAAACGTGGACGCGATGCTTGCCGCGGGCGTGAAGATCGCCGCACTGTTTGCCCCGGAACACGGAATCACCGGCCGCGAAGACCGCCCGGACATTGGCGACGCGCGCGACCAGTCCAGTGGTCTTCCCATCCGCAGCCTCTACAACAACGGACGCTACCGGCTGACGCCGGAGATGCTGCGCGGGGTCGACACGCTGGTGTTCGACATCCAGGACGTGGGCGCGCGCTTCTACACGTACTCCTGCACCATGCTCTATGCGCTGGAGGAGGCCGCAAAAGCCAAGCTGCCTTTTTACGTGCTCGACCGGCCGAATCCGGTTACCGGAGCGCACGTCGAAGGGCCGATGCTCGACGCTAATCTCCAGAGTTTCGCGGGCTGCTACGATCTGCCGATCCGTCACGGACTCACGTTGGGCGAGCTCGCCACCATGGCGAACGCCGAGCGGAAGTGGAACGCCGATCTGCACGTCATCAAGATGCAGTACTGGGAGCGGAGCGACTGGTTCGATTCCACCGGTCTTCCGTGGGTCGATCCATCGCCCAATATGCGCAGCCTGAACGCGGCGACGCTTTATCCCGGCCTGGCGCTGATCGAGTCATCAAAGAATTATTCGGTGGGACGCGGCACGGACGCTCCCTTTGAGCAGATCGGCGCGGATTGGATCAAGGGCGGGGAACTGGCCGAGTACTTGAACGGCCGCTACATCCCGGGCGTGCGCGTGTATCCCAAACTCGATGGCATACGATTCGTCATCACCGATCGCGATCAGCTCGATTCGATCCTTCTGGGCTTGGAGGTCGCTCACGCGCTTCAGAAACTTTATCCAGGCAAGATCGACTTTGAGGCGTCCAAGCAGCTCCTCGGCAATCGCAAGGTGATCGACGCGCTCAAGGCGGGTGAAGATCCGCGCGCGATCGAACAGGGGTTGCTCACTGCGCTCGCCGGCTTCATGAACCGCCGGCGGGCGTTTCTGCTGTACTGATCCCGCCCGTCGCGAGTTCTTCGAAGTGGCTCCGATGCGAATATCCGCTTCAGTGACTTGCGCAGCCTTCTCTTACGGCTCGATTTTGTTGAGCGCGTCCGAGGGCGATATAAACTGGGGACAGGGAACGAATGACGAAGTACGAGATCATTCTCTACTGGAGCGAAGAGGACCAAGCCTTTATCGCGGAAGTGCCGGAACTCGCCGGGTGCGCCGCCGATGGGCCCACGCGCCAGGACGCTCTTGCCAACGCGGAGACGGTGATCGCGGAGTGGCTCGAAACCGCCAGGGAACTCGGGCGCACCGTCCCTCGGCCTAAAGACCGCCTACTGTCGGCTTAGGGGTGCCAAGAGTCAACCTTATCGATCAATCAGCGGATTTATCGTGCAGCCGTGGTGCGCAAGCCCACCGGCGGCAGATACTGACCATGCGGCTCTTGATGCCACCAGGCCCCTGTCGTACGGCGTTCTTCCCAGGTTGAAAACTTGTAGTCGTACATCGGCGCGCGGACATATCGAGGCGGATGATCCGGGAATGGATTCTTCTCGAGGAGAGCCAATACTTCGGGAGACCCTTCGAGCAAGCGCTCGACGAACGCCACAAACCACGGGTTGGTCCGATAATCGCTCAGTGCGGCGAACCACATCTGCCAATCCAGGCGAGGCTGATAGGGCGCGGCCCACCGCGGCGCGCGCGTCACCTCCCCGGGCTTGTAGGGAAACTCATAAGCTTGCCACGACTGGCCGTCGTCCGATCCCTCGACGACGATTTCCAGCCGCTCCGTCGTCATCACCGCGAACAGGCCATAAGAGTTGACCACCTGAAAGGGCGATGAGTACCGAGCCAGAGCCTCGACCGGCTCGGGCAACCGCACCGTTGTATTCTCGAAAATCCGCACCAAACCGAGTGGGAGAATCAGCAGCGTCAGCGCCGCAGCCGCCCAGCGGCCCAATCTTCCCGTCCGCACCGGCTCAGAAAGGACCAATTCTCGAATCCGCAGCGGCATCCACACGATGCCTCTAAGCGCTTGATCGTCGAAAAGGAACAGCGTGATCGCCGCGGCCAGCAGGTTGAAGAATGTATAGTTCCCGGTGGCGAAGATCAGGGCTTGCAGGGTCAGCAGCAGTCCCGCGCCAAACAGACGAATTCGCCGCGGCAGGAAGATCAGGAACGGCGCCCCCAGTTCCACGGCCAACACAGCGAACGTCGAGGCATGCTGGAACGCCCGCGGCAGCTTGTCGGCGTACCAGGCCGCGACGGTCGGCAGTGGCTGCGTCCAGTAGTGGAAATCGAGCGCGCTCAGGCCGCGCCAGCTGGGGTCATGGCTGGCTAGCTTCACGAAGCCCGACAGAAAGTACAGGCGGAACGCCAGCCAGCGATACAGCCACGCGATGGTCTTTTGGGTGACGCCGGTGTGTCCGAAGAAGATCGCCAGGAATCCCGCCTCGAGCAGTAACGCGTCCCATTGAAAGGACAGGAACTCCTGACCGGCCAGGCTGAAGGACAGATACAGCAGGTACAGCAGCGCCAGCGCGAGCCGCTCCAGGTATCCGGCGAACAACACTACGGACAGCACCACCCCCACCCAGCACGCGCCCACCAAAACCGCGTCGGTCGAGTTCCACCAGAACAAGCTGGGCACCGCCCAGAAGCGCATCCAGCCAAGGCCTCCTCCTATGCGGTCGAAGAACTCGTGCGCCGGCGAGATGCCGTGCTCGCCCAGCAGTCCGGTCACCTGCACTGCCAGCGATCCGAAGGCGACCAGGTAAATCGCCGCGAGCAATCGCAGGAACAGCCATTGGGTAAGCGCGAAGCGCGCGGGTTCGATGCGCTTGCCGAAGGTCAGCCGCGTGACCCAGTAAAAGAAACTCCGGCGCTGCGCAACGAAGCGGTAGCCGGCTTCCGTGAACGATGCCAGCCAAGGCGACGACTCGTAGATTCGCTCGCGGCCCAGCGTTTCAAAGACGGCGCGGGCTCCCGAGGCTACCGAGCCATCAGGCTGGACCAGTTGGACCGCTTCGGCGAACGCTTTCGGAGGGATCTGTGGAAACTGGCCACCCACCTCCTGCGACGCAGCGTAATCAATACGGTCGCCGGTCAGCCTCTTCCAATAGTCGATCCAGATGCGGCAGAAGCCGCATCGGCCGTCGTAGATGAGAAGTGGCCGCAAGCCACCTCATTTTACTGAAGGAGTCTCAACGCTGTCCGATGTTCTCCATGACCCATATGGTAGCCACGCCGATCAAAAGCAACCCGGAAAGCGCGCCGACCCAGACCGCGTACTTGTTCACGCTGGTAATGCGCGCCTGCAGGACCTTCTGGTCGCGCGCCAGGTGTTCTTCGCCGGAGGCCAGAAACAGCTGGTCCTCTTCCCGCATTCCGATCAGGGCGCGGTAGATCAGAAGCCCGACTAAGACCACTGTTACGGACGCCCATGACACCGTGAGTACGTTAAACATTAGAACCTCCCAGACCTCGTTTGTCCGACACTAGATTTAGTCGATCCGTGACACGAATGCAAGGCCCCCTCACCGCGGCGGCCGCTCCTCACCACCTGATTTCCGGCCCGCGGGACCGCCTTGACTTACTTAGTCCTGGTGGGCTATTCTTACAGTTCGTTCATCTTCTGGTCATTCACTTGTAGTAAGTCCCCTGGTCTGCCGATCGTCGTCCCAGGCAGAGTTTCCCCGGGGCTGCGGAAGTAATTATGGGAGAGCAATGAAGCAGCACTATTTCGTGGTCGTCTTGGCCCACTCGCTGCATGGACGCCTGCGGCGCATCCATATCCCCCACCAGGCGATGTATGTCGTTCTAGGACTTGCACTTCTCGGTTCATTCTCGCTGTTTGGCATGGTTTCGAGTTACCTCCGGATGACCTGGAAAGTAGCCAACTACAACACCCTCCGTTCCGAAGTCGACACGCTCCGAAATCAATACCACGCGCTGCAGCGCGAAAACGGTGAGAAGGACGCCCAGCTTGCCGAGCTGCAGCTGTTAGCCAGCGAAGTGACCCTCGCTCTTGGGCTTAAGAGAACCGTGGATAGTTCCAGCGATGACGTGGATGACAGCCTCCTGGTTCCCACGTTCCGCGAGTCCATCAACGAATACAATTTCCTGAAGTCCGCAAGTTTTTCCCGTCTCAATCGGACCTATCCACGAGCCTGGCAGAAGAACACCATGCCCGCGATCTGGCCGGTAAACGGCAGGCTGCTGAGCCATTTCGGCGACCGGCAAGATCCGTTTTCGGGTGAAGGCGCGTTTCATAGCGGCGTCGACATCTCTGCCGCGCAGGGAACTCCGGTCCGCGCCACCGCGGATGGCGTAGTGGAGCACGCGGAGTGGGCGTCTGGCGGCTATGGCAAGCTGGTGGTCATCGATCATGGCAACGGAATCCAGACTTGGTACGCGCATCTTTCCGGCTTCGAAGTGATCCCCGGTCAGGAGATCCGCCGCGGCGAGATCCTGGGCTATTCCGGCGCCACTGGCCGCGCCACTTCTCCTCATCTCCACTTTGAAGTCCGGCGCCAGGGAAATCCGGTGAACCCCTATCCCTACCTGGCGAAGTCGACTATGGTCGAGCCGGCGCCTCCGGATCTCCCGTTCTAGCGTTACCATTAAGGAATGAGCCAGGCGAACAGAATATGTTCGCGGCGTTTGTTCCTGGCGGCAATCCCTAGTATCTGCGCCGCTGCAACCATCAAGGGCAGTCTCCTCCCCTCATCTATTTTTCGCTACGCGGATCCCGCTACGGATCTGCCTGTTTTCCGCCTCACCGATCCGGAGTACGCGAGCGTTCTGCCGCCCCACTATGCGCGATCCGTGTCACGCAAAGGCAACTTCCTGATTTTCGCTTCCGACGCATCCGGCAGCATGCAGGCGTACCGCTTGGATCTTAAAAAGGGCGACGCCCGCCTCCTGACCGATGCGCCAGGGTTCGACCCGGCTTGTTTTACGCTCGCTGCCGACGAACGAAGCCTCTGTTACGTCGATGGCGGCCGCCTGTACGCAAGCAGCTTGACGTCGCTCCATCCACGCGAGGTATATCAGGCGCCGGTGGGGTATCAGCCGACCGGCATGAGCCTGAGTGACGACGGGTTGTCCGCCGCCCTCATCGAGAAAAAAGGTTCCCATTACCGCCTGCAACTGATTCGCATGACGGACGGCATGGCCACCACGCTGGTGGAAGTCGACGAGGACTTGGGCGATCCGATGCCGCGCCCTCGCCGCGCATCCGTGCTTTATCGCCGCGCCGGAGGCGTCTGGCTCGCTAACATGATCGGTATACAGAACGCCGGCAAACAGAACTATCGTCTGAGGCTGGCCGACGGCCAGACTGCCGCGGCGGCCTGGAGTCCAGATGGTAAGAGTGTCTTGTACCTCAACATCCCGCCCGATCCGCACACGCTGCGCAACCTGCGCGAGTTCACGCCGGACACGAACGAGGACAAGGCCGTCTCGGACACCACCCAGTACGCTTGCTTCGAGCGGAACGCCGACGCCAGTGTGTTCGTGGGCGCCAGCGCCAGTCAGGCCTCTCCGTTCGTGCTGCTTCTCGTGCGCGCCGTGCACCGCGAATTCACGTTATGCGAACATCGCGCCAGCAATCCGGCCATGGTGGCGCCGATTTTCTCGCCCAACAGCCAGAATGTGTTCTTCACCAGCGATCAGCACGGGAAACCCGCGATTTACCGCGTCTCTGTTGACAAGCTGGTAGAGGCGACGGGCGAAACCCCGTCGGAATCTCAGGGGCAGTCCCCTAAAAGGTGAGGCCCAGCAGAAAATCGCCCTGGTTCTTGTTGGTGCGGAGCAGCGCGGCGATGGGATCGCGGAAGTTTTCCGAACCCCAGCGGGTGTAGCGGAACTCCGGAGTAACCCGCATGATCCCAAGCTTCAGTTCGACGCCTCCGCCGAACACGAAGCCGATATCGTTGTCTTTGTTGAACTCGGGGACCGGATTCACGCTAACGTTAGCGATCCCCAGCCGCCCGGCTATGCTGTTGATTTGCTCCACTCCGGAAACATGCCGGAAATTCGCGCCGGCATCGACAAACGGCCGGAGAGGCCCTCCGAAAATCGCGTACTTGCCAAGCACCGGGAACTCCCAGGCGTTGGCGACGGTTCGCGTAGCCGTGGGACTTCCCACGCCGGCGAACTGGTTATATTCGAACCCCAATCGTTTGTAGAGAGCATCTGCCTCTATCGAAAAGCGGAACGGAAAATTCAATTGCACCGTTCCTCCTAAAAGGTAACGATGCGTGTGGGACACATACGCGGACTGGTTTCCCTGAAATGCTTCGATCGCATCCGTTACTGGGACGCCCACCTTGACTCCGACTGAGACGGGCTGTGCGGCTGCTGTGACTACGGCCGCACACAGAAATAGCGTTGGTTTCATGCCCCTGCAGGAGCAACTTGGATGCCAAACGCCGTTAGCTGATCAACTTGGCGATTAAATACGCGGCTCCGGCCGCTAACCCGCCGATGGCCGTGGTGCCCAGCGAACTGCGGAGCTTGGGAGCGCCGGTAAAATGTCCCTTCACGTATCCAAAAACCGCCAGCGCGACAAGTGTGGCGCCCACCGAGTAGAGCAGGGCCGTGTGAGAATCCGGCGTGATCATATAGGGCGCCAGCGGGATCAGCCCGCCGGCGATATATGAACCCGCGATGGTGAGCGCGCTGGTGATGGCTCGCTTGGGATCGGGTTCTTCCAGGCCCAGCTCGAACCGCATCATCCAATCCACCCAGACTTTCGGCCGCGCTTCGAACGCCGCCAGGATCGGCGTGGTCTGCTCATGCGTCAAGCCGTACGATTCCAGAATCTCGATGACTTCGTGCCGTTCGTCATCGGTGCGCTCGATAATCTCCAGCTCCTCGCGCCGGCGCTCACTCTCGTAATGTTCGGCGTCACCCTTGGCTGCGAGGTATCCGCCCAACCCCATGGCGATCGAACCGGCCGCTACTTCGGCCAGCCCGGCGACGATAATCACCGTGGAAGCGTCCACAGCGCCGCTGAGGCCCGCGGCCAGCGCGAACGGGACCGTGAGCCCGTCGGCCATTCCGATAACAATATCGCGTACCACCAGTGATGAAGTGAAGTGTTTTTCAACGTGTTCAGTTTGTGGCATTTAGTTTGTCGCGTTCATTGCAGCCTTCAGGTATCTGCCAGTATAAGATTCCGCGACCTCCGCGATCTCCTCCGGCGTGCCCTCGGCCACGATCCGCCCGCCGCCGTCGCCGCCCTCCGGTCCCAGATCGATCACCCAGTCCGCCCTGCGAATCACTTCGAGATTATGTTCGATGATCAGAATGCTGGCCCCTGAACGCAATAGCCGCTCAAATGCATCCAGGAGTTTGGCGATATCGTCGAAGTGCAGTCCGGTGGTCGGCTCGTCGAAAATGTACAAGGTTCCGGAACTGGTGGCCTGCGACAGATGCGCGGCGAGCTTTACGCGCTGCGCTTCGCCTCCGGAGAGCGTCGTCGCGGATTGGCCCAGGCGCAAGTACCCGAGGCCGACGTCCGCCAGCACCTCCAGCTTTTGCGCCAGTCGCGGCGTGGCGGAGAAAAACGAGATCGCCTCTTTCACCGTGAGCTGCAACACCTCGTGAATGTTCAGACCGTGATACAGAACTTCCAGCACTCCCGGCTTGAAGCGCGTGCCCTTGCAGTCGTCGCAAACCAGCTCAACGTCCGCCAGGAATTGCATCTCCACCGTTACTGTTCCGTCGCCCTGGCAGGTCTCGCAACGCCCGCCCGGGATGTTGAACGAGAAATGCCCGGCGGTATATCCGCGGCGATCGGCTTCCGTGGTGGATGCGAACAGCTCGCGGATAATGTCGAACGCCTTAATGTACGTGACCGGATTCGAGCGCGGCGTGCGTCCAATGGGAGACTGATCTACCAGGATCACCTGCTGCAACAGCTCGGCCTTCTCAACCTTGCGGCAGGTGAGCTTTTCCGGCGGGATACCCCAGTCCTCGGGTGAATTTCCCGTTAGCAGCGTCGAACTGCCCTCTTCGTGGCTCAGACGTTTTTCCAGCGTTTGATAGATCACGTCGTGCACCAGCGTCGATTTCCCCGACCCTGAAACACCCGTGATCGCGACCATCACGTTGAGCGGGATCGACACGTCGATGCCCTTGAGATTATGCGCCTGGGCACCCAGGAATCGCACGATGCGCTTGGGATGCGGAGTGCGGCGGCCGCTGGCGTAGGAAGTTTTCAGATCGCCACGCAGGTACTTGGAGGTAAGCGATGACGCGCCATCGGCAATCAGCTGCTGATAGTTGCCCTCGAACACGATGCTGCCGCCGTTCTCGCCCGCGCCGGGTCCCAGGTCGACAATGTGATCCGCCGAGCGCATCACGTCGGGATCATGCTCCACCACTAAAATGGTGTTGCCGATGTCGCGCAGCTCTTCGAGAATGCCCACCAAGCGAGCCGTGTCGCGGCTGTGCAGACCTATCGAAGGCTCATCGAGAACGTAGCACGCGCCCACCAGTCGCGAGCCGAGGCAGGTTGCCAGTTGAATGCGCTGTGCTTCGCCGCCCGAAAGCGTCGCCGAAAGCCTGTCGAGCGTCAGATACTCCAACCCGACGTCGTTCAGGAACTTCAGCCTCTGCCGGATCTCGACCAGAACCTTGTCGGCGATCGCCATCTCCTCCGGCGCGAGCTGGAGGTTAAGAAAGAATTGCTGGGCCTGGGCGATGTTCATGCGCGTCACTTCGCCGATGGTTTTCTCGCCCACTTTGATCCACAGTGCTTCGGCCCTCAAACGTGACCCGCCGCAATCCGGACACAGCGTATATCCGCGATAGCGGCTCAGAAACACCCGCACATGGACTTTGTATTTCTTCTTCTCGACCTCCTTGAAGAAATCGCGAATGTGCTGATGGAGGAAGGCCATCTCCTCCTTGCGGAGCTCGTAAATCGGCACGTTCAGGCGAACCTTGCCCTTGGCAGCCTTCCTGAAGTCAACCCCGAATCCGGAATACTGCGGTTTGGTCCAGGGATCTACCGCGCCCTGCTGTAGCGACAGCGCACGATTCGGGATCACCAGGTCCAGGTCGTAATCGATGGTGTTCCCGAAACCCTGGCAACGCTTGCATGCGCCATAGGGACTGTTGAAGCTGAACAAGCTCGGTTCCGGCTCCTCGAAAGTTTTGCCGCACAGCTTGCATGCGAACTTTTCGTTGAAACGCAGCGTCGCGCCGCCGCCGGCGGGAGGCTCAAATAGTACTTCGCCGGATTCGCGGTAGCCGATCTCGACTGAGTCCACGAGCCGCTGGCGGATGTCCTTTGTAATGGCGAGGCGATCTACCAGAATGTAGACCTGCTTCGAGAAATCGACATCCAGCAGCGACTCGGGCGTGGAGAATTCGAATATCTTCCCGCCCTGATAGAGCCGGTTAAAGCCGCGCTTGCGCAAGTCAAACAACTTATCGCGGAGGGCATCGGTGTTCTTCTCTTGGGCGAGCGGAAACAACACGTACCAGCGGGAGCCCTCGGGTTGCATCATCATCCGCGCGGCCACCTGGTCGACCGAATCGCGCTCCACATAAACGTTGCAGTTGGGACAGAAGGTCCGCCCCGCGCGCGCCCACAGCAGCCGCAGAAAATCGTACAGCTCCGTGGACGTGGCCACCGTCGATCGCGGATTGCGCGTGGTGTTCTTCTGCCGGATGGCCACCGGCGGCGCAATGCCGTCAATATCGTCCACATCCGGCTTTTCCATGCGCTCCAGGAACTGGCGCGCGTAGGCGGAGAGCGATTCCACATAACGCCGTTGGCCCTCGGCGTAGATGGTGTCGAACGCCAGCGAAGATTTCCCCGATCCGGACACACCTGTGATGACGGTCAGGCGGTCGTGCGGGATCGCCAGCGAAATGCCCTTTAAGTTATGAACCCGGGCACCACGAATAATAATGGAATCGTTCAAGGAGGGTTACCTACTAGTATAGAAAATTGGACCAAGCAGCCATTCGCCGAAAACTCGTACGCTGGTACGAACGGCATCAGCGCGACCTCCCTTGGCGGCGCTCGAGCGATCCCTACGCTATTTGGGTTTCCGAGATCATGCTGCAGCAAACCCGTGTCGTTGCGGTGATCCCCTACTTTGAAAGATTTCTCCAACGCTTCCCGCGCGTCGAGGATCTCGCCGCGGCGTCTGAAACCGAGGTCCTTTCGCTTTGGAGCGGACTGGGCTACTACTCGCGCGCACGAAACATGCAGAAGGCCGCCCGCCAAATCGTCCAAGCCGGCGGCTTCCCGCGCGACTTCACGTCCATAAGGGCGCTGGCCGGGGTGGGCGATTACACCGCCGCGGCTGTGGCCAGTATCGCCTTCGGGCTTCCGCATGCCGCCATTGATGGCAACGTCCGCCGCGTGATCCTGCGGCTCGCGGGCGACTGTGCCGCCGACCTTGGAGCGCTAGCAACTCAATTATTGGACCGGCGCCATCCGGGACGATGGAACCAGGCTCTGATGGAGCTAGGCGCGCTGGTGTGCCTGCCCCGCGAGCCCTTATGCGCAGGGTGTCCCGTGGCGACTCATTGTCAGGCGCGCATTAAAGGAATCCAGAGTCAACTGCCGCCACCCAAGAAGAAGCCAGCCATCTTGCGAAAGGAGCGAGTCTTGCTGGTCATCCGGCGCAAAGGCCGCATTTTGCTGATTCCGAGCTCGCGGGTATCCGGATTCTGGGAGCTTCCCGAGCTTTCCACGGGAGCCTTCTCGGGCCTTCGCCTGGGGCCTCGCCTAGGGTCGTTCCGCCATGCCATCACCAGCAGTCAATACTATTTTGAGGTTCGCGAGGCCAAAATTGGGGCCTGGCCCCGCGAATGCCGATGGTGGGATAGCAGCAAGCTGGGTGAAACTACCCTAAGTACCGCAGCAAAAAAGGCGCTGCGGTGTTTAGAGGATTAACGAGGGTTTGATGACAACGGGGAAGAAGATCGTTTACGCGTTTTCGGCGGCCATGGTGCCGATGCTGCTGTTTGCCTTTTCCAGCGGACCAGATCCTCGGTATACAGCGGCTCCCGGCGATAATCCGCTGGCCTGCGCTGCATCTGGCTGTCACACAGGATCGGCGAAGGGCGGGCCGATCAATGCCGCCGGCGGAGGCGTAACCGCTACCTTTTCGGGCGGCGGAACGTATACTCCCGGCCAACCCGTGACTGTTACCGTAAGCGTGACGGATCCTGCCAACACTCTTCACGGATTCCAGATGACGGCGCGCCTGGAAAGTAATCTTTCGACCGCCCAGGCTGGGAGGTTCTCGTACTTATCGAGCGCGGGCGTCTTTGTGATGTGTGACAACAGCGCACCTCGGACGCCTAGTGGTAACTGCCCGGCCAACTTCCCCGTCGAATTTATCGAGCACAGCGCCCCGCGCACCGGAACCTGGTCATTCACCTGGACACCGCCAGCAACGAATCAGGGGCCGGTTCATTTCTACATCGCCGGCAACGCAGTCAATGGAGACGCCACGAATGGTCCGCAGGATCACGTCTACACCGCCAGCTACGTGCTGCAGCCCGCGGCGGCCTGCAGTCTCAGTCTGCCGGCGATTACCAAGGCGCAATCGGCCCGCGGGTTCGGCGGGTATAACTTCTTTACATCCGGATCGTATCTGGAAATCACGGGATCCAATCTTGCCGGAAATGCCCGCGAGTGGCTGGGCCCCGATTTCAATGGAAACAACGCTCCCACCAGCTTGGACGGCGTCTCCGTCTCCATCAACGGCAAGCCTGGATTCGTTTCCTATATCAGCCAAACGCAGGTCAACGTCCAGGCTCCCGCCGATAC
>Ga0310810_10002694_pt1 | contig 19178 bp, 13 predicted proteins | sample NCmetagenome_FD_207641 | JGI IMG/M metagenome (GOLD analysis project Ga0310810, IMG submission 207641) | Soil microbial communities from experimental microcosm in Duke University, North Carolina, United States - NC | ecosystem: Engineered > Artificial ecosystem > Soil microcosm > Unclassified ...
GCGACGCGAACGGGCAATTCGACGTGGCGGGTCTGCCTGAGGGTTATTTCAAGATCGAGGCTGAGTTGCCGCCCGGACTGACCGCAGGCAACACGGGCGGCGGCGAGGTTCACGCCGGTGGCTGCGTTCGAACGGCCGTCGTCGCCCAGTGGAACGGCATCGTGCGGGGTCGTGTCCTCGGCGCCGATCAGCGTCCGGTTCAGACCCGGGTGGATCTGCTTCCGGCGGATTCCCGTACCGAGGTGTTTCCTCGCGAAGGGCAGTTGAAACTCACCAACGCGAGCGGCGAATTCGAATTTGGCGTGCTGCCGCCAGGCGACTACATCCTGGGCGTCAACTTGAAGCGGCCTCAGTCCGGTCCGCCCTATCCGCCGACGTATTACCCCGGCACGACGAACCGGGCGGACGCGCAGATGATCCACATCGGCGAAGGCACCGTGCAGGAGAACGTCGACCTCGTCCTGCCGCGCGCGCTGGCGCCTGGCCGTGTGATCGTCACCTCGCCGCCGCCGCCGAACGGAACCGTCTTCGCGTGCGTCGTGTCAGTCGGCACGTATCGCCAACCGGCACCCGGTGAACCGATCGCGGTGCATGTCATCGAAGGGGTCCGATACCGTCTGCGGCTGCATGTCGAGGACCCGGCAGGGAAGCACTGGGAGTCCGAATTGATCGACGTTGAGGGAAAGGCCGGCGATCACACCGCTGTCGTCGCGGGGTTTCGCGCCGCGCGCCCGCATCCTGAAAACAACGAGTGCTTCAACGAAGCTCAAGGCGACGCGAAATAGACAGAACGGGTTGGACATGCATCTGGCATTGGTCACGCTGCTCGCACTACAGGCAGGCTCCGTCCTTTCTCCCACGTTGAGAATCCAGGAGCCATCGGCCATCACGGTCCAGTTCGACTCCGAAAGCATGGTCACGTTCAAAAGTTCTCAGCGGGTCGTGAACCAGATCGATCTCCGGATCCGCGGATCGGAATACACAGTGCCGCTGCAATGCGCCGGCGGGCTGCACGATGTTCATGCTGAAACCACCGAGATTCACACTGGGACCGAGGCGCAGGCGGCGGAAGGGACGTTCTCCCTGATGTTCGACATCGGCACTGAGCAGGACAGGCGGTTCGGGAGCCTGCCGCGTGTTCAGATCAGTTTCTATCGCCGGCGCGTTACTGAGATGCTCGTCACGAACATGACCGGTCCGCAGTCGGGATTTTCATCCAGGATGTGTTCGACTCTGCCGGTGGGTCCTGTCACCTGCAAGGACACCCGTCAGCTGCAGGGCCTGTCACCGGAGCTACTCGTTCAACAGTTGCGCGATCTGCCCGTCCCGATGCCTTCAGGAATCTCGGCGGCGTCCAGTGAAGCAGAAGCGAAGCGACGGAACATCTACGAGGAGCTGCTGGATTGGGGCAGTCAGAGCATTCCTCCACTCGCTCGCGCATTGAGCGACCCTGATGTCAGGCTTCGACGGAACTCGGCGCTCGCACTCGGTGTGTTGAGCGGGGGATGGTGGCCGTTTGAGTGTGGCCCGGCAAAGCTGGATATCGCTGCGGCACTGCCAAACCTGCAGGTTGCCTTGTCTGACCCGGACGTGCGCGGTCTGGCCGCGCAAACCGTTGGCAACATCGGTGAAGGCGCCGCCGCTTCGGTTCCAGCATTGATCGAGTTGCTCGAGACCGCGGACGACGGTACTCGAATCAGCGCATGCATCGCTCTCGGGCAGATTGGCGCTCCCGCGAAGGTCGCGATTCCGGCATTGCGCACCGCACTCGGTGGTACGAACCCCGCTCTCCGCAGCAGCGCCGCGCGGGCCATCCAGCGAATCGAGCAGCCCTGAGCAGGTCACCAGGTCGGGCCGCAGTTCAAGTCCCCGCTTCTACTGTTTCTCGTAGACCCGCGTATCGTTGGCGTACTTCGAGCCGTTCCCAGACGTTCCGGACGCCACATACGTCATCGTCCGGCCGTCAGGCGAGAGTTGAATGCGACGGGTGACAGTGATCTGGCCATTGCGGCGCGTCTGCTGCTCGATGGTCGTGCGGTCGATGCGACGCACCGACAGCTCGCGCGGGTCGGACCCTTCGCTCGCATGGAAGGCGCCATCGAAGATGAAGTGCTGGATCTCGACGCTCGTGCCGCGGTCGCCCAGGACCGTCAGCGTGCTGCGGAAGCCACCAGGTTCCGCGGCATTGACGACCGTCTCACCTTTTGGCGGCCCGCCCCGCGTGATTGATGACGTCGCAAGATTGAGTACCCACGTCCCGTAAAACGCCTCGTCCTGTGCGACGAGGCTCGCAGGCAGAGCCAGCAACAGACCCGCACAGACAGCGACGATGCGATTGAGCACTGGGAAGCCCTCCACGCAGACGCAGGACCAATAACCGCGTGGAGTCTACACCTGCTTTGGGGTCGTCATCGGCGAGTTAGCTGAGCTTCGTTGGCTTCATCGCGACTCGCGACCCCGACTACAATGCCCGCGACGGCATTCGTTGACTCAGTGAACACGCGCTCGGCAGCATCATCACTCCACACGACTCGCGGATTGCTGATCCGCATCCTCACGATTGGCCTGCTCGTCGCGACCTACGTCGCGTCGGGCACGCTCGGACTTCGTGTCGCCTTTGTGGCGGAGCAGGTGACCACCGTGTGGGCACCGACCGGCATTGCGATCGCCGGGCTCCTGCTGGGTGGCATCCGCCTGTGGCCGGCGGTGTGGCTCGGCGCTCTTGTTGTGAACGCGACTACGTCCGCGCCTCTCTGGACCGCACTCCTCGTCGCGACCGGTAACACGCTCGAAGCGGTGATCGCCACCGCGGTGCTGCGCCGGATGTCAGCCTTCGACATCGCATTTCGCCGTCTCGGCGGCGTGCTGGTGTTCGTTGCGGTTGCGGTCGTCGCGTCACCCATGGTGAGCGCCACGATCGGTACCGCCACCTTGACCGCAGCGGGCATTCAGCCGCTTTCGCGATTTGCAGCCGTGTGGTTCGACTGGTGGCTGGGCGATGCCCTCGGCGCCCTGGTCGTGGCGCCGCCGATCCTCACCATCGCCGCCAGTCTGCCGTTGCCGCCGCGAGCCTGGTTCCGGTTGCTCGCATTCGTGACGATCTCCGTGCTGCTGACCCACTTTGTTTTCGGTCAGCTGGCCGGGCTCGGAGTGCATCCGCTGGAGTACGCCCTGTTTCCGCTCGTCGTCGCATCCGCATGGACTGGCGGACCGCCAGTCAGTTCCGCGGTCGTACTCGCAGCCTCGGCGGTGACGATTGTGGACACCATCGGCGGGTCGGGTCCGTTCGCTGGGCTCGAGGCCCATCGCGATCTCGTGCTCTTGCAGGTGTTCACGGGCGTGCTTGGCACGACCGCCATGCTCCTGAGCGCGTCGATTGCCGAGCGCAATGCCGCAGCGACACGTGAGCGCGAGTCGGCATCCGCTCTCCGTGAACGCGATGAGCTGCTGCGGATGGCCCAGCGTGCCGGTGGGATTGCAACCTTCGAGTGGGATTTTCGGCGCGAAGTGGCGAACTGCTCCTCCGAGTTCTTTGCGATGCTGGGCCTCTCGCATGACGATGGCGTGATGACCGGGGCGGAGTGGGCGACCTACGTCCACCCGGACGATCGCCAGCCGATGCAGCAGCACCTGGAGCGCGCACTCACAAGCGCCGACACAGCGTCAGCCGACTATCGGATCGTGCGGGCCGATGGGGAGATTCGCTGGCTGCATTACTCGGGACGACTCGAGGAAACCGCAGCCGGTCCCAGGATGCTGGGAACGGTGGCTGATATCACCGAGCGGAAGCTCGCGGAAGCCGCGCTGCAGGAGGCGAAGGAGGCAGCCGAATCGGCCAATCAACTGAAGGACCAGTTCCTGGCCACGCTGTCACACGAACTGCGCACGCCGCTCAATGCAATCCTGGGCTATACGCGAATGCTCCAGACGAACGTCATCGCGGCAGATCGTCGGCAGCGCGCGATCGACATCATCGAGCGGAACGCGACGGCACAGAACCAACTCATCGAGGATCTCCTCGACATCTCCCGGATCACTCGTGGCCAGGTGCGATTACAGCCGCTCCCGATAGAAGTGACGTCGATCCTCAACGAAGCCATCGAAGTCGTGAGGCCGGCGGCGGAAGCAAAAGACATCAGCCTGCAGCTGGACGCGGATGCTGAAACCGGGCTCGTCATGGCCGATCCGGCAAGGCTCCAGCAGGTGTTCTGGAACCTGTTGAGCAACGCGGTCAAATTCACCGACCGCGGCGGCAAGGTCACCACCAGTCTTCAGCCCCTCGAGAATCAGGTTCATGTGTCGGTGTCTGACACGGGCATCGGCATCCCTGCGGACTTTCTGCCGTTCGTGTTCGAACCGTTCCGGCAGGCGAATGGCACTGCGGCTCGCAGCCAGGGAGGGCTGGGGCTGGGTCTTGCGATTTCGAAACAGCTCGTCGAGATGCTCGGAGGCACCATCCGGGTGACGAGTACCGGCGTGGGGACGGGCGCCACGTTCACCGTCAGTCTGCCAGCAGCCGCGAAAGGCAACACTCGTTCGAAACCATTCCTCGCTGTATCTCCGGCATCCCGCGGTCCGGAGTGGTCAGGCGAACAGCCCTTGACGGATGTCAGTGTCCTCCTCGTCGACAGCGATGAGGAGTCTCTAACGCTCTTCAAAGACGCACTCGAAGCGGCGGGCGCACGAGTTCACGCTGCGACGTCGGCTGAGGACGCGCTTGTGGCGATGACATTGGCTGCGCCCGACATCCTGATTACAGAACTGGGTCTGCCGATGCTGGATGGATTCGGTCTCCTGAATCGCGCGAGAGCCATTCACCCCGACATCCCGACCATCGCGGTCACGTCCTACTCGCGGCTCGACGATCGCGCAAGGACGGAGGCTGCAGGGTTCAAGGCGCACGTGTCGAAACCTATTCACCCCACTGAACTGATTCGCACGATGATGACGGCACTGGCGGGTCGATGACAGTGCCGGTCACAACGTCGCTGACACCTGACCATACACCACCACGTGGGTTACTTGCCTGGATAGTGCCCGGCCGCGATGTCCGTCAGCAGGCCGGGATGCGTCGGTGCCCATCCGAGCCACTCGCGTGTCAGTGCGCTCGACGCAGTGCCCTCGGTTGCGAAGAATCTGCCGATCCAGCCGAAGTGTTCCATCGCACGGTCGGCGGCAACGCTTTCGATCTGCACTCCAAGGGCCGCGCCGATCGCACCGGCGATGTCGCGCGCCGCGATGCCCTCTTCCGCAACCGCGTGCAGCACAGCACCGGGCGACGCCTTGTCGATCGCGAGTTGAACGAGCCGCGCCGCATCGAGCCGATGTACCGCCGGCCAGTGGTTCGCGCCGTCGCCGATGTAAGCGGAGACGCCCTTCTCCCGCGCGACGCGGGCGAGCGCCGCGACAAAACCGTGGTCGCCGCCGGATCCGTGGACGGTCGGGGCAAAGCGCACGACAATCGAGCGCACGCCGCGGTCGGCCAGGGTCTGGGTGTAGGCGGCGTTTCCGAGGCGGGGGTGCATGGTGGGATCCGGCATGTCCCGCTCGGTGCCGGTCCGTCCGAGTGCCTGCGCCAGCCCCAGCACGCCTGAGGCGACGACGAGCGGGAAGCCCGTGCCGTGCAGGACCTCCGCGAACGTGTCGATGGCCGCGCGATCGATCCGAGCGGCTTCGTCCATGCGCGAGAAGTCGTGCTGGAAACCCATGTGCACCACGCCTTCGGCGCGCTCGGTTGCGGCGCGCAGGCCTGCCAGGTCGTTCAGATCGCCGCGCACGACCTCTGCTCCCAGCTTCGCGACTTTGGCGGCGCCCGCGTCCGACCGCGCCAGCCCGAGCACCTGGTGTCCGGCTGCAATGAGTTGAGTGACGCTGGCGGAACCGATCCAGCCCGAGGCACCAGTGACGAACAGTCGCATAGGAATCCTCCCGAAGTCTCCGTTGCAGCCAGTGTGGCTGACGATGCCATCGGGGTAAAGCCGTGAGACAACCCCGCCACGCCGGCGGACGCGGAAAAGACTCGACAGGCGTCCGCCCCGGACATGGTTGCGTTGGCTGCACGCTAGATTTATTCAGGTCCCCGGACCTACTGCGGCTCGAACTCGTAAGTGATTCGATACACCGAGAACACGATCGACCCGTCAATCCCAGGTCCGGCCAGCAACTCCGCCCGAGCGGTCCCTCCACCCGCAAGCGGCACGGCGAACAGCTGGCTGGGCTCACCGAACAGGTTGAACCCCTTCAAAGTACCGCTGATGGTGAACGGACTGGTGACGATTGCCAGGTCGCCAGGAGCCGCATCCGGCAAGCGTGCGGAGCCGCCGGAAAGGGACACCGTGCCGCCGAACTGGACGGGTGAATACGTGACTCCGCCGATCGTTGCGGAGCCGCGTGCGGGGTTCTCGAACGGCACCGGCGTTTCGTTTGTGAAGCCCGCCGAGAGGTTGACGGTGTCGCCAGGTCTGCACCGCTGCCCTGACGTGGCGCATTGCGACAGCAGACTCGTCGGGCCGCCGTCGTAGGTGCCGTTGACGTCGAACGTCGCGCCGGTCAGCGAGAAGGCTCCGTCGCTTGCAATCGGAGTGATGGTCCATGTTCCTGAGGTGACCAATCCTTCGCCCGCATCGAGCACCAGGCTCGCATCGTCGACGACGACGTAGCCGGGGGACGCCGGTGAATACATCCACACCCGGACGATGTCGTTCGCCGCGGCCGTGATCGTCATCGTGTGGAGCGCATAGGCGCCAAACGCAGCGGCGTTCACCTCGGAGTACGTCGCGGTGAGCCCGTTGACGTTGACGCCGACCAAGCCGCCCGGACGGTCAGCGGTTGCGTAGATGGTGAATGTGTACCGGCCGGACGCCGGGGCGTTCACTTCCTGATACATCCCGCAGTCGAGATAGTCGGGTGTCCAGCAGGCGCCGTTCTTGAAGCCCGAGTGAGGCTGGTGCGTCTCGGACTTTGCGGGCACCTGGCGCAGGTCGTCGTCGGATACCCACCCCGGAAGACCGAGCGCCGGCGGATTGTAGTCTTCGAAGTTGCCGCGCGTGAGCAGGTTGGTCCGAGTCGTGGATCTGATGGAGACATGATCGGCCAGCACGCCGAAGAGGGCCGAAGGATCGTGGCTGGTGACTGCAATTCCACCGAGCAGGTTCGCTCCGCCGAATGGGACCGATGCAGAGCCGACATCGACCCACATGTGACCGTCAGCCGAATACGCCGCGCTGACGGAGTTGCCTGTGCGTCTGAGACTGAGCCACAGGTCCGTGCTGCCTGTGTCAGCGCCGCCCAGATAGATAGTCGGTTCGCCTGCGGCGTACCTCACCATGAACTCGATCTCGCCGTTCGGCTTCACATCGACGATCACGCTCGGCGAGCCGGCACCGAGCGACTCCCGGAGCATGAGTCCCGCTTTCGCGAACGCGTCCGGAGTGGTCGACGTGTACGCAATGACCGGATACGTCTTCTCCCCTGTGGAGAGGTGAGCGGAGATGGCGGTGTCGCCTGAAACAGGCTGGTGGACGAAGCGAAACGCGTCGGCCGTACCCCACACGTCGGTTCCGTCGCCGAGTACGACGATCGAGTCGCCTACCGCAGCGGACCGGCCGGGCAGGCTCACCGCGCCAACGTCCGCCGCCATCCATGGCGACGGAAGGGCAGGGCCGAGCTGATAGTGCACCTGGTTGACTCGCCAGCGTCCGGGAATCGCGCGGTCGGGGGTGATCGTGAGCGTGGCCATCCCGCTTCCGAAAAGCGTGATCGGCCCACCGGGCACGTAGAACTTTCCATCGAATGCGATCGGCGCCACGACGGTCGCCGATTCGCTGAGCGGCGGCAGCAGGACCGAGCCGAAGAACTCCACGGTCAGTCCAGGATCGGCGGGGCCTCCGACCTTGGGATAGGTCGTGCCGTCGAGCGTTGCCACCCCCGGGAGGTCGGAACTGCTCCACGACGCGTACAAGCTCACACGATCGCCAGGTCCGCACGGAGCTGCGCCGACCAGATGGCAGTCATCCCACGGTTTGAAGTGGCCGATGAACGAGGCGCCCGTGAAGGTGAACCCGCGATCGCCCTGCAGCGTGATGCCGGCTGATTGCGTGATGTTGAGGTCAGCGTCGAGCGTGCCGCCGGTGATTGTCAAGTTCTGGGCGGACGCATGGGAGACGCCGACGAACACGAGAAGCCCGGCGCACAAGACGGGGCCTGCGCGGTGCGCATACCCGTGGCGGGTCGAATGGGAGCACGTCATTTCGCTACCTCCAGACAGTTCGGATGATGTCGAGACTGCAGAAGGCGGACCGCTGTCCGAGTCGGTCGAACAACCATCGGCAACCACGAGACGAAGTTCCGAGGTTCGACGCCCCTGAACGGTCGGCGCGAGAACACCTGCAATTACCGGCATCTGCTGCGGATGACCTGCTGGCGCAGGTTCCTCACACTCATCTCGCGCAAAACAGCTGACGTGCCGGTATCCCGCAGCCATTGCCGGATTAGCGACGCTGGACCGCCGTGTTGAAGGTCCCCGTTCGCACGTCAAGCGGTCCGCGCCGGTCGAATCACGAGAGCTGCGCTAATGGACTGCGCGAGACGATGCGGCTGCAGGGGCACCTATGGCGGGCGAATCGGCGCTCGTTGTCGGGGGCTCCAGCTCTTTCTTGACCCCTCGAGCGTATTCGAGGAGACGCTGCATATCCTCGGGCCGATCTTTTGGCGATGTCGACCGGGACGAGCCACGCCGCTGCGCGCTGGAGAGGTCAGGGGCCGAGAAACGAAGCTCCTGGTTCACGCCGCCATCAGGACACAGTTCGATCAGATTGACAGCCAGTTCGCGACCATCCGGCCAGCTTGCGCGAAAGCCGCGATACGAGACGCACGTGGTCCATCGATCGGGACGGGTATAGGCGACGGTGACCGGCGACACGCCGAGGACGTTCTTGCTGTCGGCGGAAACGAGCGTCGCACCCGGCGGCTCGCTCACGAAGGTCACGGAGAGATTCCCGGGTCGGGATCTGGCGCTATACCGATACACCGCGAAAGACGCACCGATGCCCGCAAGGATGGCAATCAGAGCCACCGTTACGGTCCGCTGACGCGGCATGAGACCTCCCAGTCAGGTTGAACCAGCCGATTATGCGCCAGCTTTCGATCTGATTAGACACTCACGCTTGCCTGATCCCGCGCGCACGTGACCCTGAATCGCGTTTCCGCGTCGCGTTGTAATAACCTGAGCACGCTGAAAACGCCGGCATATGACGCTGTCCCCAGGATCTCGACTCGGCTCCTGTCAAATCCGCTCACGTCTCGGCGCGGGCGCGCGATCGGGCGGTGTACGCGCGGAGCCGTGACCATTATCATCAGCCCATGCTTCCGCGATTCGCCAGGGGTCGTCGCAGCCGGTGGCTCGGCATGTGGCTGGTCGCCTTCATCGCGTCCGGCTGCGCCACGACGAAGTTCAGCGCCGCCGACACCGCAGCCGTCGATCGATTGCTCGGCCTGATCGGACAGCGTCTGGACGTGGCTCCTGCGGTCGCGCGCGTCAAATGGAACACGAAGGCGCCGATCGAAGATCTTCCGCGCGAGAAGGCCATCATCGATGGCGTGACGCGTCGAGCGAGTGAGTACGGCCTTGATCCCGCTATCGCCGGAAGCTTCTTTCACGGGCAGATCGACGCCAGCAAAACCGTCCAGAACCGCTTGCACGCCGAGTGGACCGCCGCGACGCACCCGCCATTTACCGAGGTCGCCGACCTCGAACGCGACATCCGGCCCGTGCTCGATCGCTTGACGCCGCTGATGATGCGCGGGCTTGCCGACGCCGTGCCGGTGATTCAGCAACCGGGCGGACGGCCGTTGCTGGATGCACGCTCGAAGGTCCTCCTTTCAAGTTCGCCGGAAGGGGGGACCGCTGTGCAACAGGCGGTGGGTCCGTTGCGACAGTTGGCCAGGTAGGCGGGCCTGAAGGCCCGCGGCTACTCGAGCGAACAGGTAGGCGGGCCTGAAGGCCCGCGGCTACGCGAGCGAACCTGAAGGCCCGACTACTGCCGGATAAGTTCCACGTCGTCGATGACGGTGATGCCCGGCGACGCTGGCGCGTAGAGCCAGACTCGCACGACATCACCTGCTTCGAGAACAACCGGTGTTGTGAACCGGCTGTAATTGTTGGGGCCACCGACATTGACGGGAGCGCTGATGACGGACGGTGCTCCCGAACCGTGCGGCGTCACGTTGATTCCGACATACGCCCCCACCGTATCGCTGTTGGTCCAGGCGGTCAGCACGTAGTTGCCGCTCTCAGGAATCGTGATGTCCTGGTAGAGCCCGCAATCCTGGCCGGTCTGCGTCACGCACTCGCCATGTTTGAGACCTGTTCGTGGCTGCGTGACGTCGCTCACGGCGTCGAGTTGACGAAATGGCGTGTCGGAGATCCATCCCGGAGTTGTGAGCGGCGGCGTCGAGGCTTCGAAACCTCCGTTGATCACCAGATTGTGAATGGCTGCCACATCGCTGAACATCGCGGTGTTCAGCGTCGACGGATCATGGCTGGTCACGGCCAGTCCGAAGAGGGCGCTATCGGGCAGTTGCACTTCGATCGTCTGTTTAAAGCTGCCCGCGATGGCAGTGATCGTCGAACCCTGTCGAACGAGTTGCAGGTTCACCGGCAAGGTTGCAAATGTTCCGCTGATGAACTGAGTGGATGTTCCGTCGGCGCTGCGAACCATGAACTCGATCCCGCCATCGGGCTTCACGTCGAGAATCACGTTCGCTGCGCCGGGAGCCGTCGACGCTCTGATCATCACGCCGGCCTTCGCAAACGGGCTCGTGTTCTGGAGCGACCTGATCGTCGCAGTGATGCTGCCGTCACCAGTGAACGGTTGATACACGTAGCTGAACGAGTCGGCAGCCCCCCATATGTCAGCGCCGGCTGCAGCCACATCGAAGTTGCCGCCCGAGGCGGTTGCGCGTCCGGCCTGGCCGACGTCGCCGATGTCGGCGATGATCCACGGCGCCGGCAACACCCCGGTGTTCTCCGTGGACACAGTCACGTTGGCGAACTGCGCCTGGTTCACGACGGCTGCGTCGTGACTGGTAACCGCCAGACCGAGGTAAACGGGGCCGGTCAGTGTCGCAGTCCCAACGACGGTCCACCCCGAACCGCCGGGGGAGACGGCTGCCGTGACCTGGTCTCCAGTGCGGGATAGCCTCAGAATGCCGCCGAGTCCCGGTCCACTGCCGCCCAGGTACGACGTGTCGCCGCCGTCCGCAGCCCGGGTCAATAACTCGACGCCCGTATCCGGCTTGATGTCGAGCGTCACGTGTGAAGACGACGCGGTCAGCGACCGCCGCAGCATGATTCCGGCCTTGGCGAAGATATTGGTGTTCTGTTCGTTGGTCAGCTGGACGCTGATTGCTCCGTCTCCCGTCAGGGGAGTGGTGAAGTAGCGGAAGTGGAAAGCATCGGCGCCGCCCCAGATGTCGCCGCCCGCTCCGCCGACCTCCACCCACGTATTGGTCCCGTCGAATGCGAGCCCATCATTGCCAGGCAGCCCGACACTGCCGATGTCCGTGCCGGTCCAACCCGCTTCGTCGCCTGTAAACGTGAACCGCTGCCCGCCGCCCGCAATGGCGAGATAGCTGTTGCCTTGAAAGGTGTTCCAGAAAAACTCAACGACGCCGGCACCGTGAAGCGTGATGGAGAACGTGGGGGTCGTCGATGTCGAGTCGCTGTAGCCGCTGACGACGCCCGTCATCGTGTATCTGGTCGCCAGCCGGTTCAACGCTGACGTCGTGAATGCCGGCACCACGAACGGGTCCGCCCGTAACGCGAGGCTGATTCCGACGCACGGGCTCGAGTAGGTCTTGCCGTTGACGACGACCGGGGGAACCTGACCGCAGCTACGGCTCGCGACGTCGGCGCTGAGGTCAGCCGTTTCCCCGACGGTGAGCGACGGCTTCGGTAGCTGCTTGATGTCGGCTGTGATCTTCGTGGTCGGGTTGAGCAGTGTCACCGCCGAAAACCCATCCCACGACAGGTTGACGAACCCACCCGTGATCGTCGCATCGTCGTCGGCGCCGAACGAGGCGCTTGAAATTCCAAGTATGAGGACCAGCAGACATGCAGAGCGAACCCATTTGCCAACCGCAACCGGCATCGAAGCCTCCCCTGGCCTGGCGCACTCGCGAATTGTCGCTTGGCGGAACTCGCGCGGCGTCGCAGAGGCACAACGAATGCCATGAGCCACCGAGCTGGGCCGTCAACTCAGGCCCGGGCCGCCGTCGGGGCACCACGGCAGGAGCCGATCCGAAATCTTCCCGCGTCTCATCCGAAGCGGATACACTCCTGCCCACAAATCTGCTCAGGAGGAACTGCGTGAAGAAAACTGCACTGAGAGTTCTGCTGGCGGCGGCGGTCCTGGTCGCACTGACGGCGTCGGTCCTGATCCCACTCACGGTGGTCCACGCCCAGCCCAGGCCCGGCAACCCGACCACGGCGACGGTCATCACGAAGGCGGAGATCGACAAGATCAGCGCCACCGAACAAAGCCAGAACACCCGAGACGAGAACGCCAGGGTGGTCGACATCGGCGACGGCTGGAGCATGGAGCTCGGCGTCATTCACCGCGGAAAGCAGAAGGTGATGACGGTTGCCGAGGCCAAGGCGGCGCCGCCCGCAGCCGGTCGCGGCAATGCCGCAGCGGCCCCGACGACTCCGTGTGGCGAACAGATGGCCAATCCTCCGGGAGACGCACTGAACGGCGCCATCACGCACGACAACCAGACCGAGGGCTACTACATCATCTCCGGCAGCGGCACCGCGTTCATCGACGGCAAGGTCGTGAATGGCCGGAAGAGCACCGCGAATCCTGACGGCGGCCCGAACGGTCCTGGCTGCGGCGGCATCGCTGTTGGCGCACGCAAAGTAGAACTGAAGGTCGGTGACGTGCTGATCGTGCCGCCCGGCGTCATCCACGGCTGGTTCGATATCCCCGATCACGTGGACTATCTCAGCTTCCGTCCGTCGCACGGCGTGATGAAGAACGGGTGGGTCAACCCCACCATCGCCACCAGCAGGTAACGTCTCCCATCACGCCAGGCTGCAGGCTTTGGGCGATAGGCTCAGGGCCCGCTCGCTGCCTCCGTTTCACTTCGACTTTGCGCGGGACCGGCGGATGCCGGCCCCGCGCGCAGGTTGTCCCTGACGCATCAACGCCAGTCGCCGGCGGCGACGAACGCGGCCCAGTAGAAAGGGTGGGTGCTTTCACCGCGCGCGCGGCGCGCCTGCAGCACCTGCACGCTGGCATTGCGAACAGCATCGGCCGTGCTGGAGCCTCTTTGAAAGCGGTCCCGGTAGAGGGCGCGCATCCAGGTTCGCGTCGCGAGGTCCTTGCAGCTAACGCCATGGCACACGCCCGATCCGTCCTGCTGTTCGCGGCAGCCGCCGCCACGATCCTGTCGGCGCCAACCACGCACGGCCAGACTGCGCCTGCCGGTGCTGCCCCGGTCATCTTCGAAGGAGCCCGCCTGATCGTTGGCGACGGCACGACGGTCGACGACTCGGCGTTCGTCGTCGAACGCGGGAGGTTCACGATGGTCGGCCGTCGCGGCCAGGTGCAGGCGCCGGCCGGAGCGTTGCGAGTCGACCTGAGCGGCAAGACGGTCATCCCGGCACTCGTCGACGGCCACTCGCATATCGGCTATCAGAAGGGCGTCTCGACCTCGGTCAAGAACTACTCTCGCGAGAACATCCTCGATCACATGAAGCGCTTCGCCTACTACGGCATTGCCGCAAGCCAGGCGATGGGCTCGGACTTCGGCGACATGCCGTACGAGCTGTTGAGGGAAATCCTCGCGGGCAGGCATCCCGACGCGGCGCGGTTCCTGACGGCCGGACGCGGCCTGGCACCTCTCAGCGAAATTGCCGCGGACAACATGCGCCATGCCGCGTATGTGGTGTCCACCGAGGAAGGCGCCCGTGCCGACGTCCGCGAACTGGCGTCGCACGGCGTCACGCTGGTCAAGACCTGGGTGCGCGCCGACCCCAAGATGCCGCCTGAATTGTTCGCCGCGTTGATCGATGAGGCGCATCGCAACAACCTGCGCGTCGCGGTGCACGCGACCGAACTGGCAGACGCCAAGGCGCTGCTGCGGGCCGGCGTCGACGTCTTCGCGCACATGATCGACGACGTGGACGACGAGGTGGTGGCGCTGTTCAAGGCACATCCGAACGCGGCCGTGTTGCCGTCGCTGGCGGCGCCGCGCCTGTCGGCAGGCTACGCACCCTGGCTGGATCCGCTCGATCCGCTACTGGCGGTCACACAGCGGCCCGAGCACATCGCGCTCTTCAGAACACGCATCGCCAACACGACGCCCGTCGCGCAGGCCCGTGCGAACGACGCCTGGACGAAGCTCGCGAAAGGCGTCGTCAGGTTGAAGCAGGCTGGCGTCATGCTCGGCCTCGGTACCGACGGCGGCGGGCAGAACGGCGGCTACGTCGGATGGACCGCGCACGCCGAGCTCGAGAACCTGGTCGCCGCCGGGCTCAGTCCGATGGACGTGATCACCATTGCGACGAAGAACACGGCCGAGATCCTCCGCATCGAGGACCTTGGCACCGTTGCCGTGGGCAAGAGTGCAGACTTCGACGTGCTCGATGCCAATCCGCTCGACAACATCACCAACAGCCGGAAGATCAACAGCGTGTACTTGCGTGGACATCAGGTCGATCGGGCACGGCTCGCGTCAATCTGGAAGGGCGGCGGCTATACCGACTGACGTGCCCGACGACTTCGGCGTCTGGTGCCGATCGGCCTGCCTACCTCGCCAGGCAGGTGTGCGACGTGCAGATCGGCGCACGGCCCGGCGGGAGATCGGGGTAGGTCAGCGGCGTTTCTCTTCCGCGCGCGCGCCACGCAGGAAGTTCTCGATCGCGTAGTTGCCCTCGTGGCATTCGACCGGAAACATCTTCGCTTCGGTCGCGTGGAACAACCACTCGGCCGTCCACGGTCTCGCCCACGTATCCGGATCGTCGACCGTGACGCGGTATCGCAGCGTTCGCCCGTCCACCCGGGTGAACCGTTCGACGACGTGCAGGCGCTCGCCTGAATTGAGGTTGTGGACTTCCGGACGGAAGTTGATCGTGTCGACGACCAGCGTCTCACCCTCCCACCGACCGATCGAATCGCCAAGCCATTTCCGGACAGACGGAGGCTCGTGCGTGCCGTTCATCCGAACGACGCGCGCGTCGTGTACCCATTCGGTCGCGATCAGCACATACGCGTCGGTCTGAACGATCTGGTACATGCCCGGGAACACAGGGCTGGGCACCATGGGTGGCGAGGCCAGCGAGCCGCCAAGACCGAAATTGCCCATGAGACAGCGCTCCCCGAGCCCCAGCGTTTCGGGATCGTCGAACGATCGCTTCGGACGTGCGGCCAGCCGCGCCTGCGCCGCCGGCAGCAGCGGTGGCAGAATGCCGTCCGGAGGGTCGACGATCAGCGAGGTACGCATGCGGTCGAACGGCATCGACTCGCGTTCGACGTAGGTGTCGTCGACATCAACCTGCATCTGGCGGTCGGCATCCGACGGGAGCCGTGCCTTGAGCCGCTCGGGAGCGGATCGTACAAATTCGTCCGCTTCCTGGGCCGTGAAGGTTTCCCGCCCCTTGAACTCTGTGGGTCTCTCCAGCGGAGTCATGGTGCCGCCGTTCCAGATTCCCTGCAGATCCGGGCGAGCCGCCGCGTTCGGCTGAGCGTGCAGCGCTCCGCACGCAAGGACGATCGAGACAGAGACGGCTATGAGCCTGCGCGGCAACGGCTTCTCTTCCGAACGAAAGTATGGCACTCGCATAGAATGTCCGCGAAAGGAAATCATAATGACCAGATTGATCGCACTCGCTGGCGCGTCGGTGCTGGCCCTCGGCATGTCGACCGCTTCGTTCGCTCAACAACAGGCGCCGCCGCAGCCGTACTTCGTCGGCAATCCGCTCGGGCTGCCCATCAACCCCGCCGCGGACGGCACCTTCGAGCCGATGTCCTCGAATGTCAAAGTGTACGGTTCGGTCTATTCGGCCGAGAGCTGCTCTTACGATCCGGTTCGCGGCGTCATCGTCATACCGAACCGCGGTGTTGGCCAGGCTATTCAGACCAACAACGCGTGGATCTCATTCTTCAACCACGACGGGTCGGTGCACACCTCACGCTGGATCGGCATCCAGCCGCCCGAGCAGCGCGCCACTTTGAATCCCAAACTGGTGCTGAACGAACCATCGGGCAGCGACATCAACGGCGGCATGCTGTACGTGTCGGATCGTGATGGTGGTACAAACCCGAACGACCCGCTGGTCGCCGTGATCCGGCGCTTCAACATGCAGAACGGCCTGCCCGCCGGCGAGTTCCGTGTCGAGCGGTCGACCGGCTTCAACGACATCGAGGTTGCCGACGACGGGACGATCTATGCGACGCAGACCGGCGCGCTCGATCCATCGTCGTGGCAGGTGTGGAAGATCGCACGCGACGGCAACGCCTCCATCTTCATCCAGGGTGCGCCGCTGCGTCAGCCGAACGGCATCGCGTTCGATGCCCAGGGAAACATCGTGGTCATCAACATCGGCAACACGGAGGTGTTGACGTTCTCGCCAGCCGGACAGCTGCTGCGAACGGAAAATGCGGTGCAGGCGGGCAACGATGGTCTCGTCGTCATGCCGGACGGCACGAAGTACGTGAGCAGCGTGCAGAACGGCGGCGTCTCGCGAATTCGTCCGGGCCAGCCGGCCGAACTGATCGCGCGCAACATCCCGAACCCCGCATCGATGTGTTATGACGCCGGGGCGAATCAGCTGGTGATTCCAATGAACGCCAACAACGGCCTCGCGTTCATCCAGCTGAACTGACGGGCGGGGCTACTTCGCGAGTGCCCGAAGCAGCGCAAGGTAGTAGGTGATGCCGGGCGAGATGTTCGCGATGGAGATCCGCTCGTTCAGCCCGTGGCTGAAATCGTCCGAGCTCTTGATGAACACCGGGCTCGCACCGTAGCTCGGTACATGGTGGTAGCGGAACCACATGCTGTCGCTCGCACCGGAGGCCATGCTCGGGAACACCGGAACGCCGGGATAGGCAACAGCCATCGCGCCTTCCACCGCTGCAACGAAGTCGGGCCGCATCGGCGACGCATCATTCGCAACCGACCCTTCAGTGACATCCTTGATGTGCACCTCCGGATCGCCGATCACGCGTGCGAGCTCGGCCACGATGTCGGCCGGCTTGTGCCCCGGGAAGATGCGGCAGTTGACATTGGCGGATGCGCGCTGCGGCAGGGCGTTCTGCGCGTGCCCACCAGAAATCATCGTCGTCACACACGTCGTGCCGATCTGGCCGACGTGCGACGGGTCCGCAGCCAGCGTCTCGATCGCCTTCGCGTCGGCTGGATTGGCCGCGAACGCCTTCATGGCAGCCGCGATTTCCGGCTTCTCATACTGTGCGGCCTTCACGAAATACGTGCGGCTGATGTCGTTCAACTCGGGCGTGAACCGATAGGCGGCGATCTTCAACAGCGCACGCGACAACTGGTTGATCGCGCTGTCGGCGCGCGGCTGTGAACTGTGTCCGCCCGGATTGGTCACGGTCAGCTCGAAGTCGGCGTACGTCTTCTCGGCGCCCTGCCAGGTGAAATAGAGCGGGCGCCCGGTCTGCTCGTCAAACGTGCCGCCGCCGCCGTCGATGTTGACGACGAGCTCGGCGTTGCTGAATCGCTCGGCGATGATCGCCGACGTCTTCATGTCGGTTTCTTCATCTCCCGAAAATTCGATGACGATGTCGCGGCGGGGCACGAAGCCTTGCGCCTTCAGCTCGACGATGGCGGCGATCGCGAGCGCCGCGTCGAACTTCATGTCGCTGGCGCCGCGTCCGTAGAGGTACCCGTTTTCCACGACCGCCGTGAATGGGTCGCGCTGCCAGTCGGCGGCCTTTGCCTCGACGACATCAAGATGTCCTGAGATCACGAGCGGCTTGAGCGACGGATCGCTTCCGCGCCAGCGAGCCACCATGTAAGCGGTGTCGTCGACGGGCGTGATGCTGATGTCCGCGCTGGAAAAGCCACCGCCGACGAGCGCGTCCCTGAACAGCTCAGCAACCTTGATTGTCTGGTTGCCCGACCCCTTGACCGAACGAAACGCGATGGCCTGCCTGGCCAGTTCGAGCGCCTGCACATCGGCCGCAGGATGGAGGGGCGGAGATGACTGACCGGCCGCGTCGATCCATGACGACGCCGCGACAACCATGAGCCCGACGAACACTGAACGGCATCTCCGCATGCGCGCCATCTTAGCAGCGCCGACTGCCGGCGGCATCGTGTGTGCACAGTCGCGCCGCCGGTCCGTTCGGTAACGTCGGCTATGTAGTGGAGTGCAGCATTGTTGACAAACAGTTCGGCGGTACGGCCGGCGTGTTTCCCAACTGCGCCGTTTGTGGCGCTTCTCGCGGCGGTGCTCTTCAGTACACCCGCGGCGGCTCAGACCCAGGTGAGCGGTCTGCTCGATGGTGGCAAGAACGCAGGACCGTCCGTGCTCGTGGGCGAGCGCGGTTTCAGCGTGATCCTGCCGCTCGATCTGAACGAGGATTTCCTTTCTTTCGGCATCAGCGGCTGCAACGCCGATCCGGCGAGATGCATACCGGGCGCGACCCTGCCTGTCACGGTCTTCGTGCCGGACATTACCGTAACCCCCACACTCGACGGTGCGACGTATCGCAGCGGTTGCGGCTCGTGTACGACGAGCTTCTTCTACCAGACCAGCGGCTCCGTGACGCTGCCGCCGCTCGCTCCCACTGCAACCGCTACGGGGCGGTTCACCATCACGGGTTTTCTGCGGCCGGAAGGGCAGCCGACTCTGAACTTCAGCGGTGCCGGCACTGTGACGTTGTACCTGCATTCTCCAGGCACGCCTGGCTTTCCGAACAGCTGGTGGGTGGACCGGGCAGTGCTCCGGCTCGATTCGCAATTGCCGGAACCCTGGATGTCCGTCGACGTCGGCGTTGTAGGCACGGCTGGCAGTACGTCCGGGACCGTGTCGAGCGACGGCATCGGCCAGTTCACGGTCGACGGTGCGGGCGGCGACATCTGGGGCACGAACGACGCGTTCCAGTTCGCCTTCGCACACCCTGCCGGCAGCGATATCGTCGCGCGCGTCG
>Ga0310810_10002695_pt1 | contig 19176 bp, 18 predicted proteins | sample NCmetagenome_FD_207641 | JGI IMG/M metagenome (GOLD analysis project Ga0310810, IMG submission 207641) | Soil microbial communities from experimental microcosm in Duke University, North Carolina, United States - NC | ecosystem: Engineered > Artificial ecosystem > Soil microcosm > Unclassified ...
ACACCGGGCTTCATGAACATCGACATGTCCGTGTCGCCGGCAATCTGGTCGAGCGACGGCAGCTTTGAGAGATCGAAGGCCGGCTCCGCAGCATCGGCCGCAGGCGGCGTCTCAGGTACGCCGGAAGGGGCCTGCTTGTCGGGCTCCGGCGCAGCATCGGCCTCGCGCTTCATCCGCGACCAGCGCGACAGGAAATTCTCCGGCTCGCTCATTCGACGTCTCCGCCGCGGCTCATGGCCTGCGGATCGGCACGATCGCGGACGCGCTTGGTGAATGTGCGGTCGACATGGTGCTCGGCGACGAATGCCGCAATCTGCTCCTGGATCGCCGGCGGCATGGCGACCATCTCGACGATGTCATTGCCGGCCTCGGTGAGACCCTCACCTTCGCCCGGATCGGCAGTCACCTTGAACAGGCGATAAGGCGGTTCGCCGTCGCTCGCGCGCAGCACCACCCAGAGCGACGGCGCGCCGCTCAGGAGATTGATGCCGTAAAATTCCGTGTCGGTACGGTGCAGGTCGATATCGGCCTGACCGGCATAGTAGGAAACCCGGTCCGCCTCCTCGCTCAGGATCGTCCACGGCGGTGTGTCTGGCGTCCCCGCCAGCACCGCGACCGGCGCCCAGACATGATCGACCCAGGGCGAAGAACCCTCACGCCGCTCGACGACGACGCCGACGGCGATGCGCGCAAGCGGCGGAGCGACGCTCATGTGACCGCCTCCAGATGCCGGACCGGCAGGCCGGTGACAAGATTTTGCGGCTTCATGCGGATGATCTTGTCCGGCGACATCGCCAGGATGAGATAGACGGGCTCGCCGCGCAGTTCCTCCCTGACTGTCCCCGGATCGCGGAAGGTCAGGCGGAACAGGCCGACAATACGCTCCATCTCCGGCTGGTCGAGTGTCTCGCCTTTCCAGACGCGATCGCCAATGGCCGTGCCTTCGGCATCGAGGCCGACGTACCAGGCGAGATCGACCTCGCGCATTTCCTTGAGCGCTTCGATGTCGGCCGCGACGCCGACGACGTGCGCAATCCAGCGCTCCATCGCCTGCGCCAGCGCCGCAAGGCCGTCGCGGCCGGCAGTGAGGTCGAGCGCCATGTCGAAGCGGTCGCTGCGCTCGAAGTATTCCGCGGCGTTGGCATCGTTGATGATGTCGATATTGGCTGCGGCGGGGATCCCCAGCATCGATACAAGCGGCGAGACCGGCGCCGGATTGATCCCGCCGATCGTCTCCTCGTCGGCGGCCAGCAGCGCGCCCTCGTGCAAGGTCACCCGCTGCGGCCGGAAGAACAATTCCGCCGCGCGCAGCACCCGCGCATCCGTGACGCCGTCGAGCGCGTTGCGCAGGATGACGTGCACGAGCTGGTTCATGAACAGCGGCGGAACGCCGTGCGCGCCGTCGCGCGCCAGCGCGGCGTAAGCGGCTTCGAGCGTCGGATGGCGCAGCAGGAGGTCGCGGAAGGCGACGATCAGGGCCCAGTTTTCGCGCGCATCGGCGTCGGCGATTGCGGCGACCTCGGCCGCAGCGACCGGCCGGCGCGGATCGGCGCGCAGCGAGGCGTACAGTTCGCGCTCGGCGGCGCAGGCGTCGTCCGGCGGCACGAGTTCGGGCCGCGCGAGATAGACTTTCAGGAAGTCGTCGGTGACGACGAGGCCGCCGCCGGCGTCGCGGTCGAGCAGATGGTGGCCGCAGGAGAGCCAGAAGTCTTTCATCGTTTCTCCTGCCCCGCCATGCCGACGAGGTCGACCGGCTCGCTTGGCTCGTCTTCGCCCTCGACGTCGAAGAAGCTGAAGGCGCGCGCCGGCTTGGCGCCGTTGCGCGGCTTCAGCGTGCGGAACGCCTCGCGCAGTTCGCCGCCGTCGAAGGCCCGATGGACGGCGACGAGCGTATCGAGCGGTTGATCGCAAAGCGACTCGGCGAAAGCCACTTCGTCCTCGGCCGCGGCAGCCGCGTGCTCGAGGCTCGGCGCGCCGAAATTCGACATGAGACGCCGCGTCAGCGCCTCGACCAGCGTCCGGCGGTCATCGTTGCTCGCCTCGACGATCTGCACCAGTGTCGACCAGCCGAGCGACGTGACGCCCAGGAAGCCGCTGCGGAACGCGGTGCGCTCCTTGCCTTCGAGCGCAAGCGGATCGCGCTGCCAGAAGGCGAAGCCGCCCGGCACCGCCCATTCACCCGGCTCCGCCGCCGGATCGAAGATGAACGTGTCCGACGGATCGAGCCGGATGGTGCGCAGCAGTTTCATGCGCGCGGCCCCTTCGTCGCGGGATCGTACCAGTCGGCGCCCGCCAGCGCGGCGGACAGCGCGTGGCGCTCGTTCTGCGTCACGCGCGGCCGGCGGATCGTAAGATCGCCATTGTCGGCGAGCGAGCGCAGCCCTTCACCGGAAAGCCGCTCGAGATAGCTCCGGGCCACGACGCCGAAGCCTTTCTCCTGCCATGCGTCGATATGCATCATCATGTTGCGCGCGAAGCTCTCGACGATGTCGGCGGCGCTGGTCTCGCCGAAGCCTTCTTCCGAGAGCGCGGTGGAGTTCGGCGTCAGTCCCGGTTCGTGGCCCTGCGGTTCAGTGCGGATCATGCCGCCGAAGACGAGCCAATCAGGGACCGCATCGTCGCGCGCATCCGCGGGCCAGGCGAGCCGGCCGCCGCCAACGAGGCCGAGATTGACCGTCAGCGCGCCGGGCCAGTGGATCTCGATCAGCGTTTCCGGCTGCGCATGCGCGGCGAGCGCGTCGGCGAGCGCCGTCATGCCGGCGATGAAGGCGCGGCGTGCTGTCGCAAGCGGCTCTTCCGGCTCGAGCACGAGCGCGAACTCGGCGAGGTCGAAGCGGCCGACATGCACCAAAGTGCCCGCGCCCGCTTCGCCCGCAATGGCCTGCGCATGCGCAAAGGCGTCGCCCAGTTCGCGCAGGCGCACGAGCGTGAACGGCGGCGGCAGCCGCAGTTCCGGACCGGTCATGCGCAGCGGTCGCGCGGAGGCGTCGAGCGGCATCGGCGATGCACCACCTTTGGCAATCGATGTTTCCTATTATACCATTGCCGCAAGAGAGGCATAATTCATGACCGAGCGTCATATCCTGGTCTGCTCCTGCGAAGACACAATGCCGCACGCCGCCGAGGCGGTGCGGCAGGTCTGTCCCGCCGCGCGCGTGACCGAGGGACGGCAGCTTTGCCGCGCCGAACTCGACCGCTTCCGCGCGGCCGCGCAGGGCGGCGGCGCGCTCGTCGTCACATGCACGCAGGAAGCACCGCTGTTCACTGAGGCGGTCGCGGAACTCGGTGTGCCGACGCCCGCATTCGTCAATATCCGCGAGACCGCCGGCTGGTCGAGCGAAGCCCGCACCGCCCTGCCGAAGATGGCGGCGCTGGCCGCGGCGGCTGCCGAGCCCGCGCCGGCCGTGCCGGTCGTGACGCTCAAGAGCGAGGGTATCGCGCTCCTCTACGGCAAGGACGAACGCGTCATCGAAGCGGCGCAGCTCTTAAAGGAGCATCTCGACATCACGGTGCTGCTGACGCCCGGCGCGATTGCCGCGCCGCCACGCGTCACCGCGTTTCCGGTCGTGCGCGGCAGGATCCGCAACGCCAAAGGCGCGCTCGGCGCCTTCGAGGTGACGGTCGACGGCTACGCCGCGCCGGAACCCTCCTCGCGCGGCGAATTGAAATTCGGCGCGGCACGCGACGGCGCGGTCTCGCATTGCGACCTCATCGTCGACCTCTCCGGCGGCGCACCGCTGTTCCCGGCCGCCGATCTGCGCGACGGCTATCTGCGCGCCGACCCGGGCGACGCCGCGGCGGTGCTGCGCCTGGTCATGAAGACGCGCGACCTCACCGGCGAGTTCGAGAAGCCGCGCTACATCGCGTTTCAGGATGAGCTGTGCGCGCATTCCCGCTCGGGCATTGTCGGCTGCCATCGCTGCCTCGACCTGTGCCCGACCGGGGCGATTGTGCCGGCCGGCAACATCGTCGCCATCGATCCCATCGTCTGCGCCGGCTGCGGCCAGTGCGCCGCCGCCTGCCCGACCGGCGCGGCGGCCTACGCGCTGCCGCCCGCCGACGCGCTACTGCGCAGGCTGCGCACGCTGCTCGGCGCCTATGCCCAGGCGGGCGGGCGCAATCCGGTCATCCTGTTCCACGATGGCGAGCACGGCGGCGACCTGATCGACGCGCTCGCCCGCTTCGGCGACGGCCTGCCGGCAAACGTGCTGCCGGTCGAGGTCAACGAGGTCACGCAGGTCGGCCTCGAGGCCATTGCGGCGGCGCTTGCCTACGGCGCTACGGCCGTGCGCTTCCTGCTGCGCGCCAAGCCGCGGCACGACATGACCGGACTCGCGCGGACGCTCGCGCTCGCCGCGGCCATCCTGGCCGGCCTCGGATTCGAGGGGACGCGCGCGGACACGATCGACACCGACGACCCGGATGCGCTGCGTGACGCCTTGCGCACTCTGACTGCGATGCCTCCGGCAACGAAGGCGGCGCAATTCGTGCCGACCGGCGGCAAGCGCGAAGTGCTGCGGCTTTCGCTGCGGGAATTGCACGCCGTCGCGCGGGCCCGGCCCGATGTCATATCGCTGCCGGCGGATGCGCCGTTCGGCACGATCGTCGTCGACGCCGAGGGCTGCACGCTGTGCCTGTCCTGCGTCTCCGCCTGTCCCACCGGCGCTCTGTCGGACGACCCGCAAAAGCCGATGCTGCGCTTCTCGGAGGATGCCTGCGTTCAGTGCGGCCTGTGCCGCGCCACCTGTCCGGAAAAGGTGATCGCGCTCGAGCCGCAGATCGACTTCCGCGCCGCCACCGCGCAGGCGCGCGTCATCAAGCAGGAAGACCCGTTCCCCTGCATCCGGTGCGGCAAGCCGTTCGGCGTGAAGAGCACCATCGAGCGCGTCGCTGCCAAGCTCGAAGGCAAGCACTGGATGTACAAGGACTCCAAGTCGCGGCTCGACCTGATCAAGATGTGCGACGACTGCCGTGTCACGGTCACCACCGAGCAGCAGTTCGATCCGTTTGGCGCGCCGCAACGCCCGCGGCCACGCACGACGGACGACTATCTGCGCAATGGCGATGACGCCTAAAAGGATTGTAGTCCGATACACGGATTACGCGCAAAACCGCCCCGCAACCGGGCGCTGTTAAATCGGTATAAACACTTTTTATGATAGTATACTGATACCTTATAATTTGTGGACCGCGTATCATGCCCGCCTCGCTCTCACTTGGAGACATCGAAGAGGCGTTGCATCACGCGGATCCGAAGACGCGGCATCAAACGCTTCGCGCCGTCACCGACCTCTTTTTGTCCAATTCGCCTCAACTCGATGAGAGCCGCGTCGAGGTGTTCGACAATGTCTTCGGGTCCCTCCTCGGCGAAGGCGACCTCGACGACCTCTCCAATCTCAGCCAACGCATGGCTCCGGTCGGCAACGCGCCGCCGCGCCTCATCAACCGCCTGGCCGGCGACGACCGCATCGCTGTCGCCGGACCGGTGCTCGCGCAATCGCCACGCTTGACGGCCGACGACTTGCACAGAATCGCGCTGGAGAAGGGCAACGATCACCTGCTCGCCATATCAGAGCGCCCAGGCTTGACCGAGCCGGTGACCGAGGTCCTGATCCAGCGCGGTAACCGCGACGTCGCGCGCAGCGTCGCGAAAAATGTGACCGCGCGGCTGTCGCGCGCGGGCCTCGAGCGTCTCGTCACCCTTGCGGAGCGGGACGACGTTCTGAGCGCGGGCTTGAGCGTGCGCCAGGACATTCCACCGGATCGCTTACAGGCGCTGCTGGCGACGGCGGCGGCGCGCGCCGAGATGACGCTGAAATCGATCGCGACAGCGCAGCGGATCGTTCTGACGATGAAAGGCGCCGGAAAACTCGGCGACGCCGAGTTTTCGCGCTTTGCCAAGGACGGCCGCTATGAAGAGATCGTCGCGGGGCTCGCCCTTGCGGCCGATCTCAAATACGACACGATCGAAAATCTCGTTCTGGCAAAGGAAGCCGGCGGTCTCATTCTCGTCTGCAAGGCCATCAACCTGACCTGGCCGACCACCTCAAGCATTCTCGCGATCGCCGCCGCCCGTACGGGCATTGCCCCGCATGATCAGGCGCGCGCGCAGAGCGAATTCAACAAACTTTCGAAGCCGACCGCCGAACGTGTCCTGCGTTTCTGGCACGTCCGGCAGGTCGTATCGTAGGCGCGAGAGCGCCCGCCTATTGCTGTGGCGCTGGCGCGGCGGTAGCGCCGCTGTTCCCGAACATGCGATCGATCGCAGCCTGTAGCGGCAGCTTCTTGACGGCCTGAGCCTGCGCCGGCTGGCTCTCCGCCGGCTGCGCCGATTGATTGCCCTGGCGCGGCGCAGCCTGAGCGATCCGATGGCCCCGATGACGCGCCGCGCGATGATGCACGACAGGACGCGCATGGTGCACGGGTGCGGCCTTGTGCACCGTTTCGCTCGCCTTGGGCGCCGCCGCAGGAGCGGCCTGGGTCGGCGGCTCGGCTGCGGGCTGCGCCTCACCGGCCGCAGCTTGCGCGGTCGCCGCCCAACCCGGCGCCGGCGCGACTGGCACGGCCACCCATGACTTCAGCGGCGCAGTCGATGGATCGTCCGCCGTCTGCCGCATCGGTGCGGGCAATGACTCTTCGACCGACGCGCTCGCCTTCGGCCCGCCCGCCGAAACAGGCTGCGGCATCCGCGCGTCGTCCTTGACGATGCGCGCCACCGGCTGGGCGTCGGCCGGACGTTGGATGCTCACCGTCTGCACCGGCTTCGGCAGCGTCACGGGAGCGGCGGCGAGAGCGGGCGCGGCGTGGTCGGCCGCAGAGGGCGGCACGAGATAACCGGCCGCAGCGGCGCCGACGAGCGCCAGCACGCCGGCCGCGACGGCGAGGCGCGCCGTCATCGGGAAGGCGCTCTTGGCCACAGTCTCGACCGGCGGCTGCGCCATGTCCTGCACGTCGGCCTTGCGCACGAGGCGCGGCCCCGGGACCCGGCCCTCGCTGCGTCGCAGGCGCTCCAGCACCGGCCGGATCGTGCCTTCGTCGTCGGCAAGGCGCGGCTTCCGCGGCGCGTAGGCAAGCACGCCGCGCGGATCGTTCACATCGTCGAGGCCGAGAGCACTCATTGCCACCTCCGCTATAATTTCTTGAATGCGAAGGGAGGCGAGTGGCTGGGCTTTAATTGGTCCTAAGGTGGCCGGAAATGTGGAAGAATCGGGAATAGCTGGCCGCGTCGGTACAAAAGTGCCGCAATCGCCGCATTTTTTGCGGGCGGCAGGCCGTCCGTACGCTAGCGGACACTAGCGATTCCCGGTCGTCGCCTTTTGCAGGAAGTCGACCAGCGCCTTGCGCTCTTCGGCCGAGCCGATCGTCTGCTCCGGCATCTTGGTCCCCGGCGTGTAATGTGCGGGGCCGATCTCGAACAGCTTCGACACCGTTTCCGGCGTCCACACGATGTCGAGTTCCGTCAGCGCCGGCGAGAAATTGTAACCCGCAAGCGTGGCGATGCGCCGCCCGAAGATGTGCCAGAGCGTCGGGCCCGCCTTGTTGCCTTCGTCCGGCGTCAAAGTGTGGCAAGCGACGCAGGCGCGGAACACGCGCGCGCCGGGATCGTCGGCATAGGGTGCGAGAGGGTCGGCGGGTGCGCCGGTGACGAGCGTGTCCATTTGTTCGCCGGTGTCCGCGTTCCACCGACGCAGCATGCGATCGGCGCCGCCGGTCAGGAGCGTGCGGCTGTCGGGGAAGAACGCCACCGACCAGACCGGCAGGCCGGGGCCGACCAAAGTGTGCGTCACGGTGCGGCTGGCGCGATCGAGGATCGCCACCGAGCCGCGAATGCCGGCGGCGGCGATGCGCCGGCCGTCGGGCGAGAGCGCGAGTGCGATCACCGGCGCCGGCGACGCCGCGATCGTGGCGCGCAGATCGCCGTCCTTGCCGACCACGTAGACCTTGCCGTCGGCGCCGGCGGTGACGATCTCGCCATCCGGTGCGGCCACGACCGCGTTCAACGGTGATGGCAGACTGACGATGTTGGGCGCGCCGCCGGCGAGTGGCCAGATGCGCAAGGTCGCGTCGTAGCCGGCGCTGACGACCGCCTTGCCATCGGCAGTGAAGGCCACTCCATTCACATTCTGCGTATGCCCTTCCAGCACGCGCGGCACGCCGCCGACGACAGGCCAGAGCCGCACGGTGCGATCCCATGAGGCCGAGGCCAGCATGGCGCCGTCCGGCGACACGGCAAGGCCGGCGACCGGAGCGGCGTGACCGTCGAGCGTGCGATCCGGCGCGGTCTTGCCTTCGGCCCAGATCGCGATCTTGCCGTCGGCGCCGGCGGTGACGAGGCGACGGTCCGGCAGCCAGGCCACCGCATTCACCGCCGCGTCGTGGAAGCGCATCACCTGCTCGGCCACGCTGCGTTGAAGCGACCATCGGATCGCCGATGTGTCGAAGCTGCCGGACAGCGCCTCTGCGCCATCCGGCGAAACCGCGACCGCGCGCACCGGCCCGCCATGTCCGCGCAGTTGCGCGTGTGCAGGTGTGAAGGCGAGCGGCAGCAGCAACAGCGTCAGCAGCAACAGATGCCGTCGCGGCGTCATGCCGGCTCCATGCCCAGCGCGCGAATGCGCGTGCGTGTTGCCTCGTCCTTCAGCGCCGCAAGGAACGCCGCCACCGCATCATGGGCGCGCGGCCGATCGGCGACGAGGAAATCGTAATGCTCCGGCGCGACCGGCAGGAAGCCGAGCCCGTACATCTTCGCCACCGGCTCGATCGCGAGGCCCCAATCGGCGCGGCCTTGTTCGATCGCGGCGGCGACCGCGTTATGCGATTTCGGCTGGTTGGCGTAGCCGGGCGGCTTCACGCCGTCGAGCAACGTGTCCATCAGCACGCGCGTGCCGGAGCCGGCATTGCGATTGACCATCAGCGCGGCGGCGTCCGCAAGCACGCCTGCGAGTGCGTCCTTGGCGCTGCGGCCCTCGAACCGCTTGTCGCCGGGGCGGAACAGGATGCCCTGCATGCGCCGCCAGCCGGGCACGAGCGTCAGGCCTTGCTGCACCAGGTGCACATTATATTGCCCGGTCTTGGGATCGACGAGGTGCACCGGCGCGATGTCGCATTCGCCGCGGGCGATCGCGGCCGCGCCGCCGAGGCTTCCGACGGCCAGCACGCGCGCGGTGAAACCGCGCTCGATGACGGCGCCGGTCACTGCGTCGAGGGCGACGTCGTGGCTGCCCATGACGACGAGGTCGGGCGCATGCGCCGCGCTGCCGATCAGCGTCACGCGCGCCTCTTCGCCCGCCTCGAGCGAGCCCGCGAGCGCGTCGATGGCGAGGAAGCCGTCGGCCTGCGAGAAGCTCGTCACCGCGCCGGACCCTTTGCCGATGGGAAAGGCCACGAGTCCGTCCTCGCCCTCGATCAGCGAGACGAGTACGAACTCCTGACGGCCGAGTTCGGACGCGATGCGCACCGGCACGCGCGCGGCGATGTCTTCGGCGGCCTCCGGCGGCAGGCCCGCCCAGGCGCGGATCAGGGGCGCGACGAAAGCGTGAAAGGTGAAGATCGCCGAGGTCGGGAAGCCGGGCAGCACGATGACCGGCTTGTCTTGCGCGATGCCGAGACACAAAGGCTTGCCGGGTTTGAGCGCGACGCCGTGCACGACGATATCACCGAGTCGCGAGACGATGGTGTGCGAGAGATCGCCGGCTCCCTTCGAGGTGCCGCCCGACAGCACGACCATGTCGCAGGCGGCCAGCGCCTCGCGCACGGCCTTTTCCAGCTTTGCTTCGTCGTCGGGAAAGGCGCCGAACGGCACAGGCTCGCCGCCGGCCTCGGTGATGGCGGCGGCGATGATCGCGCCGTTACTGTCATAGACCTGCGCCGCCTTCAGCGTCGCGCCGGGCGCGGCCAGTTCGTCGCCGGTCGACAGGACGGCTACGCGCGGCCGCCGCACCACTTCGACCGCGCCATGGCCGGCCGCGACCAGCATGCCGATCTCGCGCGAGCCGATGCGCGCGCCGCGGCGCATGAGCGTCTCGCCGCGGGCAATGTCGGAGCCGGCATAGGAGATGAACTGTCCGGCCGATGCCGCGCGCCGCACCTCGATCGACGGCTGCCCGTGATCGATCAATTCGGTGTGCTCGATCATGATGACGGCGTCGGCGCCGCGCGGAATGATGCCGCCGGTGGCAACGGCGGTGGCGGTGGCGCCGCCGACATCGAGCTTCGGCTCATGGCCGCAGGCGATCACCTCTGCGTTGAGCCGCAGCACCTTCGGCTGGCGGTCGGTCGCACCGAGCGTGTCGAGCGCGCGCACGGCAAAGCCATCGACATTGGAGCGGTCGAAAGGCGGCGCATCGGCAAGCGCGACGATGTCGTGCGCCAGCACGCGGCCCAGCGCGTCGGCGAGCGAAGCGCGCTCCGCCGGCAGCGGCCTGCGCGCGACACGCCGGTCGAAGCGCGCCCGCGCTTCCTCGGGCGATACGACGTCGAGGAACTGCTCCTGCCGCGCGGCGGCACGGATGCGCGCCAACAGTTCCGCCTCGGCCCGCGTCCTCGCATTGGAAGCATCGGTCATGGCCACGGCCATACCCGAACCGCCGAACCTGCGGAATAGCCTTCGCTTTCGGCCGGCACCAGCACATAGCCGTCGGCGCGCGAGACGGCCGAGAGCGGCAGGTAGCGGCTCGCCAGCGGCTCCGCGCCGCGCCCGTCGCGCGTGACCGGAACGACTTCGGTGACGCCGATGGTCGACGCAATCTTGCGCGTGAGCCGAACGGTATCAACGAACTCCATGGCCGGCCTGGCGGCGGCGAGACGGTCGAGCGCGGGCCGCCCGAGCGTGAGCCAGACGCTCAGCGCCGAATCGAGCCGCCCGGGCAGGAGCAGCACGGGCCGTTCGCCGGCAAAACCGAAGGCCGCCGTGTCGCCGGGCGTCAACGCAAGCCCGTGCCAGGCGAGGCGCCCGTCGCGCCGAAGCGCCGATATGCTGGAGTCGTTGCGGCCCATGCCGGTGCCGCCAATGGCAACGATGATGTCGGCGTCGCCGGTATGAAGCGCGTTGTCGAGACTGCCGCTCTCGCGCAAGGCCGCGCCGCGGCGCTCAAGATCCGCGCCGATGAGCTGCGCCGCCACCGCGATCAGCGGCTCGTCGCGAGTCGGCACCAGCCGCACCCGCGGCATGCGCAGCCCAACCGAGGTCAAGCCGAGCGCGTTGAACGCCGCCACGTCGGATATGCGCAGCCGTTCGCCGGCCTTGCGCAGGGTCTCGCCGACATGGGCGTCGCCGCCGACCTGGAGCACGCCGTCGCCCGGAAACACCGCCGCGAGCGCCTGCGCGCCAGCCGCGGTCACCTGCACCGAATCGAGCGGCGCGACGCTGTCGGTGCCCGGCGGCATGGGCTGGCCGGCTTCAATCCGCTCCGGCACGCGCGACAGCGCCGTCGGTGAATAGCCGCCGGCGCCGAGCGTATCGTCGGCGCTGATCGCCCACCCGTCGGCCAACGCCAAGGCGGCCTCGGGCCGCCGCGGGGCCACGACGTCCTCGGCCAGGACGCGCCCTGCCGCGGGCTGGCCGCGCCCCGGCGCGATCGGCGCCACCTGCGCCTCGATCAGGGCGAGAGCTTCGGCGAGTGGCGTCAGCCGGGTAATGGCCTGGGGATGCTGGGATGCCATGGGGGAGATAATGACGGGGTTGACCTTGGCCCCAGTCTACCGCAACACCGCGCCGGCAAAAGCGGGCGAATGGAAGCGGCCATGGCGGAAAAGACGGTCAGTTTGCGCGGCCTCAAGTGCCCTTTGCCCGCCCTGCGCACCAAGAAGCTGCTGGCCGGCATGGCGAGCGGCGACGCGCTCGTGATCGAATGCACCGATCCGCTGGCCGCGATCGACATTCCCAACCTGCTGCGCCAGACCGGCGACGCGCTGGAGGAAAAGGAGCAGGCCGACGGCCTGCTCACGTTCCGCATCAGGAAGGCTTGAGGCGCGTCCGCCGTTCAATCGAGCGAATGAATGCCGGCGTCCTTGGCGAGCTGACGCGTCGCCTCGTAGTCCTCCTTGAAGAACTTGGCGAACTCCTCGACGCTCAAATGCGACGGCTCGACGCCGAGCTTGGCGAGCTTCGCCTGGACTTCCGGAGACTGAAGCGACTTCTCGATCACGTCGTGCATCTTCTGCACCACGTCCTTCGGCGTGCCGGCTGGCACCGACAGACCGTTCCAGAAGCGGAAGACCGCGCCGGGATAGCCGGCTTCGGTGACCGACGGCACGTTCGGGATCACGTCGGAGCGTTTCGGCGAACTGACCGCAAGAAGCGTCAGCTTGTCGTTATGCAGCGCCGACGAGGCGGCCGCGAGCGGGATGAAATAGAAATCGATTCGGCCGGCCATCACTTCGAGCAGGCCGCCTTCGCGGAACGGCACGTGCCGCACGTCGATCTTGGCGGCCAGCCGGAAGCGCTCCGCGGCCATGTGCGAAGATGAGCCGATGCCGGCCGACGCGAAGGTCAGCGTGCCGGGCTTGGCCTTCGCCGCGGCGACGAGGTCGGCCACGGTCTTGAAGCCGCTCGCCTTGGACGCGACCAGCACGTTGGGCGAGGTGCCGATCAGCGCGACATGCACGAAGTCCTTGATCGGATCGTAGGGCAGCTTGGTGTGCAGGACGCTCTCGGTCGCCATCGAGGACGAACTGGTCGCCACCGTGTAGCCGTCGGGCGCCGCCTTCGCGACCACGCCGAATCCGACGCTGCCGCCGGCGCCGGTGCGGATCTCGACGACGAACGGCTTGCCGGCAATCTGCGAAGCCTGTTCGACCGCGACACGCGTCACCGTGTCCGACGCGCTGCCGGCGGGATATGGGCTGATCACGCGGATCGGCCGCGTCGGCCAATCTTCGGCGCGTGCCGAGGTCAGCGCGACTGCAATCAGCGCCGGCATGACGACGACGCCGAGCGCGCGGCGTGACAACGAGTTGATGACAGGACGATGCATGCTTCCGAACCCCGAGTGCACAGCGGTGAATTTCATCACGCCAAATGTCGATTGGCTTGTCAGTATTGTCTCAGATTTTTGTGCTCGCGCCAGAGGGGCCGCAAGAATGGCGCCATTGCGCAGTTAGAGCGCAGGCCGTTTCAATCCAGCTTGAACCCCTGCCTGCGCACGAAGGCGCCGAAGTCGGCGCGCTGCGGTTTGGCATATTGCCGCGCCTTGTCCTCCGACCAGCCGTAGAACGTGGCGGTGCCGAAGCGTTCGGGCTCGCGCTGTCTCCGGAACGGCCGCGTTTCGGCGCGTCGCCGATCGTAGCCGTCGATCTTCGCCACGAGATCGGTCTCGGCATAACGCTCCTCGTGCACGGTCACCGACAGCGGCAGCCGCGGCGAGATCGCTCCCTCTTCCGCCGGCCAGCCGAGGGTCAGTCCCGCGACCGGCACCACCTTGTCCGGCAGCGCGAACATGTCGGCGATCGTCTGCGCGTGATCGCGGATCATGCTGATCGGGCAGCAGCCGAGCCCGGCCGCTTCCGCCGCCTGCACAAAGCTTGCCAGCACGATCGCGGCATCGACCGTCGCATTGAAGAAAAGGTCGAGATGATCGTTGGGGAACGGCTTGCCGCGCAGGTCTGCGATCTGCGGCGTGCGGCGTCCGTTGCCGAGGAAGATGACGAACACAGGCGCCTCGACGAGCCAAGGCATTTCAGGAAGCAGCGCGCCGATGGCATGGCGCTTTTCTTTGTCGCGAATAATCAGAATATCGCTCTGTTGAAGATCGCTCTTTGTCGGCGCAGATAGTGCGCAGGCGCACAGCAGCCGAACGAGATCGGGCGCGACGTCCTGCGCCCGGTACCGGCGGCACACGCGATGCGCGGCCATCCTGGCAAGCGCCTCCTGTCCCGAAGGCGCGGCGTCCGCATGGAACCGTTCGCCGAAACGCTCGGCCAAGGCTGTCTCGATGCGGGAAACGAGGTCGGACATGAAACTGCTCCCGAAGGCGGATCGCTGCTTGCCACGCGACCGTGACGTAGTGGATGATACGGATACAAGAATAAAGGCAAAGCCGTCCGGGAGGATCAGCATGGATTTCCGCAGGCATTTCTGCGTCTTGGCGGCCGCGGCCGTCGTCTTCGCGACCGGGGCGTCGCCCGGCCAGGCCGAGACCCGCGTGGTCAGGATCGCCAAGCAGTTCGGCATCTCCTACCTGCCGCTCACCATCATGGAGCAGAAGAAACTGCTCGAGGCTGAGGGCAAGAAGCAGGGCCTCGACCTGTCGACCGAATGGTTGAAGTTTACCGGCGGTCCGCCGATGAACGAGGCGCTGGTCTCCGGCAATCTCGACTTCGCCTCCGGCGGCGTCGGCCCGCTGGTGACGGTGTGGGCGCGCACCCAGAACAACATCAAGGTGAAGGGCATCGCATCGCTCAATTCGATGCCGCTCTATCTCAACACCATCAATCCCAACGTGAAGACGATCAAGGATTTCACCGAGAAGGACCGTATCGCGCTGCCGGCCGTGCGCGTCTCGATCCAGGCCGTCGTGCTTCAGATGGCGGCCGAGAAGGAATTCGGAAAAGGCCAGGAGCACAAGCTCGACGCGCTCACCGTCTCGCTCAGCCATCCCGACGGCCTTGCCCAGATGATGAGCGGCAAGTCGGAAATCACCGGGCACTTCACCTCGGCGCCGTTCCAGTACCAGGAGCTCGAGGACAAGCGCGTGCACCGCGTGCTCAACAGCTACGACGTCCTCGGCGGTCCGCACACGTTCAACGTCGTGTGGGCGCAGGCGAAACTTTACGAGGGCGAGCCGAAGGTGGTGAAAGCCTTCCTTGCCGCGCTCGACGAGGCGATGAAGCAGATCAAGGCCGATCCGCACGCGGCCGCGGAGTTGTGGGTCAAGGCCGACAACTCGAAGCTGCCGGTCGCCGAGGCCGAGAAGATCATTCGTGACCCGGAAAACCAGTGGACCATGACGCCGCTGCGGACGATGGCTTTCGCCGATTACATGGCGCGCGTGAAAATGGTCCCGCAAAAGCCGGCGAGCTGGAAAGACATGTTCATCGCCGACGTCCACAACCTGCCGGGAAGCTGAGGCAAGACGTGACGGCCGACATGAATGCCCCGCTGCTCGCGGTCAACGGGGTGACGCTGCAATACAAGACCCCGCGTCACCTGGTGACGGCGACCTATCGCGTCGACTTCTCGGTGCACAAGGGCGACCGCTACGTCATCCTCGGGCCGTCCGGCTGCGGCAAGTCCACGCTGCTCAAGGCGGTCGGCGGCTTCATGAAGCCGGTCGAGGGCGCGATCCGCATCCGCGGCAAGGACATCGTCGCGCCGGGCCCGGACCGCATGATGGTGTTCCAGGAGTTCGAGCAGTTGATGCCCTGGAAGACCGTGTTCGAGAACGTGCTCTTTCCGATGAAGGTGACGCGGAAGTTCGGCCGCGCCGAAGCCAGGGAACGAGCGGAAGCGGCCATCGCCAAGGTCAATCTCGCGAAATTCCGCGACGTCCACCCGCACATGCTTTCGGGCGGCATGAAGATGCGCGTCGCCATCGCGCGCGCAATGGCGCTCGAGCCGGACATCCTGCTGATGGACGAGCCGTTCGCCGCGCTTGACGCGCTGACGCGCCGGACGATGCAGCAGGAATTGCTGTCGCTGTGGGAGCAGCTGCGCTTCACGGTGCTGTTCGTCACGCATTCCATCGAAGAAGCGATCATCGTCGGCTCGCGCATTCTCGTCCTGTCGCCGCATCCGGGACGCGTGCGCGCCGAGCTCGACGCGAGCAGCGTCGATTTCAGCACCATTGATCAGCCGGAATTCGGAACGCTGTCGAAGCGCATCCACGATCTCCTGTTCGCCGAGGGTCATACGAAACAGGCGGCGAGCGCATGAGCGTCGACGTGCATGACGCCGCCGCGCCAGTGCGGCCCGAGTTCGAGGTCGAGCCGAGCGAGGCCGTGACAATCGGCGACGTCGAGCGGCCGCTGTCGCTGACCGAGCGCATTATCAACAACGAGAGCGCCCAGCGGCTGATGATCCTGGTCGTGCTGGTCGTCGTCTGGGAAATTTACGCGCGCTGGCTCAACAACTCCCTGCTCTTCCCCACTTTCACCGAGACCATCCAGACCTTCTGGCGCGACATGAGCAACGGCGTGCTGCTCAACCGCACGCTGACATCGCTGCGCACGCTGGCGCTCGGTTACGCCGCGGGGCTGGCCTGCGCCGCCGTCTTCACCACGGTCGCGGTCGCGAGCACGATCGGCACGCGAATCCTGTCGACGCTGACGTCGATGTTCAATCCGCTGCCGGCGATCGCGCTGCTGCCGCTGGCGCTGATCTGGTTCGGGCTCGGCACGCCGTCGCTCGTCTTCGTCATCATCCATTCGGTGCTGTGGGCGGTGGCGCTCAACACGCTCTCGGGCTTCCGCGCCGTGCCGGAAACGCTGCGCATGTCCGGCCGCAACATGGGCCTGACCGGCGCGCGCTATGTCGGGCTCATCCTCATTCCGGCGGCGTTCCCGTCGATCCTGGCGGGTCTGAAGATCGGCTGGGCCTTCGCCTGGCGCACTTTGGTGGCAGCCGAACTGGTGTTCGGCGTGTCGTCGCGCTCCGGCGGCATTGGCTGGTACATCTTCGAGGCGCGCAACGACCTCGATACCGCTACCGTATTTGCGGGCCTGCTGACGGTCATCCTCATCGGACTGCTGGTGGAATCGGTGATCTTCCGTGCTATCGAGGCGCGGACGGTGAACCTCTGGGGCATGCAGAGATGACGACTGGGGCAGCGACGCCCGGCGCCGCGATCCGGCGCGGCTGACGGCATGTTCGCAGGGCTGACGCTCGACACCATCGCCATCCTCTGGCTCGGCGCGCTGCTCGGCGGCATCGCGGCCGGCGGTTCGGGCTTCGCCTTCGCGCTTGCCGCCTCCTCGATCTGGCTGCACCGCGTCGACCCGCTGCACTCGACCATCATGGTCACCGGCGCCGGCGTGCTGCTGCACCTGTCGACGATCTGGCCGCAGCGCAAGAACATCAGCGTCGCGCGCGTTTCACCCTTCATCCTGGGCGGCCTCGCCGGTATCCCGATCGGCGTCTATCTGCTCGCTTACACCAACACCGGCGTTCTCAAGGTCGTGCTCGGCACGTTCCTGCTCGCCTATGGCGCTTATGCGGTGATCTCGCCGCGCCTGCACACGGTCAGCTTCGGCGGCCGGGGCTTCGACGCCGCGGTCGGCTTCGTCGGGGGCGTGCTCGGCGGCATTGGCGGCTATTCCGGCGTGCTGCCGACCATATGGACGCAATTGCGCGGCTGGCCGAAAGAGATCGCCCGCGGCGTCTACCAGCCCTACATCATCGTCGTGCAGAGCGTGACGCTCGCCGGCATCGTGTGGGTGACGCTCGATCGTGTCGGTTTGATCCTGCTCGTTTCCGTCGTTCCGCCGCTTCTTCTCGGAACATGGATCGGCTGGCAGCTTTACGGCCGCCTTGACGAACGCCGCTTCCGGCAGGGCCTGGGACTATTGCTGATCGCCTCCGGCGCCACGCTCATCCTGTAGGCGGCATCGGCGAATATAATATTCCGTTATGATCTATAAATTCTGGGAGCATGGCGCCGTTCGTCATGCGTGCAATGTGCTCGCCGGCCGACATTCCCGCGTGAAAGCGGTTGTGCTCTGAGCTAATCTCGCCTCTGACGCGTCAGGACGAGATGAAACGTGAAGTTCTATCAATCGGCCGGCCTCTGCATCGCCAGCGAAATTGATCTGCCGGGACTGGCGCCCGGCGAGCCGCGCGCCGCCGCGGACATCAGGATCGTCCGCGCCGCCACGCCGGAAAGACTGGACAATCTCATTGCTCAAGGGCCGACCTGGCAGTTGAACGCCGGTGCATTCCTGCTCGTCGTACCCGGCGTCGCCCGCTTCCATCTGATCGGCGACCACACGATCGCGGTCGCGCCGGCCGACGACGGCGACCCGGCTGACATTCCGGTTTTCCTGCTCGGCTCCGCGCTCGGCATTCTCCTGCACCGTCGCAAGCAGATCGTGCTGCACGCCAGCGCGGTCCGCGTCGGCGACCGTGCCGTGCTGTTCTGCGGCTCGTCCGGCGCGGGCAAGTCGACGCTGGCCGCCGCGCTGGCGCAGCGCGGCTACCCGCTGGTCACCGATGATGTCTGCACCGTCGCCATCGAGGGCGCAGCGCCCCCGCGGGTGTACCCCGACGGGCGGCACTTGAAATTATGGTCGCAGACGATCGAGAAGCTCGACCTCGCCGCCGGGCGCGGCGCGCGCGTGCGCAGCACGCTGGAAAAGTTCTACGTGGCGCCGCCGTCCGAAGCGCCGACAGGGTCGCTGCGGCTCGGCGCCGTCTACGCGCTGCGCGAGGCGCGTCCGCCGCACGCCGCCGGCATCGAGCCGCCGAACGTGGTCGACGCCGCGCTGCTTTTGCGCCGCAACGCCTACCGGCCGCAAATGGTGCGCCGGCTGGAGCAGCGGCCGCAATATTTCCACGCCGCGGCGGCGATCGCGAACACGGCGGGCATCTATCACCTCACCCGGAAGTTCGACTTCGGCAAGGTGCCGGACACGCTTGCCACGCTGGAAGCGCACTGGCGCGAGCTCGGCCTGATGGAGCGCGCAGCATGACGCGCACGATCTGGCTCGCCTCCTATCCGAAGTCCGGCAACACCTGGTTCCGGATGCTGGTCGCGAACCTGAACGCAATCGACACGCCGGTCGACATCAACGCGCTGCCGGAACGCGGCGGCATTGCCAGCGCGCGCGCGCCTTTCGACCATCTGACGCTGATCGATTCCGGGCTGCTCACGCATGACGAGATCGACCGCCTGCGGCCGCGCGTCTACGAGGAACTGCGGCGCGGCGAGGAGGACGACGAATATGACGCCGCGCAGGCGGCCGAGACGGTCCGCTTCGTCAAGACGCACGACGCCTACACCCGTACGGATACCGGCGAGCCGATGCTCGCCGGCGCCAAGGGCGCCGACGGCGCGATCCTCATCGTGCGCGACCCGCGCGACGTGGCGCCCTCCCTCGCCAATCACAATCGCAGCACAGTCGATGCCGCCATCGATTTCATGTGCGACGACGACGCCGCCTTCTGCGGCAGGACCGACCGGCAGTTGAACCAGCTTCGCCAGCAGCTTCCAAGCTGGAGCGGCTTCCATGACGGCTGGCTCGGCC
>Ga0310810_10002696_pt1 | contig 19166 bp, 16 predicted proteins | sample NCmetagenome_FD_207641 | JGI IMG/M metagenome (GOLD analysis project Ga0310810, IMG submission 207641) | Soil microbial communities from experimental microcosm in Duke University, North Carolina, United States - NC | ecosystem: Engineered > Artificial ecosystem > Soil microcosm > Unclassified ...
TTTCATTGATGACTCCTCGTCTGGGCGGACCGCTGGTCCAAATCGCGTGCCCGCACTATTCGAATCTTTGCAGTCATACGGCACCGGTAGCCGTCAGTTGGTCGCGACATGTCGCGACCGTCAGTCGCATTACGTCGCGCAGCGTTGAGACCCTGAAGTCCGAGGCGAACTGACCGGCTAGCACCCTGCCGTATAAAATTCGAGGTGCGCATGGACACGATCGTTCCGCTCACGAGCCTTTCGCATGGCGGCGGGTGCGGCTGCAAACTCGCTCCCGCCGTCCTCGAACAGATCATCGCCAAATCAGGAAGCCGCGGTCTGCTTCCGCCGGAACTCCTCGTCGGCATCGAGACCAGCGACGATGCGGCCGTGTATCGCATCAGCGAGGATCAGGCGATCGTCGCGACGACCGACTTTTTCATGCCGATCGTGGACGACCCATTTGACTTCGGCGCCATCGCGGCCACCAACGCCATCTCAGACGTGTACGCGATGGGCGGCCGTCCGCTGTTTGCGCTCGCGCTGGTGGCGATGCCGATCGACAAGCTGCCGGTGGAGACGATTCGACGCATTCTCGAAGGCGGAGAGTCGGTCTGCGCGCGAGCGGGTATTCCGGTCGCTGGCGGTCACAGTGTGGATTCGGTCGAAGCGATCTACGGTCTGGTCGCCATCGGTTTGGTCAACCCGCGGCATGTGAAGCGCAACGCGGAGGCGAAGCCCGGCGACACGATCATCCTCGGCAAAGCACTCGGTGTTGGCTTGTATGGCGCGGCCGTCAAGAAACAGCAGATCACGGAGCCGCAGTACCGGGAGCTGATTGCCAGCACGACTCAGCTCAACACGCCAGGTATACGTCTCGCGCAGGTGCCCGGTGTGCACGCGCTCACCGACGTCACCGGCTTCGGGCTGCTCGGTCATCTGTTGGAGGTGTGCCGTGGATCGGGAGTGCACGCGCGTGTGCAATGGCACTCGGTCCCGCTGCTCACTGATGCGCGTACGTTGGCGTCAACGGGATTTGTCACAGGCGGGTCGTCGCGTAACTGGAAAGGATACGGCCACCTCGTCGAGCTCACGACGCATGGTGCGGTGGAGCAGGCGATCCTGACCGATCCGCAAACGAGCGGCGGCCTGCTCGTCGCGTGCGCGCCCGAGAGTGTTGACGAAGTACTCGACTGCTTCCGACGTGAGGGCTTTCAGCGCGCGGCGATCATCGGCGAGATCGAAGCCGGCACGCCCGGAGTGTCGGTGGTCTAAGAGACAAAGCAGTTGGCACGCCCGGAAGTAGAGACCGCCTCTGTCTCGCACCATGCACGATAGGATGGAGAGCGGAGAGTGATACGTGCCTGGTGGTCGTCACGGTCTTCAAAACCGTCGCCCCGACACTTCGTGCCGGGTGGTGGGTTCGATTCCCACCCTCTCCGCCATCTACGCTCGCTGTGCTCGCTCGATGGCGGCGCGGGTGGTCCTCCCGTTTGGCGCGACGTGCCGCAGCACGTACCGACCGGCACCGATTCCCACCCTCTCCAGACTTCGTCCAGGCCGCGCCTGCCCGGCCTGAACGTGAGCGACACACAAGCGAAGTCTGTCGCGCCGTAGCTCGCGAAGCGGGCGGGGCGGAACTCCAATGATTCACGACTACTATAAGAGCCGAGCAACTTTCGAAAAGGAGCCCGGAATGTCCGTCTGTGGAATGAGATTGCGCTTGGCCATCGTCGTCGCGCTCGCGGCGGCATTGGGAGTGTCAGCCACTGTGGTTGGGCAGACTGGCGCAGGCGCCTCCAAGGGCGAGACGGAGTGGCGGTTCTTCGGGAGCGACAACGGCGCGACCCGGTATTCGCCCGCGAGTCAGATCAATGCCGGCAACGTCAAAGATCTTCGCGTGGCCTGGCGCTGGTCGGCGCGGAACTTCGGTCCACGTCCGGCAACCCAGATGCAGGTCAGTCCGCTGATCGTCGATGGCGTGATGTACACGACGGCGGGTGTCAACCGCGACGTTGTGGCTATCGATGCGGCCACCGGACAACTGCTGTGGCATTGGCGCCCGACCGGTGACCTCACGAGATGGTTCGACATCATCGAGCCGCTCGCGAGGAGCTCCGGCCGCGGCGTCACGTACTGGACGGATGGCAAGGGCGACGAGCGGATCTTTGTCGTCATGAACAGCTACATGCTCGTGGCGCTCGACGCGAAGACCGGGCGACAGGTCGCGAGTTTCGGCAAGAACGGCGTCGTGGATCTGGCGGAGAACCTGCGGTGGAACGAGCGGCCGGGATTGCCGCGTGAAGGCCGCGTTGCGAATACTTCACCGCCGGCGATTGTGGGCAACGTCCTGGTCGCATCGATCTCGATGCACACGGGCTCGGCGCCGAATCTTCCAGGCGCGTCCATCAACGAACAATGGCCCATGAATATCCCGGGCGACGTCGTCGCCTACGATACGAAAACGGGCAAGATGCTGTGGCGCTTCAACATTATTCCCAAGCTGGGAGAAGAAGGCGCCGATACCTGGCTCACTGCGGATCCGAAGGTGTGGGAGGTACCTGGTGGTCTGAACGCGTGGGCGAAGGAGTATCCGGATCTCCGTGAGGCGTCGAACCGCTACACAGGCAATGCGGGCTTCTGGGCACCAGTCACGGCGGATCCCGAGTTGGGACTGTTCTATATCGCCACGGAATCACCGACGAGCGACTACTACGGCGGATATCGGCCCGGCAATAACCTCTACGCCAACTCGGTGCTCGCGCTCAACGCGAAGACGGGGAAGCGTGCCTGGCATTTCCAGTTGACCCACCACGACATCTGGGACTTCGACCCGCCAACGGCGCCGATCCTCGCGGACATCACCGCGGATGGCCGTCCAGTGAAGGCCGTGGTCCAGCTCACCAAACAGGGATTCGTTTTCGTGTTGGACCGCACGACGGGCAAGCCAGTGTGGCCGATCGAGGAGCGGCCGGTCCCGAAGTCCGATGTTCCCGGTGAGTGGACGTCACCGACGCAGCCATTCCCGACCAAGCCGGCCGGCATCGAAGTGCAGGGGTTGACCGAGAACGATCTCGTCGACTTCACACCCGAGATCAAGACCGAGGCGCTTCGCGTCGCGCGTCAGTTCCGTCTTGGAGGCATCTACGCGCCGTCATCGCTGCCCAATGCGGCTGATGGAACGATGGGCACCTTGACTGCGCCGTCCGCAGTTGGTGGGGTCAATTGGCAGGGAGGTGCCGTCGATCCGGTCGAGGACGTGCTTTACGTCGCATCCCAAACCAGTTTGTTTCTCGCGCAGGTCGTGGAGGGATCACCGAAGACAGGGGTCCTCTATCACAACCCCCGCGGTCAAACCATCGGCCCGCCGACGACTGTGTTCGGCCTTCCGCTCATCAAGCCTCCTTATGGGCGTATCACTGCCGTTGACTTGAAGACCGGCGAGCGACTGTGGATGGTGCCGCACGGCAATACGCCCGAGGCGATCAAGAAAAACCCGAAGCTGCAAGGCGTGGAGATTCCCAATACGGGCGCGCCGACGAGGGGCACGGGTCTGCTGGTCACCAGCACGCTCCTGTTCGGAGGCGAGGGCGGCGCGACACCGGTTCTTCGCGCGTGGGACAAGAAGACCGGCGCGGTCGTCGCGGAGATTCAGTTGCCGGGTCCTACCACCGGATTCCCCGTCACCTATACGAAGGCCGGGCGGCAGTACATCGCTGTGGCGACACGGGTTGGCGACGCGGTTGAAATCGTGGCTCTCGCGATTCCAGCTGCGGCCGCACCCACCGGCCGTGGACGGCAGTGACCCGAGTGACCCAGGACATTCGATGACCAAGAGAGTGATGTTCGTCCTCGCCATCGCCGGCAGCCTGAGCCTGTCTATCGATGTCGCGATTGGTTCGCAGCAGGCGAACAATTCCCAGAAGGGCGAAGAGGTATTCCTGAACCGGTGCGGCACTTGTCACGGGACGGAACGGGCTCTTGTCGCGCCTCGGACCAGAAAAGGCTGGGAGGCCGTGACCACGGAGATGGTGAACAACGGCATGCAGCTGGAAACCGGGGAGCTCGAACCCATGCTTGCGTTTCTCACCGAGCGGCATGGCCTCGTGAATGTCAACGCGGCGAATGCTGAGGAGCTCGTCGCGTTCGGATTGTCTAAGAAGGACGGGGACGCAATCGTGTCATATCGAACCGATCACGGCCAGTTCGCTGACTTCGCGGCCCTTCGCAGTGTGCCCGGACTCGACGTCGCTCAGCTGGATGCCGTACGCGAGCGCGTGGCATTTCGTGACTGAGAAAGCAAAAGGGCCGGATTGCTCCGGCCCTTTCGATCTTCGCGTCACGCGGTGGCAGATTACTTCGGTGTCACATGGATGAGCGCGCCGGCGTTGGCGTCTTCCAGCATCCATAGCGAACCATCGGGACCTTCTGCGACATCGCGGATCCGTTTCCCGACACTCCAGCGTTCGGCGACCTTTGCGCCACCCTTTCCATCGAAGATGACTCGGGTGAGCGACTGCGTGCCCATGCCGCCGATGAATCCGTTGCCGTCCCACTGCGGGAACGTCTGGGTACCGCGGTAGAACATCAGATTGCCCGGTGCGATCACCGGCACCCAATAAATCGCGGGCTTGGCGAAGTCAGGCCGCGTATCCGGATGAGGGATCGCCACGCCGTTGTAGTTCGGGGCGTAGCCGACCAGCGGCCAGCCATAGTTCTTGCCCTTCTCGATCAGGTTCAGCTCGTCGCCGCCGCGCGGGCCATGCTCGATCTCCCAGAGTTCGCCCGTCGGAGAAAACGCCAGACCGTACGGCGTGCGGTGGCCCATGGTCCACGTTTCCGCCGGCGTGTTGTTGGGACCAGTGAACGTATAGGTGCTCACGATCGGTGCGGTCTTGGCGGCCTCAGTGTCTCGGGGCGGATCGATGAGAGAAATGCTGGCGGCGCCTGTTTTGCCGTAGTTGGGATTGCCCGGCGCAGGTTTGCCGTCCAACGTGAGGCGCAGAACTTTGCCGACCGGTTGATCGGGATCCTGAGCCGGCGTGAACCGTTGACGGTCACCGACGGTGAGGAACAGAGACTGACCGTCGGGAGAGAACGCGAGCGCGCCGCCTTCCTGGCCGCCTCGGCCTTTCGGCAGCTGACGCCACAGCACCTCGACGTTCTGCAGGTTGGCGTTCGTAGCCGTGATATTCAGCTTGGCGCGCGCTAACGCCAGACCACCGCCGTAGTCGCCCGGCTCGGCATAGGTGAGATAAATCCGTTGGTCGGTGGCGTACGTCGGCGAGACATAGACGCCGAGCATCCCGTTCTGTCCTTGCCAGTACACCGGGGGCGTATTGGCCACCATCGTTTTTTGCCCCTGCTGGGTGACCAGCCAGACGGGCCCGACCTTCTCGGTGACCAGCATGCGGCCGTCCGGCAGGAAGGCCATTCGCCATGGCAAGGTGAAGGTGGTGACCGTGGTCATGTTGAATGGCACACTGGCCTCGGGCTTCTGGTCGCCCGCATTGACCTGAGCCCATGCTGTCGCTGACGCCAAGGCCAGCAGCAACGTCGCTGTCGCCCATTTCATGTCCATGTCTCCTTCGCTAGCGTGTATTAAGACCGACTTCGTCCCCTAATTAACTCTAATCCGTCCGGCCGCCTGCAACCCAGCAAGCACCGAAGTATACGCTCGGAGTAAGCTTGGCGTCCGCGAATCGGGAGGGACGTGTTGCAGACCACACAAAGAAGACCCGAGCCCGTCACGCCAGTGGCGTCCACGACGCCCGCTGGTCAGTCACCGCTCCTGACCAAGACCTGGTACGCGAACTACGTACTCATCGCGTTGACGCTGTGCTACGTGCTCAACACGATGGACCGCTCGCAGATCCTTGCGGCATCGGTTCAGGCAATCAAGAAGGAGTTCGGCGCCAGCGATTTCCAGATGGGAGTCCTGACCGGGATCCCGTTCGCGGTGTTTTATTCGTTCATGGGCATCCCGATCGCCGCGTGGGCCGATCGCTCGAGCCGTCGCAACGTGCTGGCCATGGCCGTCGCGAGTTGGAGCGCCATGACCGCGCTCTTTGGCATGTCGGTGAACTACGCGATGCTGTTCGTCGCGCGTGTGGGTACCGCGATTGGTGAAGCCGGAGGCAGCCCACCGTCGCACTCGCTCATCTCCGATTACTTTCCCAAGGCCAGTCGAGGTACCGCGTTTTCGATTTACGCCCTTGGCGTGCCTCTCGGCACCTTCGCCGGCGCGACATTCGGCGGCTGGGGCAACCAGACTCTCGGCTGGCGCAGCACGTTCATTCTCGCCGGTGTGCCCGGCCTGATAATCGCCCTGATTCTCTGGTTGACGGTGAAGGAGCCGCCGCGGGGAATGTCTGACGGCGTCTCGCGCGCTGCCGCCGAGCGCGCGCCCGTGCCCGGCATGTTCGAAGTGCTGTACACACTCTGGCAGCGGCGCTCGTTTCGACATCTGACCCTCGCCGCTGCGTTGCACTCAGTCGTCTGGTATGCAAGCGGCGCGTTCAACAACGCGTTCCTACAACGCTCGCATCAGATGACAGTCGCCGAAGCAGGATACTGGATCGGGATCCTTTCGCTGATCGGCGGGCTCGGTACCTTCTTCGGCGGCTTCCTCTCGGATCGACTGAGCGTCCGTTTCGGCGACCGGCGATGGTACATGTTCGTGCCGGGCATTGCCACGCTGTTGTGTGTGCCGTTTCAGTTCCTGGCCTATCTGTCACCCGAGCGCGCCATCGTGCTGCCGTCGTTCGTCGGCTTGATGTTCATGGCCGCGGTGTTCTTCGGACCGTCGTTCACCATGACACAAGCACTGGCCACGCTGCGTATGCGATCGGTCGCGACCTCGCTGCTGCTGTTCATCCAGACGCTCATCGGCAATGGGATCGGGCCGTCGGTCACCGGACTGATCAGCGATCTCCTGAGCCCGTCATACCAACAGAGTTCGCTTCGGTACGCCCTCGTCGTCATCGGCGTCGTCAACATCTGGGCGGCGCTGCATTACCTGCTCGGCAGTCGCACGCTGCGGCAGGACCTGGAGGCGACCGAGAAGCTCGCCACCGCGTAGGATTGAGCCTGCCCTGAGCGAGCACAGCGAGTCGAAGGGATCGCATGTCTGACGGCGCGTACGATCTCGTGATTGTTGGCGGTGGTGTGGCGGGCTTGACCGCGGGTCTGACGTCGGCTCGAGTCGGGCGGAAGACGCGGGTCCTCACCGGAGAATCACTCGGCGGTCACCTGGTGAGCATCGAACGGATCGATGGCTATCCCGGGTTCCCCGACGGCATCCCGGGCTATGACCTGTGCCCGATCATTCAGGAGCAGGCGGTGGGGGCCGGCGCGGAATTCACCGCGAGCGAGGCGACCGGTGTACACGCCGAAGACGGATCCTGGCGTGTGACCACCACGCAGGGCGCGGATGTGCGGGCTCGAGCGATGGTGATCGCAACTGGCACGACGTTGAAGACGCTCGGTATCCCCGGAGAAGAGGAGTTCCGGGGCAAGGGCGTCAGCCATTGTGCGAGTTGTGACGCGCCTCTTCTTCGCAATCGCATCGTCGGCGTCGTTGGCGGCGGAGATTCCGCGCTACAGGAAGCGCTGACGCTGGCGCAGCATGCGTCGCGCGTGATCATCCTGCATCGCGGCACTGCGTTTTCGGCCCAGGTCACATACGTCCAGCAGGTCCAGCAGAATCCGAAGATCGAAGTTCGCTTTGGCACGATCGTCGAGGAAGCGATTGGCAACGGCGGACTCAAGAGCGTACGCACGCGGACGATCAGTGATGGGACGACCGGTGAGATCGAATTGGCAGGTCTGTTCGTCTATGTCGGGCTCGCGCCTGCGACGACATTGGTGAACGGTGTGCTCGCGCTCGACGCATCCGGACGGATTCCGGTCAACGACGAGATGCGCAGCAATGTGCGCGGTCTCTTCGCGGTGGGAACGGTCCGCTCTGGTTCGGCTGGGCGAGCGGCGTCGGCAGCAGGCGACGGAGCGACAGCCGCACTGAGCGCGGACCGGTATCTGAAAGACGGATCGTGGTCCGGCTAACCACCTCCGCCACGGCTACGGCGGTCAAGAAGCCGGACACTACATGTCGTCACGACCGTGCGGTGGCAGGACGGAACGGCTCCGTCACGACGATCTTGACGCCATCGATAACACCCGTCAGCGCCTGCGTGACCTGGCCCGCCGCGACCTGACTCACCTCACTGGCCCCTTTAATGGCGCCGTTCGCTGCCGCCGTTGCCGCTTTGGTCGCGTCGATGCCGATGTCGCGCGCTCCCTGAATAGCGCCCTCGACCACCTTCCTGGCGACGACGACGACGTCGCCTCCCACCTGTCCTGTGTTCTTGACCACCGAGCGAGCGCCCGCCGAGATCGTGTCCATCGTCTCGCCGGTGAGCGTCTTGGTGCCTCGTAGGACACCCATCATCGCGCCTTTGGCGGCTCCGCCGAGATCGCCTCCGACCTGAGAGGCTCCCTGAATGACTCCGCTGGCCACATCGGCGACCGCGCCCACTGCGGCTGTTCCGACAGCGGTCGTACCTTGCAGCGCGTTGACGAGTGCGCCGCTCACGGTATCGGTAACGGTGTTGACGATCTCGCCCGCCCCCTTGATGGTCGTAATGACGGTATTCTTGACCAAATCAATCAATTGCTGTGGCATACGACATTCCTTTCCGACTCTCTCACCACCCGAGCTATTCGTATCGTCCGGCCGCAAGAGACGCGCCACATTAGTCACGACACTGATGCTGTGGACTCGAAGCGATCGATGTCACCTAGCTCAGTGGTGGCCGCACTCGATCGCGGCATGTCGTGGAACGTCCGTTCCGCGACGCGCTCGCGTTGCGTATGATGACCCTCATGACTCAACGGATAACGGTGCACGATCCACGCGGCTATCCCCCGAAGGTCATCGGCAAGCGCCTAGCGGCGCGGCTGCCAACGCTGGACGGCAAAACTGTGTATCTCGTCGATTGCCTCTTCGACAATTCAGCCGTGTTCATGGACCAGTTGCAGCACTGGTTCGGTGAGCACCTGCCTGCGGTCGATACGCGCATCATCAAACCGAAGGAGACCTGGGCCGACGATCCCGATATGCGCGCGGCCATCGTCGCCGACGGTGACGCCGCGATCCTCGGCATCGGTCTTTGAAGCACCTGCAGCCCGACGGTCGTCGGGCTCACGGCGGCCCTCGAAGAGGGAGGCGTGCCCTCGGTCGCTGTACACACGCAGCGATTCGCGCGGCTCTGTAACGCGACGGCGCTATCCATGGGAATGCCACGGCTGCGTCAGGCGTACACGCCTCACCCGGTCGTCGATCAATCAGCGGCGCATCTGCGTGCGTACATCGACGGCAGCGACGCGATCTCGGGGCGTCCCTTCATGCAGGTCGTCCTCGACGGCCTCACCGGTCCGCTCGAGGATGCGGACCTTCAGGGCCTCTCGTTCGAGCGGACGACGCCGCGGCTCGTTGAGCCCGATAGCGAGGACAACCTCCAGCGACTGTTCGAAGAGAACCGTTGGACCGACATGCTGCCGATCGTGCTTCCTACGGAGGCACGCGTCGAAGCGATGCTCAGAGGCACGAGTCACCCGCCGGACAAGGTGGTTGGACGGCTTCGTCCGACGGTGTTCCGCGAGGCGTGGGAGTTCACGGTGGAGAAAGTCGCGGTCAACGCCGTGATGGCGGGCGCGCGGCCCGAGTACTTCCCGGTGATCCTTGCGCTGGCGTCGAGTGGTATCACCGCGCGATCGAGCAGCACGACATCGTTCGCGACGATCCCAGTCATCAACGGCCCGATCCGCAATGAACTTGCGATGAACACGGGCATCGGCGTGATGGGTCCGTACAACCATGCCAATGCCACGATCGGACGCGCCTACGGGCTCCTGTCTCAGAATCTTCAAGGCGGGTCGGTTCCCAACGAGAGCTATATGGGCTCGCAGGGCAACTGGTATGCGTACACCGCAGTCATCCCCGAGGCGGAGGAGCGCAGTCCCTGGCAGGCGCTGCACGTCCAGAAGGGCTTCAAGCCCACTGACAGCGTTGCGACGGTGTTCTTCGGCGGGTGGTACACGCATGCCGGCTATGGTCCCCGAGCCACGTGGCAGGAAAAGATGCGGCATGCGCTGGCGGCCGTCGAACAATACAGCCCGCCGCTCTTCGTGATGGATCCGATCGTCGCCCGCGGCTTCGTCGATCTTGGCTTCGATACGAAGGAGAAGCTGATTGACTGGTGCGCCGACAATGCGCTGTTGACCGCCCGCGAATACTGGGACAACCAATCGATTCAGCTGTTGCGGCCCAAGGCCGTCGCCGGCATCGAGCCGTACGCGTCGCGTCTGAAGGCGTCGCCAGACGAAGTAATCAAGATCTACGAGCCATCGGAGATCAACATCGTCGTCGCCGGCGGCGAGACGCAGGGCGCCTGGAAGATGATCAGCGGCGCGCTGCGTGCAAGTGTCTCCATCGATGCGTGGCGCTGAGGGCAATTCGGAGCGATAATCGTCTCGCTCCTTCATGAAACATCTGGCCCGCCTCCTCGGAGTCGCGACACTTGTGTGCGTCGGATCGTTGCTTCATGCACAAGGGTTTCGCACGGACCCCTCTGTTCCGAGTGTTTTGGAACCCGCCGCAGCCCAGGCCGTCACTGAGTACTCCCGCGCCCGGTTGGACCGGGATCTCGCGATGGTGCAGATGTTCCGGCCGGCGTATCCGTTCTGGCAGTACATCTTCACGATTCCAGACGGGCGCATTGCGTTTGGCAGCGCTCAGGACGGACGGTTGCTGGCGATCTTTCCAACGACCGGTGATTGGGTGCGAGATGGCGTCTGGGAAGAGCAGTCGCTGAATGGGTTCCTGCACGGGCGCACACTTCCCAAGCAGCTGAACGCGCGGCGCGACGAGCTCGTTCGTCTGCTCACGCCAGTCACCGGTCCGCTCGTGCACAATCCGACGCGCGGGCAGTTCCTCATGCCGAACGCGCAGCGCTACGGCGGCTTCCTTCAAGAATGGGGAGCGATTTACGAACGCTTTGGCGTACCAGCTGAAATCGGATTAGCGCAGGCCATCCTTGAATCCGGTCTCGATGGCCGTGCCCGCTCGCGCGCCCGAGCGATCGGCTTCTGTCAATTCCTCAGCCGCAACTGGGCGTTTCTGAACAAACTCGCACCGGTCGTGCTCGAGGCCTATAACCAGACGACACAGGCGCCATACTGCGCCGCCTATCTGTCGATCCTCGCCACGATGTACGGCAGCTACATTCCGGCGCTCTCGGAACATCACGCCGGTGGCGTCAACGTTGGGCGGACCGTGATCAACGGCGAGCGTCTGGGTGGGACCAGCACGCAGGAGCAGTACTTCCTCGGGTCTGACTTCGCTGCAAGTCTTCGAGAGATCGCCATTCAGCGCTATCGCGACCTGTACCGGACCTATGGATACAAGTCGTCTCTCTATGCCGAGATGGTGTTCGGCAACATGGTCAACGTGAAGCGTTTGACCGCCGAGTACCCGCAGGTGCCGATTTTCGCGATGCGGATGTCGAAAGCCATTCCGGCGCTCGACATTTCGGCGCGCACGGGAATCAAGCCGGATGAAGTGAAGCGCTTCAACCCGGCGCTGGGCGTGCGGGTCCCTGCGCAGGCGAACCTATACCTACCCTTCTACGTACAGCAGTTCGGACCCGACGTCTCGTTCTGGCATCGCCCACCGACGGCGGACTATGCGGCGGCGCTCAACGACTTCCTGCGTATCGACGGTGGAATCGCCCGGTGGCACGAGGCGTCCTTTGAAACCACACTGCGGACGTTCCAGGCTCGGTTCGAAGCCACTCGGACTGAAGAGGGATCGGTGATGGCGACGACGCTCGCGTACGTGATCAGCGATCTCCGAACGAGCCGGCGAGCGGCGATTCTCGAGGATTTCCGCACCAGCGGACACATCCTGGAATTGTTCAAGCGGGGCGTTGAAGAACTGGGCCTGGCAATCAGCGCGCAGTAGGGGGGGTAAGATCTAACCCCATGCTCACGGTCCACGATCCTCGCGGCTATCCGCCCAAGGTCGTCGGCAAGCGTCTCGCGCCGCGGCTGTCGTCGCTCGACGGCAAGACCGTCTATCTGGTCGACTGCCTGTTCGACAACACCGACGTGTTCATGGAGCAGCTGCGGCAATGGTTCGCCCAACATCTGCCTGCCGTGAACACTCGCATCGCGCGTCCGAAGGAGACGTGGTCCGACGATGCGCAGATGCGCGCGGCGATCGCGGCAGATGGCGACGCCGCGATCTTAGGTGTCGGTCTTTGAAGCACCTGTAGCCCGACGGTCGTCGGGCTTGCGGCGGCGCTCGAACAGGACGGAGTCCCTTCGGTCGCCGTGCACACGCACGTCTTCCGACGGCTCTGTAACGCGACCGCTCTGTCGATGGGGATGCCGCGCTTGCGGCAGGCGTATGTGCCGCAGCCAGTCGTCGACCGTTCGGCTGCTGATCTACGCGCCTACATCGAGGGGCAGGATCCAATCTCAAAACGTCCGTTCATGCAGGAGGTGCTCGACGGTCTGCTCTCGCCGCTGGAAGAAGCCGATCAGCACGGGCTGACCTTCGAGCGCACGACTCCGCGCCTGGTGGACCCGGATACCGAGGACAACCTCCGAAGGTTGTTCGAAGAGAACAATTGGACTGACACGCTGCCGATCGTGTTGCCGACTGAGGCTCGCGTCGAAGCGATGCTCAAGGGGACGAGTCATCCGCCGGACAAGGTCGTCGGCCGGCTTCGGCCCACCGCCTTTCGTGAGTTCTGGGAATTCACCGTTGAGAAGGTCGCGGTCAATGCCGTGATGGCCGGTGCGCGACCCGAGTACTTTCCGGTCATCCTCGCGCTCGCCTCGAGCGGCATCTCTGCGAGGTCCAGCAGTACGAATTCCTTCGCGACAATCACAGTCGTCAACGGTCCGATCCGCAAAGAGATCTCGATGCACGACGGCATCGGCGTGATGGGTCCCTACAATCACGCCAACGCCACAATCGGTCGCGCGTACGGACTGCTGTCGCAGAACCTTCAGGGCGGGTCAGTGCCGGACGACACCTACATGGGCTCGCTCGGCAACTGGTTGGCATACACGGCGGTGTTCCCAGAGGCCGAGGAGCGCAGTCCCTGGCAGCCGCTGCACGTGCAGAAGGGTTACAAGCCGACTGACAGCGTCGCCAGCATTTTCTTCGGCGGCTGGTACACGCATGCCGGTTACGGCCCTCGAGCGACGTGGCAGGAGAAGATGCGGCGCTCACTTGCCGCGGTCGAGCAGTACAGTCAGCCGCTGTTCGTAATGGATCCGATCGTGGCGCGTGGCTTCGTCGATCTTGGCTTCGATACCAAGGAGAAGCTGATCGCCTGGTGTGCAGACAACGCGCTGATGACCGCGCGTGAGTACTGGGACAACCAGTGGATTCAATACCTGATGCGACCGCGCGCTGTAGCCGGCGTCGAGCCGTACGCCTCGCGTTTCAAGGCCGCACCAGACGAGGTGATCAAGATCTTCGAGCCCTCGGAGATCAATATCGTCGTCGCTGGCGGCGAGACGCAGGGCGCATGGAAGATGATCAGCGGCTCGCTGCGAGCGACCGTGTCGATCGACGCGTGGCGTTGATCCAGCTTCCTGATTCCGATTTCGCGTTCTCCGGTAGACTCTCCCCATGACACGACCCGCCTTCCTTCTTGTCGTCCTCCTCTGTGTGCTTGCTTCGGCGCAACCGCTCGCGGCGCAACCGCTCGCGGCGCAAGATCTCGTCATCGCAAATGCCCGCATCATCACCGGCACCGGCCAGGTGATCGAGCAAGGCTCGATCATCGTACGCAGCGGAAAAATCGACTCCGTCGTCACGGGACCCGCTGCGGCGAAAGGAGCCAAGGTGATCGACGCCAAGGGCATGACGGCGATCGCCGGGTTCATCGACGGCCATCGGCACATCATCGGCGGCGACGCGCAGCGCTATCTCAAGGAGCAGGCGGCCGATCGCATGCGCGAGTTTCTCGAGGCGGGTTACACAACCCTGCTCTCGGGAGGCGGCGCGGCCGAGCCGGTGCTGGAGTTGAAGAAGCGGATCGATTCGGGGCAATTGAAAGGACCGCGCATCATTCCTTCCGCGCCGCTCAATCTTGCCAACGCGACTCCCGATACCGCTCGCGAAGGCATACGCCGGATCGCCGCGATGGGGATCAAGTTCACTGGCGAGATCAACGTCAACGCATTCAAGGGAGACGCACGTCAGTTCGAAGCGCTCGCGGCGGCAGCGGACGAGGGCAAGAAGGTCGGCGTGCAAGTCGCCGTTCACGCGGTGAGTGTCCCGGCGATGCTCGCGGCGGTGAAAGCAGGCGTGCCGAAGCTTGTTCACACGCCGCACTTCCAGTGGATGACCGCTGACGATGCGAAGGCGGTGAAGGATGCGGGCGTGCAGGTGTTGTCGTGCGTGGGGTTCGGCGCCCCTGTCTTCGATGTGTTCAACACGGACAACGTGCCGACATTTCGCGACGGCGGCAAGTGGCCGGACGCGATTCTCGACGGCGAAGGCCGCGGCCGTGAGGCCGGATACAAGCCGGTCAACGGTCGAACACTGTGGGACGGCGGCGTGGTCTACGGCTACGCGACCGATACGAACTACCTGCCGCTCAAAGGTCTGTCACAGGAACTCCGCGTCCTCAATCTGATGTTCTCGCCGCTCGATCTGATCAGGATCATGGGCCAGAACTCCGCGACCTGGATCGATATGGGCAAAGAGCTCGGCACGCTCGAAGCCGGCAAACTCGCCGACATCGTGCTGCTCGCAGGTAATCCGCTCGAAGGGTATTGGAATCTCATGACGGCGAGGATCGTGATCAAGGGTGGCGAGGTCGTTGTCGATAAGCGTTCGACAAAGTAGGTCAGAGCGTAATGAAGACCGCTCGTCTTCGAGCGATACCCGCTGTCGACAAAATCCTTCAGTCGTTAGGCGAAACCGGACTTCCGGCGCCGGTGGTCGTGGCTGCCGTGCGTCAGCATCTGCAGACGCTGCGGTCGAAGAAGACCGTTCCCGGCCCTGACACCATTGTCACGGAGATCCGTTCGAGCCTCGACCGTCTGCGCGCCTCGCGTATTGCGCCAGTCATCAATGCGACCGGCGTCCTCGTGCACACGAATCTCGGTCGCGCACCGCTCGGCGCCGACGCCATTCGAGCGGTGACAGACATTGCTGCCAACTACAACACCCTCGAGTACAGCCTCAGCGATGGCACTCGCGGTAGCCGTGGCGCCTATCTCGAACATGCGCTCGCGATTCTGTGTGGCGCCGAAGCCGCGACCGTCGTCAACAACAACGCCGCGGCGTTGGTCCTTATCCTCGAATACTTCTGTCGATCTGAGGCACCCGAGGTCGTCATCTCTCGCGGGGAGTTGCTGCAGATCGGCGGTGGCTTCCGCATCCCCGAGATCCTCGAAGCACGTGGCGCGCGTCTGCGAGAGGTGGGCACAACGAATCAGACGACCGTGAGCGATTACGCGAAGGCAATCAATCGCAACACGGCGCTCGTCCTGAAAGTCCATCGCAGCAACTTCTTCATGGACGGATTCGTCGACTCGCCATCGACCGAGGACCTCGCCGCGCTAGCAAAAAGGAAACACGTGCCCTTCGTCGAGGATTTGGGCAGCGGCGCCATCGTTCAGACACAAACCATCGACGGCGTTGAGCACGAGCCCACCCCGGCAGAAGTCGTGAAGCGAGGCGTTGACCTGGTGTGTTTCAGCGGCGACAAGCTGTTCGGCGGACCGCAGGCCGGCATCATCATCGGCCGCAAGAAGATGGTCGATGGGCTTAAGCGCGAGCCGCTCTTCCGCGCCATGCGTTGCGACAAGCTGATTCTGTCGGCGCTCGAGTCCACAGTTGATCTCTACCTGCGCGGCGAGACGCGGATTCCGGTGCTCGAGATGATGCGCGTCAGCAACGACGAGCTTCGTGCGCGGGCCGAACGCATCGTTGACGCATTGAAAGGACGGCTGCTTCGGCTACGCGTGGCGACCGGCCGCGCACAGATCGGCGGCGGCACGTTGCCTCGATCTGCGCTGCCCTCGGTGACGATCGAAGTCGATCATCCGACGCGTGGCGCGCAGGCGATGGCGGCCCGGTTGCGCGAGCAGCCGGAACCCGTGATTGCCTACGTTGGCCGTGGCAGCCTCAAGCTCGATCTCCGGACGGTATTTCCCCACCAGGACGCAGCGTTGATCCGCGCCCTGCTCGCGGCGTCGGAGTAACGTTGTCCTGATGTCCCACGCGACGCACTACATCGTCGCCACCGCCGGCCACGTCGATCATGGGAAGAGCGCGCTGATCAAGACGCTCACAGGCACCGATCCCGATCGCCTGCCTGAGGAGAAAGCGCGAGGCATCACGATCGATCTTGGCTTCGCGCATCTCGAGCTGAAATCGCCAGCGACTGGTCCGGCTGAAGCCGGACACTACACTTCGTCCATCCACGTGGGCATCGTCGACGTGCCGGGCCACGAGGACTTCGTGAAGAACATGGTGGCGGGCGTCGGCGCGATCGACCTGGCGCTCCTGGTAGTCGCCGCCGACGATGGCTGGATGCCGCAGACCGAGGAGCATCTCCAAATCCTCAGCTACTTCGGAGTGCGCCGCGCTGTCGTGTCGCTGACCAAAGCGGATCTCACTGCTGACGAAGCCGCCGCCGTTTCAGATATCCGCGTGCGCCTGCTGGGCAGTCCGTTTGCCGAGGCGCCAATCGTGCCGACGTCAGTCGTCACGGGACAGGGACTCGACACGCTGAAGTCCACGCTCGCGCAGGAACTCTCCGCAACGCTGCCGCCACGCGATATCGGTAAGCCGAGACTGGCGGTCGATCGCGTGTTCACGCTGTCCGGCGCTGGAACGATCGTGACGGGCACGTTGGTAGGAGGGCAGCTTCATCGTGGTCACGCGGTGCTGGTCCAGCCGGGCGGTCAACCGGCACGCATTCGTCGGATTCAATCGCACGGTCGTGACGTCGAGGCCAGCGGTCCCGGTACACGAACCGCGTTGAATCTGGCAGATGTCGATCCCGTCGCCGGTGTGCATCGCGGCGACGTCATCACGTTGCCGGATATGGGCAGCGCGAGCGACTGTCTCGACGTGATGCTGGAGATTTCTGCGCGAGCCAGCAGACCGTTGAAAGACGGCGTTCGGGTACGTGTGCATTACGGAAGCGGAAATGTCCCGGCTCACATAGCGCTCGGAGCTGGTAAAGAGTTGACGGCAGGTGAACGCCAGCTCGCGCAGTTGCGTCTCGAATCGCCGGTATTTCTCGTCGCTGGTGACCATGTGACGATGCGCGACTGGTCCGAGCAGCAGACGCTGGCGGGAGCCATCGTGCTCGATCCCGATGCGACGCGACGGGCGTTTCGCTCGGCGGATCGACAGCAGTGGCTGATGCGCGTCGCGGAGTCGCTCGACGATCCGGCCTTGTTCGTCGCCGCCTACGTCACGCGCGCGACGGTTCTTCGCCGCTCGCGAGCGTTCGTGAAGACGCGATTCAGTCGCGACGACATCGACGCGGCTATTCAACGGCTGGCCCGAGAAGGCTCACTGATCGAGCGCGGTGACATGCTCATCGACGCGGCGACATGGGCCGCCGCACGCAAGCGCGCCGCACAGCTCGTGGACGATGTACATCGCGAACACCCCGAGCGTCTTGGTTTGTCACTCACCGACCTGCGCAACGTCATCACGAAAGAGTTTCCGTTCGAAGATCTTTTCGACGCGTTGATTGCCAGCCTCGGTGATGAGGGCTTCGCGCGATCCGGCTCGGTCATTCAACGTGCCTCGCATCGCGCACAACTCCCTGAGCCACTGCGCGCTGCAGGCGAGACGCTGCGGCGAACGCTGTCCGCGCAACCGCTGGAGCCGCCGTCGCGCAAGGAGCTGACGCCGGATGGGGCCGCGCAGCGAGCGCTCAAGTTCCTCATCGAGCGTGGGGAAGTCATCGAGATCAGCGGGGAGATCGTTCTCAGCGCCGCGGCCGTCGCGCAGGCGACCGCGCAGGTCAAAGCCTTTGTCGCGAAGCATGGTCCGGCGACGGTGAGCGAGCTGCGGCAATCGCTCGGCAGCAGCCGTCGTGTCATGGTGCCGCTGCTGGAATATCTCGACCGTACCTTTGTCACCCTGCGCCAGGGTGACAAGCGAGTGCTCCGATGATTGGGCGCTACGACTCGCGAATCAGGATCTCGCCACGACCCACGGTGACGCGATCGCCGTTGTATAAGCCGTAGTCGGCATCCCAACATTCCTGTGGCACCGCAAAACCGAGCGACTGGAGTTGGCTGAGCATCAGGCGGAGGACGAGCGGCTTGCAGACGCAGTTCTTCCGGAATGTCAGGAGCAGTGACGGCAGAGTGGTGCCCAGCAGCCCCACGGTTCCGCGGCGCATGCCGGCGGCCGGCCGATTGCCGGACTGACCGAAGACGAGCACTGTGCCGGCGATCATATTGGCCCCGACGAAATCGCCACAATTGCCGCCGACGGCGACGAGCCCGCGGCGCAGGGTGAGGCCAACCTCATTCCCGACCGATCCGTCCACGAGGATCGTGCCGCTGGTCATGCCGACGCGGCTCCCTCGATACGCACTCCCCACGAGATGCCCGGCGTTGCCATGCACGTGGATCAGGCCGCCGTGCATTTCGCCGCCGACCCAGTCGCTGGCGTTGCCGTGCACGTGAATGACGCCACCGGTCATTTCGCTGCCGACGTGACGTCCGGCGTCGCCGCGGATGTGAATCTCGCCTTCCGACATCTGCGCGCCAATCCAGTGAACGCCAGCCAGATTGCCTTCGAACTCCACGCGACCGTCCGAGGGATCGCCGGCGACCGAGAAGAACTCGGCGAGCGGAACCTTGCGGTTGCCGTGGAAGATCTCGCGGCGTTCGATGTCGACAAGCGGCAGTGCGCGGACTGCGGATGGCGTCAGGCCCTCGATTTCAACCGGAATCGGCGTCTCTGCCTTGTAGCGGAGCGTCAGCATTACGCTATGCGAACCTCTTCGGCGTCGTGCAGGTAGTCGAGCGGGACACCGTAGTTGCGGAACCGGATCGAATAGTACTTCTCGAACCACTCCGCGATGTCGGTCTCGATGCTCGTATCGTACTCGGGTGAT
>Ga0310810_10002697_pt1 | contig 19164 bp, 12 predicted proteins | sample NCmetagenome_FD_207641 | JGI IMG/M metagenome (GOLD analysis project Ga0310810, IMG submission 207641) | Soil microbial communities from experimental microcosm in Duke University, North Carolina, United States - NC | ecosystem: Engineered > Artificial ecosystem > Soil microcosm > Unclassified ...
ACGGCATTTTCGCCGAAAGCAGAAGGAATGATTTTAACGTGGCTGGAAGCTTCTTCGACAGACCATTCTTTTACGGCGTTTTTAACGGCATCCAGCAAAGGAGCACCGCAATCTTCGACGCCGCCCCCGATGACTACGATTTCGGGGTTGAGGAGATTCACAAGAAACGCGATTTTTTTTCCGAGAGCCTGGCCGGCTTCATCCACGACCTGAAGCGCGAGACTATCTTTTTCCTTCACGGCCCGCACGATTTCTTTGAAAGTAAGCTGGTTGATGTTTCCGTTCACGAAATCGCGGAGCATGGACTTCTCGCCCTTCTCCAGTCTGGCTTTGGCGTGCAGGACCATGCCGAGGTCCATTTCCCAGCGGCCTAGCTGCGGCGCGATTTCCTTGGCATAATCTTTTGCGGAACGGCTGCTGGAAATTCCCAGCTCGCCGGCAGCGCCCGTGGCCCCGCGGTAGATTTCACTGTTGATCAGAATGCCCGCGCCCACGCCTGAAAACATGTACAACATGTGGCGCACGTCGCGGTCGAGACCCAGCCACTTTTCGCCTAGCACCGCGGCATTCGCATCATTTTCCACAAACGTCGGAATCTCGAGGCGCTTTTCGAACGTATCCTTGATAGAAAGACAAACGTTGATGTCTTTTTCGCCGAGGCTTTGCGGCCAGCGGATGGTACGGCCGCGCTCATCGATGATGCCAGGAACGCCGACGCCGACGCCCACGATTTTGCTCTTGTCGATTTCGGCCTTCTCGATGATTTCCTGGGCCATGTCGACCATGTTCTCGATCACGGACTCAGAATTTTCGGGATTGCGCTCGCGCTTTACTTCGGCGATGACATTAATCTCGAGGTCGACGAGAACGCCAACCACGCTGAGCATGTTGAGGCCGACGCCGACGATGTAGCCGGCTTTCGGATTGAGCTCTACCAGAACGGGCTTGCGGCCGCCGGTGGATTCATCCAGCTCGCCTTCGACGACAAGGCCTTTTTTGATGTAATGATTGACGTAATTGGAGACGGTGACGATGTTGAGTTCGGTGATCTTGGAGATGTCCGTGCGGGAGATGGGGCCGTTTTTCCTGATGACCTCCAGGATGGCGAGGTTCTTTCTCTCTTTGTCTGTCAGGATGCGGTCTTTTAAGAGAATCTGTTTAATCACGAGGCCCTCTCCTTTCCCAACTTCCGTCCCTAAATCAAGAAAAAAACCGGGGAATTCGTCCTAATGGCTCGGTATTGTATAACTAAACAAATGATTTTCAAAGCACTAGTTACGTCTTGAAAAAACTTTCTTTCGACAGTAAATCCTCCGCCTTCTTTCCGACCGGATCCGCGTGAAAACGGTTCTGGATGGTCCCTTCCTTTAAATAATTGGCGATGGCGACAAGGATCATGCCCTGGTCCAGGGACAGGTACTGAGGGTTGACCCGGCCTTTTTTGAGGTCGATGGCATCGTAAAAGCCGTATTCCCCATAAATATCGAATTTCAGTAGATTACGGATATTTTTGAGGGCATCTTGCGGCAGGCTGTCCAAAGCCAGAAAACTCACGTGCGGCGTTACCACGCCGGCATCCGGATATCCTTTAGCTCCCAGGCCCGGCACCCCGTATTCCCGGTACGTCCATTGGCGACCGTTGGAGACTGCGCAGGGCGACATCCCCCAGACCGGATATCCTTTTTTAAGCGCATAATCCCGCTGCAGCTCTGTCGCGATCTTGTCGTTCAGGCCAAGGCCCTGGGGCGCAAGCTTCCTTTCTTTTAGAACAAGAGTCGGCATCAAAAACTCGAACAGGGACCCGCCCCAGCTCGGCACAAACTTTTTTCCGTCCTGCTGGTAATACCCCTGAAAATATTCCACCCCATCTTCGGTAATGAAATCGCCCGCGGGCTTTTGCTTTTGCCATCCCCAGACCTGCGGAAGCGTTCGGTAGATAAACCACCAATGCTCCCGCGGGAGATCGCCTTTTCCGATCGCGTAAAGGCTCGTCGCGCGCGCCTCCGTAACCAGCAGGCCGTAATGGTACTTACCGAAATCCTTCATGGGAACATCCAGCCCTACGACCAATTGGTTGTTTTCCGGATCCAGGAAATCTCCGAAGTGGAATCCGTCGAGAAACTTAGAAGCCTGCTCCTTATATTCGGGAAAGGCCTGACGCACCACGACGAGCGCGATAGCGAGCCAGCCGCTGTCCACGGTCGAAATGTAACTCCTTTGGATAGAAAGCTTTGCGATGTCATAAAAATTGTAGAAAAAGCCTTTGTACTTAGGCAGCCGGTCCAGCGTTTTCAGTACCTTTCCCACGGAATCCGCAGCCTGCTCGCGGGACAGGATTTCCAGATCCATGGCGGCAATCGTCGACAAAAGGTCCATGGCGATATTGGTGGGCGACGTGTAATCGGCAATGAGAGGCGCGTCTCCCAGACGGATGTGGTCGACGATCAAGTGCGTGTTTTTGTCCCTCGCATTTTCGAAAAATTTCCACGTGTCTTCCGCGATCATCTTCAAAAATTTGGCATCTTTTTTCTGTTTTGCGAGCTTGTGCCGTCGCTCCGAAGACATGCCGGAAGGAAAAGAAACGATGTTGTCCCGGTGGCTGAGAAATTCCGCATTGCCGGGGCCGAAGAAAGCGATTTCGTCGAGCCACAAGGCCCCGTGCATTTTTTTCGAGTCCGGAGCGGTCAGCGTAAATTTAAGGCGGGTCAACTGGTCAGGGTCCAATCCCGAAAAATCCCCGATCGGAAGCTCGACCTCGATCCAGGAACCGTCCGCGGCCGCGACACGCGGGGAAAGGTCGACCTCGGCCTGCTTCTGGTTCCAATCCATAAGAGTCACGGCGAGCTTGCCGGGAAAAGCGGCTTTGTCTTTCATCGCCAATTTGATTTTAAAGACCAGATGCGTGGCCTTGCTCACGTCCATGTGGTCCAGCGAAGTTTCGAAAGATGCTTTTTCGGAGGAGGCAAGGCTGAAATCGTTTTTGAGGGAATACCCGCGCTCAGGATTCCGCGCATCGGTTTTGTCGATCATGATTTCCAACGCGCCGAGCGGGCCTTTGACGCGCCACCCCGCGCCTTCGCGAATCAGAAATTTTCCGGTATTGAAATCATCGACGAGGATGAACTGAGAAGAGGTTTCGAGGGACTTTTCCGCAGGCACCAGCCCGTAAATAGCGGGGTCGGATGCGGCATGGGCGGGCGAAGCGGAAGCGATGAGAGTGACAAGGGCGGCCGAGATAAACCCGCGGCCTTTTTTTTGCATGCGCATGGTTGTCTCTTTCGGGGGAATCAGAACAAACGCATCGAGGACGCTCAAAAAACCGCCACCCCTTTCCGAAGAAAGGGGTGGCTGAAAGCCCGATCTGAAAACGAGGGGTTTACTTCTTTCCCAAAACGACGCGGACCTGATGGGTCTTGCCGTCGGAGAACGTGGGAACCACGTTGGACGACAGCCTCTTGCCATCCACCGTAATTTCCTTCACGCCGCCATTGGCGCCGCTGGGATTCTGCACGTCGATCATGTACGTGGCGCCGCGGAACGTCCTCTTAGCCTTGAAACCTTTCCAGGCTTTCGGGATCGAGGGATCAATGATCAGCCCATCGCGGGAAGCGCGGATGCCGCAGATCCAATTGTAAGCGACCTTCTGCATCCACGAACCGGAACCGGAATACCAGGTCCAGCCGCCACGCCCGAAATTCGGGGAATCGGGACCATCCACGTTGCCCGGCGTCACATAAGGCTCGCCGTAGTAGTGATCGGGATTCAGACCGCGGTAAACAGGGTTCATGTTGGTGTAGGCCTTGTACGCCATTTCGGCATCGCCCATCATGGCCGCGGCCTGAACGCCCCAGCAAGCGGCATGCGTATAAACGCCGCCGTTCTCGCGAACGGAAGGCGCGTAACGCGACAGGTAACCGATGGTTTCATCGAGCTTGTCATAACCCGGCGTGAAGAGCAGCGGACCATATTCACGGTACAGCCACTTGTAGGCCGAATTCATGGCTGTCCGCGCCCGTTCCGGCGTCGCCGTTCCGCAGATAACCGCCCAGGTCTGCGCGTTCAAGAAGATCTTGCCGCGGTCCTGAGTCTTGCTGCCGAGCGGAATGCCGTTGTCGCGGGTCGCGCGAATGTACCATTCGCCGTCCCAAGCGTGTTCATTGACAGCGGCCTTGAGCTTTTTGGCACGGTCGAGGTAGCGCTGCGCGCGGTCTTTTTCACCGCGCTTTTCGCAAACCGGCGCAAGGCGGTTGAGCAGCCCATGGAAGAAGTGCGCAAGCCACACGGATTCGCCCTTCCACTTCGGACCGACATGGCTCATGCCGTCGTTCCAGTCGCCTTCGCCCATCAGCGGCAGGCCGCGGGGCGACCAGCGCGAAAGGACCTTCTCGTAGGAACGGCAGATGTGATCGTACACCGTGCCTTCCTGCTTCGGTTCATTGCCTTTGGTCACATACGGGGCCACTTCATCGAGGATCGACTCATCGCCGGTTTCATCGATGTAGTTGAGCGTGATGAGGGCAAGCCAAAGAAGGTCGTCGACCATTTCGGTGTGCGCGCCAATGCCCGCGCCCGGATGCCACCAGTGGTACACGGTTCCGTCGGGGAACATCTGTTCAGCATGGACCAGGATCTGCTTGCGCGTGATGTTCGGATCGGACTCGAGCATGCAGTTCGAATCCTGGAGCTGATCGCGAAAGCCTATGCCGCCGGAGCACTGATAGAAGGCGGTCTTGGCCCACATGCGGGCGCAAACAGCCTGATAGCGGTACCATTTATTGGTGACGAAGTTTAGCGCTTCGTCCGGCGTTTCGACCCACGACTTGTCCGTGAGGTCTTTCCAGTAATTCACGATGCGGTCGAGCTCTTTCTTGACCAGCGCCAGCGTGCTGTACTTCTTGATAATCGCGGGAGCCTTGGAAGCGTCTTCGATACGGGCGAGAAGGAAAACGAGCGTTTTCGATTCGCCGGCCTTGAGCTTCACATTGGCCTGCATGGCGGCAATCGGATCGCCCCATTTTTCGAGCTCGCGGCGATTCTGCACCTTGCCTTCGAGAACGGCCTTCGGATCCTGGTACGTGCCATACATGCCGACGAACGTTTCCTTGTCGCCGTCGTAAGCCGCCGGCTTCTGGTTCGTGAGCGCGAACACGCCGGTGAGCGGCGTATCTTTCAGGCCCGTCGAAATGTGCGGAGGAACCAGCGGCGGACGTTTGCGGCCGATGATGGCGCCGAGCTTGCGGTTGATCTGCACTTCGATGAAGGTCTTCTGGAATTCGCGGTGCGTTTCCGTGCCGTTGCCGAGGCACCAGTCGAAAAACGGAAACACGCTGATGTCGCGCGCCTTCTTCGTTTCGTTTGTCAGCGTCACCTGCCAGATTTCGCAGGAGTCTTCGCGCGGGACGAACATGAGCTGTTCGGTCTTGATGCCCTGATAGCGCGTCGTGAACTTCGTGTAGCCGAGACCGTAGCGGGCTTCGTACGAATCATACTTGAAGCCGGTCGGCTTCCACGTCGTGGACCAGTGCTTGCCGGTCTTGTTGTCGCGGACGTACACGTACTTGCCGTACGGGTCGCGGATGAGATCCTGGTACCACGTGGTCAGACGGGAAAGCTGGGAGTTTCCGAACCAGGAAAAACCGCCGCCCGTCTGCGTGACGACGAAGCCGTAGTTTTCATTGGCGCAGACATTGATCCACGGGCGCGGCGTGCGCGGGTTCGTGATCACGTACTCGCTGCCGTCCGCGGTGAAATGGCCGTACTTGGACGCAAACTTTTTTTCGGAAGCCGCGCCCTGCGTCGCCTGTTTCGCGCCGCTTTTGGAAGATTTCTTGGAGCTTTTTTTCTCTAACGTCATGGTCATGGTTTTGTTTTTCCTCACTTTTCGGGAGCTTGTAAGATAGCGTTGATTTGGGGAGCCACGGTATTCAGAACTTCCGCCGCGGTCTTCTTCCCATTAAAAACCAAATCTAATTGGGGGCTTAGATATTTTTCTTCGATTTCGCGCCAGCGCGAATGAAACGGGCCAAACTGAATGTACTTCACGGCCTCGTTCAGCATTTTCTTGTTCACGGGCTTGTCGGTGTTCTGCGCCCACGCGTCGGACTCGGCGACGGAAATTCTGGAAGGCTGCGCGAGACCGCGCTTGGCCAGCTCTCTCTGCCCCGCCGCGCCGGTAAGCGCCTTGATGACTTCCCACGCTTCTTTTTTGTGTTTCGACGTCTTCAGGATGGCATAGCCAGAGCCGCCGGAGCCGAAACCCCGCCCGCCCTTGGGGCTCTTCGGAAACATCGCGACGTCCCAATCGAAATCATAGCGCCGCAAGCCGGGAGTTTCCCAAACGCCGGACAAAAACATACCCAGCCTGCCGCTTGCGAACATCAAATCAATGCCCATGCCCAGGTTCGCCAGGGCCACCGGCGTGGGCATGACCTTATAAAGGTTGATCATGTCGGAATAAAACTGCAGGCCTTCGATGGCCGCGGGCTCGTTGATCCGCGTGGCCTTGGGGTTTTTTACGTCGTCGACGATCGCGCCGCCATTGCTATAAATAAAATCCTGCCACGCCCAGCCGTAGAAACCGTATTGGGTGATCCTGCCGCTCTCGTCTTTTTTCGTGAGCGCGCGCGCCATGCGCAGCATGTCGTCCCAGGTCCAATCATCCGTGGGATACTGGAGGCCGGCTTCGTCGAACAGCTTCTTATTATAGAAAACGCAGGCGAACGGCGCGACGTCGCGGGGCACCGCGTACATATTTCCTCCGACCGTGAAGCGGTCGAGAATCGTCGGAAAGTAATCTTCTTTGTGAAACTCGGGATCCGCGTCCGCATACGTCGAAAGATTTTCGAGAACACCCTTGCTCGCGAACGTCACGAAGTAATCGACCTCGGTCGCGATGATGTCGGGCGCGGCGCCACCGGCAATGCGCGTCAGGATTTTGCTGTCGTAGCCGGTATAGGGCGTGTGCTCAAACACGACCTTGATATCCGGGTGGGCCGTCTGCCAGTCTTTAATCGAGTTGGTGATGATCTCGATTTCTTCGGGGCTGCCCCAGAACGTGACTTTGATTTCTTTGTTGGTAGATTGGGAGGAGCTTCCGCCACATCCTGCCAGGGAGAAGGAAAAGAAAAACGCGAGCGCGACGCTTAGAAAAGATTTTGGAAACTTCGAAATCACAGGGCCCTCATTGGGTGATGAAAGTCGTAAATTATATCTACCCTGGCGGGCACTGTCAATTCCGCAAAACGGAAGACTCGCGCGGACGGCTAAACTTTGGGAAAGCGCATTCTCTCTAGGATGCTGTCGAGTTCGTCCAGTGAGAAATAATGAAGCTCGATCCGGCCCTGTTTCATGTTTTTCTTGGGATGAACCCGCACCTGCGTGCCCAGATGCCGCGAGAGATGGTTCTCCAGATCGACGATTTCAGGGCTCAGGTTTCTTGCCTTTTTCGGCTTGCGTTTATGCGCAAGGCTCCGGTTGACAAGGGTTTCCACCTGGCGGACGGAGAGATTTTCCTCCACGATCCTCTTGGCGATCTGCCGCTGGTGTTCCGGCGTCAGAAGCCCGAGCAGCGCCCGCGCATGCCCCGCCGAAAGCACTCCGTCGACAAGCCACCCCCGGAGGTCCTGCGGCAGCCGCAGGAGCCGGAGCGTGTTCGTGACGGCAACGCGGCTCTTGCCCAGCCTTTTGGCGATCTCGTCCTGGGAAATTTTATGGTCTTCAGCCAGCTTCTGATAGGCTTCCGCTTCTTCGATAGGATTGAGGTCTTCGCGCTGAATGTTCTCGATCAGCGCCCATTCCAGGAAATCGCTGCGCGCGATATCTTTGATGACCGCGGGAACTTTTTCCAAACCGCAGAGGATTGCGGCGCGGTACCGCCGTTCGCCGCAAATCAGCTCGTACGTTTTATCCGCGATTTTTTTAACGATGACCGGCTGCAAAATCCCCTTTTCGCGGATAGAGGCGGCCAAATCTTCAATGGCCTCTGGCTTAAATTCTTTCCGAGGCTGGTCTTCATTGGCGCGAATATGCTCGATGGGGATCATTTCCAGCGCGTTTTCAGGAAGTTTTGTCTCCGCCTGCGGCTGAGCGGCCTGAACTGCGGGAAGATCTTTGCGCACTTCGCCCGATTTGACGTACGTATCCGGAATTAATGCACTTAATCCTTTACCGAGCGCCTTCTTGATCATGATTTCCTCCTTGAGGATTTTGAACGGGTGCGGGGTTTTGTTCCTGCGCCGCGATGGGCTCATCGGAAGCTTCCTGAACCGGCTCCGGCTCCGCCGAAGATTCAGGTTTGAACCGGCGCAAAAATTCCCGCGTCATCTGCTGGTAGCTTTTGGACGCGCGATTGTGCGGATCATAAAGAACAGCGGGCTTGCCGAAGCTCGGTGCTTCCGACAGCTTAACCGCGCGAGGCACCACGGCCTCGAACACTTTGTCTTTAAAGTAATTCCGGACTTCCTCGATGACCTGCTGCGTAAGATTCGTGCGAAAATCCGCCATGGTGAGAATCACTCCGCCGATATCAAGCGCGGGATTGAGATTCGCTTGGACCAGCTGAAACGTGCTGATCAATTGCCCCAATCCTTCGAGCGCATAATACTCGCACTGCAATGGTATCATGATATAATCGCTTGCTGTTAAACAGTTTACAGTTATAAGCCCGAGTGACGGCGGGCAGTCGATGAAGATAAATTCAAAGCGCTCCTTAAGGGAAGCCAGACGCTGCGCCAAGATGAATTCTCGCCGCTCTCGGTTGATCAGTTCCAAATCCGCTCCAGACAGATCCGCATTTGCGGGAATAAGCCGCAAATTTTTAATCCCTGTCTGAATGACGATTCCCTCCGGGTCGGAATTATCCACAAGAAGTTGATAACTTGTGGATTTCAGATCTTGCTTCTCGATTCCCAGACCGCTGGTGGCATTTCCCTGCGAGTCCATGTCGATAAGAAGGGTTTTATACCCTTTCGAAGCGACGATAGTAGCCATATTTACGGCAGATGTGGTCTTTCCCACGCCGCCCTTTTGATTACAAAAAGCAAAAACATTCTTCATGATTGCCTCCCAAATGTTTCACGTGAAACATCGGCTGGCATCTTACACATCTTGATTGGAAATCTCAAGACGAAAGAGAATGTTTCACGTGAAACGGTGAAATTAGGAAGAAAAGGACGCGGCGTTCTTTTCCAAGTGGACGACGAGCAGAGAAATATCGCAGGGTGAAATTCCCGGAATCCGTGCGGCCTGAGCCACAGAGATCGGCTTGATTTTGGAGAATTTCTCTCGCGCCTCGCGGCTGATGCCCCGAATTGTCTCATAATCGATCTTTTCGGGTATTTTCTTGCGATCTAGGCGCTTTAATTTTTCAACTTCGAGATTTTGGCGAGAAATATATCCTTCATACTTAACTTCGGTTTCTACCGCGAGTTTTTCTTCTTCGGAAAGATCGGCGAGGTGGAGAGATTGGTTCTCGAGCGATTTATAGGAAATGCCGGGCCGCTTGAGATAACGGTGGAGATTGCCGCTTCCGTAGCCTTTGGCTTTTAGCGCCTGGATATCGTTTTGGATCCGTTCGTATTTTTTTTGCATGGCCTCGTCGACATTCGCCGAAATCAATCCGAATTTGCGGCCGTATTTCATCAATCTGCGGTCGGCGTTGTCTTGCCGCAGAAGAAGGCGAAATTCCGCGCGGGAAGTGAACATGCGATAGGGCTCGGGAGTTCCTTTCGTAACCAAATCATCAATCAGGACACCGATATACGCTTCGGCCCGCCCCAAAACGAACGGCCGTTCTTTGCGAATCTTGCGAATCACGTTGAGCCCGGCCATAAGGCCCTGGGCCGCGGCTTCTTCATAGCCGGAGGTGCAATTGATTTGGCCTGCCAAGAATAAATTTTCGATCTGTTTGGTTTCCAGAGAATGCTTGAGTTGGGTCGGAGGGGCGCAATCATACTCAATGGCATAGCCCAGCCGCAAAAAAGCCGCATTCTCCAAGCCGGGAATTTGTGCCACGATGCCTCTTTGAACATCTTCGGGCAGGCTGGTGGAAAGTCCATTCACATAAATCGAATCTGTATCCCGGCCTTCCGGCTCAAGATAGATCTGATGCCGTTCCTTGTCCGGAAACTTCACGATTTTATCTTCGACGGAAGGGCAATACCGCGTGCCCGTTCCTTTGATAAGACCGCCATACAGAGGTGAACGGTGCAAATTGGCGTGAATAAGTCGGTGGATTTCAGGGTTGGTGTGCGTTATAAAGCACGACAACTGTTCAACTTGCAATTCTTGGGTGCGATAAGAAAAGGGCTGCGGAGGGGCATCGCCCTTTTGTTCTTCTAGGATGCTCCAGTTAATGGTTTTGGCATCAAGACGCGGCGGAGTGCCGGTCTTGAACCTCACCAACTCGATGCCGGCCCGGCGCAGCGAATCACTCAGTCCCACCGCGGGTTTTTCGCCCGTGCGGCCGCCCGGAGTATTTTTTTCGCCGACGTGGATCAGGCCCTGCAAAAAAGTCCCGGTCGTTAAAATAACAGCCTCGGCGTAAAAGCGTTCTTCTTCCTGCGTCTGAATGCCGCAGCATTTTCCGTTTTCGATTAAAAGTTCCGTGGCCTGCGTTTCTTTGAGGATAATATTTTTTTCTGCGGCAATGATCCGCTGCATATATTGCGAGTACTGCTCCTTGTCGGCCTGAGCCCGCGGCGACCACACGGCCGGGCCCTTGGAGCGGTTGAGCATCTTGAATTGAATTCCCGTAGCATCGGTGGCGAGCGCCATTTCGCCGCCCAGGGCATCGATCTCGCGCACCATGTGGCCCTTGGCAATGCCGCCGATGGCGGGATTGCAGGACATACGTGCGACAGCCTTGGCATCCATTGTAATAAGCAGGACTTCGTGGCCTGACCGGGCGATGGAAAGGGCGGCTTCGACACCAGCATGGCCGGCGCCGACAACGATGGCGCCGAAGGTTTGGGTGGATTTCATAAGCGGGTATTGTACTTTTGCCCGCGCTTTATGACAAGCGGCGTGCCGCCGGAGAGCTTGAGAGTTTTATCCGAAGAGAGGCGGGGACTAGGTGTGCTTGGCGTCTTCGTGATGAAGCGCAACCACCACCGGCTTCACCAATCCCTGCTGGATAATCGAAAGGACGTTGTTCAAAAACCAGTAGAGCACGAGGCCTGAGGGCATTTTATAAAAAATGAACCCGAAAATGAGCGGCATGAACGCAAAGGCCTTTTGCTGGTCCGAAGGCATGCCGCCCTGCGGGTTAAGCCTTTGCTGAACAAACATGGAAGCCAGCATGAGCAGGGGAAGAAGATTGAAGCTGTGACCAATGACCGGAAGATCCCACGGCAGCATCAAAAGGCGGTCCGGCTCGGACAGGTCTTTGATCCACCATATAAAAGCAGCGCCCTTCAAGTCGATGGTTTTGTTGAGCACGTTGTAGAACGAGATGAAAACCGGGATTTGGAGGACCATGGGCAGGCAGCCGCCCATGGGGTTCACGCGGTTTTTCTTGTACAGCTCCATCATTTCCTTGTTCATCCGCGTCGGATCTTTTTTGTGGCGCTCCTGGATCGACTGGAGCCTGGGCTGCAAGGCTTTCATCTTGGCCATGGAGTTGTAGCTCATGTGCGTCAGGGGAGAGAAGAGAAGCTTAAGCAGGAACGTCAGCAGGAGGATGTCCCATCCGTAATTGCCGGTATACTTGTGGGAAAATTTCATGGCCTGCAGCAGCAAGAGTTCGAACGCGCCGAAAAACCCTCTCGAGAGGATGTTTTCAAAGCCCACGCCGAAACTCTTCAGCGTGTTGTACCGCTGCGGCCCCGCATAAACGAAAAATTGTTTGGTTATTTTCTGGCCCGCGGGCACGGACACGGGTTCCAGCTTCAAGTCCGCCCAAAGCGTATGGCCTACTTCCCGGACGTCGTAGCCCATGGCCTGGATGTCCGGCTTGACCAGCAGCGCGAAATACTTTTTGAGCAGTCCCGCCCACGCGATTTTTCCTGAAACCTCGAATCCTTTTTTGCGGATGCGGGTATGGTCGGAAGCCATGACCTTGTCGGTCCAGGCCACGGCTTCGAAATCGTGGATGCGCGTCGATTCGTTGGCTTCCGCGAGAAGCCCGAGCGAGAGATCCACGGGAAACTGCTTTTCCGTGTCCGAGAGGTTCTCGATCTCCATCTCGAGATTGATGATCGCGGATGTCCCGCTCATGAAGAACCGTTTGACGAACCGGTATTGTCCCTGCCGCTCGTAAACAAACTCGAAACTGTCGCCGTCCTGCTTATTTAATTTGAAAAGCGCGCGGCTGAGGTCCGTGGTTTCGTTGGTGAATCGGGCCGCGAATAGGCCCGGGTCTTCTCCGGTCGTATTGAGCAGCACGGCCCGCGTTCTATCGCGGTTTTCGGGATCTCCTTTATAAACCAGCCGAACCACGGAAGCGCCGAGCGTGGAAAATTCCGCTTCGTAGAGATTATTTTCAAACCGGATGATGGCGGGTGCCTCAGGCTTCTCTAGAAACGGGCCTTCGGGCGGACTCAGGGGCTTTTCGCCGTTTTCCACGGCCTGATCCGCGGCGGGAGCTGCGGCCGGACGGGCAGCGGCCGCAGGATAAAACTTTTTGAGCGCCATGGGATAAATCCACAGCACGGCCATGCACAAAACAAGCGCCATGATCTGATTGCGTTCCGGTGACGACTCTTTACTCAACGGGATCAAAGCCTCCGGGGTGAAACGGCTGGCACTTCGACAGACGCAAAAAAGTCGCCGCAGCCGCGGCCAAAAAAGGTTGCACGCGGAACGCTTCTTCCGCATACGCGGAACAGGAAGGATAGAAGCGGCAATGCGATCCAAGCAGGGGAGAAAGCAGCCGGCGATAAGCGCGGATCAAGGCGATGGCAGCGGCGTTGGGCCATGAGAAAATCCTTACGGTCTCCTGTTGATGAGGCCGCTTTTCGTCAGAAGCCCCAGAAAATCGGCTTCGATTTCGCGGCTGGCCGGCATTTTTTCGCATTTTAATACCATCAAAACCAAAGAGTAACCCGGCTTGATCTCGCCGTTGTTGTTTCTGAAAATTTCCCGCAGCCGCCGCTTCCAGACATTCCTGCGGGTTGCCAGAGGTTCGGCTTTTCTCCCGACCACGATTCCCAGTTTTGCGGGGCCTCGCTGACCGGGAGTGGGGCAGTACCACAGGTTGAGAAAAATGCCCCGCGCCTTGGTTCCTTTTTCAAAAATAGCCTTGAATTCGTTTCGCTCGCGGACTTTTTGCCCGGGCGTTAGTTTGCGATGACCTTTGGAGGAGCCGCTCATGCTTGAGGCGATCGCCCTCTTGGCCGGCATCGTCAGCGCGCGGGCCAAGCGGGACTATTTTTTGTAAATGGGAATCAGGCGCTTTCTGCCTTTTCTGCGCCGGCGTTTCAAAACTTCCCGTCCGCCCTTGGTTTTGACTCTGGCGAGATACCCGTGTTTAGTACGACGTTTGCGTTTGGATGGCTGGTATGTTCTTTTCACTTGAAACCCTTTCTTAACGACATCTTTGACACGGGCCCGGGAACTTTTTTAAAAATGTCCCTGCCGCCCCGAAGAGGTTGGGATTATATAACAAATCTTTCACGGCAACAATCGCATATTCGGATTGCGTGCGCCGGAGAAAACGGGCGCGGCCGCGCGCTCCGGCTAAAATCCCGTAGACATTTCACTGCCCAGGGGTAAAATACCCTGCTTCACTTCGCAAGGATCACCGCAGCGGCATTCTCACTCGAATAAGCTGTGAATATCCTTTGGTATTGCGGTTTCTTTCTGTGAATAAAACTAACCCAACGTTCCTCTTTAGCCTGTCATACCGGTCTTTTTAGCTGTGGATAATCAACTCGTGAACGAAAAATCCAACGTGACCTCTGCCGCGAACTCTTTTGCCGCACGCGAATCCTGGGAGAAAATTTTCCTCCTTCTTTCGCGCGAGCTGAGCGACCAATCCCGCAAGGCATGGTTCGAACCCATTCAATGCCTGGCGTTGACCGACACGGAGATCGTGCTCGGGGTTCCCAACGAATATTTCGGGGGCTGGATCCGAGATAAATATCAGGCGATTCTTCAGAACGGCGTGAAAGAAGTCCTTGGCGGCCCGCGGGAAATTTCTTTTGCGGTCGTGGCGGAAGAAAAACCCGTTCCCGATGCCCGCGTTCCCGAATCTCCCCGCGTAGAGCCTTCTGCGGCCCAGGGGCCGACCACCGTTCAGGAAGCGGCGCTCAACCGCCGCTACACGTTTGATGACTTCGTTGTGGGGCCCGGAAACCGGTTTGCCCATGCGGCTTCGGTCGCTGTAAGTGAGGCTCCGGCAAAGAATTACAATCCTCTTTTCATCCATGGTCCCGTAGGGCTGGGCAAGACGCATCTCATGCAGTCCATCGCCCATGAAATGAAGCGCCGCTACCCGCACTTCCGCGTCCTTTACATTTCGAGCGAAAAGTTCACCAACCAGCTGATCACCGCCATCCAAACCCGCTCGACCCAGCAATTCCGCGCCAAGTACCGGACGCTCGACCTGCTTCTCATCGACGACATCCACTTCATCGCGGAAAAAGAAGCGACCCAGGAAGAATTTTTTCACACGTTCAATACGCTCTACGACGCTCATAAACAAATCGTGGTGTCGAGCGACCGCTCTCCAAGGGAAATCCCCGGTCTCGAAGAACGTTTGATCTCCCGTTTCGGATGGGGCCTTGTGACCGATATCCAGCCGCCGGACTTCGAGACGCGCGTCGCCATCCTCAAGAAAAAAATGGAGAAAGAAACGGTTTATGTTCCCGACGAAGTTTGCTTTTTCATCGCAAGCCAGTTCAAGTCCAACGTCCGGGAACTCGAAGGTGCGCTGATCCGCGTGGTAGCTTATTGCGCGCTCACCAACAAGCCAATTTCTTTGGAGCTCACCAAAGAAATCCTTCATCATTCCATGCAGGAAGAAGAAAAGAAAATCAGCATGGAAAAAGTCCAGCGCCTGGTTTCGGAATACTTTCACATCAAGGTCTCGGACCTCAGGTCAAAGCGGCGGACCAAATCCGTGGCTGAGCCGCGCCAGATCGCCATGTACCTCATCCGAACCCTGACCACGCATTCCTTTCCGGAGATTGGGGAATACTTCGGGGGACGAGACCATACCACGGTCCTCCATGCTTACAATAAAGTGTCCAAAGACATCCTCACCGACACAAAAAAAATGCGCATGCTCGAGGAAATCAAAGATATGTTGAAGAAAAGCGCCTAGTTATCAACATGTTTTGTTTCTTCTAACTCTTTTTAAAACGGGCGGATGCAACACTTATTCACATATTGACATTCCCTAATAAGATGATGACTATAATTATATTTTTGATAAAATAGCCTCTTAAAAGTAAAGGGCTCTCACCCATGGAAATCTTAATCTCCAAAAGCAGTCTTCAGCAAGGCGTAGGACTTGTCAGCGGCGTTACCTCCACGAAAACAAACACCCTTCCTATTTTGAGCAATCTTCTCATGGAAACCGAAGGGGATGGCAGCGTGCGCCTTGTGGGGACGGATTTGGAAGTGGGGATTTCCACGCTTCTTCCCGCGAAAGTTATTAAAGAAGGAAGCATTACGATTCCCGCCAAGAAGATCCAGGAGATCGTGCGCGAGCTTCCTGATGGCGAAGTGGAGATCTCAGTGGCTAAGAATAACGCCATCAACATCCGCGGCGGCAAAGCCTTCTTCAAAATCATGGGACTTGCGAAGGAAGATTATCCGAAGCTGCCGGAATTTGACGAGAAGAACACGGTGGAGATCGACCAGTCTCTGGTCAAGGAAAGCTTCGAGCTTACGTCGTTTGCCATTTCTTACGATGAAACGCGCTATGTGCTGAACGGGGTTTTGCTCACCATCCAGGGCGACCAGATCAAGTTCGTGGCCACCGACGGCCGGCGGCTTGCCTTCATCGACAAAAAGCTCGCGAAGGCTGCCAAACAAAACTTTGAATTGATCATCCCCACGAAAGCGGTCCAGGAAGTCATGAAAAACCTGGGATGGGAAGGCGCTGTCAAGATTTCCCCGTCCAAAAATCAGGTGATCTTCCAGATCGGCGACACGCTTATTTTTTCGCGTGTCATCGAAGGTAATTTTCCGAATTACGAGCAAGTCATTCCAAAAAGCGAAAAAACGTTTTCTCAGGCAAGCCGCGAAGATTTTTTGCAGGCGGTCCGCCGGACCTCACTGCTGACCTCTGCGGATTCGCCGGCCGTGAAACTGGATTTCGTAAAGGGGAAGATCCTCATTTCCTCCCGGTCGCCGAATCTTGGCGAAGCCAAGGAAGAATTGTCCGCGGATGTGAAAGGCGAGGATCTCGCCATTGGATTCAACCCGCAGTACTTGATCGATGTCCTGAAGAACCTCGACATTGACAACATTTCGATCTCCTTGTCGGATCCGGATAAGCCGGGCCTTGTCAAAGGCAAGGAAGGCTACCTTTACGTGATTATGCCTATGCAGCTCAACTGATTATGAAGAGCCTGAAAGAATGCCTCCCGGATGTTCTGTCTGGCATGAGAACGCCGGAAAAAACAAAACGCCAAACCCTGATCGATTCCTGGGGTGCCATCGCGGGTCCCGCCGTTGCTCCCCATACGCGACCGTCGCTTGCCGATGATGGAAGGCTTTTTGTCTGGGTGGACCAGTCGTCCCTTGCGTTTGAGCTAAACCAAAATTACCGGCAGTCGATTTTAAAAAGAGTCCAGGCCGTGCTGGGGGAGCAAGCGGTCCAGAAAGTTTTTTTCCGGGTGGGCCAGCTGAGATGAGCCCGAGGACGGAACGACAGCCTTCGCGAAAAAAATGAACGGAGATAGGCGATGCCTAAACTTGAAAGCGTGGCAACGATGAAAGAAAAAAAGAAAAAAACCGCGGGAAAGAGCGAATCGGGGGGCGCGAAATACGACGCGACACAGATTCAGGTCCTGGAGGGTGTCGAGGCGGTCCGTAAAAGGCCGGGCATGTACATCGGCGATACGACGCTCCGCGGCCTGCATCACCTCGTCTACGAAGTCGTGGACAACTCGATCGACGAAGCGCTGGCGGGCCACGCCACGGAAGTTGTGGTCGTCATCCGCGAAGACGGCAGCGTTCAGGTTACCGACGACGGCCGCGGCATCCCGGTAGACCTGCACAAGACGCAGAAAAAATCCGCGCTGGAAGTCGTCATGACCACGCTTCATGCCGGCGGCAAATTCGACAACAAGGCCTACCGCGTTTCCGGCGGTCTTCACGGCGTCGGCGTCTCCGTGACCAATGCCCTTTCTTCCTGGTGCGAGGTGGAAGTTTACCGCGACGGGAAGATTTATTTTCAAAAATACAAGAAGGGCCATCCGGCCAGCAAGGTGGATGTGATCGGAAAAACGACCCTGCGGGGGACGCGCGTTTCGTTCATGGCGGACACGGAAATCTTTCCGAGCATCGAGTTCAGTTTTGATACGCTTTCCAACCGCCTGCGCGAGCTCGCCTTTTTGAACAAGGGCGTCAAGACGGTCATCCGTGACCAGCGCGACAAAAAAGAAATCAAAGAGCACGTCTTTTTTTACAAGGGCGGCATCTCCGAATTCATCCAGTACCTGAACCGCAAGAAGGCCGCGCTTCACAAAAAAATATTTTATGTGGACCGCGAAAAAGACGGCATCCAGGTCGAGGCTGCGTTTCAGTACAACGACAGCTTCACCGAGGAGGTTTTTTCCTTCGCGAATAACATCAACACGGTTGAAGGCGGCACGCACTTCAGCGGCTTCAAGACGGCGCTGACGCGCGCCACCAACCAATACGCCAAGACCAAGGACATGCTGAAGGGCATCGAGGGAACGCTCTCCGGCCCCGATCTCATGGAAGGTCTCACGGCCGTTATCAGCGTCAAGGTGCCGCAGCCGCAGTTTGAAGGGCAAACGAAAACCAAGCTCGGAAACGGCGAAGTTGAAGGTATCGTGTACTCCGTGATCTACGACGGCCTGCAGCAGTTTTTCGAAGAAAACCCGCCCATGGCCAACAAGATCATCGAAAAGGCCGTGCTGGCGCTCCGCGCGCGCGAGGCGGCCCGCAAGGCGAGAGAGCTGACTCGCCGCAAGGGCGCGCTCGACAGCTTTGCGCTTCCCGGAAAACTGGCGGATTGTTCGGACGATGACCCGAAAAACGGCGAGCTGTATCTGGTCGAAGGTGACTCCGCCGGCGGCTCCGCTAAGCAGGGAAGGGACCGGCGTTTCCAGGCCATTCTTCCTCTCCGCGGAAAAATTATCAACGTGCAGAAGGCGCGCATCGACAAGGTGCTTTCCAACGAGGAAATCCGCACGATCATTACGGCGATCGGCACGAGCATCGATGCGGAATTCAATATGGAAAAATTGCGCTACCACAAAATCATCATCATGTGCGACGCCGACGTGGACGGAAGCCACATCCGCACCCTGCTCCTGACGTTTTTTTACCGGCAGATGCGTAAGCTTATCGAGGGCGGCCATATTTTTATCGCGCAGCCGCCGCTTTACAAAATCAAAAAGGGCAAGCAGGAAGAGTACGTGCAGACCGAAGAGAAGATGAACGAAATGCTTCTGACGCTCGGCTGTTCGGACATCGTGCTTTCCAAGGCCGGTTCGAAAGTCGAATTTACCGGCAAGGATCTGCGCGAGCTGGTCGGTCTCATCCAAGGCATGGAAGACCTCGAGGTCTCGCTCGCCCGCAAAGGCGTCCATCTCGAGACTTTCCTGAAGGCGCGCGACGCGAAAAAGGGGTACCCGAAATTTTTTGTCCGCATTTTCGAAGACGGTTCTGAGAAGTTCTTTTATTCGGAATCCGACCTGCGCGCGGCGTGCGAGGAGCTGGATAAAAAGGCGCCGGCCAAAGAGGAAGAGAAATCCGAGAAGCCCGCCAAGGCCGAAAAAGGCGACAAGGCGGACAAGGGCGCCGAGGAAGGCGTGTCCGCGACGACTTACGAATGGAGCGAAGTCCCCGAAGGCAACGAATTCGAAAAAATCGAGAAACATTTTTCGAAACACAAGCTCACGATCGAGGATTTCTGGGGCGACGAGAAAAACGGTTTCGACATCCAGCGCGAAAAATCCAAGGTGACCGTGAAGTCGCTTGCCGACTCGCTGCGCTGGATCAAGGAACACGGCAAATAAGGCA
>Ga0310810_10002699_pt1 | contig 19155 bp, 15 predicted proteins | sample NCmetagenome_FD_207641 | JGI IMG/M metagenome (GOLD analysis project Ga0310810, IMG submission 207641) | Soil microbial communities from experimental microcosm in Duke University, North Carolina, United States - NC | ecosystem: Engineered > Artificial ecosystem > Soil microcosm > Unclassified ...
AAAAAGGTCGGCCTTATTGGCAATTTGAGCGACGTGAAGGCCGTGCCTCAGCACAAGGAGCTGACCGAGGCCGCGAACAAGCTCTATATCAAGATCGTCTTCCCTGACGTGCGCTCGCCGGAGGACCTTGAGCCTGCCATTCGGACTCTACAGGCGGCGAAGGTGGATGCGGTTGTCGTATTTCAGACCACATTGACGCTGAGTCAGCGTCAGCGCCTGCCGAAGCTCTTTGTCGAATACCGGCTGCCGGCCGTCTATGGCTACCGGGAGCACGTCGAGGAAGGAGGCCTGATCAGCTATGGCGTCGATCTGACCTGGTGTTGGCGGCATTTGGCTACCCAGGCGCACAAGATTTTGCATGGGACATCCCCGGCTGTTCTGCCGGTCGAATTTCCTCCGAAGATTCTCATGGTCATCAATTTGGGTGCCGCGCGGGCGATCGGCTTGACAGTTCCGTCTCTCGTTTTGGCCCGCGCCGACGAGGTGATCGATTAGCCGCCGTGAGATCGCCGACGGGGCCGGGCGCGAGGCCCGCCACATCGTCCGGATATTGGACGAGGCCTCAACGATCTAAGCTGTCGTCCCGGCGAAAGCCGGGACCATCCTTCAGCTGTTCGAGCGGCGGATAAATGGGTCCCGGCTTCTCCACGGATCAAGTCCGTGGGCTAAAAGCCCACGGGACGACAATGTTAGCTGCTCGTTCGGGATATTAAGGGCCGCGCGTGGGGTAAGACTGGCCGGGTGGGTAGGTGTCGTATTTCGGCAATGCCGGATCCATGTGGTCCCAGGGCTGGGCGCTTTTAACGAAGATGTCGGCTTCCGGGCAGAAGATGCTGGGGTCGTCGAGCGAGCCGACGCGCAAGCCGACGATGTCGGGCCGGGTCGACACCTGCACCCAGAGCGGCGAGCCGCAATCGCCGCAGAAGGCGCGGATGATCTCGTTGCCGCTGTCGGCCTTGCCGACATAGCGCTTCGGGGCGCCCTGGGTGATGCGGAAGCCCGCCGCCGGCACCCGCATCGCCGCGATATAGGCGGTGCCGCTCGAACGCTGGCAGTCGCGGCAATGGCATTGCAGCGAGAAGACCGGCTCGCCCTCGCTTTCGTAGCGCACCGCGCCGCACAGGCACCCGCCGGTCCGCTTGTCGCTCATGGCATCCTCCGCAGAAATTTTCATCGCTTGTTTACCTTACATAAAGCCGGCGGCGGTATTCGCAGGAGTGGCGGCAGACGGTAGGATGCCGCCGGGGGAGTAGGGGGGTCATATGGCCGATTGGATTTTGCGCGGCGGCACGGTGATCGACGGGACCGGCGGGCCTCGCCGGCTTGCCGATGTCGCGGTCACGGGCGACCGCATCGCGGCCGTCGGGAAGGTGGCGAAGAGCAAGGGCGCGCGCGAGATCGACATCTCGGGGCTCGTCGTCGCGCCCGGTTTTATCGATGTGCACACGCATGACGACCGCGCGCTCCTCGCCTCCGACATGGCGGCGAAGGCGAGCCAGGGGGTCACGACCGTCATCACCGGCAATTGCGGCATCAGCCTCGCACCGCTGTCGCTGAAGGCTGCACCGCCGCCGCCGCTCGACCTGCTCGGCGACATCGCCGATTACGCCTATCCCCGATTCGCCGATTATTTCGACGCGCTCGACCGCTCGCCGCCGGTCATCAACGCCGCGGCGCTCGTCGGGCATTCGACCTTGCGGGCCGGCACGATGACCGAGCTCGACCGGCCGGCCCGCGCCGACGAGATCGCCCGCATGCAGCAGCGCCTTGTCGAAGCGCTCGGCGCCGGCGCGATCGGTCTCTCTACTGGGCTCTACTACGCGCCCGCCGCGCATGCCCCCTCCGAGGAAGTTGAGGCGCTCGCCAAATTGCTGCGGTCCGCCGGCGCCGTCTACACGACGCATATGCGCGACGAGGCCGAGCATGTGCTCGACAGCCTCGATGAGAGCTTTCATGTTGGCAAGACGGCGCAGGTGCCGGTCGTCATCTCGCATCACAAAACGACGGGGCTGCGCAATTTCGGCCGAACCGCCGAAACGTTGCCGAAGATCGCCGCGGCGATCCAGAAGCAGCAGATCGGGCTCGACGCCTATCCCTATGTCGCATCCTCGACCGTGTTGCGCACCGAGCGGCTCGAAGATGCGACGCGCGTCCTGATCACCTGGTCGAAGGCGATGCCCGAGCAGGCCGGGCGCGACCTCGCCGAGATCGCCGCCGAATGGGGCGTCGGGCTGCGCGAGGCGGCCAAGCGGCTACAGCCGGCCGGCGCGATCTATTGGATGATGGACGAGGCCGATGTGCGGCGCGTGCTCGCCTTCGAGCACACGATGATCGGCTCGGACGGGCTGCCGCATGACGCGCATCCGCATCCGCGGCTGTGGGGCACGTTCCCGCGCGTCCTCGGGCATTACTGCCGGGAGGTCGGGCTGTTCGGGCTGGAGACCGCGGTGCGCAAGATGACGGGCTTGCCGGCATCGCGCTTTGGGCTCAGCGGGCGCGGCATCGTCGCCGAGGGGGCGTATGCCGATCTCTGCGTGTTCGACCCGGAGACGATCATCGACCGCGCGAGTTTCGCCGAGCCGACCCTGCCGGCGGCGGGCATCGCGCATGTCTTTGTCAACGGTCGGAACGTATGGTCGGAGGGCAAGCCTTCCGGCGAGCGCGCCGGCCGCGCGCTGCGCCGCCAGCAGATGCAGGCCGAGGCCCACTGACACAAGGTTCAGTCCAAGAGATCGGTAACGACCGTTCCGATATCATCGGCCTTCTCAAAGCCCGAATAGAACACCCAGTATTCGTTTGGCACCGTGGAGTCCCGGCGCAGCAGCAATTCAAGCGGACCTTCGGCTGTCTGGAGCTCTATGCGGTGGGCCGTCGTAGGATGAGAATGGTGGTAGCTGCGAGACCTGATCTGTCGTAGCGCCTCCAACAATTGCTCCGGGTCAGGCGCAGGGCTCTCGTCAACACGAATTTCCGTCACCGCTGCATTGAGGCGCGGCCGCACCTCGTCGAGCGCCGCTCCGGTTAGGAAAACCGAGGCTGCGGCGAGCGACAGCACGATAATCAGGAACCCGGTCGCTGCCCGGGCGAACAGGCGAGAGACGTGCTGCGGCGCGCCCACCGGTCGGCGTCGCTCGCTGACCGCTGCGGCAGCGAACGCGATCGCCCACAGGACGACCGCCACACCGATCAAATACGGCGCGGCAGCATGGACGACGTAATCGACAATATGAGCGAACCCGAGCATGCAACCGAATACGGGAGAAGCCGTCGCCTCGTTTGCCCTCCGGCCAAATAGATGGAGAGATATAAGGACCGCTTAATCGCTCGGCCGGGGCCGGGGCTGACTTGCGTCCGCCGCATATCACTGGGCACAATCGGTGCGGCGGCGAAGGCGAGGGGGCGATGGCGAGCATCTGGTCGGAAACGGGTCGGCTGCCGCTTGCCGGGCTCACCGTTATCGATTTCGGGCAGATCTTTCAGGGGCCCTACGCGACCTTTCTGCTGGCGAAGGGCGGCGCCGACGTCATCAAGGTCGAGCCGCCAGGAGGCGAGCCCTTGCGCCGGCGCGCGCTCCCGGAGAGGCACGCGACCTTGCCCTTTGCGATGCTGAACCAGAACAAGCGCGCGGTGACCTTAAACCTAAAGCACACGCGCGGCCGCGAACTCTTGTTCGAGATGGTGCGCCGCGCCGATGTGCTCTTGGAAAATTTTTCGCCCGGCACGATGGATGGGCTCGGGGTCGGCTGGACGGTGTTGCGCGAGTTCAATCCGCGCCTCGTTTACGCCACCGGGACCGGCTTTGGCATCAGCGGCCCCGACCGCGACAATCTCGCGATGGATCTGACGATCCAGGCCGCCTCGGGGATCATGAGCGTCACCGGCATGCCGGACGGGCCGCCGATGAAGGCCGGGCCGACTGTCGTCGATTACATGGGCGGCATTCACCTCTATGCCGGCATCCTGACCGCGCTCTATGAGCGCGACCGCACCGGTGAGGGGCGGCTCGTCGAGGTCGCGATGCAGGAGGCGGTCTATCCGACATTGGCGGCGAGCTTCGAGTACTACCACCGCACCGGGAAGCCGCCGCCGCGCACCGGCAACCGCCAGGCCGGGCTGTCGACCGCGCCCTACAATGTCTATCCCTGCGCCGACGGGCATGCCGCGATCCACATCGTGACCGAGGGGCATTGGCGCAATCTGCTGAAGACAATGGGTCGCGAGGAATTGACCAACGACCCGCGCTTCAAGACCAACGCTGACCGGATCGCGCATATGGAAGAGACCGACGCGGTCGTGACGGAATGGACGCGCACCTTGCCGAAGATGGAGGTGTTCGCACGGGCCAAGGCGAACCGGGTGCCGTGCGCGCCGGTCCGCACCGCGCCCGAGGTCATGCGCGATCCGCATATGCATCAGCGCGGCATGCTGGAGGATGTCAAGCATCCGGAGCTCGGTCCGATAACGGTGCCGACCACGCCGTTGCGGCTACACGGCAGCGGCAAGCCGCCAATGGCGCCGAGCCCGAAAATCGGCCAGCATAACGAGGAGATTTATGGCGGCTGGCTCGGCCTCTCGGCGGCCGAGATCGCCGCATTGCGGGAGGAGGGAGTAATCTGATGAGCGAATTCGGGTTGCCGCGGGCGGAGTGTCCGGAACAGGTCGGTTTGTCGTCGGCGCGGCTCGAGCGGCTGTCGGCGGCCATCCACGCCGATGTCGCACGGCGGCTGATCCCAGGCGCGGTATTGGCGATCGCGCGCGGCGGCCGGCTCGCCTATGCCGAGGCGTTCGGCTGGCGCGACCGCGAGGCCGGCGCGCCGATGAGCGCGGACGCGATCTTTCGCGTCGCCTCGATGACCAAGCCGATCACCTCGGTCGCGGCGATGATGCTGGCCGAGGAGGGGCGGCTCGAAATCGCCGCGCCGGTCGCGGAATACCTGCCGGAATTCGCCGAGCTGACGGTCGGCACCGAGCGCCGCAAGGCGCAGCGCGCGATGACGGTGCAGGATTTGATGCGCCACACCTCGGGCCTGACCTATGCGCAATTCGGCGATACGCCGGTGCAGATGATCTGGCGCGACACGAAGCTGATGGATGAGGACCAGACCAACGCCGAGCTTGTCGCCAAGCTCGCCGGGCTGCCGCTCATGTTCGAGCCCGGCACGACCTGGGAATACAGCATGTCGACCGACGTTTTGGGGCGCGTCGTCGAAATCGTATCCGGCGAGTCGCTCGCCGAATTCTTCGGCGACCACATCTTCCGCCCGCTCGATATGTGCGATACCGGGTTTGCGGCGACCGGCGAGCGCGCGGCGCGGGTCGCGGAGCCGCAGAACGATCCGGCGACGGCCGCGCGGCCGCCGATGCGCAATGTCACCCGCGAGAACCGCTGGCATTCGGGCGGCGGCGGCGCGGTCTCGACCGCGGCCGATTATCTGCGCTTCTGCCAGATGCTGCTGAATGGGGGCGAGCTCGACGGCGTGCGGCTCTTGGCGCCAAAGACGATCGCGCATATGGCCTCCGACCATCTGCCGCCCGATTGCGCTTACGGCGAGACGAGCCGGTCGCGGTTTGGCGCGCTCGCGCCGGTGCCGGAGATGGGCTACGGCTTTGGCCTCGGCTTTGCGGTGCGGAAGGAGCCGGGGCGCTCGCCGGTGCCGGGCTCGGTCGGCGAATTCTTCTGGGGCGGCGTCACCGGCACCTATTTCTGGATCGACCCGCAAGAGCAGATGGCGGTCGTCCTGATGCTGCAGGCGCCCGACCAGCGGCTGCATTACCGCTATCTGAGCCGGCAGCTCGTCTACGCCGCGCTGACCGGTTCGCGCGGCCGGCGGTATCGGTAGCAAGCCTCACCTCCCGCCGCTTCGCGACGGGCGCCTCCCTCTCCCGCGGTGCGGGAGAGAGGGGTCTTAGGTGACGCCGGGGACGACAGCGGTCAGAGGCGCGGGGCCGGCGTCGCGCAGATGGCAGGCGACGAATTGGCCGGGCAGGATTTCCTGCATCGCCGGCTCCTCCGTCGAGCAGCGGTCGAAGGCGTAGGGGCAGCGCGTATGAAAGCGGCAGCCCGAAGGCGGATTGATCGGGCTCGGTACATCGCCGCGCAGGATGATGCGCTTTTTCGCGGCTTCCGGATCGGGCACCGGCACCGCCGAGAGGAGCGCCTCGGTATAGGGATGCTGCGGCCGCGAGAACAGCGAGGCGCGGTCGGCGAGCTCGACGATCTTGCCGAGATACATGACCGCGATGCGGCGGCTGATATGCTCGACGACGGCGATGTCGTGGGCAATGAAGAGATAGGAGAGGCCGAATTCCTTCTGGAGATCGCCGAGCAGGTTGATGACCTGCGCCTGCACTGAGACATCGAGCGCGGAGACCGGCTCGTCGCAAACGATCAGCCCGGGATTGAGCGCGAGCGCGCGAGCGATGCCGATGCGCTGGCGCTGGCCGCCCGAGAATTCGTGTGGGAAGCGGTCGAGCGCTTCCGGTCTGAGGCCGACCTTGCCGGCCAGCATCTCGACCCGCTCGTCGAGCGCGCGGCCCTGCGCGACACCGTAATTCTTCAAGGGCTCGCCGATGATGTCGCGGATCTTGAGGCGCGGGTTCAGTGACGAGTAGGGGTCCTGAAAGACGACCTGCAATTCGCGGCGATAGGGGCGCATTTCGTGCCGCGAGAGCTGGTCGATGCGCTCGCCGTTGACACGGATTTCGCCGGCGGTCGGCTCGATCAATTTCAGGATTGCCTTGCCGGCGGTCGACTTGCCGCAGCCGCTTTCGCCGACGAGGCCCAGGGTCTCGCCCTCGGCGATGTCGAACGAGATTCCGTCAACCGCGTGCACCTGTCCGACGGTCTGCTGCAGGATACCTTTCTTGACCGGAAAATGCTTGACCAGGTTGCGCACCGACAGAAGCGGCGCGGCCGCAGCCGAGCTTTCAGACAGGCTCATGCGCGCGCCACTTCGTCGGAATGGAAGCAGGCCGCGTAATGCCCGGCTTCCTTCTGCTCGAATGCCGGCATCTCGCGGATGCAGATGTCGGTCGCGAACGGGCAGCGCGCGGCGAACGGGCAGCCCGGGATTTCTTCCTTTAACGAGGGCACCGTGCCGGCGATCTCGGCGAGGCGCGGCAAACGCTCCTCGGCCAGGCTGGCGCCGAGCTTTGGCACCGAGGCGAGGAGGCCGCGCGTATAGGGATGCAGCGGCCGACGGAACAGCGTTCCAACCGGCGCCTCCTCGGCCTTCCTGCCGGCATACATGACGACGACGCGCTGCGCCATCTCGGCGACGACCCCGAGATCATGGGTGATCAGCACGATCGCCGCGTCGATCTTCTGCTTCAATTCGCGCATCAGATCGAGGATCTGCGCCTGGATCGTCACATCGAGCGCGGTTGTCGGCTCGTCGGCGATCAGAAGCTTCGGATTGCAGGCGAGCGCCATCGCGATCATGACGCGCTGCCGCATACCGCCCGAGAGCTGGTGCGGGTATTGCGAGATGCGGCGCTGTGCTTCGGGAATATGGACGAGGCGCAGCATCTCGACAGCGCGGCGCAATGCAGCCCGGCGGTCGAGGCCTTGATGCAAGGTCAGCGTCTCGGCGATCTGGCGGCCGATCGTCAGCACCGGATTGAGGGACGTCATCGGCTCCTGAAAGATCATCGAGATGTCGTTACCGCGCACGTCGCGCATCTCGGCTTCGCTGAGGTCGAGCAGGTCACGGCCGGCGAGACGGATCGAACCGGAGACGAGGCGACCGGGCGGCGAGGGGATGAGACGGAGCACCGACAAGGCGGTGACGCTCTTACCGCAGCCGCTTTCGCCGACGATCGCCAGGGTCTCGCCGGGCATAACATGAAACGACACGCCATCGACGGCGCGGACGATGCCGTCGCGGGTGAAAAACCAGGTGCGAAGATCGGTGACTTCGAGCAGCGGCTGCCCGGCCCGCGCCGGCGCCACGGGCGGGACGGCGGCGGCGGTCAGAGGTTCGGAGATCGCCGCCATCAAATGCTCACAGCCGGCGCGAGAGGCGCGGATCGAGCATGTCGCGCAGCCCGTCGCCGAGCAGGTTTATTGCCAAGACGGTCAGCGACAGCATGATGCCGGGGAACAGCACGATGTAATAGGCGACCTGAAAGAGGCTGCGCCCCTCGGCCATGATGTTGCCCCAGCTCGGGATGTTGGGCGGCGTGCCGGCGCCGATAAAGGACAGGATCGCCTCGGTGATCATCGCGCCGGCGGCGACGAACGTCCCCTGCACGAGGAGCGGCGGCAGCGTGTTCGGCACGATATGGCGCCACAGGATCAGCGGAAAGCTGGTGCCGCTGGCGATCGCCGCCTCGACATAGGGCTGCTCGCGCAAGGTCAGCACGATGCCGCGGACGAGCCGAGTGACGCGCGGAACATCGGCGACGGTGATCGCGAAGATCACGTTTTCCATGCTGGCGCGGGTCAACGCCATCAAGGCGATCGCGATCAGGACGGACGGGATCGACATCAGCCCGTCCATGATGCGCATGACGATCGCGTCGACCCAGCGGGTGAACCCGGCAACGACGCCGATGAAGAGCCCGATCGTTGTGGCGAGCAGCGCGACGCTCAGCCCGACGATCAGCGACACGCGGGCACCGTAGACCGTGCGGCTGTAGACGTCGCGGCCGAGCATGTCGGTGCCGAACCAATATTGCGCCGACGGCCAGCGCAACCGCCGGATCGGCGACAAGGCCTGCGGATCGACGGTCCCGAGATAGGGGGCAAACACCGCCATCATCATCATGATCAGCAGCAGGACGCCGCCAAAGATCATCGTCGGATGACGGCGGACATATCGCCAGGCGCGCTGGCGCCATCCGACGCGCGGCGGCGCGGCCGGGGCGGAGAGGGCGATATCGCTCGGCGCGACAGTCATCGCATGTCTCAGTAGCGGATGCGCGGGTCGATCAGCGTGTAGCTGAGATCGACCAGCAGGTTGACCAGCACATAGGCGGCCGAGAAGATCAGGATGATGCCCTGGATGATCGGATAATCGCGCCGCAGGATCGCGTCGACCGTCAGCCGGCCAAGCCCCGGGATCGCAAACACCGTCTCGGTCACCACAACGCCGCCGATCAGCAGCGCGACGCCGATCCCGATGATTGTTACGATCGGCACTGCCGCGTTCTTCAGCGCGTGCCCGATCAGCACTTTTTCACTGCTGAGGCCCTTTGCCTGCGCGGTGCGGATATAGTCCTGCGCGAGCACGTCGAGCATGCTGGCGCGGGTGATGCGCGCGATCAGCGCGGCAAAGACCATGCCTAGCGCAGTGCTCGGAAGAATAATATGCGACAGGAATGGCCAGAACCCCGCCGTGATGCTGACATAGCCCTGCACCGGCAGCAGGTCGGCCCAGATCGCAAAGACAAAGATCAGCATATAGGCGAGGACGAATACCGGCACTGAAAAGCCGAGCACCGCGAATACCATAACCAACCGGTCAATCCACGACCCGGCCTTCCAGGCCGCCAAGACGCCCATCGGGATCGCCGCCAAGACCGAGACGATCAGCGTCGTTATCGTCAGCGCGACGGTCGGTTCGAGCCGCTGCTCGACGAGTTTCGACACCGGCAGGTTGGTGAAGATCGAGATGCCGAGGTCGCCTTGCAGGAGGCGCCACACCCAGCCGCCGAACTGGATATAAACGGGTTGGTCGAGGCCAAGCTTGGCGCGGATGCGGACGATGTCGTCTACCGTCGCGGTGTCGCCGGCGATGATCGCCGCGGGGTCACCGGGGCTCAGATACAGGAGTGCGAAGACAAACACCGCGACGACCGCCATGACCGGGATCGTCGCCAGGATGCGCCGGACGATGTAGGCGAACATAACGCTACCGGACAGCGGCCGTCCCGGCCGCATGAGGCGGGCGAGACGCCGGCGCTCCAGCAAAACCCGCCGTCATTTTTTGTCCACGTTCCACAGGAAGACCACCGGGGCGATGATGATGCCGTCGAGGTTTTTGCGATAGGCGGTCGGGACGACGAACTGGCCGGTCGGGACGTAAGGCACCTCGGTGTAGGCCTCCGTCTGGATCTCATCCGCAAATTTCTTCTGCGCCGCCGGGTCGGACGCCTTGAACCAGGCGTCGATCAGCTCCTCGAGCTTTGGGTCGGTTGGCCACCCGAACCACGCCTTGTCGCCATTGGCGCGCAGCGGGATATTGAGCGCCGGCGACAGCATGTCGGGAGCCGCGGTCCAGGTGTGGAACAGGTTCCAGCCACCCTTGTCGATCGGCTCCTTCGAAGCGCGCCGCGTGATCAACGTGCCCCAATCATTGGCCTGCAGCTCGATATTGAGACCAGCGCCGCGCAATGCTTCGGCCGTGACAAGCGCCTGCTGATGCACGATCGGCTGGTCGGTCGCCGACATCAGGACGATACGCTCGCCCTTGTAGCCGGCCTCCTTGATCAGCTGTTTGGCTTTCGCCGGGTTTGGCCCTTTGAGCAGCACATCGGCGCCGGCCGTGGTCTCGAACGGCGTGCCGCCGCAGATGAAAATGGACGGGCAGGCTTTCCAGTATTTCTCGTCGCCGGCGACGGCGCGCATGTAGTCCTTTTGGTCGACGAGGTTCAGCACCGCCTGGCGCATCTTCACGTTATCGAAGGGCGGCAGCCGATGGTTGAAGCGCAACACGCCCATATTGCCGAGCGGGTCGACCGTCGCGACCGTGACATCCTTGTTGGAGGCGAAAGCCGGCAGGATGTCGGCCGGCGGCTGCTCGTACCAGTCCGCCTCGCCCGCATTGAGCGCCGCCGCGGCGGTCGCGACATCGGGAATATAGAGCCACTCGACGCGATCGATCTTGACGACCTTACCGCCGGCGGCGAGGCTCGGTGGCTCCTTGCGCGGCACGTAATCGGCGTTCTTGACGAAGACCGCCTTGCTGCCCGGAACCCATTCCTCCTTGACGAATTTGAACGGGCCCGAGCCGATCGCTTCCGGGATCTGCTGGAAGGCGTCGGTCTTGGCGATCCGCTCCGGCATCATAAACGGCACGTTGCTCGACAATTTGCCGAGCGCGCTGAGGAGGAGCGGGAACGGCGCCTTCAGCGCGATCGTGAAGCTCTTGTCGCCGTCGGCGGTCATCGAGCCGACCGCCTCCATCATCTTTTGCCCGAACTGGTCGCGCTTTGCCCAACGCTCGATCGAGGCGATGCAATCGGCAGGGCGTACGGGCTGGCCGTCATGCCATTTCAACCCGTCGCGCAGCGTGAATTTATAGGTGAGCTTGTCGTCGCTGACGGTCCAGCTCTCGACCATCTGCGGCTGCGGCTTGAAGTCCTTGTCGAGCGCGAAGAGGGTATCGAAGACGAGATAGCCGAAATTGCGCGTGACGTAGGCGGTCGTCCAGATCGGGTCGATGCTGCGAAGATCGGCTTGCGGGATAAAGCGCAGCGTCTTCGCCGCGGTCTCCGCCCAGGCGGCTGCCGGAGCCAGGAGCAAGGCGGCCGCGACCAGCGCGCCCGCGAAGCGGGTCTGAGCCGGGATGCGGGCTTTCGGTTGGCCGGGCATCGATCCCCCTGTTCTGCTCTTCTCTGCGAGCGAGCTTACGCGATCCGAGGGCAAAGCGAAAACTCCCGCCAAGTCGATCCGGCGTGTGGCGTCGCAAGGGCCGTGCCGGATGCGGCTTGGGCGGCGGCCGAAGATGCGCGCCCCATGGAGAAAGCGAACAGAGCTGCTGGAGGATCGCCTAGCGCGGGCCAGCCACGGCCAGGGCTGCGGCCGATTGCCTCGGCGCGCGTCCGGCACGCCGCGGCGGGCGGGCGGGTTCGCGGGCGGCGGCTTTTGCCGGCACGGCAGGTGTGGCGGGGTCACTGAGGAGCAGCAGCCGCTCGCAGGCTTGGTAGACCGTCTCGGGCGACAATTCGCGCAGGCAGGCTAGGCCACGGCGGCAATCCCCGGGGTTTGTCAGATAACAGGGGGAGCACACCATCTCGCGCGCCACGGCGACGGCATTGACGCCGATGGGACCCCATTCCCGGACATCGACGGTGCCGGAATGGACCCCCACCGTCGGCACGCCGAGCCCGGCAGCGATGTGCTTTGGTCCGCTGTCATTGCCGAGAAACAGGGAGGCGCGCGCCAGCAGAGCGGGGAGATCGGCGAGCGGCAAGCCGCCGATTAACGAGGTCACGGCCCCGGGGCGGCGCAGCCGGGCGAGCAGCTCGTTCGCGGTTGGCTCCTCGCCGGGCGCGCCGATCAGCGCGACGCGCGCGCCATGCGTCTCGATCAGCCGGTCGATGACGAGCGCGAAATAATCGGCCGGCCACTGCTTCATCGCATTGCCGGCCGCGGGGTGGACGCAGATCAGCGGTCCACCCGCAGCGCGATTAACCAGCTGCTCGACTTTCGCAGACAATTTTGAGGACGGCGCCTCGATGACACGGCGGTCGTCCTCGCAGGCCGCGGCGACCGCATCGACGAGGTTCACGAGGTCGTCGGCAGTGTGCTGGCGCTTGCGGGCATAGGCCTGATCGCCGCCCCAATCGAGCGCGACATCGAGCCAGGCGAACAGGTTGCGGTGATCGAAGCCGGCGAGATAACGCGCGCCAGCGTGCCGCAGCACGTCACGCGTCTCGGGGTGCTTGCGCAGATCGATCGCGAGATCGAAGCGCTCGGGCACGAGGCGCTCGCGCAATCTCGCCCAATCCTGTGGGGACAATTCGATTTCGCCGAGCGCCGAGCGGGCATGGAAGAAATCGAACTCGATCGTCTCCGCGACGCTCGGCTCCATCGTCCAGACGGATTTCGAGGCCCGCGAGGTCAAGACGGTGATCCGCGCGTTGGGGAAATGCCGCTGCAGACGCCGTACCGCTGGGAATGCGATGATGCAGTCCCCGATGTGGTCGAGCTTGACCACGAGGATCTTGCGGATTTCATCGCGATTGAGCGCCGGCCCGCCGGTGACCAAGACCCGGTTCGGTTCGCCGTCCGGCGCGAAATCGTCCTGATGCCGCTCTAGATGCGGGCTCAGATACGGATCGCCGGCGAGAAACAGCTCGCGCCATTCGCTGTCGAACGCGGCTGTGTCGTAGGTGTCGGGCATCGCCGCGCGGCTGACCGCCTCGTAATGAATGAGCTGCGCATGCGGGGTGTAGACTGACACGAGCCCTTCACGCCGGGCGCGCAGGCAATAATCGAGGTCGTTATTGACGATGAGGTGCGCCTCGTTGAACCCGCCGAGCCGGGTGAAGATGTCGCGCCGCGTCATCAGGCAGGCGCCGGTCAGCGCGATGACATTGCGCTGGATGCGCGCCAAGCCGAAATAGCCGGGCTCGTCTTCGCCGAGATACCTGAAGGCGTGCCGGCCCTGGCCCATCGCGGCGAGAAACAGGCCGGCATGCTGGATGCGCCGGTCGGGGTAGAGAAGGAGCGGACCAACCGCGCCGACCTCCGGCCGCTGCGCCTGCTCGAGCAGGGTGTCGAGCCAGCCCGGCTCGATGATCTCGATGTCGTCGTTGAGAAAAAGCAGGAACTCGCCCTTTGCCGTCTTCGCCGCGAGGTTGTTGAAGCGCGACCAGTTGTAGGGCTCGGTCGTGGAGACGACCCGGTCGGCGTTGCGCTTCAGCCAGTCCGCCATTTGCGGTCGGCCGGCGGGATATTCTCGATGCAGACGATCTCGTATTTTTTGTAGCGGGTCAGTCGGCGCAAGCTCTCGATGGAAGTCTTGATCATGCCTTGCGCGGCGCAGGTGGGGATGATGATCGAGACAAGCCCTTTTGTCGTGAGCGTGCGCTTGACGCGATAGGCGCCGGCGACAAGACCGGGCTGCACCTCGCCGGCGATGCCGCGCCGCTTTAGCGCGCGTTCGAGCGCCACGCGGTCGCGTTTCGCGTCGACGGCGTCCGGCTCGCCGCATTCGCACAACACCGCCGAGATGTGACGGATCGACTTGGCTTGCTCGGTGCAGCGCAAGGCGAGATCGTAATCGCCGTGCTGCAGCAATTCGTCGGCCGGCGCGGCAATCGCGCGAACCAGATCGGCGCGGGCGCACCACAGCCGGCCGACATAGTTTGTGGCCAGCATCAGATCGGGCGACCATTGCGGCTTGAAGAACGCCTCGATCTTGCCGCTCGCCGGGTTGGAGCGGCGCTCGTCGCTATAGAGGAAGTCGGCGTCGCGAAATACCGCCGTTGTCAGCGCCATTTCGAGCAACGCGTCGCAGCCGAGCTCGTCGCCCGGCGACACGACGGTAAGAAAAGCAGCGCCCTTCGCATCATCGGCGAAGAGCGCCTGCCGCGTCAGCTTGCGCACGATCTCGACCCGGCCAGCGAAGCCCTCGAGCGCGGCGCGCAAGCCCCTGTCCGAGATCGCTTTCGGCTCGGCGGCGACGACCAGCCGCCAATTCCCGTAAACCTGACTGCGGAGGGATGCGATTGTCGCTGAGGCTTGCGCCGCGGCGCCGCGCTCGATCGCCATCGCGATTTGGAAGCTCGGCTGCCAATCCCGGTGCTCCAACAGGCGCAGCGCGAGATCGATCTCGGCGCGCGGCATGTGGCGCCGCAAATTCCACGGGCCGGTGCTGTCGGACAGCTCCTCGACTCTGATACCGAAATCGAGACGCGCGGTCTTGGCGGTCTTGTCGCGCAATGTGACCGAGACGCGGTGCTCGCCGAGCGGCAGCGCCCGGTGCGGCACCAGCGCGAGAAAGCCGCTGCCCAGCGCATTCTCCCAATCAGGGAAGCTCGCCTGGATGTCGAGGCGGCGCACCCCGTAATCGGCATTCGCCATCGGGACGCCATCGATGGCGATCTCGACCGCGGCGACGCCCGCCCGCGCCAAGGCCCAGCCGCTGATTTCCAGATTGCCGCGCAGCGGCATCGCCATGACGCCGCCGACCAGGGCCGGCGCATCGAGGTGAAGACGCCGCTCGCCATCACCGACGGTGTCGCCGCTCGCGACGGCTGGAGACGGCGCGGCCTCAGTTGCGCGCACCGGCAGGGCGATCTCATCGATCTCGCCGTCGGCGCGGTGCAGCCGCAGCGCGACCAGATGCTCGCCGTGCAGGGTTTTGGGCGTATGCCGGCCAAAGCTGAACCCGGACTGCCGAGCATGCGGGAGACTGGGGAATAGATTGCCGACATCGGGGCGCTCGATCCCGAGTTCGGCCTCGCCGACGGTGTCGCCATCGAGCAGCACCTCAACGCTCGCGATCGGCGCGGCAGAGACCGCCCAGCCTTTCACGACGATCTGGCCCGATGTGGTCACCGCGATCTCGTCGCAATGATGGTGTAGGCCCTCATCCACAACGGCGCGCCGGGTGCGGGCGAGCTTTGGGATTTCGACGAGCACCCGCTCTTCGCGCACAATCCCAGTGCGCGCCAAGGCCCGAACCGTGATGGTTTTTCGCCCGGCGCCGAGCCGGCCGATGTCGCTGGCCAGCTTGAAGCCGGAAAAGCGTGCGTTCGGATAATCGGGACGGACTTGCTCGACATCCTCTCGCACGCGGCCGAATTCGGCCTGGCCGATGCGCTCGCCCTCGACGAAGACCTCGACCGCTTCGATCTGCACGAGACAGACCACCCATCCCTCGATGCGCAGGAGCCCGTCGCGGGCGATGACCGCCTCGTCGATGAACAATTCCATCGGCGGCCGGTCGAAAACGGCGGTTTCGGCCGGCTGGCGGCGCAGCGGATCGACAGCCGGGCGTTCGACTTGCTGCGGCGGAATGTCGACGCGCAGCGGTCGCCGGCCGATCTCGCCATCCTCGGTGGTCACGGTCAGCAGCGGCTCGATTGTGCCGCCCGCGGTGCTCGGCAGATCGAAGCTCAACATAAAGCCGGAATGGCCGGCATGATCCCGGCCGGGATAGAGCCGGCCGATATCCGGCCGCGGCAGGCCGCAGGTCGCGCGCCCGACGACAATGCCGCCGAGCGCCGCGGTGATTTCCGAGATCGGCGCGGCGGCCAAGGCCCAGCCATTGATCGACAAGCGCGATCGGCCCTCCGCCGTGCCGGCGACGCCGAGCGACTCGACAGCGACGAGGATCGCAGGCTTCGCCGCGACGGCCGGCGCATCGGTGATGGCCGGAGACTTCCCGCCGCGCTTGATCCGAAAGCCGCGCGCCGCGCCGATCAGCAGATAGTGCAACAGCGGGTTGGCCGGCTCCTCGCCGCGAGCCCGGCACTGTTCGAGGTAGAAGGCGGTGTCGAAATCCGGGTGCGGGTCGCGCCCCTCGCGCGCGCCTTCTTCCAAATAATGGACGAGCGGATCGACATTGCGCTCCGCGACATCGGGATAAGCCGTTGCGTAATGTTGGGGGTCGAAAAGGCCGGATTTTCTTATGGCTTCGTAATCGCTGAACAGCGCTTCCATTCCAGCCCCTGTTTAAGGTGCGCACGCAACGCGGCCGGCACGGGCCTGGCGGGAAACGGGCGTTGCGGGTGTGCGCCCTCCAATACCCTTGCCCGCCGCCGGTTTCAAGCAATCCCGGCTTTTAAGGCGAAGACCTTAAGAAACGGGTGAGATCGGCCGGCGAGCACGATCGGAATCAAACCCGGCAAATCTCACGGAATAGCCGCCAATTTGTATCCGACCGGCAGGGATTTTGCGCGTCAGGGTTTCGTATTCTCCGCTGCGATGCCCGGAAACCCCGGGCATCCCGGCAAAGGAGGATCGCAATGTTTGCTTCTGCAGAGAGGCCTTTGATGAACGGGCCTTTGATGAACGGACCCTGGATCAAGCGGCTCGCCCTGGCGGCAGTCGCTGCGGTCGCGATCGGCGCCGCGGCGCTGCCGTCGAAGCCCGCCGAGGCGCAGGTCGTCATCGGCGTTGGCGTCCCGTATTACGGACCCGGTTACTACCGTCCCTATTACTATCCTCGGCGGGTCGCCTATCGCGCTTGCGGCTGGGGCTGGCATTGGACGCCGCCGCATTGGAACCGTTGGGGCTATTGGGTTCCCGGCGGCTGCCGGCCGAACTACTAACCCGGACGGCTTTCCTCGCCGGCGACCCAGCTCGCCAAGACCCGGATCTCGGCCGGGTCGAGCGCCACGATATCGGCGCGATAACCCGGCCGCAGATGGCCGAGCCGGTCGCGGAGGCCGAGAAACCCCGCCGGCGCCGCGCTCGCGAGACGGAGAGCGTCGGGCAACGATAAATCGAGGAGCCTGACACAGTTGCGCACGGCGCTCGCCATGTCGAGCGCGGCGCCGGCGAGCGTGCCGTCCTCTGTTGTTATGCGGCGGTCGCGCACCGTGATGCGCTTGCCGCCGAGCATGAAGTCGGCGCCGACGCCGCCGACCGGCGGCATCGCATCGGTTACCAGCATCGGCTGCCCGAGGCCGCGCAAGGCGAGCCGCAGCATCGGCGGGGCGACATGCTCGCCATCGGCGATGAGCCCGTAGAACGCGCCCGGTGTCTCCAATGCCGCGGCGACCGGCCCGGGCTCGCGGCTCACCAAGGGCCGCATCGCATTGAACAGATGTGTAAAGCCGGTCAGACCGTCGGCGAGCGCGGCGCGCGTCTCGGCGTAAGTCGCCATCGAATGGCCGAGCGCGATGCGAGTTCCGGCGGCGGCGAGCGCGCGAATGAAGCCCGCCGGTACCCGCTCGGGCGCGAGCGTCACGAGCCATACGCCGGCGCGGGGGGCGGTCAGGAATTCGAGATCCTGCGGTGTTGGCGATCGAAGCACCGCGGGGTCGTGCACCCCGGCGCGATCCGGCGACAGGAACGGCCCCTCGAAGTGAATCCCGAGGACCCCCGGCAGCGATGGGATCGCGGCTTGGACCGCCGCGGCTGCCGCCCGCATCTTGTCGGCCGTGTCGCTGATCAGCGTCGGCAGCAATGCCGTCGTGCCAAAGCGGCGATGCGCCGCGACAATCGCGGCAATACCCTCGATCGTCGGCGTGTCGTTGAACAACACGTCGCCGCCGCCATTGACCTGGACATCGATAAAACCGGGCGCCAGCCAGGCCCCGTCGGGCAATTCCTGCACCGGCATGTCGCGCGGCACGTCGCGCCGCGGGAGCACCGCAGCTATCGTGCCGGCTTCGATGACGACGGCATGCTGGCGGTGCGGCACAGTGCCGTCGAAGACCGTATCGGCGGCGATGGCGTGCCGCGCGGCGCCTTTCATCGCGTGCGGGTGATTTTTTGCAGATGACGCGGCCGGTCCGGGTCGATGCCGAGGCGTTCGGCAAGCCGCACCATCATCGCGTAAAAGCTCTGGATCAGGCACACGGCGTCGGTTTCCGGATGGTCGGGGGCGAGCGCCGGCAATAGCGCCGGGCCGGTCAGCTTATTCCGCTCCGATCCGGCGATGAAGAGCGCCGCGCCCTTGCCGACGAGATCGGTGGCGAGATGCCGGAGACCCTCGGCGGCTGCGTCGCCGGGCATGAACATCAAGATCGGATAGCGTGGCTCAACCAGCGCGACGGGGCCGTGCAGAAACTCGGCGCCGCTAAACGCCTCGGCATGCCGGTTCGCGATTTCCTTCAACTTGAGCGCCGCCTCGCGGGCAATGGCGAGGGTCGGGCCGCGGCCAATCGTTATCAAGCTCTCGGCATCGGACAGGGAACCGAGCGCTGCGCCCCAGTCGAGATCGGCGGTGGTGACGAGCCGCGCCGGCAGACGCTCGATCGCGCCGGGCAGCCGCTCATCGCCGCTCCACCCCGCCACGAGGCGCAACAGGGCGCCGAGTGTCGCGACAAAGGATTTGGTGGCTGCGACGCTGAGCTCCGGTCCGGCGGCGATCGGCAAGACGAATTCGCAGGCCGCCGCGAGCGGGCTCTCGGGGGCGTTGACGACGGCGGCGGTCAACGCGCCCGCCGCGCGGGCCATCGTCGCGGCCTCGACGAGATCGTCGCTGCGCCCGGATTGCGACACCGCGACAAACAGCTGGCCGTCTAGACGCAGCGGGCGGCGATAGACGGTCGCGATATTTGGAGCCATCGCCGCGACCGGGACGCCGAGATGCAATTCGATCAGGTGCTTTGCAAAGGTCGCGGCGTGTGCCGAGCTGCCGCGCGCGCAGGTGACGGCGAGTTGCGGCGGCCGCGATCTGAGTCGAGTGACGAGATCGCCGAGCGGCGTCGCCAAGATGTGCTGCTGCCGTTGGACGGCATCGGAGGCTTCGCGCAATTCCGCGGCCATCCCCATGTCACGCCTCCACGCCGACATCGGCTTCGGCG
>Ga0310810_10002701_pt1 | contig 19151 bp, 22 predicted proteins | sample NCmetagenome_FD_207641 | JGI IMG/M metagenome (GOLD analysis project Ga0310810, IMG submission 207641) | Soil microbial communities from experimental microcosm in Duke University, North Carolina, United States - NC | ecosystem: Engineered > Artificial ecosystem > Soil microcosm > Unclassified ...
ACGCGGACGCCGCGCAGGTCGGCGACGACCGCCACCTGGGCGTAACTCGCCTGCGCCGCCTGGAGCAGGAACCACCCGATGAACGCGATCCAGAGACCGCCAAATCCGGCGCCCCCGAAGAAGCGCATCACACCGAGCAGAATGAAGCCGAATGCGACGGCTTGACCCACACGCGCCGCGGTCATCGTCGCCCGGTCGGCGTCGCCGTTGCGTCCCCAGAGAATCGCGCGCAGGATCCGGCCACCGTCCAGCGGGAAGCCAGGAATCAGATTAAAGACCGCCAGCGAGATGTTGATGTACCCCAACCAGCCCAGCACCGCCGTCGATGGGCTGACTTCGACGTCTGGCGACCAGCCCAGTGACACCGCCAGCGCGTAGCATCCCAGGCCAATCGCGACACTGGCGATTGGTCCGGCCACGGCGATCCAGAACTCGGTTTTTGCGTCCGGCGCAGGCGTCTCCATCGTGGCCACGCCACCGAGCGCGAAGAGCGTGATCGAACGAACGGACACGCCGCGAGCGCGTGCCACGAGAGCATGCGACAGTTCGTGAAGAACGATCGAGACGAAGAAGAGTACGGCAGTAATGACCGCCGACGCCCACACGATCGCGCGATTCCAGCTGGGATCGGTCGCGCCGAATTGTCCAACCAGTGACAGCGTGATTAGCCACGCGATGATGAACCAGCTGTAATGGAGTCCTATGTCGACGCCGAACAACCGGCCCAGAGTGATACTTGGCTTCATGTGCTCCTCCGCGGGTCAGTTCGCGCAGGCTGTCACCCGACTATAGTCGCCTCGGATCGCCGCGCCTGTTCCAAAGCGCACAGATTGACGTGCCCTGATCTGGCCGGCTTCATGTGCATGTGGTGACCAGATCCACCGCGATGTCCGTTTTGAGACAGAACACCACGGGCGCCACACATAAAGTCACGTGTAACGAGATGAACCGACTCCCGTTACGCTACGTTCTCTGCCCGATAGATTTGTCGTCGCTGTCCATGAACTCGCTGGAGTGGGCGAACGCGATCGCGCGCGCGCGAAACGCCGAACTCAGGGCACTCCATGTGGTTGTGACGGAAGGGCTCGCTGGTCCAGACGCCCCCGGCTCTGGCGACCGCGGGAACTTGATGATGAAGTTGCGCGAAGCGCTTATCGCTACCGATTCTGAGAATGTCCACACCGGCGCAGCCGTCAAGCGAGGAGATCCCGGCACCCAGATTCTGAAATTCGCGAGATCGCTGCCAGCCGATGTCATTGTCATGGCGGCCGCTGGCGCGGAACGACCCACGCGCCCGATGGGTTCCGTCACCGCGACACTCGTGGCGCGTTCCGACTGTCCACTCCTGATTGTGCCGGCAGGACGGCGATTCGATCCGTTGACAGGCGGCGCGTTCACGCGGATTCTGTGCGCCGTCGACCTGGCGCCGTCTTCCATGGGCGTCATCAGGCAGGCGCTCTCGCTCGCATGGGAGACATATGGACACTTGACGTTCGTATGCGTGATGTCCGGACCAGGTCCGTCTCCATCCGAAATCCGGGCGCAGTTATTGGCCGCGATCCCCCCTCACGCACACTCCTGGTGCGACATAGAACTGGTCGTTGCGCCAGGAGAGCCAGCGACTGAGATCGTCAGGGTCGCAGAGACTGCGAACGCGGACATCCTCGTTATCGGTCCACCACGCCAGTGGACATCCACAACGGAGGCGGTCCTGGCCAAGTCGCTCTGCCCTGTCCTGGTTGCACACGATGCTCGCCCGCTCCCATATCCCACTGATAGAGCCGCTGCCAATGCACCACGTTGAGGCTTGCAGCCCAGCGTCCAGCCGGAGAATCGAACACCAGGCTGGTGTCTGTGTGGCTTCTCAGCCTCCCTCGTCGCCCTCGCGAGACGCACTGCTCGCGGCTTCCGGCTGATACAGTACGTTCTCGATGCGAACCCGGCGTGTGCGTCCCGGAACGACCCATTCGATCGAGTCGCCGGCGCGATATCCCAACACCGCGGTACCGAGCGGCGCCAGCACGGAGATCCTGTGCTGGTCCGCGTTCGCCTGGGTCGGGAACACGACTGTGAAGACCATCTCCTCGCCGGTGTCGAGATCCCGCAAGGCCAATTCGGAGTTCATCGTGACGACGTCCGCCGGGATCTCGCTCCCCGGGACGACGTGCGCTCGGGCCAGTTCGTCGTCGAGCAACTGGAGGTGCTCGCGATCCCTGACGGTCCGCTCTCGAACACCCGCGAGCAAAGTGCGGAGCTTCCGGGCGTCCTCTTCGGTCACGAATATGTCGCGTTCTGGCATGGCTCCTCCCGTTCGGTGGCGTGACGATGAGCTCAGCACCTGCTCGACCGCTTTCTTCGCTTCATGCAGCGCAGCGAAGTGTCACGTCAGGATCGCTCGGGTGTCGTGCACGGGATGTCCAAAAGGTGACAGCTTGAGGTGCAACGTTTCGTGACGATGTCCAAAAAGGGACAGCGTCGCCCGAAACAAAACGGAACGATCGCCGAGATGAAGTCGGCCGCAACCGAACAGGACGCAATCGAGCCGACGCAAGCGGAAGCTCACCATCTTGCCGAGATTCTCGACTTCCGCCCCGATCAGGGAATCATCCGCCTTCACGAGCAACGCGTTGTGCTTCTCAGCGCGGCGGCGATGGGGCTGCTCCGCAAGGAACTGATCGACACGCTGGGTGATGAAACTGCAAGGCGGGTGTTCCTGCGGTTTGGCTACGCGGACGGATATCACGACGCGGTGAGTCTGCGCGACCGGCGGAAATGGTCCGATCGAGCCGAGGGACTGCGTGCTGGCATCGTATTGCACAGGCTCGCGGGAACGGTCCGGGCGGAAATTGTTCAACTGGAATATGACGAGAAATCCAGCCGCTTCGAGCAGAACGTGGTCTGGCACGACTCTTACGTGGCCGAGCAGCACGTTCACCACTACGGCAGGAGCGACACGCCGGTATGCTGGTCGCTGGTGGGGTACGCCAGCGGCTACGCGAGCGCGTGCCTGGAACAAGAGATCTACTTCCGCGAACAGGAATGCCTCGCTCAGGGCGCCTCACACTGCACTGTTGTTGGCAGGGATGCCGCGAGCTGGGGCGACGAGCTGGAAACGCTGCGAGCGGACTTTCAAGGTGGCAGTCTCGGTCGGCAAGTGGAGCGCCTGCGTGACATCGTGCACCGGCGATTACTGGAGGTCGATCGTCGCGAGCGCGTCGTCGCCAAGCGCGAGCGCGAGCTGAACCTGCTGCGCGAGCGCGTCGCTCGTCGTGCCGCATCGAAGCAGTTCGTCGCGGGCAGTGCGGCGATGCAAGACGTGCTCGAACTCGCCGCGCGTGTCGCCCCCCTCGATACGACAGTCCTCCTCAGCGGCGAGAGCGGTACCGGCAAGGAATTCATCGTGCGCATGATCCACGACGAGAGCCCGCGTGCGGGCGGTCCGTTCGTGTCGATCAACTGCGCGGCGCTCACGGAGACTCTGCTCGAATCAGAGCTCTTCGGGCACATTCGCGGAGCGTTCACCGGCGCCGTGCGTGACAAGGCGGGCCTGTTCGAAGTAGCTACCGATGGGACGCTGTTCCTGGACGAAGTGGGCGAGGTCGCGCCGACGGTTCAGGCGAAACTGTTGCGCGCCCTCCAGGAGCGCGAGATCCGCCGGGTCGGCGCCGAACGTACGATCAAAGTCAACGCGCGAGTGGTGGCGGCCACCAACCGCGACCTGCGGGCCGCGGTGGCCACGGGCGCCTTTCGTGAGGATCTGTACTTTCGACTCGGCGGCTTTGTGATCACGGTTCCGCCGCTGCGCGACCGCCGCGAAGACATTCCGTTGCTCGTGCACGACTTTGTACGGCGTGCCGCACAACGCGTGAAGAAGGACGTGCAAGCGGTGTCCTCAGACGCGCTGACCGCGATGATGCGGTACCGGTGGCCTGGCAACGTCCGAGAGCTCGAGCATGCCATTGAGCGTGCCGTCATCGTCGCGCGCGGAGACACGATCAGACCGCGCGACTTGCCTCCGGAAATCACGCAGCAGGCGAGCGAGCGTGTGGCGGACGACAGCCTCGACCTGCACGAACAGGAACGGGCGATGATTGCGCGCGCGCTCGAACTGTTTCGCGGTAACCGTCGAGAGGCCGCAGAAGCCCTCAAGATCAGCACCGTGACGCTGTGGCGAAAAGTCAAGCAATACGGTCTCGGCTCGTAGAGGCAACGGCGAGTCCTCACGCCCGGTAGTTCGCAACCCGCAACTAGTGCGTCAGATCGATCGTGAACCATCCATTGACCCGGTGGTCACGCGCGAGCTCTTTACCCGCTCAATCACCGCTGAATATCGCGCGACGTTTTCATCCCCGGCGGCCGGTACGACGCTGACCGTAAACGCGTCGGCCCGGGAACTCCATTCAGAAGCCAGGATGTCGCCCGCGCTGGCATCTACTGAGGGTCTCGCGCCAAAGGGCTCCCTCAGCTCCATTCAGATTGAAGGCCGAATCTTTCAAAATTGAACGTTGAGGGGCGGTCAGAATCCGTCCCCTGCCGCCGGCGACGAGGAACACCGGCGAAACACCACTGGTGCGGGCACTGGAGCGTGGGTTGCACAAGAGGCGTGAAGATGTCTCATCGGATCGCCCCACAATCGTTGCCGGAGCCGTCGTGACAAGCGATGTGCGCGTGTGTGCGGACATTGCCGACCTGAGCCGACGAGCCGCCGAAGCGGTGGTCAATCGGATCAACGATGCGGTACGGACCCGCGGCACGTGTTCGATTGTGTTATGTGGCGGGAGTACACCCCGCACCCTGTACCGCCTCATGGCATCGCAGCTCTCATCCCTGATCCCATGGGCACAGGTGCATGTGTTCTGGGGAGATGAGCGCTACGTTCCGCCTGAGGATCCGCGCAGTAATTTCGGGATGGCGAAAGAGACGCTGCTGGATCACGTGTCCTGTCCGGCGGCGAATGTCCACAGAATGCTGACCCAATTTGCCGACGCCGGCGTCGCTGCCCGCGAGTATGAGCGGACGCTGCGAAGCTGTTTCCACGAGCAGTGGCCAGACTTCGACCTCGTGTTGCTCGGCCTCGGAGGTGACGGCCATACCGCATCGCTCTTTCCGGGATCGCTCGCGCTGGCGGAGAAAACGAAGTGGGTGGTCGCGACGACCGTGCCTGCCGATCCGCCGTTGCGTCTTACGCTGACGTTGCCCGCGCTTGTCGGCGCCGCCGCGATCCATGTCCTCGTCGCCGGCGCGAACAAGGCGCTCGCGCTCCAGCATGTACTCGAAGGCGTCGGCGATTGGATCAGGTATCCGGCAGCCGGGGTCCGAGTGGGATCCAAAGCGGTCATCTGGTGGGTGGATCGCGAAGCCGCAGGACTGGCGCGCACGCCGACCCGTGATGATGTGCGCCCGCTCATTTGAGCCGAGAGGGTCTTCATATGGGTGCTCCCATGGCTTCTGCGCGTACGGCCTGCCCGCAGTGTCACGGCTCCGGCGTCGTTGATCTCATGGATCTCCTGTACTCACCTCAGGTCGATTACCTCCGCTGCAGCTCTTGTGGCTGCTGGTGGACGGTTCCCAAGAACACAGACGGCCCTGCCACGCGCTGTAGCTTCGGGACACCAGCTAACCCCAAAACGGCTGGGGCCTAGGCTGACCGTTTCGCAATGATGTCGACGCGTTTCATTGTGAAGGGACAGCCGCCTTCGTAAGCTCCCGCGATTCCGCCACCATCGCCGCAAGTCCGTCCAGAGAACAAGGTTGCGACAACCCGCCGCGGCACGGACGTACCGGCGCATCCCTTGCCTTACAGCGACTGTTGGTTCCAGAAAGCCCTCATTGAGGGATCACCATTCAAGGAGTCTGTGCCCATGAAGGTTTCAGCGATTGTCCTGGCAACTGCAAGCTTGTTCTTGCTTCCCGTTGCTCGAGTATCCGCGCAAGGCGTGAGCGACGCACAGATTGCGTCGATTGTCGTCACCGCGAATCAGGTTGATATCGACGCCGGTCAGTTCGCGGCATCCCAGGCGACCAGTGATGAGGTCAAGACGTTTGCGCGGCTGATGGTCACCGACCATACCGGCGTGAACAAAGCGGCGACTGACCTCGCGGCAAAACTCAAGGTCACGCCCCAGGATAACCCCACCAGCCAGAGCCTGAAGGCCGATGGCGAGAAGAGCCTCACCCATCTGAAGACGCTCAAGGGCGCCGCATTCGACAAGGCGTACATCGATCGAGAAGTGGCGTACCACCAGCAGGTCATCAACGCGCTCGACAGCACGCTGATTCCTGGCGCAACGAACGAGGAGCTCAAGGCTCTGCTGGTGAAAGTTCGTCCGGCCTTCATCGCACATCTCGAGCACGCGAAGCGTCTCCAGACGTCCGTGGCCAGGCATTGACCGTGCGAATCGCCACGTGGGTAACACTGGCGCTGGCGCCGTGCATCGTGGGCGCCGCGGCGAGCGATCGGACAGGCCCGAAGACGCACACCGTCACCATTGAGGGCATTCGCTTTCAGCCGCCGATGCTGACGGTCTCACGTGGCGACACGATCGTGTGGGTCAACAAGGATCTGGTCCCCCACACGGCAACGTCGAAGGCCGGCGGTTTCGATTCGAAGACGATTCAGACCGACGAATCGTGGACGTACACGGCAGACACGAAGGGAGAGTTCGCGTACATCTGCGTGTTCCATCCGGCGATGAAGGCGACGTTGCGCGTCGAGTAGCGCGAAGCAACTCCAGGCGGCGCCAAGGCCCCATTGCCGGGTTCATCAGAGAAGCCAGTAACGGAAAGGCCCAAGTGGACCGTCACCCGAGGCCTTCTCGGCACGTCATATGGAAACGATCAGGCCAGCCCGGTGAACAACGCCTCAAAAGCACGGAACAACGATTTGCTCCCGTGGGCACCGCCCCGTGTGGGGGTGCCGGTCGAGCGTCGCGACGCATGGGAAGTAGCGATGCACGGAACGTACGCCGGGCTTCTCGCGGGCGTCGCGCTGGGTGTGGTCGAGATCGCCGCCAGCACCATGCTCAGCGACAATCCCCGGTTGCCCTTCGATTTCGCTGCGGCTCTCATCGTCGGACCGGAAGCGCTGCTGCCGGCGTTTCCGCTTGCAGCATCGCTCGCGTTGGGGATCGTCCTGCACGTGCTGCTGTCAATCACACTGGGCGTCGCCTTCCTCGGAGGCCTGGCGCTCACCTTTCAACTCAGCGCCAGACCCTTGCTGATGGTTCTCTATGGAATGTTGTTCGGCGTGACGGTGTGGGAGATCAATTTCCTCGCCGTGTTGCCCGTCATCGCTCCGGAATTGACAGGGCGGCTCGATCTCGCGACGCAGTTCTGGAATGGAATCGTGTCGTACAGCCTTGTGTATGGCCCCGCCCTGGCGGCGTACGTCATCCGGGTGCGGCCTGGCATGCTCGATCAATGGTGGCGCACTGACGGGCAGGCGACATAATGCCGCCCGTTCTCGAACTCGGCTTTCCCCTCGCCATTCGCCTTACGCACGCGTTCAACATCATCTTTTTGACATTGCTCGTCCGGAGTGGCATCGAGATTCTTGGTGGACATCCGATGCTGTATTTCAACGATCACTGCCGCCCGGGTAGCGAATGGATCCGCTTCACGAGCAAGCGCATGTTTCGAAACCAGCGATGGACTGCCGAAGACGAGAAGCAGCCGTACACGCCGTGGGTGGCGTTGCCTGGCCGGGACAACCTGGGGTTGGGTCGCTTCTGGCATTTCGTGGCGGTCATCGGCTGGTTGGTGAGCGGCGTGATCTACCTGCTGGCGTTGGCCACAAACGATCAGTGGCAGCGCCTGGTTCCAACGTCGTTGGCCGTGCTGCCCCAGGCGTGGGACGCCGCGATGGCGTACCTGCGTTTGGACATCCCGCGAGCAGGCAACCCGTACAACGCGCTTCAACAGTTGACGTACTTCGCTCTTATCTTCGTACTCACACCGTTGCAGATCTCTACGGGTCTGGCGATGTCACCGGCACTCGCCGGCCGTTTCCCCTGGTTCCCGCGCCTGTTCGGCGGAAGGCAGGCTGCTCGCAGCTTGCACTTTCTCGGCCTGATGGCGTTCGTGGCATTCACAGTTCATCACGTCGCACTGGTCATCGCGCATGGTCTGGGCAACGGGCTGGCCGCGATCGTGCTGGGTGTCGAGGCACCCATCGCTGCGCAACGAGCCGTTGCGATTGCGATTGCGATCGCGTTCCTGAGCGCGTTGACGGTGCTGCATGTCTGGGCCACCCGGCGCTCGCTGCGGGAGCCGCGCACCATGCAGAATGCGCTGCAGCGCGTGGTGGATCCGGTTCAAGAGCGCCTGCTGCAACCGTTAGTCTCCCGTCAACGTTATCCACGAGAGTCGATCACAGCGGACCCGCGGCCGAACGGGCGTCCGCCGCGTCACAATCGATACCGCGAACTGATCGAACGCGGCTTCGATGGCTGGCGTTTCGAAATCGGCGGTTTGGTCGAGCATCGGCTGTCACTGAGCCTCGACGAGATGCGAACCGTGGAGCCGCAGCGCCAGGTCACGCTCCATAAATGCATTCAGGGATGGAGCTATGTCGCCGAGTGGGAGGGCGTGCCATTGAGAGCACTGCTCGATCGTTGCCGGCCCGCGGCGGAGGCTCGATACATTCTCTTTCGCACGTTCGACGACAAGTGGGAAGAGCCTGGACATGGGGAGTACTACTGCGTGATCGATCTCACGCTTGCGCGTGCACCGCAGACGCTGCTCGCGTACGACATGAACGGGCAGCCGCTGCCAACCGCATTCGGGGCGCCGCTGCGCCTCCGGTTGGAGAGCCAGCTCGGATACAAGATGGTGAAGTGGATCCGCTCGATGGAGTTGATCGACAGATATGACGACATCGGCGCGGGATATGGCGGCTGGCGGGCCGACCTGTTGCACTACAGCCGCCTCGCTCCCATTTAGTGATCGCCCGGTGGCTCGAGCCGCGAGCTCGGCAGCGTCAATCGCCCGAATAATACTGCTCGGTGTAGATCGGACACAGCCCCATCCGGCGAATGATGTCGCGGACCTCACGGATCATCGAACCATTCCCGCATAGATATACGTCAAGGTTCGCCACTGTATCGATCTCGCTGACGACGAGCGGCACGACGCGCCCTGCAGCACCACTCCAGCTCGCACCTGGCTGCGACAGCGTGGTCGTAAACGAAAAATGGGGAAGACGATCGCGAAGGTCCGTCAGCTCGTCCTGGTAGTACAGGTCGCGTTCGCTGCGGAGCCCCCAAAACAAAGTGATGCGGCGTTTCGAACCTGACTCTGTCAATGCCCGAAGCATCGAACGAATCGGAGCGATGCCAGTACCGGTGGCCACAAAGAGAATGTCGCGGGCGCTGTCGCGTAACGTGAAGCTCCCGAATGGCCCTTTGAACGCCGTGACGTCTCCGGGCTGAAGGCTGAACAGATATTCCGAGCCTGGCCCGCCTGGCACGCGGTTGAACAGGAGCTGCACACTCTTCGAATCGATAGGGCTCGATGCGATGGAGTACGGCCTCGTGGCGGGAATGCGAGATCCTGGACGCTCAATCTCAAACGAAACGAACTGTCCGGCGATGAACCGCAGCTCGGGCGGACCCACCAACGCGAGGTCGATCTGGCGCACGTCGTAGGTGAGGTCGCGAACTGCCGCGAGCCTCGCGGCAAAGGATGATGCGCTTGGACGCAATCTACGCCGCCCAACCGAGGACCGCTTCCTCGAGCGTGCTCGACTCCCGCTTGACGTGGATAGCGGGAAGGACCAGCACCGGCAGTACAGAGCGACGGCTTACCCTGAGGGCGGTCGAACCGAGGAACCACCGACGCAGCCCCGAATGTCGCGTCGCACCCAGTACGATGAGATCTGCGTCCCTCTCGCGGGCGACGCGAAGAATCTCCTCGTGAACGCTGTTCGAGCTGACGCTGACGAGCACGTCTGATCCGGAATATTGCGCGTCAACCAGTGAATGAAGCTGCTGGCTGGCATCGAGGGCCTTTGCGCTCGACGAAGCAACGACGACGCGTCTGAACGGACGTCGTCCATGGAGCACATAGAGAAACGCCAATCGCCCGGCATCTGAGGCAGCAGGTGCCAGGCTCGCCATCATCGTCGACGACCGTGAAGAAAGATCAATCGCACACACGATACTGCGGAACACCGGCGTGACACCTTTCATCGCGGCCGGGACGAGCAGCACGGGGCACGACGCTCCCGTTACAACACGATCGGCAATCGACTGGAATCGGAAACGGGCAAGGCCCACCGGTTCGTGCGAACCCAGGACGATGAGATCAGGCGCCTGAGCCATGGCGTGCAGGAGAATTACACCCGCCGTGTCCCCCTGTTGCACGCGCACCCGCACTGGAACGTTCAGAGTTTCGGCGCGCTCGCGCAGCGTCGCCAGAGCTGCTACCCGTTCGACGGCTCCCCAACTGGAGGGCTGGTCCTTCGATACAGCATGGACGACGACCAGCTGGGCATCGCGGTGGGCGCTCAATGCGAGCGCTTGCTCAAAGGCTGCCGCAGCTGGCGGTGAGGCATCAACAGCGCACAGGATACGAAATGGTCTTGCCAACGTATTCGCCCTTCGACAGAGCATCCGTTCACGACGGCGACGCGCGCTCCGGTGAGTTCCGCCGCCGTAGCGGCTTCATACGCCGGCGACTGACACTGCGCCGGACGGCTTGTTCCGTGGCGCGCAGCGCCAGATCGATGGCTGCGTAGGGCGAGGCGTCCCGCCGCTCGACCACGACGCTTGGCAGTCCGCTGAGGACGACTTTCACGCCGCACACGTGATCGACGCCTCCGCGCGGGCCGTTCGCATCCGTCATACGGACGGTCACGCGCTCGATTGACTCGACGAATTTCCCGAGCTTCGTGCCCAGCTTTCGCCGAATCAGGGCACGGTCGTCCTCGTCGAGCTCGACGCCGATCACCCGCACGTGGGCAGGCGTTCGCAACGTCTCGGCACGGCCGCTCGCGCGCTTGACCGGTCTCGGCACCGACGCAGGGAGCGGTACGCGTTTGTCAGTCCTCTTCACTGATGAGTCCATTCTCAACGGAGCGTCATTGGCGGGTTGATTACCCCGTGGGTCCCTTGAGATCGTGTGCGATCGTGGTGAGCAGTGCTCGCTCTTCGGCACCAACACGGCCAAGACCAAGAAACCCGCCGGAGGCTGCTGCAATCTGTTCGCAATACTCCATCAGCTCGTCGGCCGTCAGGCCGTCGACGACGCTGGCTGGTCCTTCGAGCATTGCGCCAACCAGCCGTGACGCACCTGTGAAGACCTCGCGGCGCGGAGCCTTCGAGAACCACGCCTCGAGCTGTTGGTCCGCGGGACTTCCTTCCATGATTCTTCTCGCACGGGCGAGTCGGACAATCATGGTCCGCTCGTGATCACCGACTCGTCCCTCTGCCCACGCGACCTGAACAAGAGGGACCAGAGGCAACAGCGCGACCGTGTCGGGACTGAAGCCCTGCGCCTGCAACGCCTCGACATCCCGCACTTGGAGCCCTGTCAGTGCACCGAGCTCTCGGCGTTCATCATCGAGCACCGACGTGCGTCGAGCCCTGTCGAGCAGTTCACGATCCACACGTCGGAAATACTCGTCTTCGAGGGCTCGGCCACGCTCACCAAGTGGATTGTCGTTGGGCATATCGTCAGCGTCGCACCTGCTGCGGGCAGCGTCTGTCTTCAATTGGACATCGCTCGCGAGCGGTCTAGGTGGCAGTGTCAACCAGAGCGTCGCATCCGGCGCCGATACGCGGCGCGCGACTCCAGGTAGAGAAACATGATCCGGCTTGCTACTGTGGTGGCGAGCATGATCCCGGCGATGGATACGAAGGTCATCTTTTACTCCCCCGTCGCGGTTGCCGTCAGTCGTGTCGAACTGTACCAATGACTTTCATGCGCGATCATCAGCTATCACGCGGTCGAAGGGCGACGCCCGAGTCACGCGCGGGCGCCACGAACTTATCCTTCGGCTTGCCGTCGCCAGCTTTGCCTTAGAGCCCGAGCGTAAGTGATCCGCGGCGGGCCAGGTCTCTCGCGCCAGCTGCCAGCCTGCGGTCTCGCGACCGCAGTGATCGCACTGCAACCAAAGGCGAGCGGACGATCGCGCGATGCGATCGTCGTGACCAATCAACAGACACCGCAGTGAGAGCGTCATCTTGTCCCCTTGAACCTGCTGCGAAACTGACTCGATCACGCAGGCTTCGTTCGCAAGAAGGTGGCGCAAGCTGCGGGCCAGGAACGCCGTAGCCTTGCCCGAACGCAAGGCGCACACCGGCAAACAATTACGGGGAAAGCCGATGTGAGTAGCCTGACGGCACAGCTTCAGGTTGAAACGCGCGTTGCAGATTGAAGTGCTTTGGTTTCTATCAACACACGGCGCCCTTCGTCCCACCGGCACAAAGTCACCCTCAGGCCGACAGTTCGAGACGATCCAAGAACGAACCAGCGATGGCGCAGGGCTTGCCTCGGATTAGCGTGGGCGGAGAGGACGGGAGTCATCATGGCAACGAAGACGAAGACCAAAGCAGCGACGAACGGACGCCGCGATCGCGAACTGAAGAAGATGCTTGAGGACCGTCGCCGCGAGCTTCTGTTCGAAGTTCAGGGAAGGATTCGCGACGCACGGACCGACACCACCAAGGAGCGCCAGGTGCTCGACCAGGGCGAGAGCTCCGAGGTCGACATCCAGGGAGACATCGAGTTCGCGTTGATCCAGATGAAGGCGGAAACGCTGAACAAGATCGACGAGGCACTGCGACGGCTCAACGAAGACACCTACGGCGTCTGTTTCGAGTGCGGCGACGAGATTGCGGAGCGGCGCCTGAGAGCCCTTCCCTTTGCGGTGCGTTGCAAGGACTGCGAAGCCGCTCGTGAGACGGCCGAGCAGCGGGAACGCGTCATGTCGCGAAGTGGTTCCTCATGGCTCGTTGGCGAAATGTCCAGCTGAGTCCGGGCCGCTGAGACGAGGTGAGCGATGATCACATTGAAACGTGTGTACGACGCGGTCTCGCGCACCGATGGCACACGCTTCCTGGTGGAACGGCTGTGGCCTCGCGGGATCTCCAAGGCGACGCTTCGGGTTGACGCCTGGTTGAAGGAGGTCGGGCCCAGCACTGAGCTGCGGAAGTGGTTCAGTCACGATCCTGACAAGTGGGACGAGTTCCGGCGACGCTACTTCCGTGAGCTCGCCTCACAGCCTGAGGCCTGGCAGCCCATCGTGTCGGCGGCTCGGCGTGGCCGAGTCACGCTGGTTTACAGCTCACGAGACACGCAACACAACAACGCAGTGGCCTTGCAGGAGTTCCTGCAAAAGAAGGCGCGTCGGCCGCGTTGAGTCCCTTCATGAATCACCACGAAGCTCCACACACGTTCGTGCTGCACCCAATTCCGCCGTTTCGTCTCGATCTCACGGTGTGGGCGCTTCGGCGCCGCCCACGCAACCTGATCGATCGATGGGATGGGACCACATACCGGCGGGTGATCGTCACGGAAGGACGTCAGACCGAGCTGGCGGTGCGACAGACAGGCTCGTCTGCCGCGCCGAGGCTGATCGTGACGGCTACGCCACCGCCTCGGACGATGCTGGGAAAACGACACACGCGAACGGTCCTCGATCGGCTGCTCGGGCTTCGAATCGATCTGAACGATTGGTATCACACGGCGGCGGGAGACGCGCGACTGCGGCCGCTCGCTGACACCTTCTCAGGCATGAAGCCTCCTCGATTCCCTACGATGTTCGAAGCGCTGGTCAACGGGTTCGCGTGCCAGCAGTTGTCGCTGGAAGTGGGCCTCGAGCTACTCAACAGGCTCGCAATGATCACGAGCACGCGATTCGGAACACAGCGCGAGGCCCGTTACGGCTTCCCCACCGCGCACGACGTGGCGCGGTTGGAACCGGAACAGTGCCGCGCAATCGGGTTCAGCCATCAGAAGACCCGGGCGCTTCTCGACCTGGCTCGCGCGATCGTTCGACGGGAACTGGATGTGGAATCCATCGAGGGGGAAGACGATTCTGTGGTGCGGCAACGCCTGCTCGAATTACGCGGCGTCGGCCGCTGGACGTCCGAGTACGTGCTGCTGCGAGGTCTCGGGCGCCTGCACGTGTTCCCCGGTGACGATGTAGGCGCCCAGAAGCGATTGGCGCGATGGCTTCGGCGTTCACAACCGCTGGACTACGCCGGCGTGAGTCGAGCGGTCGAACGGTGGCAACCGTATGCCGGGCTGGTGTATTTCCACCTCCTGCTCGACGGGTTGGCACAGGCCGGCGCCCTCGATCGCGATCCGGAATCGAGGTCGCATGAGTCCATCATTGAAGCCAGTCGACCAGACGCGAGATGACAGGAGATCATGATGTCAGACCAACTCCCCGACGACCGCCAGCACCGGAGACCGCACACACCGCCGATGGCCGCCCCTTTTCTCGAATTCGATCTCACCAGAGAACTGGAGCACCTTCACGGAGAATCGGAGTGGGACAGCGGACAGAACGCCAAGACGCTCGTCAAGTACGACGACTTGCGTGTCGTCCTCACTGCACTCAAGGCACGTGCGCGGCTTGCCCAGCACCAGACAAAGGGTCGGGTCTCGATCCAGACCATCAGCGGCCATATCCTCGTGCGCGCCGAAGGGCGGACCTTCGATCTGCCCACAGGCACCCTGCTCGCATTGGACCAGAACCTGCCTCATGACGTGGAGGCGCTTGAAGAGAGCGCGTTTCTCATCACGATTGCGTGGCCTACTGAAGGTAGACAGGGACGGAGCCCCGCCGCCGGGTAAGTGTTCGGGTCAGGGATGCCGGGTTTCAGCCTGGAACGAACATTTCACAATGCAAGGGTGTCGGCGAAGAATCGGCACCGATGCCGCACACACACGGCTAGAGAGTCGGGCCCGCTGATTGCTCCCTCAGGATATGCCGGCAAACAGGCTTGCCACTCCAGAGGGGCACATGCTTCTTCTCGATCACCCGCGTATCGTTGTCGAGCCACTCGGGCTCCGGCGGACTCTGAGGCGGTTTGCTGTCGGGAGTGTCGTGTTTGCCTGCGCCACCGCTGCCGGCGCAAACGGATACCTATGGTTTCAGGCGCGCATGGAGGTGCATCCGCCAGCCGTTGCAGCGCTTGATGTGTACGCGTCCTTCGTGGACTCGACGCCGGTGTCGATTACCGTCCACGCGGGCCGCGAGAACGCACCGTGGCAAGCCACTGTCCACCAACTCCGCACGGAGGTCACGCTGTGGCGACAGATGCACCTGGAAAACTGGAACACCGTGCCTGCCGATCTCCGCGCCGCTGGCCTCGAGGCCATGCTCGTCGAATACCGATCGGTTCTCATGAATCCGCGTGTGTGGGATGGCATGAACGTCCACGACTGGGACATGGTGCCTCAACCGGTGCGAACGCTGGCGTATCGGCAAATGGTCGCGTACTGGGCGGGCTTCTATGAAGTGGGTGACCGATACGGTCTGCCCGCCAAGCTTGTCAGCGACACCCTGGCTGCCGTGGTGATGTCGGAGTCATGGTTCGAGCATCGCGCGCTGCATCGCGACCCATCGGGAAATGTCGATATCGGCCTTGCTCAAGCATCCGAGTTTGCACGAGGCAGACTGCGCGAGCTCTATCTACGCGGCGTCGTCGATGTGAATCTCGCGGTGGAGGACTACTTCAATCCGTGGAGCGCGACGCGCTTCGTCGCGCTCTGGATGAAGTTCATGCTCGATGAAGCCGGTGGCGATCTCGATCTTGCAGTGAGAGCGTACAACCGAGGCATCGGAAACGCTCGCGACGATCGCGGCTCGGCCTATCTCGACGCTGTGCAACGGCGATTGCACCGGTTCATCAGAAACCGGGAGGCGCCACCTGCCTGGGACTACGTCTGGACACGAGGGCAGATGATTGAGCGTGCCGAGTGGCCGTGGATGCGATCGGAGCATTGAGTTGCGTGCCGCCCGATCGCGTCACTCCCATGACCACGATGATCATCCTCACTCAGCTCAGACGGTCTGCGCCCGAAGGACGAACCGGTCCATCGCCTTCGCGAAGCCGTCTTCCGTATTCGATGTCGTCACGAACGTGGCTGCCTGCTGCACGTCCAGGCTCGCGTTGCCCATGGCGATACTCAACCCGCTCTGCTTGAACATGAGGACGTCGTTCGGCATGTCCCCGATGGTGGCGATCTGTGCACTGGGGATGTCCAAGAGCGCCGACAGGGCGTTGACCACCTCTCCCTTGTTGGCCTTCGGATGCGTCACGTCCATGTAATACGGTTGGGACAGGGCCGCAGACACCTGCTGACCGCACTGCCGTTGCACTTCCGCGACACAGCGAGCCATCACCTCGTGGTCGTCGCTCACACCGACGATCTTGACGACTCGATCCAGTAGACCCTCGTAGGTGGGCACGACGGTCGGAGCAAACCTGACCGTCCACTCTTCGCGATCGACGTGAGGCCCGTGCGGTGACCTGACATACCAATCCTTATCGCTGTACACCCAGACGTCGAGCTTGCCCTTCGTCAGAATGTCGATGACCGCGTACGCGGCCTTGCTGGGGACCATGTGTTCGCGAATGACGGACAGATCCGGCCGCACCACCAACCCACCGTTGAATGCCGTGATCGGGTCCTGGAGTTGAAGCTCCTCGATCAATGTCTTCATGCCCAGCGGAGGGCGCCCGCTGGTGATCGTGAAGGCGATCCCCGCGTCGATGATCGTGCGAACAACTGCGCGCGCTCGCGGCGTCAGGATCTTGTCGGGTGTCACGAGTGTCCCGTCAACATCCGCCACCACCAACCGCACGTCGCTCGCCACGTTGCCCGCCATCACATCCACCTCTCACGGTCGCGCCGAGACGATCGACGCTGTCGACCCACTGCCCAAGCCTGATGTGCGCTTGTCGGTTTCGTTGACTGCGATCACCTGAGCGTCGATCTCCGCAACGCATGCGCTCGCTGGAAGATGGTTGCCCATTGGGCGTAGCGATGTGCCACACGGGCGACGGCCTCTTGTCTGCTCGCCTTGTTCGACTCGTAGTCGGCCACCGCGTCCCAGAACGTCGTGCGCCCGACCGCGAATCCGATGAATCCTGGCACCGACGCGGCGGTCTCGAGCCAGCCCGCCACGTTGTTCTCATTGGCACCATGGCCCAGGACGATGCAGCCGACGTCGTCCCGGCCGCCGCGCCGCGCCGTTTCGACCAGGCGCTCGCAATCCTCGCGGCGATCGAGCCCTTCGATTTTCCAGACATCCGGCTCGACTCCAGCGTCTTGCAACGTGCGCACGGCCTCGAGCATCAACTCGGGACGAATCCGCAGGTCGTAGGCCCGCTTGTCTGCGTGGACACGGTCCATCTGCGCCGGCGTGGCCGGCACCAGCAGCTCGAACATGAACAACTGCTCCGACGACCGGCAGTAGTCGGACAGCTGTTTGAGCGTTGCCGTCTGGCGCCGATTGAGGGTCCCATCGCCCTCAGGGTTGTAGCGGACCAGCACCTTCGCGAAGGTCGGCTCGAAGGCTTCGATGTGCTCGGCGAATGCTGCGCCGAACTCGAACTGGAACTCGTCCGACCCGCTCTTCTCAGTCGAGAGCGCCGTCACGTAGCCGCGCGTGACTGCATCGCGGAGGATGTCAGCGCCGAATTCCTCGTCCACCAGGATGCCGGCAGACGCCGTCGGCACCTCGTTGCCGAGGGCGTGTCGGAATCCCTCGTAGATGACCCGCTTGCTGTCGACAACGGCTTCGTGTTGGTCGGCGGTCAGCGGTGGATTGAAATTGAACATGCCAGTCACGTAGGAATGGCGATGATCGAACGGCAGGAGATAGAGCGGGCGGTTGTAGCCGAGTCTCATGAGAGTGTCCGCAGGGCATCGACGTGACAGCGCTACCCAGCCAGGGAAGCAACTAACGCCGCCTGGCAGGAGGACGAGCAGAAACAGCAGCGGTGTCTGTGTCAGCGTCGGCGGTCCAATACCCAGGACGGCCGTAGTGCTCGTGCATTGCCTGTTCACGTTGGCGATCGAGTTGCGCCGCCGAGTCGTACGGCGGCGCGTCTTTGACAGCCTGGCGAGTGAGATCGACAGCAACCCTGGCGTCGATCCAACTCACCGACTCGATCCATTTCGGCGCGACGAGCACGTGGTGGCCGCCCCACCAGTTGCTCGTGTCGACAATCAGATAGCGAATCGCCCACGTGTCATCGTCAACGAGCAGATCGTCCAGGTGGCCTATGTCACCGTCCGTGGCCTTGACGTGATAACCGATGACAGCCCTGCCACTGCGCAGGTGGCAGTCATCCCGCACCGGCGTGGCCCGAGTCCCGTGGAGCTTGACGTCCTCTTCGATCCTGCCCTCGGCACTCAGGCTGCCAGGGTAGGCGCCCATGCCCCACAAGCCCGCGCCGCCCCAGTAGTACGGATACCCGTAGTACCCGAAGTACTCGGCTTCGTGCTGCCGTGACACCGGCTTCCTGGTGTCAATGTCTGGAGCGTGTTCCACCTGCCTCTTCGTGAGGGATACCGGCAACACCTGGGTCATCCAGTCCGGCGATCCGAGGGCGATGGGCGAGATCAGCACCTTCCTGCCGGACAGCCAGGTCCCCGTGTCAACGACGAGATAGCGGATGGCCCAGTCTTCGTCATCAAAATAGAAATCGTCCACTGTCCCGATGACACCATCGGTCGCGCGGATGGCATAGCCGCGCAGATCCTTGACGCTCCGTAACATGTTCTTCTCCTCACGCATTGAGCTGAAGGTTCATCCTGGTCACCCGGCCGCCGATTGTCCTGACTGACCCTGCGTGGCCGGATATGTCACACGTGTTCCCACGACCCGCGCCCACTGCGTCAGGGAGTGAGGCCGCGCACGAACGCCGCTGGTGATCTCCCTCACTTCGATGCCTTTGACGAGCAGCGCGTCCGCAATCAGGGAGCGGTGGCAGCGCCACGGGACGGCTTCAGCGCACATCAGCACGACGCGTTCCCGCTTGGCGAGCGCAATGCACCGCTTCAGGTTCTCTTCGAACGCTGAGGTCTGCATGTAGTCGGCATAGCCGCGGAAGCTGGCATTGCGCCACCCCGTGTTCAGCGAGTCGCGCCGGGCACGCCGCAAGCCGCCCAATCCGGGCATGTACGTG
>Ga0310810_10002702_pt1 | contig 19148 bp, 14 predicted proteins | sample NCmetagenome_FD_207641 | JGI IMG/M metagenome (GOLD analysis project Ga0310810, IMG submission 207641) | Soil microbial communities from experimental microcosm in Duke University, North Carolina, United States - NC | ecosystem: Engineered > Artificial ecosystem > Soil microcosm > Unclassified ...
TCGCCTGGGGCGCGCTCGCCGTGACGGCCACGCTGCTGGCGGCATCGTCGGCCGTCGTGAGTCACGCCGTGGCGCGGGTGGAGTGGCGGCTGCCGCTGATCGCGCTCGACGCCGCACATCAGGTCGCGGCCGCCGTCTGGGTTGGCGGCCTCGCGCACCTCGTGCTGTTTTGTGCCGCCGACCGTTGGGCGGGCGAGATGCGGCGCGGCTCCGACACGCCCGCCACTGCGTTCATTGAGCTCGCGACGATCATCCGGCGGTTCTCGCTGCTGGCGTTTCGCTCGATGGCCGGCCTCGTGCTCGCCGGCGCCGCGCTGACGCTCGCATATGTCGGGGATTTCGCCGCGTTCGTCGGCACCGCGTACGGCGTGATGGTACTGAGCAAAGTCGCTTTGCTGCTGCCGGCGCTTGGCCTCGCATACATGAACCTGCGCGCGGCCCGGAGCGCGGGCGTGGCGCCCGGCGCTCGGCTCTTCACGTTCGTGCAGGTCGAGCTGGGGCTCGGAATCACGATCTTGTTCGCCGCCGCGTCGCTGACGTCGCTGCCGCCCGCGGTCGACGTGACGGCCGAACGCGCGACGGTCGCGGAGGTTGCGGCGCGCTTCACACCGGCCGCGCCGCGGCTGAGCAGCCCGCCGATCGCCGAGCTGCTGGAGAGCGCCGACCCCCTCATGGCGCGACAGATCGAGCGCAAGCCGGTCGAGCGCGCGTGGTCCGAGTACAACCACCACTGGGCCGGCCTGTTCGTCGTCACCATGGGCGTGCTCGCGATGCTGCACTTCGCCGGTGTGCGAGCGGCGCGCCACTGGCCGCTGGTGTTTCTCGGTCTCGCGGCGTTCCTGTTCGTGCGCAACGATCCGCGCGCGTGGCCGCTGGGACCCGCAGGGTTCTGGGAAAGTCTGACGCTGCCCGACGTGCTGCAGCACCGGACGTTCGTGCTCCTCGTGATCGCGTTCGCGGTGTTCGAATGGATGGTCCGTACGGGCCGGCTCGCGGAGCGGCCGTGGGGCTACGTCTTCCCGCTGCTGTGCGCGGTGGGCGGCGGCCTCCTGATGACGCACTCGCACGCGATGTTCAATCTCAAGGACGAGTTCCTCACCGAGGTCACGCACGCGCCGCTCGGCATCTTCGGCGTATTCGCGGGCTGGGGACGCTGGCTCGAGCTCCGACTGGCCGAGGCGGGCCGCGCGCCCGGCTGGATCTGGCGCGGCTGTTTCACGGCGGTAGGAGTGATCCTCTTGTTCTATCGTGAAGCGTGATGAAGGAACGCCGCTCGTGATCGCGGGTCACGCCACCGCCGAGGCCACGGCGCGCTACGCGGCGAGTGTGGCGGAGCGCGCGTCCACCGGGCACTTCCGCGACTTTCCGGGCGGCGTGCGCGCCTCATCGCTCGGCCTGGGGACGTATCTCGGCCGCGAGGACGCGGCCACCGACGCGCAGTACGAGAAGGCCATCACGCGCGCGCTGGAGCGCGGCGTCAACGTGCTCGACGCCGCGATCAACTACCGTCACCAGCGGAGCGAGCGCGCCATCGGCCGTGCGCTCGCCGCGTGCATCGCGCGCGGCGTTGTCGGGCGGGACGACGTCATCGTGACGACCAAGGGCGGCTATCTTGCGTTCGACGGTCAGACGCCGCCCGACCCACGCGCGTACTTCGCCGCGACGTATGTCCAGCCGGGCATCGTGCGTCCGGGCGACGTGGTCGGCTGGCATTGCATGACGCCGCGCTTCCTCGCCGATCAAATCGAGCGCAGCCGGGCGAATCTCGGGATCGATACCATCGACGTCTACTACGTCCACAACCCCGAGACGCAGCTGGACGAGGTGGATCGCGCGGCGTTCCAGGGGCGCCTGCGCGCGGGGTTCGCCGCGCTCGAGGAGGCCGTACAGGCGGGCAAGATCCGCTGGTACGGCGCGGCGACGTGGAACGGCTTCCGTGTGGCGCCGCAGGAGCGCAACCACCTGTCGCTGGCCGAGGTGCTGGAGGCCGCGCGGGACGCCGGCGGCGCCGACCACCATTTTCGATTCGTGCAGCTGCCGTACAATCTCGCGATGCTGGAGGCCTTCACGCTGGCCAATCAGCGGGCCGACAGCGGCCTCGTCCCGATGCTCCGGGCCGCGGAGCACGCCGGACTCTACACGATCGCCTCGGCGTCCATCATGCAGGGGCAGCTCTCGCGTGGATTGCCGCCCGAGCTTGCGGCCGCGTTGCCCGGGCTCGCGACCGACGCGCAGCGCGCGCTGCAGTTCGTCCGGTCCACGCCCGGGATCGGGACGGCGCTCGTCGGGATGAAGACCGTCGCGCACGTCGAAGAAAACGCCGGCGTGGCGCGCACGCCGCCCGTCCCATGGGAGCAGTTCCAGCGCCTGTTCACGGCCGCCTGAGGTTGCGGACGCTGACCTCGTCCGGTACGGTGAGCCGGTGATCACCCTCGAGCGCGATCACGAGCGCGCCATCGGCGTGCGCCCGAGCGTTTCGGCGGTGATCTTCGATCGTCGTCGGCGCCTGCTCCTGCAGCAACGCTCGGACGGCGGCCAATGGGGGCTGCCGGGCGGCTCCGTCGAGATCGGCGAGTCGGTGGCCGACGCCGTCGCGCGCGAGGTCCGCGAGGAGACCGGGCTCGACGTCGCACCACGCCGGCTCATCGGCGTCTACTCCGATCCCGCGCTGCAGGTCGTGCGATATCCCGATGGCAACGTGTGGCATTACATCAACGTCTGCTTCGAGTGCGTGGTGCGTGGCGGTCGGCTCACCACCTGTGACGAAACGCTGGCGCTCGCGTGGACCGCGCTTGATGCGCTGCCACCGACGCTGCTGCCCAACCATCGCATCCGCATCCGTGACGCCCGCGCGCGTCGCGTCGCGGCGTACGTGCGCTAAGGGAGGCCGCGGGTGATACGACGGATCCATCACGTCGGTGTCGTCGTGAAGCGTCTGGCCGACGCCTATCGGTTCTATCGCGACGTCCTCGGGTTGCCGCTGCTCAAGGAGGCGACGATCGCGTCGCAGGGCGTCCGTGCCGCGCTGCTGGCCGCGGGGGACACCGAGGTCGAGCTGCTGGAGCCGATCGACACGACGTCGGGCATCGCGCGCTTCCTGGCGCGGCGCGGTGAAGGGCTGCACCATCTGTGTTTCGAGACGCCGGACATCGCCGGCGCGCTCGTGAGCCTGAAGGATCGCGGCGCGGAATTGATCGACACGGCACCGCGCGACGGGCTTGCGGGTCGCATCGCGTTCCTGCATCCGCGCGCGTGCTCGGGCGTGCTGGTGGAGCTCGCCACACCACCGGCCGGTGAGGCGCCGAGTCACGCCTCGACGTTGCGACTCAAGCGGCTTGTCATCGGCGCGCACGACGTCAAGCCGACCGCCGACCGGTTTCGCACGCTGTTCGGGTTTTCCGAGGTCGTGATGAACGCCGGCCCGCGCACCATGCTTGGCGTCGGCAACGGCGCGCTGCTCGTCGTGCCGGCGGCCGAGGTCGGCGGCGCCGAGGGTCTGGTCGCGCTGTCGCTGGTGGCCGAGGATTTCGCGGCGCTCACGGCGGCGCTCCGTCGTGCCGGCACGCCGCGGCTCGAGGGCACCGCCGAGGTGTCGGTCGAGCCGACCGGCAGCCACGGCGTGCACCTGCACATCAGCCGCTACAACTTCCCCTGAGCCTGGTCAGAAGGCGTCGCTCTCGCGCGCGATGCGCGCGAGATCCGCGCGCGTGTAGGTGCCGAGCGAGCGGAAGTCGAGGTCGGTGTAGTTCTTGATCCAGCGCATCGCGATCTTCGTCGCGTTGCGGTAGCGCTCCTGCGTCGCGGCGTCCTTTGGCCGGCGGCCGAGGATGTCCTCGAGTTCTTCGTGGAGCAGGCGCTTGACGAGCGCGAAATCGTGCGTGGCCGACGGGCCGTCGGTCGTCGTCGCGCGATGGCGGATGCGCTGCGCGATCTGCGCCACCGACATGCGCCCCGTGGCCAGATCCTCCATGAGCGCGGGATGCACGCCGGGCTTCCCCTCGAGGCTGTCGATTCCCTTGGCGCCGCGACCGTTGAGCCAGCCTTCGGCGTACTCGATCACCATGCGCGCGTTGCGACGCGTGCCCTCCAGCGTGATGGGACCCGCCGGCACCTCGATGCGCACCGGGTAGTTCTCGGACTTCGCCATCTCGGGCGTGGGCTTGAATCCGGACGCGATGAGCTGCTTGAACGGGTCGGCCGCCGTCTTCATGTGGAAGATGTGGGCCACCCAGCCACGGAGAAAACCCTGCGCGGCCTCCCACTCCTTGTCCTTGCGGATCGCCTCGCCCGCCACGCGGTTCACTTCGGGATCCGGGCTGGGCAGCGCGGTGGCCATGCCGCCGATCGGCACCGCGCCGTGCTTCAGGCAAATCGCCACGAGCCGCCGGAAGATGTTCGCGAGGAACGGCGTCGTCTTGATGTCCACACCGAAACGGTCGGGCCAGACGGATTTCGGGTCGGACATCACGTACTCGAAGATCGACGCTTTCAGATCCCAGCGCGCGGCGTTGAGCCCGGCCGCGTAGGGACCGAGGGCGTGCAGCATCTCCTCCATGTAATAGACGCAGGGCAGCGATTCGACGAGGATGATGCCGCGGACGATCGCGCTGCGGAGAAACGGCAGCGCCTCGCGACATCCATCGAACAGCTCGCGATAGAAGCGCGCCTCATCCGGCGTTTCGAGCTTCGGCAGGTAGAAGTAGATGCCCTGACCGCGGTCGGCCTGGGCGCGACCCGCGTAGAACAAGGTGAGTGCCGTGCCCAGGATCGCCGCGTTCACCGGCGTGCCGTCGATGCGGACGTCGGGCTCGTCGAGATGCAAGCCGCGCTCGCGGTGCATGAAGAACGGCAGCTCGCCGGGCGCGACTTTGTATTCCCGCTTGCGCTCGGTGTCGTTGAAGTGCAGCTCGCGGTTCACGGCGGCCAGGCGGTTGAGCGCTGCGCGCACCGTGTCCACCAGCCGATGACCGCCGGAGTCCTCGTCGTCGTCGAGGTCGCCCTCGGCGCGCTCGCCCTCGGGTCCGGGGTTCAGCGCGTTGATGAACATCGACGTGATCGAGCACGGTCCCGAGATTTCAATCCCGGGCTTACGCAGCTCGTCGGGGACGGCGGGCACCTTCCAATCGCCGGTCGTGGCCTCGCTCGGCGGCAGCGGCGCAGGCAGGCGGCCCGCGTGCGCGTCGGCCAGCACGCGCGCGCGCTCGGCGCGCAGCTTGAGGGCGCGGCCGTGCAGCCGATCGTGGAGCGCGATGAGGACGTCGTTGAAGGCGGGCGTGAACAGGCGATCGGCGCCCTCGACAGGCTCGACGTGTACGCGTGAGGTCGGTGTCATCGGTCCGTGGTCTCCTGCGGTGAACGGGTGGAAACGGGGCCGTTTTCGCACGGCCGCTCGAAGCTGTCAACGAGGCGCGCACCCCTCGGCCGGGGCGCGTTGCGGGCGATGTCGGGGTCCCATGTAAAATCTCTCGCTATGTCATCGCCGCGACGCTTCCGAGGTCTCGGCAAAGGACGCAAGACGCGCCGCGCGCTGGAACGCGGTGGCACGGGCGCCGCCGCAAGTCTCAACCGCGCCCTCGGGGCCTGGGACGGCGTGCGCATCACGCCGATGTTCGGCCGGTGGGGCTACTTTTCGGGCGATCGACTGTTCGCCTGTTTCCCGCTCGCTCGCAAGGAAACGGATCTGTGGATCCGGCTGGCACCCGACGATCAGCGCCGGGCGCTGCGCGAGCCGGGCGTGCGGCCGCACCGGCGGTTCGCCCGACGGGGCTGGATCGAGCTCGACGTGGCCGATGAGGCCGACGTGTCGCGCGCGCTGCGCTGGCTTCGCCGCGCACGCACGGCCGAGCTGCCCGCCGAGGAGGAGCACTGAGGTGGGCGCGGTGCTCGAGCTCGCCGAGCGCTTCTGGCGCGGCGAGGTCCGCGGTGCGGATCTCGTGCGCGCAACCGGGGCGGTGGAAGAGATCGCGCCCGACGTGCTGTTCGTTCACGCGTTCGCGAACGTGTGCGTGCTGCGCACCGGCGGTGGACTCGTGCTCGTCGACACCGGCAACTACCGCGCGCGTGATCGTACGTTTGCCACGGTCCGCGCCTGGGACGCCGGCCCCGTCGCGGCCGCCGTCTATACGCACGGCCACGTCGACCACGCGTGCGGGCTGCCGCCGTTTCTGGACGAGGCCCGCGCGCGGGGATGGGCGCGCCCGCGCATCGTGGGGCACCGCGACATTGCGCGGCGCTTCGATCGGTATCGCGCGATGGCGCCCTGGAACGGGCTCATCAACGCGCGGCAGTTCTCGATTCCGCCCTCGTGGCCGACGGCGTACGACTATCCCGACACGACGTACGACGACACGTTCACGCTCGAGATCGCGGAAGCGGCCCTCGAGCTCACGCACACGCGCGGCGAGACCGACGATCACACGTGGCTCTGGTGGCCGGCGCGGCGCATGCTGTTCAGCGGCGACCTCTTCTTCTGGGTCGCGCCCAACGCCGGCAACCCGCAGAAGGTCCAGCGCTATGCCGCCGAGTGGGCCGTCGCGTTGCGCGCCATGGCGGCGCGAGGCGCGGAGATCCTCGTGCCCGGCCACGGGGTGCCCGTCATCGGTGGGGCGCGCGTCCGGCAAGCGCTCGAGGACACCGCGGAGTGGCTCGAGACGCTCGAGCGCGAGACGGTGGCGCGCATGAACGCGGGCGCCAGCCTCGAGCAGATTGTCGCGGAGGTGCGGCCGCCTGGGCATCTGGTGGATCGGCCGTATCTGCAGCCCGTGTACGACGAGCCCGAGTTCGTCGTGCGCAACGTGTGGCGGCTCTGCGGCGGGTGGTGGGATGGAGTCCCGTCGCACCTGAAGCCGGCATCCGAGGCCGCGCTGGGCCGGGAGGTGGCGGCGCTCGCCGGTGGCGTCGATGCGCTCGTGGCCCGTGCGAAAGCGCTCGCGGCGAGCGGTGATCTGGTACTCGCCGCGCATGTGGCCGACTGGGCCGTCGCCGCCGCGCCTGACGACCGCGCCGCGCACTCGATCCGGGCCGAGATCTACGACGCCCGTGCGAACGCGTCGACCGCGCTCATGACGCGAGGGATCTTTGCGGCGGCCGCCCGCGAGTCCGCGGCCAAAGCCGCCGGCGGCTAACGCGTAACGAGCGGGGCCGGCAGCCTCAGGACGCCGAAACGTCAGGCGCGAGCCGCGGAGCCAACCTCAATCTCCGGCGGAGGACCAGCGGCGCGGGCGCGACGTTCGATCTGCGGGATGTTGACGAGCGGCAGGAGCACGTACGTCGCGGCCGTCATGGCCGCAGAGATCCAGACGAGGGTGCTGTAGCTCGTCCACTCGTAAATGTAGCCGCCAAAGATCTGCGAGCCCTGGGTCCCGAGGTTGTAGACCGACGCCATGAGCGCGAAGAATGTGCCTTCGGCATGCTTGGGACACGACTTTGCGGCGAGATCCAGGAATGCGAGCTGCGTAATCATCGCAACACCGCCGAAGACCGTGTCGATGGCGATGGCGGATGCGGTGCTGTTGTAGAAGAGATAGGCGAGGGTGCCGACCGTGCTGATGACGATCGACAAGACGATGAGTCGGTGCAGCGACACGAGACGTGACAGCGGCCCATAGGCCGCCGCGCCTACGATCCCGGCGCCGGCCATGAGCGAGCCGAGAACGCCGATGAACTGCTGGCTGAACTTGAGCGTGTCGGTCTGGTAGTAGAAGAGCGGGACTCCGATCGAGGGACTGAAGGTCCAGAAGAAGATGAGCGCGGCCACGACCCAGATCGTGCGATCACGCACGGCGTGCCGGATGCCGTGCCACGCGGCGTGGAATTCTTCGCGCGCCGATTTTGCGCGCGGCTCGTGAATGAACGTGGCGCCCATGACGAGTGCCAGCAGCGGAAAGGCCGCGATGAGCAGCACGCCCGTGTGCAGGAGTCGATGCTCGGCGAGGTAGCCGCCGACCAGCCCGACGAGGAGCGTGGCGATGCTGATCGCCGTCCATTGAATCGACTGAAACGCGCCCGTGAGCCCCAGCGGCTTGCCGTTCTCAACCATCATGGCGTCCGTGAGGACGTCGGTGAAGGCGATGCCGACGCCGACAACCAGGAAGGGCAGGGCCAGGCTCCAGTACGTCGGCGCTCCGCGCAGCCAGAGCGCGAGTGCGGCGACCGTGGCCGTCGCGCACGAGAGGACGAAATAACTCTTGCGCCGCCGGCCGAACAGCGGGAATGCGTCCGACACGAGACCGTAAACGGGCTTGATGACCCACGGGATGAGGATGATCGTGCCGAACGTGGCGACCTGGGACGGCGACAGGCCGAGCGATTCCTTCAACGTCAGCGTCCGAACCTGGTCGGCGATGTAGTACATGCCCTGCGAGAAATAGACGACGGCGAAGAGCATGGCGAGACGACGAGCGTCGGGCGTCTTGAACGGCAGTAGGCGGTCCGCGAGCCATGACAGACGCGACTTCATGGTCGCGGCGATCATAGTCTAGAATCCGGGTCATGCACTCCGTTTGCCCGCATGATTGTCCATCGTGTTGCAGCCTCGACGTGACCGTCGATGCCGGCCGCATCGTCGACGTCACGGGCACGCCCGGGCATCCGTTCACGCAGGGCGTGATCTGCGGCAAAGTTCGCGAGTACACGGAGCGCGTGTATTCGCCGCTGCGCGTGCGTACGCCATTGCGGCGTGTCGGAACCAAGGGCGAGGGACGCTTCGAGCCTGTGTCGTGGGACGATGCGCTCGGCGAGATCGCGCGGCGCTGGCGCGACATCGCGGCCACGCATGGCGGCGAGGCGATTCTGCCGTTCTCGTACGCCGGGTCGATGGGGCAGGTGCAGTTCTACGCGGGCCACCCGCTGTTCCATGCGCTCGGCGCCAGCCGCCTGGACCGCACGATCTGCGTGTCGACGGCATACACCGGCTGGCGCGCGACCGTCGGTCAGGTCACCGGCAACGACTCCGAGCAGATGGTCGGTGCGGATCTCGTCATTCTCTGGGGCGTCAACGCGGCGTATTCCACGATCAACGTCATGACGCTCGTCAAGCAGGCGCGGCAGCGCGGCGCGCGGATCGTCGTCATCGATCCCTACCGCACGCCGACCGCCATGCAGGCCGACGAGCACGTGCGCGTGCGGCCCGGTACGGACGGTGCGCTCGCGCTCGCGATGATGCACGTGCTGATCGGCGAAGGTCTCCTCGACCACGAGTACATCGAGCGCGCGACGCTCGGCTTCGATGCGCTCGCGGACCACGTCAAGGCCTGGCCGCCCGAGCGCGTGGCCCCCATCGTCGGCCTCGAGCCGCACACGATCGTCGATCTTGCGCGCCGGTACGGCGCGAGCCGACGCACGTTCATTCGCATCGGGATCGGCCTGTCGCGTCACGACAACGGCGGCATGACGTGTCGCACGCTCGCGTGCCTGCCGGCACTCACCGGCGCCTACGCCGATCCCCACGGCGGCGCGCTGCTGTCGTCGGGGGGCGCCTTCGCGATGGACATGACCGCACTGGAACGTCCCGACCTCATGCCGAGCCCGGCGCCGCGCATCGTCAACATGATCCAGCTCGGTCGGGCGCTGACGGATCCCGACCTGGTACCGCCGGTGAAGGCGCTGTACGTGTATTCCTCGAATCCCGCCGCGGTGTGCCCCAACCAGAGCCTCGTCCTGCGCGGGCTGGCGCGCTCGGATCTCTTCACGGTCGTGCACGAGCAGGTCATGACCGACACCGCGCACTACGCAGACATCGTCCTGCCCGCGACGACGTCGATGGAGCACGCCGACCTCTATCGCTCGTTCGGGCAGTTCTATTTCCAGTACACGGAACGGGTCATCCCGCCCGAGGGCGAGGCGCGCTCGAACTGGGACGTATTCGCCGCGCTCGCGCGCGAGCTCGGCGTGGCGACGGAGCACTACGCGCGCGGCTGGGACGCGGCGCTGAGCGCCGCGCTGGCCGGCGGCGACGCCCACGTGCGAGCGATCACGCTGAGCCAGCTCAAGCGCGAGGGCTCGGTGCGCCTCGCGCTGCCGCGGCCGTACATGCCGTTCGCCGCCGGCGCGCCGACGCCATCCGGCAAAGTCGAGTTCGTGTCCGCCTGGCTCGCCGGCCTCGGATTCCCCGCGCTGCCGACGTGGACGCCGCTCACGGAAGGACCAGCCCGCGCGGATCTCGTAGCGCGCTTCCCGCTGCAGTGCATCGTTCCGCCGAACCGGTTCTTTCTGAACTCGTCGTTCAGCCAGTCCGACCGGCTGCGTCAACGACAGGGGACGCCGACCGTCATGTTGTCGGCCGACGACGCGGCGACGCGCGGCATCGCGGACGGCGACGGCGTGCGCGTCGAGAGCCCGCGCGGCGCGGCCCGCTTCAGCGCGCGCATCACCGATGCGACGCGGCCCGGCGTCGTCGTCATCGAGGGCATCTGGTGGCACCGGTTCCATCCCGGCGGGCGGGGCGTGAACGTTCTGACCGACGATCGCGTCGCCGACATGGGGGGCGGGCCGGCGTTTCACTCGAACCTGGTGCAAATTACGCGCGTGTAGCGCGGTGGCGGGCGGGCGACGCGGTCGACGTGCGACGACCTGCTCGACCACGCAAATCGACAGTACGTGGCGCCTGTCACGGAGTCACGATTACCAGCCGGGTCCGACGCAATACCCAGAAGCCACGGGTCTCGCAGGTTTGTCGCACGTCGACCGCGTCACCCGCCCGCCACCGCAGCACGGCGGGGGCCGACTCGCGACGCGAACCTGCGAGGCCTACGAGGCGGAGGCGGCGGCCGCGTCGGCGGCGCGCAGCTCGCGTGCGGGCGCCGACGGCTTGCCGCCGAAGACGCGCAGTAGCACGGGGAGCACGACGAGGCTGGCGATGAGCGAGGCGAACATGCCGAACGTGAGGAGCAGACCGAGACCGAAGATGCCGCGATGCGCAGCGAGAAGGAGGCTGCCGAAGCCCACCATCGTGGAAAACCCGTTGACGAACACCGCCATGATCGTCGAGCGCGCGACGAGCGGGCCGCCGTGGTCGCGTCCCTCGATGAACCGCATCACGATATTGAGCCCAAACTCGGCGGCCGTACCCAGAATGAGCGGGATCCCGAAGATGTTCCCGAGGTTGAGCTTGACGTCGAACAGCCACATGAGGCCGGCGGTCCACGTCATGCCCAGGGCCAGAGGCGCGAGCGCGAGCAGGGTCTCGCGCAGGCGGCGGAGCATCAGAAGCGTGAGCACCGACACGAGGATGATCGCGTAGATCGTCCCTTGCTTGTACGCGCGCTCCATCAGCCGGATCGCTTCGTACGTGATGACGGGCGTGCCCGTGACTTCCGGATCGACCGTGCGGAGCTCGTTGACGAATCGCGCAGCGCCGTCGCGGTCCCAGATGTTCACGGCCGGATGGATCTGCATCAGGAACATGCCATGGTTGCTGATGAACTTCCGACGAATCTCATCGGGCACGTCGGCCAGCCCCACTGTGCGCGGGTTGAGGTTGGCCTGCAGCCGCTGGAACGACGTCACGAAGTCGCGGTAAATCTGCCGCTCCAAAAACGCGAGTGAAGGCTCGCTCACCGTGCGGTCGGTCTGCCGGAGCCGCAAGACGAGCTGCCCGATGTCGTCACGCAGCGACGCGAGTGTGCGCTGCGTGTCGCCGGGCGGCGCCTCGCCCGCGGCGATGTCGAAACGGCGCTTGAGCGTTTCGAGCGCCGCGATCAGCCGGTCGATGTCGACGGGCTGAGGCCGCGCCACGCGCACGGGCGCGACGATGGGCGCGAAGTCGCGGATGATTTTCTGCTTCTCGGCCTGATCGTCGGGAATCAGCAGCAACGCCGAGTCGACCTCGGACACGCTGCCGAGCGCGCGGAAGGCGTGCTGCTTGTGCCGAAGCTCGTCGAGCGTTTGTGCGCTCGACAGTGCCGCGAAGCCCGAGCGGCCCGACGTGGCGAGGATCTTCTTCTCCCAGGTCACCGACTCCGTGCCGACCGCCTGGAGGTTGAGCAGGTTGAAGTCGAACCGGACCTTGCCGAACGCGTAGACGCAGATGACCGCGAGCAGGGTGGCCGCGGCGAGCACGGTCTTGGGATGGCTCGTGATCCAGTCCACGAAGGGCACGTGAACGCGCTCGAGTCGGATCGCGCGCGGGATGGTGACGCCGACGCGGTCGAGATGGCGCCGGTCGACGAGCATGAGCATCGCCGGGAATACGAACATCATGGCGACCCAGGACAGCAGCAGCGCGGAGCCGGCGATGAAGCCGAGCTCCTGCAATCCACGGAAATCGGTGAGGATGAGCACGTAGAAGGTCGCCGCCGCGACGATCGCGCTCAGGAGCATGCCGGGGCCGCTGCGCGTCGCGGTGATCTCGATGGCCTCGCGCAGGCTGCGTCCGAGGAACAGCTCCTCCTCGTAGCGAAACAGGTAATAGATCCCGTAGTCGATGCCGATCCCGATGACGATCGGAATGAACATGATCGAGAACAGCGAGAGGTGTCCGACGACGAGCGTCGCCACACCGATCGACCAGCACAGCGACAGCGCCAGCGCGATGAGCATGAGGATGGGCTTGCCCACGCGCAGGAACGCGACGACGAGGAGCCCGAGGGTGAGCGCGAACGCCAGGAGCGTCGCGCGCTCGCTGTCGCGAAACGCGGCGGCCATCTCGTCGTTGGACAGCGCCGGCTTGCCCGTCACGCCGACCTGGACGTCCGGAAATTCCGAGCGTAGCGAGGCGACGGTCGCCCGTACGCCGTCGATTGCCTCGCGATTCGCGGTGAAGCTGCCCTTTTCCGTATCGGCGGGCTCGGCCAGAATGAAGAGCAGCCGCTGGTCATCCGAAAGGAAGTAGCCGGCGCTCTCGCTGCCTTCGCCGCCCACCGAGAACAGCCCGCCCCAGGGCGAGCGGTACGGCGTCGGCCGGTCGAGCCGTCCGGAGATCTGCGACACGACATCGCTGACGAATCGCAGATCCAGGGAGCCCTTCGACGTGCCGGGCCCGCTGTCCAGCCCGAGGTCGAGGAGGCCCGTGACGAACGCCTGCGCGATCGACGTGGCGATGCCGTCCACGAGCTGGTCGAGCGTCGGGCGCTCGGCGAACTTCTCCATGAATTCTTGATAGTCGAAGACGCGCTCGCGGATTTCCTTGAGCTTGTCCGTGGACAGATAGAGCAGCGCCCGGCCCTCGAACTGCTTGGGATCGATCCGGTAGTTGATGCGGTTGAGGGGCACGCGGTTGGCGCGCAGCTCGCGCACGAGGCGGTTGGCGTAGATCGTCGCCTCGGGCAGCGACGGCGCCTGGACGGCGAGCACGAGGTCGTCGAGGTCGCCGAACTCCTTGTCGTACTCGGTGTACTTCTCGATGAACCGCTTGCCCTGCGGCAGCAGCGCGCGCTGCGACGTCGAGACCTGCAAGAAAACGAGGGCGTAGACGACCGCGACGGCCGCCAGCACGGCGGCCACGGTGACCGTCGTCCCCGGCCGCATACAAGCGAGGCGGACGAGACGGCGCAGGAGGCGCCCGGTCCGGGACGTCACGCGGTACTACTCTTCGCCGGCGATGAACCGCTCGAGCCGCTGGCGGGCGGCGTCATCCGCCCATTGTTCAGGCGGGGATTTCATCAAATAGGCGCAGGGCGGGAGCAGCGCGCCCTTGAGACCGCGATCCAGCGCGATTCGGCAGCAACGGATCGCGTCGATGACGACGCCGGCCGAGTTCGGAGAGTCCCACACCTCGAGCTTGAGCTCGACGTTGATTGGCTGATCGCCGAAGCTGCGACCCTCGAGGCGGATGTGTGCCCACTTGCGGTCTTCCAGCCACGGGACGTAGTCGCTGGGCCCGATGTGCACGGCGTCCGTCGACAGCTCGTGGGCGAGCTGGGAGCGGACCGCGTCGGTCTTGCTGATCTTCTTGGACACCAGCCGCTCACGCTCGAGCATGTTGTAGAAGTCGGTGTTGCCGCCGAAGTTGAGCTGGCTCGTCCGCTCGAGACGGACGCCACGGTCCATGAAGAGTTTCGCAAGCACGCGGTGCACGATCGTCGCGCCGAGCTGCGACTTGACGTCGTCACCGACGATGGGCAAGCCCCGATCCTCGAAGCGCCGCCGCCAGTAGTTCTCGCGCGCGATGAAGACGGGGATGCAGTTGACGAACGCGCAGCCCGCGTCGAGCACCTGCTCCACGTACCACTTGGTGGCCATCTCACTGCCCACCGGCAGGAAGTTGACGACCACGTGGGTGTTCGTCTCGCGCAAGGTACCCGCGATGTCCGCGGTCGAGCCCGGCGCCTTCTTGATCATCTGACCGAGGTACGCGCCGAGTCCGTCGTGTGTCATGCCGCGCTGCACGGGCACCCCGAGGTGGGGGACCGAGGCGAATCGCACGGTATTGTTCGGAGGCTGGAAGATCGCCTCCGACAGGTCCCGGCCCACCTTGCGCTCGTCGATGTCGAATGCGGCGGAGAATTCGATGTCGCCGACGTGATATCCGGCGAGCCGCGGATGCATCAGTCCGGGGATGAAGCCGTCGTCCGGCGCCCCGCGGTAGTAATGAACACCTTGAACGAGCGATGACGCACAATTCCCAACACCGATGATGGCTACTCGAACGGATCCCACGATGGGCCTCCTGGGCTCGGATGGCGCGTTCGCTGCCGCGCGGGGCCGACGCGCGCCAGTGTAGCACGGAGGTCGTGTAAAATCCCCGAAATGGCCGGCAAAGGAGGCTCGGTGAACGATTTGACGACGGCGCAGGTGCCCGACGAGATCGCGCGCGCGCTGGCCGGGCTCGATGTCGCGAAGATCAAGAAGACGTACTGGGAGCAGGACGAGTTCTTCTGTCTCGAGCGCTGGATGCCCGCATCCGTGGTCTCGCGGATGGTCGCCGAAGTCGAGCGCGTGCGCCCGGCCGTGCACCGTAACTACATCCCGCGTCACAAGAAGGGCGGTAGCGTCAGCTACTACACGCTCGTCGAGCAGGCGCCGACCATCCTGGCGTTCTACCGCTCGCCCGCGTTCATCCGCTTCCTGTCGGACGTGACGAACCAGAACCTGCAGCCGTGTCCCGACACCGACCCGCACTCGTGCGCGCTCTACTTCTACACCGAGCCCGGCGACCACATCGGCTTTCACTTCGACACCTCGTATTACAAGGGCAGCCGCTACACCGTGCTCGTCGGGCTCATCGAGCGGTCGTCGAGCCGCCTCGTATGCCAGCTGTACAAGAACGACCCGCAGCACCGGACGCCCGTCGAGCTCCAGCTCGCGACGCATCCCGGGACCATGGTCGCCTTCAATGGCGACAAGCTCTGGCACGCCATCACACCGCTCGGCGACGGCGAAGAGCGGGTGAGCCTGACGCTGGAGTACGTCACCGATCCGTCGATGAGCCCGCTCAAGCGGCTCTTCTCGAACCTCAAGGACTCGTTCGCCTACTTCGGCCTCAAGACGGTGTTCACCGGGCGCGCCCGCGCCGGGAGTCGGTAGCCCCGCCAGACGTAGCACACCATCGGCCTACGTAACGCCCGGCCTTTGTCGGAGACGAGGGTCCCTACAGGAGTCAGTATGACCATTCGCTCAGCCAAGACTCGTACGCACACGCCCGACGTTCGCATCGCGCGGCGCGCGTTTCTGCTCGGGTTGCTCGCCTGCGGCGCACCGCTCCGCGCGAGCGCTCAAGGTTTCGGAAGCGTCGGCGACGCGTTGGGGCGGCGCTTCGGCGCGCAGACCGCGGCAACCGAACGTCCGGCAAAGCGGGCGCGACCGGCTCCCGGCGCGATGGGAGCGCTTCGCCACTGGAACGCGGTGGCGCTCGATGCGACGGGACTCGACCATACGCCGCCCGCCTCGGGTGAGACGCGCGTGTTCGGCGAGCAGCTCGGGCCCGGACGCGCGAGTCGCGCGATGGCGATCGTCCACGTCGCCGTGTTCGACGCCATCACCGCGATCGTCGGCGGCTACGAGACGTATACCGATCTCGGCCGCGCGCGTGCCGATGCCTCGGTCGAGGCCGCCATCGCGATCGCCGCGCACGACACGCTCCTCTCGCTCTTCCCGTCGCAGAAGAACGTCCTTGATGCAACGCTCGTCGACGACCTTGCGGCGCTTCGCGATGGTCGACCGAAGACCGACGGCATCGACTGCGGGCGCGCGGCGGCCGCCGCGATTCTCGCGCGGCGGGCCAACGACGGCTCACGGCACGCCGAGCCGCGGATCGGAGTCGACTTCTTCACGAGCGATGAGCCGGGGAAATGGCGGCAGGACCCGATCAGCCTGGGCCCATTGGCACTCGGCGCCCGCTGGGGCGCGGTCACGCCCTTCGTGCTGCGGTCGGGCGATCAATTTCGGGTGCCGCCACCGCCCGCGCTCGACAGTACGGAATACGGCATGGCGTTCGACGAAGCGAAGACGGTCGGCGGCGACGGTGTCGTGACGCCGAGCGTGCGAACGGTCGAGCAGACGCTGGCCGCCATCTATTGGGCATACGACGGCACGCCGAGCCTGTGCGCGCCGCCGCGTCTGTACAACCAGATCACCGCGCACATTGCGGATCAGCAGCAGACCGACGTCATCGATGTCGCTCGGCTGCTTGCACTCATCAACGTAGCGCTGGCCGATGCCGGGGTCGCGGTCTGGGAGTCGAAGTACGCCTACGAGTTCTGGCGACCCGTCACGGCGATCCGCGAAGCGAGTCGCGCGACGAATCCTGGGACGGTGAAGGACCGTACGTTCACGCCGCTCGGTGCGCCGGCGAGCAATCTGACCGGACCGAACTTCACGCCGCCGTTTCCGGCCTATCCGTCGGGCCACGCGGGGTTTGGGGGCGCGCTGTTTCAGACACTGCGTCGCTTCTACGGGACGGACGAGATCGCATTCACGTTCGTCTCCGACGAGCTCAACGGCGAGACCATCGACAACCAGGGCAGCGTGCGCCCGCTGATCTCACGGAGCTTTTCGTCGCTTTCCCAGGCGGAGGAAGAGAACGGTCAGAGTCGGATCTACCTCGGCATCCACTGGGCGTTCGACAAGGCCCAGGGGATTGGGCAAGGGCGCCGCGTGGCGGACTACGTCTTCACGAACGCGTTCCGCCGTCGCCCTCGCTGACGGTCGCACTGCCCTGGCGCGCTCGCCCGCCGCGGATCGCCCACGCGGCGCGTGCCACCCAGTACGCATTCGAGCCGACCATCACGAGGACCATCAGCCACGGCAGCGCGGCGGGCAGAAACGTGCGCAGGATGATGAAGAGCAGCAGCAGCGCGTAAAAGCCGTCGCGCGAACCGAAATCCTCGATTGCTCCGGCCATGCCGGCCGTGCCGCGTGGCGGCCACCACTTGGCGACGAGCGCGCTGGCGACGATGCCGCCGGCCCCGATCAGACCGAGTCGGCCGCCCGTGCCCGTCATGGCGTCGGACGTGGCGCCCATGGCGACGACGGCGAGCCCGTGGACGAGCGTGTCCGCGACCGTGTCGAGCCATTCTCCGACGCGCGATTCGGTCACCGTCAGGCGCGCGACCTCGCCGTCGGCGTGGTCGAGAATGACCGCGACGAAGTAGATCAACAGGCCCGCGACGGCGCTCGCCGGCGTGGCGCGCCAGCAGCACCACACCGCGAGCAGCCCCAAGAGTAGGCTGGCGATCGTGATCGTATTCGGCGACACGCCCAGCGCGATGGCCCCGCGCGTGACGTGGCGCGAGAAGCGACGATGCAGGTGGACGTCGAGCCGCGTGTCGATCGCGCTGCCGAGCGAGGCGTGCAGCTGTCGCTCGGCGGCCGCGCGTCCGGCCGCCTCGCGGGCGACGACGCAGCGCCCGTCGATGGCCGGCGACACGCCACGTCGCTCGAGCGTGCGCGTGAGCTCGTCACCAACCGGTATGCCGCTTCCCAGGCGGCTGCCGAGCTCATGCATCAGCGCCGTGTCGGCGCCGACGGCCACCGCGGTCGGGTCCGCAGGGCCCGCGATTGCGGGGCCCGGCGCGTGGATCACGAGCCGACGCAGCACGTCGGGCGGCATCACGACCGTGGCCGGAACGAGTAGCGTCGGCTCCGGATCCGGAGCATCGCCGTCTTTCACCCACGCCACCGCGTCGCGCGCACGCGCCGACGCGCTGACCGCGGCACCGATCGGTGTGTCACGCAGCATGGCGGGCAGATAGACCGTGCGCGCACCCGCGCGCACCGCCGCGGCGACGGCGCGGAACCCGAGCGGCCGCTGGCCAACGACCGCCTGCGCGGCGCTCAGGTCCTCGACCGTCGGGAAATAGAGGGCGGCGCGATCGATCACGCCCCGTCCAGGCGGATGACGTGCGGGAGCACGTCTGCCTCGGCGCGGCGCAGGTCTTCGGCGAAATCGATCTCGGTCCACGGCAGGCCGGTGACGTCGACCCAGCCGACGTGGTGCGACCCGACGAGCATGTGCAGGGCGTCCTCGTACTCACTCGTGCCGCGACTGTCCTCGATGACGCGGTCCAGGTAGCGAATGACCGCGGGCCCGGCCTCGGCGCCACACTTGAAAAAGCCAACGCCCTCGCCGATGGCGTCCCAGGCCTCGGGCACGACCTTCTTGCCGAGGGCGATCACGCGCTCGCCGCGCGTGTAGAGCTTGACCTCCTCGCCGGTGTCCGCGAATCCGCGGTCGAGCAGCAGCGCGCTCGGCGCGGGCGCCTCGAGCAGGCGGCGGAGGAACTCGCGCGGAAACAGCACGTCGGCGTCCATGACGAGCGCGGGCTCGCGCAGGTGGTGGCGCGCGGCGTACAGCGACAGCACCGAGCCCCGGGTGTAATCGCGGTTGACCACGTACTCGATCGTCATTCGTCCCACACGATCGCCGGCGACACGGCGCACCTGATCCTGACAATGTCCGACGACGAGCACCGCGCGCCGCACACCGGCCCAGGCGAGGGCATCGAGCATGCGCGCGAGAATCGGGCGCCCGCCGACGGGCAGCAACGCCTTGTGCGTCGAATCGGTCAGCGGCGCCAGCCGCCGCGCGACCCCGGCCACGAGGATGATGGCCGTCACCGGGTCCTCAGGCCCGCCGCCCCGTCTCGGCGGCGGAGCTCTCTTCCTGACGCGACTTCATCTTCTTGACGAGCTCGGCATAGGACGATGTCTGGATGATCTTGTTGAACTGTGTCCGATAGTTCGACACGAGGCTCACGCCCTCGATGATCACG
>Ga0310810_10002703_pt1 | contig 19145 bp, 12 predicted proteins | sample NCmetagenome_FD_207641 | JGI IMG/M metagenome (GOLD analysis project Ga0310810, IMG submission 207641) | Soil microbial communities from experimental microcosm in Duke University, North Carolina, United States - NC | ecosystem: Engineered > Artificial ecosystem > Soil microcosm > Unclassified ...
ATCGACCCGCAGGTCGAGGGTCGCGAACTCCGCCAGATCGGGCATGCGCCGGCCGTTGATCACCATGGCGCCCTGCGGCGCAATCCGCGGACGGATCGCGAGCGTGTAGTCTCCCGGCGCGACGCCGCGCATCGTGAAATGCCCCTGAGAGTCCGTCGAAAACCCGCTGACGACACGCTGTTCGGGTTGCCCGGTGTTCTGCATCACGCTGACGCTGATGGGAAACACGGGCTGTCCCTGCGAGTTCAGCACCATCCCCGAGATCGTGAAGAGCCGTCCCCGAATCAGCCGGAAATCGACGCCCGACGTCTCGGCGCCCGCGCGCACCTGCACGTGCTGCGCGTCCGCTTCGGTCGGCACGCCGGGGAAGTAGGTGGGTACGAAACCCGTCGGGTCGGTTTCTGAATCGATTTGGACGTTTCCGTCCCGCACATCGGCGAAGATCTCGTAATCGCCGGGTTGAAGGCCGAAGATGCGAAACTGCCCCCGGTCGTCTGTGCTGGCGCCGAACCCGCGTGCGGGGACTGTCGAGCCTGGCGCAAAAAAGTAGGTGGACACCGGAACCCGCGTCACAGGTTCCCCTTCGTCGTCCGTCACACGTCCGGTGATGACCCCGCTGGCCGGCATGACGATCGTCGCGCCGGTGAAGACCTGGCCGTCGGAGAGTTCGAATGGCGGCCCCGGATCGTTGGGCCTCTTCTGCCCGTAGCCCCCGACGAGGAAACGGGCCTGGTACATACCGGGCCTCGCAGTGATCCGATAGAAGCCTGCCGGCAGACCGTCGAACGAGAACTGACCCTGCGCGTCGCTGAGCGTTGTGCGCGAGACCGGTCGGGTTGCCGGTCGACTGGCGTCGGAGATACCGCTGTCGCCGCCCATGGCCTGCGTCAACGAAACGATGACGCGTTTGACGGGACGGCCGTCGGATGTGACCACCCGTCCGCGGACGACCGCGGTGCCGGCCGCTTCGGGAAGCTGCCGGACGTCACGCGTCTGGGGAACCGCCGGCGGGGAATAGACCTGACCCGCCGCCGCCATCAACACAATCGTGAATAGCAGCATGTGTGGCGCTCGCGTGTGCCGTTGGCCGTGGCCGCCCTTGGCGGTTTGCCGTTCGCCGTTGACCGCGTGACCGCTGTCGCTACCGTAGCGAGCCCTTTAGGTCTGCCTGAAGGCAGGCCTGAAGGCCTGCGCTACACCATCGGCCGGGCTATAGCCCCCAGCACCCCGCGCGAAGCGCGGAAGCCCGGCACGCATCCGAGGCACGCAGCCCCCTGGCACCCCGCGCGAAGCGCGGATTGTTACTTCGCGTCCAGCTTCCGCCCCGCATCCAGGTGGTCATGGTTCAGGATCGCGTTGAACACCAGGAAATAACTCCCCTGCGTCTCGCCGCGCCAGATCGGGTTGTTCGCGAACACGACGACGTGGCCCTTCTCGACGGGTACGTCGACGACCATGGGCCGCTGCGCCAGCTCGTTGCCGCCGTCGAGAAGACCGGAGACGAGCAGGTCTCGCGCGTCGCCGAACCGCATCACCACCCGGGGACGGTACTGCGGCGGGATGATGTTGATCCCGTTGCGGCGCTGCTCCTCCTGAATCGGCGCGTACTGCCAGGCCTCCACGTGCGGCTGTTCTTCGGGCGGCCCGAGCTGCGCGAACCCCTGCGGCTGATCCTGATCGTCCGGCGTCCCCCGACCAGTCACGCGGCGCGGACCCGCTTCGCCGGCCGCGCCACCGCGGCCGCCGCCCCGCCCGCCGGCCGTGGCGCTGACGCCGAAGAGCGGCGGGTTGTCCGCGTAGATGGAGAGGTCGTCCGCGTAGCCGTAGGCAATCGGGCTCGCGCCGTCGACCACTTTCGACTTCAGGATGCTGCCGATCACCTTCAGCCGCTGACCGTTGGCCGCCGAGACGCCCTGGGTGAGGCCGTAGTTGACGGCGAAGTCCGCCGTGTCCTCGACGGTGATGAGGAGACCGCCGTCGTGCACGAATTTCTGCAGGTGCATCAAGCCGTCCCAACCCATGCCGGGACGAATGTCGTCCGTCGAATCGATCTTTCCGATGTTCGGCGTCAGCTCCGTCGTCTTCCAGGGGATCGGGTTGCCATACATGGGCATCCCTTCGATAATCGCGCGTCCCGCGCGGCCGCCGACGGGCGGGAAGAGGATGACGTCGTACTTCGAGTGAAGGTCGGCCTCTTTGGCGACGTCCTGCGTGCTGATGTAATCAAACGGGACGCCGCGGAAGTCCAGCGTCTGCCGCCACCAGCCTTCGTCCTGCGTGTTGATCCATGTGTGCAGAAGCGCGATTCGCGCGGGCGCGGACGCGTGCGTCTTGACCGAGGGCGCCGACGCGGCCGCCACGGCCTTGATGCCCAGATCCGCGGTCGCCTTGGCGACCTCGTCTCCGGCGGCCCCGCTGATGATGAACGAGCCGCGGTTGAAGTGCGCGTCGCCCGAGTCGAACGGCTCTTCCGAGACGTCGAACTTCGCGTTCTTCAGGCGATAGCGAAGCGAGATGAGCGACGGGTCGGTGTTGTTGTTGACGAGATACACGGCTCCCGTGCCGCTGATGCCGCCCGGCGCAGCCACTGCGCCTTTGACCGGCTCCATCGCCGCGTCGAGCACTTTTGCATCGGTCACGCGCGTGACCTTCACGTTGAACACTTCGGGGAAGGTCCATCCGGTATCGTCGTACGGCTGGCGCTGCGGATCGTCTGGCGCCCAGTACTGATAGTCGAGCAGCGCGTCCGCGATCCGGCTGAACGGCTGATCCATCCGGACGATGTATGAGCCGGCAGGGAAGGTGTGACTTTCGGTGGTCGGACGATTCCCGCGGCCGCCCCGACCCGCGCCTTGCGCCGACGATTGCGCCTCGTCGCCTGCGCCCTGAGCCGCGGGGGTCGACGCACCGCCTTCGCCGCCGCCACGCGGCGCGGTGCGTTTCACCGGTATCGTGACGGTGAACGGCTGCGTCGCGCGTGAGATCTCGACGCGCTGCGTCTGAAGAATCTTCAGCAGATCGGCCTGCGCGCCCGGCCGCGGGTCATCGCCCGCGAACACGTAGGCCGCGGGTCCCTCGGTCTTCGGCTTCAGAATCGACCGCTTGCTCTTCAGGTAATAGTTCTTGAGGAAATACTGCGTGTTGTCCGCGAACTGATTGAGCGAGACGAGCAGGCCGGTCTCCTCGTAGTTGTTGTTGTTGCGCTGCGACCACATCGCTTTGGGAAGCGGCGGATTCGGCCGATACCACGTCCGGGAGGTCTGCGACGGCGGGAGCGATCGCTCGACCGTGTCCGCGCCGCCGTTGCCGAACGTTTCATAGAGGCGGCTGATGCCGTTGTGCATCGCGGCGATGAACATCAGGTAGCCGGGCGACCACGTGTCGAAGGTGCCGTGGGTGAAGACGCCCGGCATGCCGAACTTGGTCATCTCTTCGACGTTGTTGTAGCCGATCATCTGCCATTCGCTGGCGAGGATCGGATCAATCCAGGCGTTATACGGACCGTCGCCGACCGTGTTGTCGTAGAGGTACGGCACAGATTCGTGCAGGTCGTGGAGGACCTGCGCGTGCTGGTCGACGTATGTGTTCAGCACGTTCTTCGTCAGGTCCAGCGTGACGCCCATCGCGTCGCGGTTGTTGTCGTGCGCCACGTATTTGCCCCAATACAGCGTGCCCGGCCAGTTCTTTCCGGGGTTGGCGAGATGCCAGCGGTAAACGTCGACGTGGCGGTCGCGCCCGTCGACCTCGACGATCGGCGTGACCAGCGTGATCAGCTTGCTGCGGATCTTCTGAATGTACGGGCTGTCATCCACGGCCAGCCTGTAGACGAGTTCCATCAACGCGGTCGGCGCGCCGGTTTCCGGCGAATGGATCGTGCCCGTGATGTAGTAAATCGGCACGACGCCGCCCGTGATGATGCGGTCCGCTTCCGCATCGTTCATGTTGATCGTGCGAGGGTCGGCGAGCTTCGCGAGGTTCGCGCGGTTGGCGTCGAGCTTCGCGAGGTTCGCTTCCGACGACACGGCGACGGCGATCATCTCGCGCCCTTCTTCCGTCTTGCCGATCGAGATCACTTTCACACGCGGGCTGGCCTTTTCGACCAGGCGCATGTATTGATAAACCTCGGTGGAATAGGGGAGGATGCCGGGCGCGCCCGCCACGTCCTTCAACACCGCCATGGGCGTCGGCACGGTCTTCGATGCCGGGAGATAATCTACGAGCGGCGACGTGAAATACGGCGCGGTGGTGTATTCCTTGATCTTCGCCGTGTAGGCCTCGTCAACCGGCTGTCTGGTATCGCGCGCGTATGGATTGGCGGCAGACGGCGGGGCTGGCGCCTGGGCGGCTCCGGTGATCCCGGCGGACAGTATCAGGACGGCCAGGACCGCCACGAGCGCCCACTGGGACATGCGTCGTGTCATCAGCAACGTACCTCGTAAAAGATAGGGCGGAAAAGCGTTTGGGATTCTATCAGAGAGTTTCGGCGTGCAGCTTGCACCGGAGCCGCCCGTGGTCCGCCGCGAGCTGACCGGCGCGCGCCTGCAGGGCGTCGCAACCGAACGGCTGAGTCTCACGAACAGGAACGGCATCCGCCTCGACGCCCTTACTTACGGCGGCATCATCGCGTCCCTGATCGTTCCCGATCGCTCCGGCATCCCCGGCGACATCGTCCTCGGCTTCGACGACGCGGCGCGTTACGGCGAGACTCCGCTGCCCCCGTATTTCGGCGCCATCATCGGACGATACGCGAACCGGATCGCGCGCGGGCGGTTCACGCTGGACGGCCGCACGTATGCGCTTCCGATCAACGATCCACCCAATTCCCTGCACGGCGGCGTGCGCGGCTTCGACAAGCGCGTCTGGCTGGCGGAGACCCGCAAGGTGCCCGGCGCCGAGACCGTGAAGTTCACGCGCGTGAGCCCTGACGGCGAGGAGGGGTATCCGGGATCCGTCGAACTGCGCGTCAGCTACACGCTGCGCGACAGCAACGAACTCGTCGTCGAGTATCGTGCGATCACGAGCGCGCCGACGCCGATCAACCTCACCCAGCACACATATTTCAACCTGGGCGCCGGAACTTGCGACGACGTGCTCGGACACGAATTGACGATCGCCGCGGACCGGTTCACGCCCGTGGACGACACGATGATCCCGACCGGCGCCTGCGCGCCGGTCAAGGGGACGCCCTTCGACTTCTGCGATCCGGTCCCCATCGGCGCCCGGATCGGGGCCGACGACGAGCAGATCGCGCGGGCGGGCGGCTACGATCACAATTGGGTGCTGAATCACACCGGCGAAGGCGTCGCGCGCGCCGCGCGCCTCCGCGACCCGTCGAGCGGCCGCGTGGTCGAAATCTGGACGACGGAACCCGGCATCCAGGTGTATACGGGCAACAAGCTGAATGGATCCATGGTGGGGAAGGGCAACCGCCCATACGGAAAACACGCGGGCGTCTGCCTCGAGACGCAGCACTTTCCCGATTCCCCGAATCACCCGCAGTTCCCGTCGACCATCCTGAAGCCAAATGAAGAGTACAGGTCGACCAGCATCTATCGCTTTCTGGTCGAGTGAGAAGACAGCAACGACGCAATTTCACAGCTCCACAACTACTCGAGGAGAACAAACTCGCTCGGGCGACCGCCGCACGTACGAGCGACAGCCACTGGCCGCTGAGACGCGCCCACGGCTGACACCGAGATCCCGAAGGCGCGAAGATCCCGAAAAGCTAGCGAAAAGCCGTTGGCTCGTACCGCTCAGCGTTCCAGATGAAAGGGTACGCTGGTCACGACGACGCGCGGCCGAAAGAGCAACGCGCCTTTGATGAGCAGCGCGCGCTGGTTGTGCAGCAGGTGCTGCCACCAGCGGTGGGGTACGAACTCCGGCAATACGACGGTAATGAAGTCGTCCGGGTGGTTCATCTGCAACTGTTCGATGTACTCCAGAAGCGGCTCGAGCAGAGAACGGTACGACGATTCGAGAACGTCCAGCCGTGTGCCGCCGCCCCAGCGGCACCACTCCTGGCGGACACGCTCGGTTTCCGGGCCGCCGGTATCGACGAAGATCGCCCGGACGTCACCCGACAGGCTGCGCGCGTACGACAACGCCTGGAGGACCGCCCGGTGAACACCGCCGATCGGGATCAAGACAGTGCTGTGGTGCGGCGCGTCTCCCCGCCAGGCTGCGAGCGACAGTTGTTCCGCGACATGCTGGTAGTGACGTCTCGTCGTTTTGAAGAGCGCCACCAGGATCGGAATGAGCACGATGATGATCCATGCACCCTCGACCGCCTTCGTAGCGGCGACGATGCAGAGTACGACGAACGTCGCGATCGCGCCGACAGCGTTGATGGCCGCGCCGCTGCGCCAGCCGTGCGCGCGCTCGCGGAACCAGTGCCGCACCATCCCGGACTGCGACAGCGTGAACGAGATGAAGACGCCAATCATGTAGAGCGGAATGAGAGCGTGGGTGTCGCCGCGGAATAGGACCAGCAGCAGTCCGGCGAACACGCTCAACACGAGGATGCCGTTCGAAAAGGCGAGCCGATCACCCTGGTTCGCGAACTGGCGCGGCAGGTAGCCGTCTCGCGACACGATCGACGCGAGCCGCGGGAAATCCGAGTACGCGGTGTTCGCCGCGAGCACCAGGATCAGCATCGTGGCAGCCTGCACGCACAGGTACAGGACGCCGCGGCCGCCGAAGGTCGCCCGCGCGATCTGCGAGACGACCGTTTCGGTCGCGGAGGGGACGACGCGATACACATGTGCCAGCGCCGTAATCCCGAGGAACATCGTGATCGCCAGCGCCGCCATAGCGAGGAGAACGGCCACCGCGTTCCGTGATTCCGGCGGCCGGAACGCCGGGACGCCGTTCGACACGGCTTCCACGCCGGTCATGGCGGTGCAGCCGTTGGAGAACGCGGTCAGGAGCGCAAACAGGCCAAGCGTGGCCGATCCGATCGGCAACGCGTTCTCCGGCGTGATCGGATGCACCGTACCGGTAACCCAGCGGTATGCGCCGGCGCCGATCAGCGACAGGATCATCACGATGAAGAAGTATGTCGGCAGCGCAAAGATCTGCCCTGACTCGCGGATGCCGCGCAGATTCCCCAGGGTGAGCACCGCCAGGAAGACAAGCGAGAGCCACACCGGGTTGATGTGCAGCGCTGGAAACGCCGACGTGACCGCCGCGACGCCCGCGGCGATGCTCACCGCCACCGTGAGCGTGTAGTCGATGAGCAGCGCGGCAGCCGCGACGAGAGCCGGCATGGCGCCGAGGTTGTCCTTCGACACGATGTACGCGCCGCCGCCGCTCGGGTACGCATGGATCGTCTGGCGATAGGAGAACACGACGATCGCAAGGAGCGTTGCGATCAGGATGCCGATTGGCGTGGAGAACGAGAGCGCCGCCAGGCCGCCCGCCACCAGGACGCGCAGAATCTCCTCGGTCGCATACGCGACGGACGACAGCGCGTCGGAGGACAGGACCGCGAGTCCCGTCAGCCTGGAGAGCCGCTCGTGATGGGCAAGGTGATTGGGGATCGGGCGGCCGACGATGAGCCGCTTGAACGCCGTGAACGTGCCGCCGTCTGGCAAGGCTGTTTCCAATCAGCCGGCGAGGTTAGCTGACGGGCTAGAGGTTGGAATCCTCTTCCCGCCTTCGCGCTCCGATCGCAACCATCGGTGCGCTCCGGCGGGATTCGCCCCGGCGGCCTCAATTGACCGCGGTGGTTCCCCCGCGCGCCGGGGGTCGGCCGGCGCTTTGGCCTGTTCTGAGTCTAGCCAGCGGGGCATAAAAAAGCCGTAAAGAGCCAGCTCCGCCGTGCGCGCTACCATGTCAGCGTGCGGCGTCGTCCTGTTCAACTGATGCTGGCTGCCGGTGCCCTTGGCGCAGCAACCATTGCCCTCAGGAGCCTCGCGCCGCACTCGCCGACGACGATCGCGCTCGGGTACCTGCTCGTGGTGCTGTTCGTGGCGGCGTATGCCGATCTCAGGGTGGCGGTCGCGGCCTCGGCGGCCGCGATGCTGTGCTTCAACTTCTTTTTCCTGCCCCCGGTAGGCACCTTCACGATTGCCGACCCGCAGAACTGGGTCGCCCTGGCCGCTTTTCTCGTCGTGAGCATCGTCGCGAGTAATCTGTCGGCGTCCGCCCGGGCCCGGGCTACAGAGGCGCTGGAACGCCGGCGGGAGGTGTCGCGGCTGTTCGACCTCACGCGTGACATCCTGCTCACCACCGAGCAGGAGGGGGCGCTCCACGCCGTCGCCCGACACGTCGCCCGCCGCTTCAACCAGGACACCGTCGCAATCTGCCTGCCGCGTCCGTCCGGAGCCTGGGACATTCATCATGGCGGAGAAGCGATGCCGGAGATCCCGCCCGACGATCTCAGCGAGGCCTACGCGCGTGCGCGGGGGACGCTCGAGTTCGACGCCCGGACGCGAGCCTACGCCGGCCACCGGCAAGTGGAAGCGGCGGGCCGACGGCCGCTGATGATGGCGCCAATCCGGCTCGGTACGCGCGCCATCGGGCTGCTGATCCTCGGAGGCGCCCCGCTGGATCCCGGCACGCACGATGCGGTCGCCGGGATCGTGGCGATCGCGATCGAGCGGCATCAATTCCTTGCCGAGCGGCGCGCGGCCGAACTGGCGCGGCAGCGGGCAGAGTTGTCGTCGGCGCTCCTGGCGTCGCTGAGCCACGATCTCCGGACGCCGTTGACGGCCATTCGTACCGCCGTCACCAATCTCGACACGCCCGCCGCGCAGGCCGACGAACGCCACGGGCAGGCTCGCATTGCGGTGGAACAGCTGGACCGGCTGCAGCGGCTCTTCGAGGAGATCCTGGACATGGCGCGAATCGAGGCACACTCGGTTCATCCGGATCGGCTCTGGGTGACGCCGTCCGAGATCATCGAGGCCGCGGTGAGCTACGCGGGCAGCAGCCTCGACGGGCACGTGCTGCAGATTGAGGCCCGCGCAGACTCCGCTGTCGAAACGGATCCGCGCCTGACCTCGTCGGCGCTGGCACACCTGCTCGAGAACGCCGCCGCCTATTCGCCGGCGGGCGCAACGATCGAAGTGCGCGGGTGGACGGACGAGCAGGGTGCCCGTCTGACCGTCCGCGACCACGGCAACGGGATCCCCGAGCAGGAAATGGAGCACCTGTTCGAACCGTTCTTCCGCGGCGCACGCGCGCGACAGCTCGGGCCGGGCACCGGTATGGGCCTCGCGATCACGCGCGGTCTCCTCGCGGCCGAAGGCGGGCGCGTCTGGGGAGAGAACATCCCCGGCAACGGCGCCCAGTTCACGATCGCGGTACCTGGCGGCGTGCGCGCCCTCGCGGCTGAGGACGCATGACGCGATCCCGCATCCTGCTCGTGGACGACGAGCCGAGCCTGCTCGCGACGATTGCGCCGCTGCTCAGAGCGCAGGGCTACGACGTGGCGACGGCCACGAGCGGACAGGCCGCGCTCGACGCCGCCGATCGGCAGACGCCGCACCTCGTGATCCTCGATCTTGGCCTGCCCGACATGGACGGCGTGGACGTCTGCCGGCGGCTGCGCGAGGGGCGGAGCATGCCGATCGTCGTACTGTCCGCTCGCGGCGCCGAACAGGACAAGGTGGCGGCGCTCGACGCCGGGGCGGACGATTACGTCACCAAGCCGTTCGGGTCCCAGGAACTGCTCGCCCGGGTCCGTGCCGCGCTCCGCCGCAGCGATGCAGCCGCGAGTCCTGCGGGGACGATCACGCGCGGAGCCCTCGTCATCGATGTCGACCGCCGGCGTGTCATGCGCGGCGAGGAAGACGTGAGGCTCACGCCGAAAGAGTTCGAGCTGCTCGTACTCCTGGCACAGCACGCCGGACGGGTGCTGACGCATCGCACGATCCTGAAGGCCATCTGGGGTCCCAATGCCGTGGACCAACCCGAACACCTGCGGGTCCTGATCAACGCGCTGCGCCGGAAGATCGAGCAGGATCCGTCGCGCCCCGAGTACATCAGGACCGAGCCATGGGTCGGCTATCGCTTCGCCGACGACGAGTGACGATGACGATCGGTGCCGGCAGGGCTATGCAAGCCGAAGGGCCACAAGGACAACGTCGATGACCTTGATCCCCAGGAAGGGGAACAGCACGCCGCCCACAGCATAGATTAGAAGATTCCGGCGCAGAACCGCTGCGGCGCCAAGAGGCTTGTAGGCGATGCCCTTCAGCGCGAGCGGGATCAGGGCGACGATGATCACGGCGTTGAAGATGACCGCGGAGAGGATGGCGGACTGCGGCGTCGCCAGGCGCATGATGTTCAGCGCGGTGAGCTGCGGAAATGCCAGGATGAACATCGCGGGGATGATCGCGAAATACTTCGCGACGTCGTTTGCGATCGAGAAGGTGGTCAAGGCGCCGCGGGTCATCAGCAGCTGTTTGCCGATTTCCACGATCTCGATGAGCTTCGTCGGGTTCGAGTCGAGATCGACCATGTTGCCCGCCTCTTTGGCGGCCATCGTGCCCGTGTTCATCGCGACCCCGACGTCAGCCTGGGCGAGCGCCGGCGCGTCGTTCGTGCCGTCGCCGGTCATCGCGACCATGCGGCCGTTCGTCTGTTCCTGCCGAATCAGCTTCAGCTTGTCTTCGGGCGTCGCCTGCGCCATGTAGTCATCGACCCCGGCCTCCGACGCGATCGCGGCTGCCGTCAGCGGGTTGTCGCCGGTGATCATCACGGTTTTGATGCCCATCGCCCGCAGCTTCGCAAAACGGTCGCGAATGCCCCCTTTGACGATGTCCTTGAGGTGGACCACGCCGAGCACGCGGCCGTTCTCGGCAACCGCCAGGGGAGTGCCGCCCTCGCGGGCGATGCGGTCCACCTGCTGCTTCAGCTCCGAAGGAATCGTGTTGCCGGCCCGTGCGACCAGCTTTTCGATCGCATCGACCGCGCCTTTGCGAATCTCGCGCCCGTCGAAGTCGACACCCGACATGCGCGTCTGCGCCGTGAACGGGACGAACGCTGCCTCGTGGGCCGCGAAGTCACGCCCCCGGATGCCGTACTTCTGTTTGGCGAGCACGACGATCGATCGCCCCTTCGGGGTTTCATCTGCAATCGAAGCCAGTTGCGCGGCATTGGCGAGGACCGCCTCGCTGACGCCCGGCGCGGGCCTGAACTCCGTTGCCTGACGGTTGCCCAGCGTGATGGTCCCGGTCTTGTCGAGCAGCAGCGTATCGACGTCACCGGCCGCCTCCACGGCACGCCCGGACATCGCGAGCACGTTGTGCTGGACGAGGCGGTCCATGCCGGCGATGCCGATCGCCGAGATGAGCGCTCCGATCGTGGTGGGAATCAGGCAGACCAGCAGTGCGATCAGCACGGGAATCGGGATGGACGTTCCCGCATACATCGCAAAGGGCTGGAGCGTGACGACCACGAGCAGGAAGACGAGCGTGAGCACCGCGAGCAGGATCGTCAGCGCAATCTCGTTCGGCGTCTTCTGGCGTACAGCGCCCTCGACGAGCGCAATCATGCGATCGAGAAACGTCTCGCCGGGATTCGACGTGATCCGGACTTTGATCCAGTCGGAAAGCACACGCGTGCCGCCGGTCACCGCCGAGCGGTCGCCGCCGACCTCGCGGATCACAGGCGCCGATTCGCCGGTGATTGCCGACTCGTCCACGCTGGCCACGCCTTCGACGATGTCGCCGTCACCGGGAATCAGGCCGCCGGCTTCGACGAGCACGACGTCGCCTGCCCGAAGGACACTCGCTGCGACGCTTTCGCGGACCCCGTCGGGCCGGAGGCGGGTCGCGATCGTCTCCGCTTTCGCTTTTCGAAGGGTCGCCGCCTGCGCCTTCCCGCGCCCTTCCGCCATCGCTTCCGCGAAGTTGGCGAAGACGACCGTGAACCATAGCCAGAACGCGACCTGCCCGGTGAAGAGCGGAGCCCCGGAGTGCGAGAACACCTCCTCCGCGAACGCGATGGTCGTGAGGAGGCTGCCGACTTCGACGATGAACATCACGGGGTTGCGTATCTGGACGCGCGGATCGAGCTTGCGAAAGGAATCCGCGATCGCTGGGCCCACGATGGCCGGGTCCCAGACGAGATCCGGCGTGCGCGTTCACTCATGGCGTATCTCTCAGTTCCTCATGGCAGCGCCTGGGCTGAGGCGAAGGTCTCGTCGAGCGCCAGGTTCAGCTCGAGGACGTTGACGCGCGCCCGGCCAAGGAAGCCCAGCGCGGGCGGCGCGGTGTGCGCGCGTATCAACGCCTGCACGCGCTCGACGGAAACCCCACGCGCTCGCGCGACCCGCGCAACCTGGACTTCGGCCGCTGCCGGCGGGATGTCCGGGTCCATGCCGCTTCCGCTCATCGTCACCATCTCGGAGGGTATGCGGCCCGCGGTGACGCCGTCCTCCCGCATGATGGCGTCGCGCCGCTCGCGAACGGCCTTCAGGAAATCCCGGTTCGAAGGACCGTAGTTGCTGCCTCCTGTGGCCGCCGCGTTGTAATCAACGGCGGAGGGTCGCGGGTGGAAGTACCGCGGCTCGCTGAACTGGCGGGCGATGAGGCGCGACCCGAGGACCGTGCCGTCGATTCGGTAAATCAGGCTGCCCTCCGCCTGCTCACGGAACATCGTCTGCCCGATGCCCCAGAGCAGCACGTGATAGCCGCCACCCGTCATCAGCATCAACAGAACCGTGAAGACAACGCCGCGCCGAACCTCAGTGAACATAACCTCGAACCTCGAACCTCCGGCCTCACCGCATTGCGAGATACTCGGCAATAGGACCAAGTACCGCGACCGGCATGAACATCAGCAATCCGAGAATGACCACCACCGCCCAGAGCGTGAACCCGAACGTCGCCGTCTCCGCGCGGAGCGAGCCGGCCGTCTCCGGGGCCGCGGGCTTCGCCCCGAGAATGCCGGCGAGACCGAGCGGCGCGATGATCGGGATGTAACGCGACAACAGCATCACCAGCCCGCAGGAGATGTTCCAGAAGGGCGTGTTGTCGCCGAGGCCCTCGAAACCGTATCCATTGTTGGCGGCGGCGGACGAGAACTCGTACAACATTTCCGAGAAACCGTGAGGGCCGGGATTGTGGAGCCAGGCGAGCGCCGCGTCTGGATGCGCCGTCGTCGCCCACACGTAACACGCGATTGCGGCCCCGACGAGAATGGCGAGCGGGTGCCAGAGCAGGGCGAGGCTCGCGAGCTTCATCTCCTTGGCCTCGACTTTCTTGCCCAGGAACTCGGGCGTCCGGCCGATCATCATGCCGGCCACGAATACAGCAACGATGATGAAGATCAGCATGTTGATGAAGCCCACGCCGACGCCGCCGAAGATGTTGTTCAGCCACATGCCCATCATCGGCATCAGCCCGCCAAGCGGCGTCAGCGAGTCCTGCATCGCATTCACGGATCCGTTCGACGTCACGGTCGTCGCCACCGACCAGAGCGCGGACATACCGGAGCCGAACCTCACCTCCTTGCCTTCCATCGAGCCGGTGGACTGATCGATGCCCATCGCACTGATCGCGGGATTTCCCCTGGCGTCCTGCGCGACCCCGAAGGCCACCATCGGCAGGTACAGCGCGAGCATCGTCAGAAAGACCATGACGGCAAGTCCGCGGCGGCGCACCATCGCGCCGAGCGTCCACACCATGGCCATTGGGATGACGGTGATGCACCAGGTCTCCACGAAGTTGGAGATGGGCGTCGGGTTTTCGTACGGGTGGGCGGAATTCGGTCCGAAATAACCGCCGCCGTTCGTGCCGAGCTGCTTGATGGCGACTTCGGGGGCGACGCCGCCGCGCGCGATCGTCTGCGCGGCACCTTCCACGGTCGTCGCTCTCGCGGCGCCATGGAACGTCATCGGCGTTCCCTGCCACATGAGAATCACGGCCACCAGAACGGCCAGGGGCAGGAACAGGCGGACGGTGGCGCGAGTCACGTCGACATAGAAATTGCCGAGCGTCTGCAGCCGGTTCCCGCCGAGGCCGCGGATGATCGCGATACAGGCCGCCACACCGGTTGCGGCGGTGACAAACTGCAGAAAGGTGATGACGGCCATCTGACTGAGATAAGACAGCCCGGTCTCACCGCTGTAGTGCTGCAGGTTCGTGTTCGTAACGAAGCTCGAAATCGTGTTGAAAGCCAGCGTCGGATCCATGTTGCCGATGCCGTCGGGATTGAGGGGCAGCCACTTCTGGAGCGTGACGATCGCGAACGTCAGGAGCCACATGACGACGTTCGAGATGATCAGCGACCGCGAATACTGCTTCCAGTCCTGCTGCTCGCGGGGATCGGCGGGGTCCAGGCCGAGCCGACCTGTCTGATCCCGCCGAAGAGACGATCGTCATGCAGATACTCGTAGCGCGCCGCGACTGCCGCCGGCGCGGTGACCTGGTAGCGGGCGTACGCGCCGGCGCCTTCCAGAACGAGCGCGGTTTCTCCGCTGTGCACCTGGTTCGAGGTATGCGACAGGTCCACGCCCAGCGTCACCGCACTCGTCGGCGTCAGGGCCGCCTGCGTATCGAACACCCTGAACCAGCCATCGGGTCCGTTTGGAACGCCGTTGTCGGCCTGCTCCTGACCGAAGTAATAGCTCGTCGTCCACGCGAGGTTCTTCACGGGGCCTCCGAAGGTCGCCCCGAGCTTCAGGTGCGACCAGATGTCCGTGTCGGCCGGTGCAGGCGTCTGCGCCGGCGCCGAGGGCTCCTGCGCGCGCGCCGCGCGGGTGCCGAGCAGCAACACGAGTATGGCGAGCAGCGCCAGGATCGTCACCGTCATTCCGAACCAGTGGCTGCGCCGCGGCGTCGCCAGAAACCTGACGCCCGCCTGGCTGGAGGCGCACTCAACGAGCTTGATCTCGAGCAACTCCTGAATCGCCTCGTCGATCAGCGCCAGCTTCTCATCGCGATCGCCGGAAATGCGCCGCGCCAGAATGTCGTATTGCGGCTGCGGCTTCGCGTACCGGGCCATGCCTCCAACATAGAGAGCCGCACGTTGAAAAGGGCTTAGAAACCGGTAAAAAGTCCGTAAAGTCCCGAGAGAGGGTTCCGGCCGGCTGTAGCATGAAGACGCCGTGAGTGAAGCCACGCGTCCCTCCGCCGAAGCGCTGCTGGAGCGGCTGAAGAGCGAATTGCGTGCGCGGCTGCGCGTCTACATCGGCGCGGCGCCCGGAGTAGGGAAGACGTACAGCATGCTGCGCGATGCACGCGCCGCAAGGGCGTCGGGGGTGGACGTCGTCGTGGGGTTCGTCGAAACCTACGGACGCGCCGAGACCGTGGCCCAACTCGGTGATCTGGAGGTGCTGCCCTTAGGCAAGCTGTCGTATCGCAACGCGGTCCTCGAGGAGATGGATCTCGCCGCGATTCTCGCGCGGAAGCCGGCGCTCTGCATCGTGGATGAACTCGCGCACTCCAATGCGCCAGGGAGCCGGAATCCGAAGCGGTATCAGGACGTCCTCGAGCTGCTCGACGGGGGGATCAGCGTCATGACCGCGATCAATATCCAGCACCTCGAGACGCTGAACGATCTCGTCAGCCGCGAGACCGGGGTTCGCGTTCGGGAGACAGTGCCGGACACGTTCCTCGATCGCGCAGACGAAGTGATCAACGTGGACGCGACCGTCGAGGAGCTGAGGACGCGCCTGCGTCAGGGGAAGATTTACAAGCCCGAGAAGGTCGAGCAGGCGCTGACGAACTTCTTTCGCGAGGGCAACCTGTCCACGCTGCGCGAGCTGGCGCTGCGAGCCGTTGCCGACGAGGTCGGCGAGAAAGCCGCCTCTCTTCGCGCGCGCGAGGGCCTCGAGCCGGCGCTGATTCCCGAACGCGTGATGGTCTGCATGAGTGCGAGCGCCAGCGGCCCGCGCGTGATTCGGGCCGGGGCGCGGATCGCCAGCCGCCTCGGCGCGCGCTGGTATGCGGTGTACGTCGAGACCCCCAGGGAGGCGCCAGAACGGATCAACTCGGGCGATCGGGCGCACCTCGAAAAGAACATCGCGCTCGCCGAGAGCCTCGGTGCGACAGTCGTCCGCGTGCGCGCGGGTCGAGCCGCCGACGGACTGATCGCATTCGCCCAGCGCGAAGGGATTACCCACGTCATCTTCGGGCAGAGCGCTCGCAATCGCATGGAGATCCTGCTGAAGGGATCGACCCTGAATCGGTTCCTGGAGGAGGTGAGAGACGCGGCGGTGCAGGTGGTTCCGGTGTGAAGAAGCGGGATGCTGTTCACGATCCCGGCCGGCGAGATCAGCCGTTCTGTGATATTGATTGCGCACACCCCATGCAGAACCTCGGCGAATACGGCGGCTTGGCCGGGATGGGCGCCGGAATCCAGTCGGCTGCCGATTGGGTCGGCAACAGCTTCGATCGGGACCGCGGCGTCTGGATCGGCGCCGCCGTCGTCATCGTCCTCCTGCTGTTTGTTTTCCGGCGCCGATAATTCCTCACGCCGGCGCACTGGCGCGCTTGCGCCGCCGAAGCCCGGCGAGTGCCGCGCCGCTTCCGACGAGGAACAACGTCGCCGGCTCCGGCGTCGTGTGCAGATTCGTGAAGTCATACCGCAGCGCGGTCCCGAAGAACAGCGGCGTCAGGTCGCCGTTGAAGAGGAACGCCGCGCTGGCGGTGCCCGCTCCGACGAGCGACTTCGTGAACGCCGGATCGGTCCGTCCGTAAATGTTTGGATCCAGCAGATAGCCGCTCACCACGCCGGAGAAGGTGAACGGCCGCTCGACGGTGACGCTCTGTGTGCCGGAAATCGTGAAGGACGGGGATGAGAACGTGCCCGTCATCCCCTCGAGAAAGATCTCCGGGTACGAGACCCCGTCGACGACAGCACTCCCGTTCGCCTGCGGACCCAGAAAACTGCCGCCAAGATCAATCGTCGTTCCAGGAGCGCAGGGCGTGCACTCAAGCGACAGCGTGCTGACGTACGCCTCGAGGAACGCCTTCAGCCCGAAACCGCTCCCGTTCATCACGGTTTGTGCGTAGGTGGTGAGGGTGCCGGCAGTGAAATAGCCGCTCGTGATTTCAACGGGGTCCGCGGCTGCCGGCTGCGGCAGAACCGTAACGGACAAAAGCACAAGCACAGCCGTTTGTGTTGAGAGTCGCATCGGAACTCCAGCAGCCGGGCAGGCCTGAACGCCTGCGTACGGCTTTTCGCAAAGATGGTCCGTTTCTTTCCCGATTGCGCACCGGGCAGCCACACCTCGGCTGCCGGACGGCCGTGATCGCAAACAGGCTGCCATCCGATGGCGGTCGCGCGCGATGCCGGTGGCGCGCTGGGCGCTACAGGAGTGTTCCTCGAAGCACGACGAGGGCGACCGAGAAGTAGATGATGAGCCCCGTCACGTCGACGAGCGTCGCCACGAACGGCGCTGAAGATGTGGCCGGATCGAAGCCCATGCGTCGCAGCGCCATCGGCAGCAGCGACCCGATCAACGTCCCCCACATCACGACGCCTATCAGCGCAAAGGCGACCGTAAACGCGACCAGCAGCCAGTGCTGACCGTAAATGTCCGAGAAGGCCGACCAGACGGTAATGCGCAGGAAGCCGATGACCGCCAGAATTGCGCCCAGCGCGAGGCCTGCCCCGATTTCCCGGCGCATGACGCGCCACCAGTCGCGAATCGTCAACTCGCCGAGCGCGAGCGCGCGAATGACGAGCGTTGACGCCTGCGATCCCGAGTTGCCCCCGCTCGAAATGATGAGCGGGACGAACAAGGCGAGAACGACCGCCTTGTTGATTTCGTTCTCGAAGAAACCCATCGCCGTGGCGGTCAGCATTTCACCGAGGAACAGCGCCGTCAGCCACCCCGCCCGCTTTTGGATCATCTTCAGGAAGCCGATCTCCATGTAGGGCTCGTCGAGGGCTTCCGAACCGCCGATGCGCTGGATGTCTTCCGTCGCTTCCGTCTCGACGACGTCGAGGACGTCGTCGACCGTGACGATCCCGATGAGCACGCCGGAGGTGTCGGTCACCGGCAGCGCCGTCCGGTCGAACTGTCGGAAGGCGTTGACGGCCTCCTGCTGATCGTCGGTCGCCTTCAGCGCGACGAAATGCCGGTCCATGATCTCGGAGACGCGGCGCGCCGGATCGGCGAGCAGGATCTCGCGGATTCTGATGTCGTCGATCAACATCCCGTCGTCGTCGACGACGTAGATCACGTTGAGGGTTTCGCTGTCGTGCCCGTGCGTGCGTACGTAGTCGAGGACCTGCTGGATCGTCCAGCCTTCGCGGACCGCGACGTAGTCGGGCGTCATCAGCCGCCCGATCGACTTCTCCGGATATCCGAGCAGGGTGACGGCGATCGCGCGCTCCTGGGCGGAGAGGAGCGACAGCAGCTCGCGCGTCACGGTGGCGGGCAGTTCCTCGAGGAACGTGGTGCGGTCGTCGGGCGCCATGTTGTTGAGGATGGCGGCGACGTCTTCCTTGGAGAGCGTCTTCAGCAGCGCCTCGCGGGCGTCCTGCTCGAGATACTCGAACGTTTCAGCAGCCTCCTTGCGGGGGAGGAGGCGGAACGCGATTGCCTGCTCGTCGAGACTGAGGTCCGCCAGCAGTTCGGCGAGATCGCTCGCCGGCCGGTTGCGGACCATGTCTCTCAGCCGCTGGTAATCGCGTTCGCGGAGAACCGCCGCGAGTTCGTCTGCCGGCCGCGCCACTGCGCGTATGGCCGTCAGCGCGTCCTCGCGGCCCGGGCCGCTCAGTTGTTCTGCCATCGTGTTCAACGCCGCCCTGACGATGTCGTGATGGTGGACGTGCGGCCCGGCGCTCTTGCCCGCGTCGAGCCACATGCGGTGGATGAGTTCGAGGTCCCGCGCGCCGAGTTCCGGCGCGTGAGGCCCGAGGTGGAAAATGTCGGATCGCCCGCTCGAGTGGAAGATGACGAGCCGGACCTGCAGTTCCGGCATCTCGGCGCGTTCCCACGCTTCGCCCAGGAGCCGCGCCTGTGCGTCCGCCGAGATCGACGTCGATTCGCCGACGTAGACGTCCGAGGCCCGCATCCGTATGACCGTCGAGATGACCGCGTCGAACACGTCGTGCGCCGGCACGATGACCAGGCGCACCGGGCGCCCGAACCGTTCCGCGATCGCGATCACGCGCGCGAAGAGCGCGCGTTCGGACGGCGTCGGCTCCATCGAGTCCGCTTCTTCCACGCCGTCGGTTCC
>Ga0310810_10002704_pt1 | contig 19144 bp, 15 predicted proteins | sample NCmetagenome_FD_207641 | JGI IMG/M metagenome (GOLD analysis project Ga0310810, IMG submission 207641) | Soil microbial communities from experimental microcosm in Duke University, North Carolina, United States - NC | ecosystem: Engineered > Artificial ecosystem > Soil microcosm > Unclassified ...
CCGTGGCACCGGTATCGGCAGCGACGGCGGGCTCGGGCGCCGCCGGCTGGCGGACCGCAACCAGCACCGTGTCCGGCTGCACCGGCGGCGTGTCGGTGGTCGGGACGGCGGACACGGCGTCGGACGATGCGAGCCGAAGGACCTCGCCGGGATAGATCCAGTGGGGATCCTCGACCACCAGCGTGTTGAGGCGGTAGATGTCGGGCCAGAGGAAGGGGTCACCCAGGTACTGCCGGGAGAGGCCCCAGAGCGTGTCGCCCGCCTTGACCGTGACAGTCTCGGGCCGGGCCGCCTGCGCGGCAAGGGTGGCCGGAAGCGCCAGCGTCAACGCGGCGGCGAGCCGGAACGGCAGAACGGACGGCGTGGACGTCGGTCGGACCATGGGATTCTCCCGGAAGCACGGACCATCAGCGGAGCGCGATCGGGGGCCGAACCAGCAATTTTCTCGCCACCACCCGGCTGCCTCCGGACAGAAGGCAACCCGCTGGCGGGACAGCGGATAGCCCCTGTGCTCACCGGCGTGGCCGATGCCGTGGCTCGCGATCGGCGGGAAGTCTGGCGGGGCGCGGCGGGTGGGCCCCCGCCGCCGGGCACGAAAAAGGGGCAGCGCGCACGCTGCCCCCGTCCCCCGCCGGGCTGCCTCGCTCAGAACGGGAGGTCGTCGTCCTCGGCGTCGAGCGCCTCGGGAAACTCCTCGAGCGACTCTTCCTTCCGCGGACCGCCGCCGGCCGCCGCCGCGCCGACCTTCGACGGCGTGTACGACTCCGAGCTGTCTCCCTTGCCCGAGAGGAGGATCAGCTCGCGGCCATTGATCTCCGTGGTATAGCGGGTCTGCCCCTCGCGGTCCTGCCAGGACCGGTACTCGATGCTGCCCTCGACGTAGACCTTGTCGCCCTTCTTGCAGTAGCGCTCGGCGATATCGGCCAGGGTGGAGGCCTTGTTGTTCCAGAGGACGACGCGATGCCACTCCGTCTTCTCCTGCTTCTCGCCCGACTGATTCTTCCACTGGCGGCTCGTGGCGATGGAGAGCGTGGCGACGCGGGAGCCGTTGGCGGTGCTCCGCACTTCGGGGTCGGCGCCCAGATTGCCGATCAGGGTCACTTTGTTCAGGCTGCGGCTCACAGGTACCTCCGGGGGTTCTCGGGTCGTGAAATCACGGACCCGGGCAGAATATAGACCGCGCAACTTCCCGCTTCAACCAATCCGCTGCCGGCCGGACCAAATCAGCCGGCCACCATGTCGCGCCGGAGGACCAGCGCATCTTCCCGCGGGCTCCGGTAGTAGCCGCTCCGCTGGCCCACCGGCCGGAACCCGGCGCCGACATACAGCGCCTGCGCCGGGAGATTCGACTCGCGCACCTCGAGGAACACCTCCTCCACCCGGCGCGCCGCGAGTGCCGCCAGCCCGGCGTCGAGGAGCAGCCGGGCAATCCCGCTCCGGCGGTGCTCCGGCGCTACGGCCAGGTTCAGGATCTCGCCGGTGCCGGCCGCCTCCCGCGCAATCAGATACCCGGCGACTCCGTCGTCGGTATCCGCCACGAGGCCGAAGCTCCAGCCGGCTGCCACCGCTTCCTGGAAGCTGGCGTCGCTCCACGGATCGGTGAAGCAGCGCCGTTCGAGCGCGGCGAGGGCCGGGACGTCATCCGCCCGCGCCGGCCGGATCCGGCAGGCGGTGTCCGTGTTCACGCTCCCACTTTGCCTGCGCTTCGGCGGGACGACCATAGACCGGCTCCCAGGACTCAGCGTTGGACACGGCGACCGTGCCGCCCTCCCGCCCCAGCAACTCCAGCAGCCACGCGGCACTCGGCGGCCCGGCTTCGGCCACTCGCGCTCCGAGCGACGCGGCGAGCGCACCGAGGGTTGCGCCAGGAACGACCGCCGGCGACAGCAGGGTCTCGACGCGCGATCCGGCGAACCGGTACGCGGCCGCGTAGCGGTCGCCACGAAGGGCATCCGAGCTGACCAGCACCGCCTCACCGTCCACGGCGATCGCGGCGGCACGCACCATGAGCGACGGGGCGGTTCGAAGCGGCAGTCCTCGCGTGGAGACGAGGCCCTTCGCCACCGACGCCGCCACCCTGAGCCCGGTGAAGCTGCCGGGTCCGTCGGCCAGCACCACGCCCGTGACGCCATCGAGCGTCGTTCCGCGCACGGCCAGCGCGGCGCCGATCATCGGAATGATGGCGCGGGCGTGCTGCCGGGCCCCATCGAGCGACTCCTCGGCCGCATCCGCGGCGGCGTTGCCCACGGCCACCGATGCGTGCGACGTGGCCGTATCGAGCGCGAGCCACATCAGCTCACCTCGAGCCCGCGACGCGCGGGATCGGCCACGTGGGACAATCGGAGCCGGCGCGTCGGCGCCGGCGGCCAGACGCCCGCGCGCTCCGGCCACTCGATGAGCACGGCATCACCTTCGCCCACGAGCGTTTCCCAGTCCAGATCAGCGGCCTCGTCCGGCGTGCGGAGCCGGTAGCAGTCCAGATGATACACCGGGCCGCGGCGCCCCTCGTAATGATGCACCAGCGCGTAGGTCGGGCTCGTGGCCGGAGCGGAGACGCCGAGCCCACGCACGATGGCCTTCACGAGGGTCGTCTTCCCCGCCCCGAGCTCACCCTCGAGAAAGAGGACCGAACGCGGCGGCAAGTCGCGGCCGAGCGATTCACCCTCGGCAACGAGCTCCGCTTCGGTGAGCTCGCGCATCACGCGCGGCGGCGCAGCCGTCCGCCCCGCTCGACGTCAGGCGCGCCGGCGGCCTTGAGCTCGTTGAGCTGGTCGCGCAGCATGGCCGCGCTCTCGAACTCGAGATTGGCGGCGGCCTCGCGCATCTGCCGCTCCAGCTTCTGGATCAGCGCCGCGCGGCGCGCCGGGTCTCGCAGGTCGGGCTGCTTCTCCGGCCGTGGCTCCGGCTTCTCGGTGCGGGCATCGGCCACGTGGGTGGAGAGCCGGACCTGTTCCAGCGATTTCACGATCGACACCGGCGTGATGCCGTGCTCCAGATTGTGCGCCTGCTGGATGCTCCGCCGGCGGTCCATCTCCTCGATGGCCCGCTGCATGGAGCCCGTGATCCGATCGGCGTACATGATGGCGCGGCCGTTCACGTGGCGGGCGGCCCGCCCGATCGTCTGCACCAGCGAGCGATCCGAGCGGAGGAATCCCTCCTGATCGGCGTCGAGAATCGCTACCAGCGACACCTCGGGCAGGTCGAGCCCCTCGCGCAGCAGGTTGATGCCGACCAGCACGTCGAAGTCGCCCAGACGCAGGCCGCGGAGAATCTCCATGCGCTCGATGGCGTCGATGTCGGAGTGCAGGTACCGCACCCGCACGCCCGCCTGCTGGAGATAGTCGGTGAGGTCCTCGGCCATCCGCTTGGTGAGCGTGGTGACGAGCACGCGCTCCTGCCGTTCCTCACGCCGGCGTATCTCGTGCAGCAGATCGTCGACCTGCCCGCGCACCGGCCGCACATCCACCTCGGGATCCACCAGCCCGGTCGGCCGGATGATCTGCTCGACGATGACTCCGCCCGAGAGTCCCAGCTCGAAGTCGCCCGGGGTGGCCGAGACGTTGATCAGCTGCGGCACCAGCGCCATGAACTCGTCGAACTGGAGCGGACGGTTGTCGAGGGCCGATGGCAGCCGGAAGCCGTATTCGACGAGCGTGAGCTTCCGCGCGCGGTCGCCGTTGAACATCCCACCGATCTGGGGCAGCGTGACGTGTGACTCATCCGCCACCACCAGGAAGTCGGCCGGGAAGTAGTCGAACAGGCACGCCGGCCGCTCGCCCGGGAGGCGCGCGGTGAGATGGCGCGAGTAGTTCTCGATCCCGGCGCAGGTCCCCACCTCGAGCAGCATCTCGAGATCGAAGCTCGTCCGCGATTCGAGCCGCTGCGCCTCGAGCAGCTTCCCCGCCCCCTTGAGCTCCGCCAGCCGCTCGGCCAGCTCCGCGCGGATGGCCGTGACCGCGCGCTCGACCGTGGGCCGCTCGGTGACGAAGTGCTTGGCCGGGAAGATGGCGCACTGGTCGAGCACGCTGATCGTTTCGCCGGTCAGCGGATGGATCTTGCTGATGCGCTCGACCTGGTCGCCCCAGAGCTCGACGCGGATGGCCTGCTCGGCGTAGGCCGGGAAGATCTCGATCGAGTCGCCCCGGACGCGGAAGCTGCCCTGCTCGAACGCGGCGTCGTTGCGCCCGTACTGGATGCGCACCAGATCCGAGAGGATCGAGTCGCGACCGCGCTCCTCGCCGCGCTGCACCTGGACCATCAGCTTCCGGTATTCCACCGGGTCGCCGAGACCGTAGATGGCGCTCACGGTGGCCACGATGACGACGTCCTCCCGCTCTACCAGGCTGGTCGTGGCGCGAAGACGGAGGCTCTCGATATCCTGGTTGATCGACGCGTCCTTCTCGATGTACACGTCGGTCGACGGGACGTAGGCCTCGGGCTGGTAGTAGTCGTAGTACGAGACGAAATACTCGACGGCGTTCTTCGGCAGGAACTGGCGCAGCTCTCCGTAGAGCTGCGCGGCGAGCGTCTTGTTGTGCGAGAGCACGAGCGTCGGCTTGCCGTACTGCGCGATGGTGTGCGCGAGCGTCATCGTCTTGCCGGAGCCCGTGACGCCGAGGAGCGTCTGGTAGCGATCGCCGCGGCGGAGGCCGGCCGTCAGCTCGGCGATGGCCTTGGGCTGGTCGCCGGCAGGAGCGAAGGGGGCGATGACCTCGAACGCGGGGGACGGCATCCGGGAAATATAGCGGTTTCGGGAAAACTTCGGGGAGGCCTCGCTGCCCTCAGGCCGCCCCCTGTCCGGCGAGGTTGAGCAGCCCCTTCCAGTGGACGGCCGAGACCGGCATGACCGACAGCCGCCCATGCCGGACCAGTGCCAGGTCGGCGAACTTCCCGCTTCGCTTGATCTCAGCCAGCGGGACCGGCCGGTCCAGCGGCCGGTCCGCCGCAAGGTCCACTGCCACGAGCTTCGGATCGTCCGCCCCGGGATCCGGATAGGGCCCCCGGACCACCCGCGCCACCCCCACGAGCGCCTTGTCGCTTCCCGAGTGGTAGACCAGGACCTGGTCGCCCTCACGCATGGCCCGGAGGTGGATCAGCGCCTGGGCGTTCTTCACCCCGTCCCATGCCGTGCGTCCGTCCCGCTCGAGCTCGGCCCACGAGTAGGCTGACGGTTCCGTCTTGACGATCCAGCGGCCCGCGCCAGCGGTGCGCGCCGGGCTCACGCCGCCCCGCTGCTGGGCGAGGCCGCCTCGCGCCGCTCGATCTCGCTCACGCCTTTCACCTTCCGCACCGACTTGAGCACCTTGGCCAGGTGCGGCAGGTTGTCCACCTCGACGAAGATGGTCCCGAACACCGAGCCGTCCTTCGAGTGCAGATCGGCCCCGCGGATATTGGTGCCGGTCTGGCTCACCGCCTCCATGATGTCGGCGTACAGCCCGCGGCGGTCCTCGGCGCTCACCACGAGGCGCACCGCGAACGACTCGCCGGCGCTCTCCTGCCAGTCGATGTCCACCCGCCGGTCGTCGGCCGACAGGGTGAGCAGGTTGGGACAGTCGGCGCGGTGGATGGAGATGCCACGGCCCTGGGTCACGTAGCCCACCACCGGATCACCCGGGACAGGCTGGCAGCACTGGGCGTAGCGTACCATCAGCCCGTCCACGCCCTGGATCTTGATCCCGCGCCCGAGCCGGATCCGGTCGATCACCCGACCGAACACGGTCGGCTTCGGCTCGGGAATCTCGTCGGCCGGCAGGTCGGCGTAGAGCGCCCGGATCACCTGCCCAATGGGTACATCGCCCCGACCGACCGCGTTCTCCAACCCGCGGCCGTCCGCCAGACCGAGCGCAACGGCCGCACGCTGCATCTGCTCATCGGTGGGCGGCTCCAGCCGCCGGCGCCGAAGCTCCCGCGTCAGGATCTCGCGGCCCAGCGAGAGACTGACCGTCTCCTCCTCGTGGCGGATCCACTGCTTGATCTTGTGGCGCGCGCGCGCCGTCCGCACGTGGTTGAGCCAGTCCCGGCTCGGCCGCGCGTTGGGGCCCGTGAGGATCTCGACCGCATCGCCGTTCTTGAGCTCGCGATGCAGCGGCGCGATGCGCCCGTTCACCTTGGCGCCCTGGCACTTGAGGCCGACCTCGGTGTGCACCATGAACGCGAAGTCGATCGCCGTGGCGCCCTTGGGCAGGCGCTTCACGTCTCCCTGCGGCGTGAAGACGAAGATCTCGTCCTGGTACAGGTTGATCTTGAGGAACTCGAGGAATTCCTCGGGGCTGTGCGTGTCCTGCTGCAGCTCGAGCAGCTGGCGGAACCAGCTGAGCTGGGCGTCGAGCTCATCGGGCCGGTCGCTCTTGTACACCCAGTGGGCGGCGATGCCGTACTCCGCGGTCCGGTGCATTTCACGCGTGCGGATCTGCACCTCGAAGAGCTGACCGCCCGGCCCGAAGATGGTCGTATGCAGCGACTGATACGCGTTCGACTTGGGGCTCGCGATGTAGTCCTTGATCCGCTCCTGCAGCGGCGTCCAGTTGTGGTGGATGATGCCCAGCACGTGGTAGCAGTCGGGCACCGTCCGCACCATCACCCGGACGGCCATCAGGTCGTAGATCTCGTCGAACGCCTTCTGGCGACGGCGCATCTTCTGGTAGATCGACCACAGGTGCTTCGGCCGGCCGGTCACCTCGAACCAGTCGATGCCCGCCTGCCGCAGCTCGGCCTCGAGCGGGCCCTTGAGGCGCACGATCATCTGCTCCCGCGCCGCGCGCTTGGCCGCCACCTGCTGCGCCAGCTCGCGATACTCCTCCGGCTCCAGGAACTTGAACGCCAGGTCTTCCAGCTCCGCCTTCATCCCGGCCATGCCGAAGCGGTGGGCCAGCGGCGCGTAGATTTCCCGCGTTTCGAGCGCGATCCGGGTCCGCCGGTCGGCCGGCAGGTGCTCCAGCGTGCGCATGTTGTGGAGCCGGTCGCCCAGCTTGATGATGATGACCCGCGCGTCCCGGGCGATGGACAGCAGCAGCTTCCGGTAGTTCTCCGCCTGCTCCTCGGCCGAGGAGCGGAACGTCAGGTGGGAAATCTTGGTGAGGCCGTCGACGATCCCGGCCACCTCGGGGCCGAACTCACGCTGGATGTCATCCATCCCGACATCCGAATCCTCCACCACGTCGTGCAGCAGTGCCGCCGCGATCGACGTGCTGTCGAGCAGCTGCTCGGCCAGGATGAGCGCCACGCCGATGCTGTGGGAGACGAAATCCTCACCCGACATCCGCTTCTGGCCCCGGTGGGCGGATGCGCTGAAGCGGAATGCCCGCTCGATCAGGTCGAGATCGAGGCGGTCGGCATGACGCTCGAGGACGGCCCGGAGGTCGGGCGCCATGTCGGCCAGGACGTTCGTCACAGAAGCCCCGCAGCGGCAAAACTCACGAAACGATCTCCCGCAATGATGACGTGATCATACAACGGCAGGTCCAGGAGCTGCCCGGCCGAGACCAGCTGACGCGTGACGGCGCGGTCTTCGGCCGACGGTGTAGGGTCGCCGCTCGGGTGGTTGTGGACCACGATGATACCGGCCGCGGCCTCGGCGATGGCCGACCGGAACACCTCGCGCGGGTGCACCAGCGAGCTGTTGAGGAGCCCGCGGGTGACCAGGACCTCGCGGAGCACCTGGCTCTGGCTGTCGAGCGCCAGCAGGTGGAACTCCTCCACCTGGAGATCACGAAGCCGCCCCTCGAACAGCCGGACGACATCCTCCGGCTCGCGGATTCGCGGAAGTGCTGGCCGGGCCTCGCGGGCCAGGCGATGCCCCAGCTCGAAGGCGGCTAGCAGCCGCGCCGCCTTGGTTGGTCCCACGCCGGCCGCCCGGAGCAGCTCGGATGCGGGCCGGGCCGCGAGGCGTCGGAGCGAGCCGTCGCCCAATTCCAGCAGCCGGGCCGCCGTGTCCAGAACGTGCCGGCCGCGCGAGCCGGTTCCAAGGAGGATGGCGACAAGTTCGGCCGTCGTCAACGCGGGGGCCCCGACACTCCAGAGGCGCTCGCGGGGCAGGTCCGAGACAATGGCGGAGACGGAATCGCTGGTCATCGAGTCCATGCCCTAACATCGCGGCCCAGGAGGATGAGTCGGGGATCAAAAAGCGGCGCGCGGGCGACAATCCGGGCCAACCGGTACCGGCCGGGGCACGCCAGGGGCGTGGCCCCGGTTGAGACCATTCGGTGTGTTATGGGGTGAATGGCCTGCCGTGAGTAACCCGCTGACGGCGGTCCGTTTCACGTCGTCGAGAAGTCGAGAGTTCGCCCCCCACCGAGGAACGCCGTGAGACTGCTGACCCTTCGCACCCGAGTGGCCGCGACGATGGCGGCCAGCCTGACCGCCGCCGTCTCGATATCGGCCTGCTCGGACGGTTCGGGCCCGGCCGAAGTGGCCAGCGTGGTCATCGCCGGCCCCTCCTCGACGACACTCCAGCTCAACTTTTCGCTGGTCCTTACGGCTTCCGCCCGGGACGCCGGCGGCGGCAGCCTTGATGACCGGGCCATCAGCTGGGTCAGCGACCATGACAATGTCGTGAACGTCAAGTCCACCGGCCCCCACACCGCGCTCGTGACCGCACTCGCGCCCGGTGCGGCGGTCGTCACGGCGAGGTCCGGCCAGATGTCGGCTGCCGTCACGATCTCCGTGCGCGTTGGCTCCGCCGCTTTGGCCACGAGCATCTCGATCACCCCGCCGGCGTCGCCCGAGCTCGACGCGGGGGGAGCCCTCGGCCTTGTTGCGGTGCCCCGGGATTCGGCCGGACAACCCCTGGCCGGTGTCGGCGTAAGCTGGAGCAGCAGCGACACCAACACGGCGACGGTGGCGTCGGTGGGCGCCACCGCGGCGACGGTCCGGGGCAAGGCGGCCGGGACTGTCACGATCAAGGCCACGGTCGACGGCCAGATGGCATCCGTGACATTGACGGTTCGACCCTCGCCGCTCGTCACCATCCGGATCGATCCGCCGAACCTCGGAACGCTCTCGCTCCCGGCTGGCGAGTCGGTGGCGTTGGCAGCGACCGTGATCAACCTGCTCGGTCAACCGGTCTTCCAGCCGATCACCTGGAGCAGCAGCAACCCGGCCGTGGCGACCGTGAACCCGGCGACCGGATCCTTCACCACCGTAGTCGCGGTCGGCTCCGGCACCACCACCATCGTCGCGTCGGCGGATGGACTGTCGCAGTCGGTCACGGTCACCGTGCCGACGACGCGCCACGCCTTCCTGTGGACGGCCGCGAACGGCATGACCGACCTGGGTAGCTTGCCGGGCTACGTCACCAGCGACGCGTACGCGGTGAACGCGACCGGCGTGGTAGTCGGAACGCTCTCCGGCTCCGGAACCACCAGTGCGTTCCGCTGGTCACAGGGGACCGGCATGCAGCCCCTGGCCGGCCTCCCCGGCGGGGTGAGTACCGCCGCCGTGGGGATCAACGCCTCCGGTCAGGTCGTTGGCTACTCCGGCAACCGCGCCGTGCTCTGGAGTCCGGCCGGTGCAATTCTCGACCTCGGTACGCTGCCGGGAGCTGTCGGGGCTGCGGCCACCGCGATCAATGACCTGGGGCAGGTGGCCGGATACAGCTATTCCGCGGGGGGATTCCGCCACGCCTTCCTGTGGACCGAGGCCGGCGGCATGCAGGACCTGGGCGTCAGCCTGGGTTTGACCTCGAGCTCCGCCACGGCCATCAGCCAGACCGCCGTAGTCGGTACGTCCGACAATCTTGGCTTCCGCTGGACTGCCGCCGGAGGCATGCAGAGCCTGCCGATCCGGGCGGCCGCATCGACCGGAAAGGCGAGCGGCGTCAATGACGCGGGCGTCGTCGTCGGCAGCGAGGCCTCTCCCGGGAGCTACAACAACTGCGGGTATTACTGCTACTACTACAACACCCCGCTCGTCCGGTCGGTGGAGTGGAGCAGCACCGGTGAGCGCGTCGACATCAGCGCGTCGGGCGGATTCGTCGCGGAGGACAACGAGGCGCTCGGCATCAACAACAACGGCCAGGTCGTCGGCCGGAACCACAGCCATGGCTACCTCTGGTCGCAGTCCGCCGGGCTCGTCGACGTGGGCGTCCTGCCCGGACGTTCATCCAGCACGGCTACCGCGATCAACGATAACGGTCAGGTGGTTGGGTCCAGCTGGTGAGCGTCGCACGGCAGGCACTCCCGGGGCTCTGGCTGCTGGCTGCCGCCTGCGCGGGCGACGCGCCGTTCCATCCCACACCCGGGCCGCCCGTGCTCGCGGCGCTGGAGGCCGCGGCCAATCCGTACAACGTGCTGGCGGTTGCGGTCTCGTTCACCGTCGATGGCGCGGACTCGGCTCGCATCGTCTACCGCGGAGCCGGCGATCCCGAGCAGGCCACGCCCTTCACTTCGGTCCAGGACGGACCGGCACGTCTCGTGGCCCTCGGGCTTCGCCCCGCCACCGCGTACACCCTCGACGTTGAAGCCATTGGCGCCGGGGGCCTCACACGCCTGAGCGTGGGGGCGACCACCGACACACTTCCGGCGCTGCTCCGATCCGCTCATCTCCAGATCAGCGGCACGCCGTCGCCCGGCTACCTCCTGGTCACACCGGAGTTCTTCGGTGGCGCCAGCGACGGATACCTGCTGGTGTTCGACGAGGCCGGGGTGCTGCGGTGGTACCGCAAGTTTGCGGGCGAGGGGTGGGCCGTGGAGGCGAAGCAGCAGCAGAACGGCGATTTCACCGTCTACCTGGGCCAGTCATTCGGCTACCAGCCCACGGCCGGACGCTTTGCCGAGGTGCACCCCGCGGGAGACGAAGTCCGAAGCTTTCGCGTGAGCGCGCCGAGCTTCACCGATCCTCACGAGATGCTCCTGAGCTTCGCCGACACGAGTCTCGTCGCGGTGCATCTGCTCGGCTACGACGTGCGGCCCTTCGACCTCACGTCAATCGGCGGCTCCCCCGTGGCGCCGCTGGCGGTGCACTTCATCGAGCGACTGGGAGCCGGCGGGGACATCCAGTTCACATGGAACTCCGGAGATAACTATTCGATCAGTGATTCCCCGGTAGCCAACCCCGGGCAGCTCGACCTGGTCCACCCGAGCTCCCTGGCGCTGACTCCCGACGGGAACTACCTGATCTCGCTCCAGGCACTGGACGAAGTCTCGGAGATCGACGCGCGCTCCGGCGCATACCTGTGGCGCTTCGGCGGGCGACACAACGAGTTCGCCATGTCGAACGACCCCGGCGGCGGCTTCCAGGGACAGCACAACGCGCAAATCCTCCCGAACGGCCACCTGCTGCTGCTGGACGACCGCCCTCGCGGCTCTCCGGCCGGCGCCCGGGCCGTCGAGTATGCGCTCGACGTTCCTGCACGTACCGCGCAGCTGGTTTGGGAGTACCGCCCGGACCCGGCGGTGATGAGCCCGATCATGGGCTCGGTGCAGCGGCTGGCGAACGGGAATACGCTGGTGGGCTTTGCGACAGCCGGGAGGGTGGATGAGGTGAGTCCCTCCGGCGCCGTCGTCGCGCAGACGGCGGTCGTCGGCGAGGCGGCTCCGATCCAGTTCTACCGCGCGTTGCGCATCCGGTCGCTCTACCGCTACGAGCAGCCCTGACTCGAGTCGCGCCCTACTTCCCCACCCCGTGGCACTTCTTGTACTTCCTCCCCGAGCCGCAGGGACACGGATCGTTCCGCCCGACGCCGTTGGCGGCAATCGGCGTGTCGTCGCCGAGGCGCCCCAGTGAGCTGGTGAGGGCGGGACGAGGCGGCGGAGCCGCGGCCCGGGTCGGCGCGGCGTGTGGCGCCGGCCCGTTGAACAGGTCGTCCGGACCAGCCGGCGCGGGCACCGGCGGCGGTGGGGCCATCCGGCGGGGCGGTTCGGGCTCCGCCGAGACCTGGATCTTGAGGAAGCGCTCGGTGAACGTGGTCTGGATGTCCCGGACCAGGTCCTCGAACATGTCGAACGCTTCCTTCTTGTACTCCACCAGCGGGTCCCGCTGGCCGTAGGCCCGGTACTGAATGGCGTTCCGCAGCTGGTCGAGATCGTAGAGATGATCCTTCCACTTCTCGTCCAGCACGTTCAGCATCACCTGCGAGAGCACCTGCATGTCCACGTCCGGCACGCCGATGGTGCGGCCGAACTCCGCGAGGTACTCGACCTTCCGGCGGAACGTCTCTTCGCCTTCGGCCGCGACGGCCGAGATGATGGCGTCGAGGCCAGGCGTGGCCACGGCGTCGAGCACCGCCGGCACGTTCACCAGGAACTGGAGCACGAGCGACTCGCGCAGGCCGCCTCGGTCGTACTCGGCCGGGTTGTCGGCGCCGACGAAGAAGGTCCGCGCGTGCCGTTCCAGCGCCGCGTCGATCATCCGGCGGGCTTCCGCCTTGAGCTCCTCGCCGCGCTCGAGCGCGAAGAGCCGGAGCGAGTAGATCACGTCGCGCTGCTGGTTGAGCACGTCGTCGTACTCGAGGGCCCGCTTCCGCTGCTGGAAGTTTTGCAGCTCGACCCGCTTCTGGGCCTGCTCGATCGCGCGGGTGACGAGCCCGCCGGTGATGACCTCGCCCTCCTCCGCGCCGCCCTTGTCCATCCAGGCCGCAATGCGATCGGACCCGAACAGCCGCATCAGGTCGTCTTCGAGGGAGAGGAAGAAGATCGACTGACCCGGATCGCCCTGACGACCCGAGCGACCGCGCAGCTGCCGGTCGATGCGGCGTGACTCGTGCCGTTCGGTGCCGATGATCTGGAGCCCCGCCTCTTCAGCCGTGAGGTCCAGGTCCCGGCCCAGCTTGATGTCGGTGCCGCGGCCCGCCATGTTCGTCGCGATCGTGATCGCACCCGTCTGACCGGCGCCGGCCACGATCTCCGCCTCGCGCTCGTGGTACTTCGCGTTCAAGACCTCATGCTTGAGGCCGCGGCGCTTGAGCTGCCGCGAGAGCGTTTCCGACACGTCCACGTTGACCGTGCCGATCAGCACCGGCAGCCCCTGGCCGTGCAGCCGCTCGACCTCATCGAGGATGGCGGTGTGCTTTTCCTTCCGGGTCTTGTAGATCCGGTCGGCCTGGTCCTTCCGGCGAATCGGCCGATGGGTGGGGATGACGCCCACCTCGAGCCCGTAGATCTGGTAGAACTCGGTCTCTTCCGTTTCGGCCGTGCCCGTCATGCCGGCGATCTTGTCGTACATCCGGAAGTAGTTCTGGATGGTGATCGTGGCGAAGGTCTGCGTTTCCCCCTTCACCTGCACGTTTTCCTTGGCCTCCACCGCCTGGTGGAGCCCATCCGCCCAGCGCCGACCGGCCAGCACGCGGCCGGTGAACTCGTCCACGATCAGCACCTGCCCGTCCTGCACCAGGTAATCGACTTCCTTCTCGTACAGCGCGTGCGCCTGGAGCAGCTTGTGGATGATGTGGAGCTTCTCGCTCTTGATCGCGTACTCTGATTCGATCTCGCGCCGCCGGGCGATTCGGTCCGCCGGGCTCAGGTCCGGGTCCAGATCCAGCCGGTGGACTTCCTCGGAGATGTCGGGCACGAGGAAGAGCCCCGGATCGTCGGGCGACATGGCTTCGGCCCCGCGGTCGGTCAGGTGGACCGAGTGGCCCTTCTCGTCGAGCACGAAGTAGAGGGTTTCCTCGAGGTCGCGCATCCGCTGCTGCTTCATCGGCAGCTTGCGATCGGCGATGGCGTCGAGCTCCATGCGCTGCACCAGCTGCTTGACGCCGGTCTCGTTCAGCATCTTGAGCAGCTTCTTGTTCTTGGGCATGCCGAGCTGCGCCTGGTAGAGCTTGAGCGCCGCGTCGCTGCGGGTCTTGGGATCCTGCAGCAGCCGCTCGCCTTCGGCCAGGAGCGTATTGGCGACGCCGGTCTGCTTCCGCACCAGCTCCTGCACCAGCCGGTTGTACTGCCCGTACTTCTCGTCGACCTCGTTGCCGGCCGGACCGGAGATGATGAGCGGGGTCCGCGCCTCATCGATGAGGATGGAGTCCACCTCGTCGATGATGGCATACGCGTGCTCCCGCTGCACTCGCTGGTCCAGCGAGATCACCATGTTGTCGCGCAGGTAGTCGAAGCCGAACTCGTTGTTGGTGCCGTAGGTGATGTCGGCCAGGTAGGCGGCACGCCGTTCCGGCGTCGACGGCTCGGTGTCGTCGAGGCAGGCGACATTCAGCCCCAGGTACCGGAACACATGCCCCATCCACTGCGAGTCGCGCCGTGCGAGGTAGTTGTTGACCGTGACGAGGTGCGCCCCGCGGCCCGCCAGCGCGTTCAGGTACAGCGGCAGCGTCGCGACCAGCGTCTTGCCCTCGCCGGTGGCCATTTCGGCGATGCGCCCGCGGTGCAGCACGATGCCGCCGATGAGCTGCACGTCGTAGGGGACCATGTCCCACTCGAGCTCGTGGCCGGTGACGTCCACCTTGGTGCCGAGCAGCCGGCGGCAGGCCTCGCGGACCGTGGCGAACGCCTCGGGCAGGAGCTCGTCGAGCATGGCCTCGAGCTGCTTCTTGTATTCGGTGTCGAGCGCGTGGAAGCGGCCTTCGAGCCGGTCCCGCTCGACCGGATCGGCGCAGCCGTGCTTGGCCTCCCGGACCGCCGCGAGCTCGGTGGATACGGAGCGGACACGCTCAGCGATGCGCTCGCGGAAACGCTCGGTCTGCCCCTTGAGCGTGGCCTCGTCGACGGCCGCCAGGCGCGCCTCGTGCTCCTTGATCTGGGCGAGCACCGGCTGCAGGCGCTTGACCTCGCGCGCGTGCCGGGTGCCCAGGACCGCGGTCATCAGCTTGTTGATCATACGTGACCCAAATATAAGCGGTGCATCGCGATATAGTCGCCTACCGCGTCGGGCACCCAGTAGCGGATGGAGCGGCCATCCCGCACGCGGTTCCGCACCTCGGTGGCCGAAATGCCGATGCCGGGGACCGGGACGACCTGCCCGAGCACGGATCCCTCCGGCGGGGCCTGGCCCGGCCGCGCGAACACGACGATCCCGGCCAGGCGCCGGATCTCCGCCGGCTCACGCCACCGGTCGAACGACGCTGCCGCGTCCGCGCCGAGCAACACGACGAAGCGGCTGGCGGGTTCCCGGGCGGTGAGGACCCGGAGGGTATCCACCGTGTAGGACGGTCCCTTCCGCTCGAGCTCGGCCCGCTCGACGGCAAACCCTGGCATGCCGGCCGTGGCGAGCTCCAGCATCGCGCCGCGGTCGGCCGCAGCTGCCTGGTGGCGGCCCGTCTTGAACGGCTGCTCGTTGACGGGAACGAAGCGGAGCTGGTCGAGCCCGAGGGTCTCCGCCACGGACGCGGCGACGATCAGATGTCCGTGATGGATCGGGTCGAACGACCCGCCGAACAGCCCGACCCGGCTCACGTGCCCGGCGTGGTCGTCGGCGCGGCGGGGGATGGGGCGGCGGGGGACGGGGCGGCCACGCCGGCGCAGGTCTTCATCGCTTCAGCGCTCGTGGCGTGGTACTTCCGGAGGTAGTCGCAGGTCTCCTGCACGTCCTCCTGATAATTGAGCGCGCGGTACGCATCGATCAGGCGGACCAGCGCCGTCGGCACGATGGCGGCGCGGGGATACGACACCACGAGGTCCTTCAGGTAGATGATCGCCGAATCGTAAGCCTTGAGCCGCATGTAGTACTGCGCCGACTTGAATGCCTTGACCGCGAACTTGTCGTTGAGCCCCGTGATGCGGGCCTGCGCTTCCTTCGCCGCATCGGAGTCGGCGTAGCGGGTCAGTAGCTCCTGATAGGTGGCCAGGGCCGATTGGCCGTAAGTCGCATCCAGCTCCGGGCGGCGCCACAGCTTCGCGTAGGCGTCACCGACCCGGAGGAGGCCCTGGGGTGCGAGCGGATCGAGCGGATTCTCGTCCGACACGCGGCGGTACTCGCGGGCGGCCTGGAGATAGTCGTGCTTCCCGAAGTAGGCGTCGCCGCGATACAGGTGCGCGCGGGTTACCCGCGCATCGCCGGGCGACACTTCCAGCGAGAAACGATCTGCCAGGGTGACCACTTCATCCCATTTACCGCGGGCGTGCGCGGAGTCGAGGCGGGCCCAGAGCGAATCGAGCAGGCCGGGCGTCGCCCCCGCGGCCGATGACACCGTCGTCACCGGCGTCACCGCGATCGGAGGCGCCGCGCTGGATGCGCCGCGCGCGCAACCACCGGCGAGACAGGAGAACAGGATGACCAGACCACGACGGATCATTGCACACTCATGCGGGCGAGATCACCCGCGGATCGGGACCGGGCACCACTCACGAAACCGCCTGTCATTCCGCGCGCCCCACCATCGCGAGATAGGCCTCGACGCGCGCATTTTCCGGCCGACGGGCCAGGCAGCTGGCCCACACCTCGCGCGCGCCCGCCGCATCGCCCGAGAGGTACCGGGCGAGCCCGAGCGCCGCCTCGGCGTCGACGAAGTTCGGCCGGGCCGCGACGACCACCTCGAGCTCCTCGCGCGCCTCGAGGGCGCGGCCGGCCTCGAGCATCAGGCGGGCCATCCGGTAGCGCAGGTCGTGGAACGTTGGCCCCAGCTCGAGCGCGCGCTCGTACTGCTCGATGGCGGTGGTCAGCGCGCCCACTTCCGCATAGGCCTGCGCCAGCTCCGCGTGACGATTGGCCAGCTGCGCCGCCACCGGCGCCGGGAAGCCCGCCACCGTACCGGCGTCGATCGCCGCCGCGCGTCCGAACGTCTCCTGCGCCTCGTCGGTCCGGCCCATTTCGTTGAGCACGAGCCCGCGATGGATCAGCGCCTCGATGTACCGCGGGTTGAGCGCAAGGGCCCGGTCGAACTCGGCCAGCGCGCGCTCCGGCTGCGCCAGCAACGAGAGCGACACGCCGAGCAGGTGGTGCACGTCAGCAAACGCGTGGCCGGCGGACAGGACCTCCTCCAGCATGTGGACCGCGCCGTAATAATCCTGCAGCGCGAACCGCTCGCGGGCGCGGGCCAGCAGCAGATCAGTTGGCGAGTGCATGGGCCTCCCTGAACCACGTGACGAAGCGCTCGATCCCCAGCGCAAACGACGTACGAGGGGCGTAGTGCAGCACTTCCGCGGAGCGGGTGAGATCGGCGGCGGTCCACCGCACGTCGCCGGGCTGCATGGGCAGGTGCTCGAGCTCAGGCGTGACACCGAGCGCCGCGGCGAGCGTCGCGGTCATCGTGTCGAGGGGAATCGCCTCGCTGCCGCCGATGTTGAACGGCTCGGCCGTGCCGCCGGGCGCGCCGGAGGTCCACGCCAGGCCTGCCAGGATCCCTGCCACGGCGTCCGCGATGTACGTGTAGTCGCGGGCCTGGCCCGAGCCGAAGAGCGTCACCGGCCGGCCGTCGGCCATCCGCCGGGCAAAGGCATGGATAGCCAGATCGGGGCGCTGTCGCGCGCCGAACACCGTGAACAACCGGAGCATCGCGGCCCGGAGCCCGAGCGGCGCCGCCAGCGACCCGATCAGCAGCTCGGCCGCGCGCTTCGTCGCCCCATAGGGCGAGACGGGCGTTGCGGCGGGCGCATCCTCGCGAAAGGGTACCGGCGTCGTGTCGCCATAGACGGACGACGACGAGGCAAACACGAGCCGCGTGGCACCCACGTCACGCATGGCGGCGAGCAGCGCGGCCGTTCCGCCGACGTTCACGTCCGCGTAGCGGAGCGGATCCTCCATCGACGGGCGGACGCCGGCCAGCGCGGCCAGGTGGATCACGGCCGTCTCGGGAGAGAGGAGCGTGGCCAGATGCGCCCCGTCGCGCACGTCGGCCTCGACCAGCGTGAAGCCCTCGCAGGCGCGACAGGCCGCCAGATTCTCCTCCTTGACGGCACGCGGGTAGAACGGATCGAAGTTGTCTACGCCGATCACGTCGTGGCCGCGGGCCAGCAGCGTCTCGGCCACGTGCGAGCCGATGAAGCCGGCGGCACCGGTCACCAGGACCCGACTCACGCGGGCCTCCCCCGGCCGATGCCTTCGTACTCGAAGCCCAGCTCGCGCACCCGCTCGGGCGCGTAGAGGTTCCGGCCATCGATGATCAGCGGACGCCGCATGGCGCGGTGTACCCGGTCGAAATCCGGTGTGCGGTACACGAGCCACTCCGTCACGACCACGAGGGCGTCGGCGCCGGCGACTGCCGCGTACGGTTCGCCGGCATAGCGCACCCGGCTGCCGAACAGCTGCCGCGCCGAATCCATGGCCTTGGGGTCGTGCACCGTCACCGTGGCCCCATCCGCCAGGAGCCCCTCGATCAGCGGGATGGCCGGGCTCTCGCGCATGTCGTCGGTCTCCGCCTTGAACGCGAGCCCCCACACGCCGACCGCCGCGCCCGCCATGGCGCCGCCCAGCCGGCGGCGCGCCTTCTCCAGGAGCACCACCTTCTGCCGCTCGTTGACCAGCTCCACGGCACGGAGCAGGTCCAGCGACACGCCGGCCCTCTCCGCCGTCCGCACGGTGGCCGTCACGTCCTTCCGGAAGCAGGAACCCCCGTACCCGGGACCCGGATACAGAAAGTCGCGTCCGATTCGCCGGTCGGAACCGATCCCGTTCCGCACCTGCGTCACGTCGGCGCCGACCGCCTCGCAGAACATGGCCATCTGGTTCATGAAGGAGATGCGCGTGGCCAGCATCGCGTTGGCGGCGTACTTGGTGACCTCCGCCGACGCGATGTCCATGAAGATGATCCGCTCGCCGCCGCGGCGGGTGAAGGGCGCATACAGCTCGGTCATCAGCGCCCGCGCCTCGTCGGAGTCCACGCCGACGATGACCCGGTCCGGCTTCATGAAATCCTCGACCGCGCCACCCTCCTTCAGGAATTCCGGATTGGAGCAGACGTGAAACGGCGTGTCGGTGATCCGGGCAATAGTCTCCCGCACCAGGGCGGCAGTACCCACGGGCACGGTCGACTTGGTGACCACCAGCTTCGCGCCGATCATGTGACGCCCGATCTCGGCCGCCACGTCGAGAACGTGAGACAGGTCGGCGGTCCCATCCTCGCCGGGCGGGGTACCGACGGCGATGAAGACGACCGGGGCGCGCTCGATGGCCGGCCCGATTTCGGTCGTGAACCGGAGCCGGCCCTCGGCCTGGTTCCGGGCCACGAGCGGCTGAAGTCCCGGCTCGTAGATCGGAAGCTCGTCGCGCTGCAGCCGCTCGATCTTGCTGCCGTCCGCGTCGACGCAGACGACCTCGTTCCCCGCTT
>Ga0310810_10002705_pt1 | contig 19141 bp, 16 predicted proteins | sample NCmetagenome_FD_207641 | JGI IMG/M metagenome (GOLD analysis project Ga0310810, IMG submission 207641) | Soil microbial communities from experimental microcosm in Duke University, North Carolina, United States - NC | ecosystem: Engineered > Artificial ecosystem > Soil microcosm > Unclassified ...
CGAGGATGCTGATAAGAATCCCTTCCGCGAGAAATTGTCTGGCGATGCGGCGGCGTCCCGCGCCGAGTGCGGCTCGAATCGCCGTTTCCCGGCTGCGTGCGCTGGCACGCGCGAGCAGCAGATTCGCCAGATTCACGCACGCGATGAGCAGCACGAACGCGACCGCTCCAAGGAGCGTCGTCAGGAGCGGCTGCAGCGATCCCACCGTTTCGCTCTTGAGATCGAACGCAGTGGCGCTGTACCTGGTGTTCGAATCGGGATACGTTGTCTCGAGGTGGTGTGCGATCGTCGCGAGCTCCGCGCGGGCGGGCGTCAGCGACACGCCCGGTTTGAGGCGCGCGACGCCGTCGAGCCACCGCGATCCACGCGCGTCGAAGAACCGCGCCGGCTCCGCGACCGTCAGCATCCCGAACGGCACCCAGACGTCGGACGAATCGGTCAGGCCGCGGAATCCAGGCTGCGCGACGCCGATGACGCCGAACGCGCGGTCATTCAGCGTGAGCGAGCGGCCGATCGCCGCACCGGCCGACCCGAAGGTCCGTTCCGCGAACGCGTGCGACAGAATCACGAGCGGATACGCGCCGCGTTCGTCTGCTTCGGCCCCGGTGAACGTCCGCCCCGCCGCGGTGCTGACACCCAGCAGCTCGAAGTAACCGGACGTGACGATCTCTCCGGAGACCTGCGTGGCAGGCGCCCCGGGCGTCGTGAGCGTCAGCATTTCTCCGGAGTATGCCGCCATCGCCGCAAACGACGACGATCGCTCGCGGAGGTCGTGGAAGTCCGGGTACGAAAGGCCCCGGCGCTCGATCGTGTCGCGTTGCACGGTTTCAGTGAGCGACACGAGCTGTTCCGACTGCGGATACGGCAACGGTTCCAGCAGCGCAGCATCGACGATGCTGAATATGGCTGTGTTTGCACCGATGCCCAGCGCGAGCGTCGCGACAGCTACGGCCGTGAAGGTGGGTGCCCGCCACAGCAGTCGTGCGGCGTAACGAATATCGGCGTAGAAACCCCCGGTCATCGATTCCGGTGATGAGCCAAGTTCGTGCCCACGGATGTCCGTAGCTAAGTGCCATGTCTGCAGCGACTTAAACGTTGCGACATCAGGTTGGCCCGATCGAGGCCGTTCGATCGCGAACGGCCTCATCCCACAGGTGAACAGCCTGAGGGGCGCGGCCGGCGCGGCGTTTGCGTCGTCCTAAGTCAAGGAACCCATGGGCCTCGCTGTGGTGGCGCTCGTTCTCGCTCTCCAACAACCGATCGGATCACCGGCATCCGCCAGCGGGAACCCGTCGTCCGTGACGGCGCAGTCCCCCTCGAATCAGCCGTTGAAGCCCGACGACCTGCCTGTGTCTCTCGATCGCATTCAGCGCGCCCTGTCGACGCCCGCGGCGATTCAATTGAAGGAGCAGCATCCGGTGTTTCGGCTCGAAGTCTTCGGGAAGAAGCCGACGCTGGAGGATGTGCTCGGCGAGAAGTTCTGGCTCGGGCCGACGCCGTACGGCGGCATGACCCATCAGGAATTCATGAACATGGTCACGCCGAAGGAGTTCCAGCCCTACGCGGGGTTCACGGGCAAGTACCTTGTGGCCGAAACCGCCTTGACGCTGGCGCAGACCTGGGCGCTCAAGGCCGCGATCAGGAAATTCCAGGACGCGAAAGAATCGCGCGAGCGAGAGGCGGCGCGGAAGGAAGTGCTCGACGCCCTCGCCGAGCTCGAGAAGGCCCGACGCGCCGCTGGGCTGCCGGACAAGTGAGATCGAGATAATTCCCAAGGCCCAACTCCCAACTCCCAATTGAAGAATTGGGAATTGGGAATTGGCAACTGGGAATTGGGAGTTGGGAGTTGTTATTGACTCTTCTTGTTCCGTTCGCCACCGCCGTGCGTGAGGCCGCACTTGGGGCAGAACGTCGGCGGGAGCGAGTTGTCGACGTAGTGATCCACCGGCTTCAGCGTTTTCAGATACGCAAAGAGATCTTTCAGGTCCTGGTCCGTCATGTTCTTGTAGAGCTCTAACGGCATCATCGCGTCCAGCTTGCGCGAGCGAACCTTGCCCGTCCGGATCGTTTCGACGAACAGATCTTCGGTGTAGTAGGGGATGCCGTTTACACCCGGCGTCAGATTGGCACTGTAGACCGTCTTTCGGCTCCCGAAGGGCATCGCGGTGCCGCCCGCGAACGCCATCTCTGCCCGCACATTCCCTTTGTCATCGCGGGTCGTGTGACAGTCCGCGCACACACCCATCTGCGCGATGTAGGCGCCGCGTTTTTCCGGGGTCGAGAGATCCGCCGACACTGGCGCGGTTACCGGCTCGGGCACGCTGTTGATCAGGCGATTCAACGGAAACGGCACGGCAGTCTTCGCCAGCTCGTGGCGCACGGGCGGCAACGATCGCAGGTATACGATGACCGCGGCGAGATCCTCGTCCGACATCGCGTGGAACTTCTCGTAGGGCATGATCGGGAAGAGCGCGCGGCCGTCGTGGCTGATGCCCTCGCGGATCGCCCGGGCGAGCTGATCGTCGGTCCACGTCCCGATGCCGGTTTCCGGATCAGGGGTGAGGTTCGGGGCGACCACGAACGGCACGCCCTCGACGTCGAACGATCGTCCGCTGAATTCTGTGCCGGGCTGGACCGTGAGGCCGCCGTCCGGCGTGACCTCGAGGGGCGAATGGCACATGACGCACGGCGGCTGACCGCTCGTCAGCAGATATTTGCCGCGGGCGAGCCGCTCCGGCGTCGCGTCGAATGTCCGCGCCGTCAACGCGCGTGACCTGGGTCCGATGAACGGACGGATGCCCACCATCGCCGGCAAACCGATCACGACGATCGCCGCCAGCAGGCCCGCAATAACCGCTACAGCTTTCTTCCAACCCCTCATGCGCGCGTACTCCCCCGTGTTGCCGGTTGTTCCTTCGTGAAGCGCGCGATCTTACCGCAGGAAGCCCGAAGGCGCGCCATTCACCCTGCTGTCGTCGCCATTCGCCGGAAAACCGGCGCCGCGGCCCGTCAGGCACCGTATGGTGAGTGCATGACGAACGATGGCACGAAATACGGCATGCACGCGGGCCGGGTTGCGGCAGGCCTGGTCGTGCTGGCGCTCGGCGCGCTGATGCTGCTGGACCAGCACGACGTGCTGAGCTATCAGATGATGCGGTTTTTTCCGGGCATCGTCCTGATCATCCTGGGGGCGGTGCGGCTGCTCTCCGGTGAGGCCCCGCGTCGTGGCGGCCGCAGCGGATACGGCGGGTTCTGGCTCGTGTTCGTCGGCGCCTGGATGATTGCCAGCGAGTCCCACGTGGTGGGCTTGAGCTATCACAACTCGTGGCCGCTCCTCGTCATCGGCGTTGGTGTGCTGATCGTCATGCGCGAGCTGCTCGGGCGGAACGATGACCGCCACACGCCCGACAGTCCCGCGGGGGTGGGGCAGCGATGAGCGGCGCCCGCTCGCGGTTCACGCCGCAGGTTCTCTTCGGCGTGGCCGTCATCGTGATCGGCGTGCTGTTCACGCTCGACAATCTGAACGTGCTCGATGCGTCGGAATACGTGCGCTACTGGCCGGCCGCGCTGGTGGCGCTCGGGATGATGAAGTTATGGGAGGCCATGCGCGACGGGCGAGGGTGGCTCGGCGGCATCCTGTTCACCACGATCGGCGCGTGGATGCTGTTCGAACGCGTCGCCTACATCCGCATCGATGTGCGAGAGGTGTGGCCGCTCGCCTTCTTGTGCTTCGGCGCGTATCTCGTGTGGCGCGGCGTCTCGCGTCCGCGGCGTCCCCGGCCGCTCGACGGCGACGCTCACCTGAGCGCCATCGCGATCCTGTCCGGCATTGTCCGCGGCAGCAATTCGCCGGCGTTTTCCGGCGCGGACCTGACGGCCGTGATGGGCGGCTGCGAGATCGACTTGCGGCAGGCGTCGATCGCGCCCGGAACGACCGCGGTCATTGACGTGTTCGCGTTCTGGGGCGGCATCGAGATTCGGGTCCCTGAAGACTGGAGCGTTGTCACGCGGGTCACACCGCTGCTCGGCGGTGTCGAAGATCAGACCCGTGCGTCTCAGGCCGCGGTATCGAAGCGCGTGGAAATTCGCGGAACGGCAATCATGGGCGGCGTCGAAATCAAGAATTAGCGTGAACCGCCATAACTCCCAATTCCGAACTCCCAACTCCCAATTCGATTCCCAAACGTGTGATTGGGAGTTGAGTATTGGGCGGCGGGAATTGGAAATTGGGCGTTGACGCGATCTGATCAAGATGCACCCCATCCTGTCCCGCCCGTCCCGCCTGGCCGCGTATGTCGCGATGTGGGTGCCGCTCGGCGCGGCGCTGGCGTCGCTGCTCACGCTGCAGCACGTGTTCGCGTGGCCGGCTGCCGTGGCTTTCGCGCTGCCGCTCGCGGTCGCGTTCGGCTTCCTGTGCCTGTCGTCGTACTACGGGTCGCACGCTTCGACGCGGGACGATGTGCCGCGCACCGTTTTGACCGCCGTCGCCGCGGCGTTCATCTCGAGCGGCGTGTGGCTGCTCCTCGCGCGGGGCTGGCTGGCCGTCCTGGCCTCTTTCGGCCGAATCACCACCGGCGCCTCGCCGTTCAGGGAAGCCGCACCCACGCTGTTCTGGTTCGGCTTCCTCCTGTACCTGCTCGCTTTTGCCGTCAGCTTCCTCAGCCACACGTTCGAGGCGGCGCGCGATGCGGAGCGCCGCGGCCTGGAACTGCAGGTGCTGGCGCGCGAGGCGGAGCTGCGCGCGCTGCGGTCTCAGGTCGATCCGCATTTCCTGTTCAACAGCCTGCAATCGATCAGCGCCTTGACCACAGCCGACCCGTCGGGGGCGCGGCGCATGTGCCTGCTGCTCGCGGATTTTCTGCGCGACACGTTGACGCTTGGCGCGTTGCCCCGCATTCGGCTCCGGCGTGAACTGTTGCTGGCGGAGCGTTATCTCGAGATCGAGCAGGTGCGGTTCGGAGATCGACTGCGGATCGACATCGACGCGGGTCGAGCAGACGACTGCCTGGTCCCCCCGCTGATCGTGCAGCCCCTCGTAGAGAACGCCGTGACGCACGGGATTGCGCACGTGCTCGACGGCGGGATCGTTCGGATCCGCGCCGCCGCGGGCGCTACGCGGCTCGTGCTCTCCGTCGAGAACCCCGTCGATCCCGATCGGCCGCGCGGAAAAAGTACGGGCCTGGGAGTGGTCAACGTCCGTGAGCGCCTGCGGTCGGCCTATGGAGCGATGGAAGCGCGGCTCGACGCGTCGGAAGCCGACGGCGTCTTCCGCGCGCAACTCGAGCTGCCGATCGAAGAAGCAACCGCTTATCATTCGAACGATGCGCATCGTCATCGTGGATGATGAGCCGCTCGCCCGCGCCGTGGTGCGCGAGTTCGCCGCCGCCGACCCGGAGATCGAGGTCGTTGCGGAGTGCGCGAACGGCTTCGAGGCGGTCAAGGCCGTCGCTGAACTCCAGCCGGATTTAGTACTGCTCGACGTGCAGATGCCGAAGCTCGACGGGTTCGAGGTCCTGGAACTGCTCGGACGCGATCAACCCGTCATTTTCGTGACCGCGTACGATCAGTACGCGCTGCGGGCCTTCGAAGTGCATGCGGTCGACTATCTGTTGAAGCCGTTTTGCGCCGAGCGGTTCGAGGAGGCGATGGGCCGCGCCCGCGAACGGCTGCGCGCCCGCACGCCGGTGCCCGTCGAGGAGCTCATGCGTGACGTGAAGCCGCGTGCGGGTCCCGCCGAGCGTGTGCTGATTCGCGAGGGTCCGAACGTGCACGTGCTGCCGGTGGACTCGATCGACTATGTCGAAGCCCAGGACGACTACGTGGCCTTCAAATCCGGCGGCAGGCAGTATCTGAAAGATCAAACGCTGACCGCCGTCGAACGCACGCTCGATCCTACGCGCTTCGTGCGCATTCACCGGTCATACGTGCTGAACCTCGATCGGATCGCGAAGGTGGAGTTGTACGCAAAAGACAGCCGCATCGCCATCCTCCGTGACGGCACGCGCCTCCCCGTCAGCCGCGCGGGCTACGCGCGACTCTCGGAACTGCTGTGAACTGACAGCGGGCGGTAGCCGCATCGCGCGGAGCGCGGAAGGCGGCGTGCGGAAGGCGGCGTGCGGAAGGCGGCGTGCGGAGGGCGGTGTGCGGAAGGCGGCGTGCGGAGGGCGGCGTGCGGAGGGCGGTGTGCGGAGCGCGGGGCTCCCGTTACATCACGAGCGATGGGGGCGAGGACGGGGCGCCCTGTTCCGCGCGGAGGCGGCTCCTCGTCGACACGTCTTTCCCGCCGCCGAGCACGGAATGGGGCTGTCTGAGCAGGGCCCCATCGCATCAGTGCGATGAGGGGCGAGGGCCTGGACGCTTGACATCCTTGCCGGGACTGAATTAACTATCTAGTTAGTTAACCATGCGGAAGCGGACGGAGCGCGGCGACTCGCGGGACCGGGTGTTTGCGGCGGCGGCCAAGGAATTTGCCGCCCACGGGTACGCCGGTGCCAACATGGACCGCCTCGCGCGCGCGGCTCGCCTCAACAAGGCGATGATCTACTACCACTTCGGCAGCAAGGCCGCCCTCTACCGCGCCATTCTCGTCGACATGTTCGACGACGTCGGCCGGCGGGTCAGAGAGGTCGCGCAGGCGCGGACGACGCCCGACCAGAAGATCCGGGCGTTCGTCGCGGCGATCGCCGACGCCGCCGCCGCGCATCCGCACTTCCCGCCTATATGGCTCCGCGAGCTGGCCGAAGGCGCGCGCCACGTGGATGCCGCCACGCTCGCATACGCGCGCGACGTCCTCGCCACGCTTGGCAGCATCATCCGCGAGGGCTGCGCGGCCGGCACCTTCAAGCGGGCGAACCCGCTGATCGTGCACGCAGGCATCGTCGCCCCGCTCATGTTTTTCTTCGTCACGGACGGGATCAGGGACAAGCTCGCGAACGCCGGTGTCCCCGGGGTCCACATCACGCGCGAAGCCGTCGTCGAACACGTGCAGCGCATCGCGCTGGCGGTACTGGAAGGACGGGTTGGATGAAGACAACGATGGCTGTCGTCGCGCCGCTGCTCGCGGCGGCGCTCCTGGGATGTCAGCGCGGGGGCAAGGACGCGGTGCCGCGCGTCACCGGCTATGTGGAAGCGACGGACGTCCGCGTGTCGGCGCAGGTCGGCGGACGTCTGCTGGATCTGCGCGTCGGCGAAGGCGATCGCGTGACAGCCGGCGAGATCCTGGCGACACTCGATACCGCCGATGCCGGGCTGGCGCTGCAGCGCGCACGCGCCGATCGCGATCAGGCCGCCGCGCAGCTGCATCTGCTCGAAGCGGGCTCGCGGCCCGAAGACATCCGCCAGGCGTCCGCGCAGCTCGCATCCGCTCAGGCGGACGTGCAGGCGGCGCAGGCGCAGCTCGACGCCGCGTCCGCTGACGTGACGCGATTCGAAAATCTGCTGCGCGCCAATGCAGGTTCGGTCAAGCAGCGCGACGACGCGGTGACGAAGCGTGATGTGGCGGCCGCGCAGGTCCACGCCGCCGCGCAGCGTGCGCACGCCGCGTCGGACGCCCTCGCGCGCCTTCGGGCCGGCTCGCGTCCGCAGGAAATCGCCGCCGGGCGGGCCCGCGTCGCGGCCGCGGACGCGCAGATCGCGGCGCTCCAGAAGAACGTCTCCGACGCTGTCGTCAAAGCCCCGGTGTCCGGCATCGTGACCTCGAAGCTGGCAGACGCGGGAGAGATCCTGCCGCCGCGCGGTCCGATCATCGTCATCACCGACCTCGATCACGCGTGGGCCAATGTCTACGTCGACGAACGGATGGTGCCGTCGCTCAAGATCGGCCAGCCCGCGACGATCGTGACCGATGCGGGGCAGCGGCTGCAGGGCACGATTACGTTCATCTCACCCAAAGCGGAATTCACGCCTCGCAACGTGCAAACCGCGGAGGAGCGCTCGAAACTCGTCTACCGCGTGAAGGTGTCCGCCAACAACGCGTCGGGCGTGCTCAAACCCGGGATGCCGGTCGAGGCGGAGCTGCAGGTTGCGCCATGACTGAAGACAGCGCCGCGCTTCTGCTGCAGCACGTCGCCAAGCGGTATGGGACGACCGAAGCGTTGCGCGACCTGTCGTTCGACGTGCGGCGTGGCGAGATGTTCGGCCTCATCGGGCCGGATGGTGCCGGGAAGACGACGACCATCCGGCTCACGTGCGGACTCCTGGAGCCCGATGGCGGGGCCGTGCGCGTGCTCGGGCGGGATCCGGTCGCGGAACACCGCGCGACGACCGGCGCGATCGGCTATCTCTCTCAGCGCTTCAGCTTGTACGGCGACCTGACGATCGACGAGAACATCGCGTTCTTCGCCGAAATCCACGGCGTCCGCCGCTACAAGGACGCGCGCGATCGACTGCTCGACATGACGCAGCTCACCCCTTTTCGCGCGCGTCGTGCGGACCGCCTCTCGGGCGGGATGAAGCAGAAGCTGGCGCTGGCGTGCACGCTCGTGCACGAACCGGAACTCCTGCTGCTCGATGAGCCCACGACGGGGGTCGATCCCGTGTCACGGCGCGAATTCTGGAAGCTCCTGGCGGAATTCCTGTCGCGCGGGCTCACCATTGTGATGGCGACGCCCTACCTGGACGAAGCGGAGCGGTGCTCGCGGGTCGCCCTGCTCCACGAAGGACGGTTGCTCGCGCTCGACGAGCCCGCGCGGCTGCAAACCCGCTCGAGCGGGCAGATCCTCGAGATCATCACCGACACGCCGCGGCCGCCGCTCGAAATCCTCATGCGCGTGCCTGGCGTCGAGGACGTGCAGCTCTTTGGTGATCGCGCGCACGCACGCGTTGCCGCCGCGGAGGCGTCCAGTGTGACCGGCGCCATCGAGGCGGCGCTCGGCCGCGACGGGATCGCCATCAACAGCATCCGGCCGATCGTTGCGTCACTCGAGGATGTGTTCATCGATTTGATCACCACACGCTGAGAAGAAAATGCGTTTCATTGTTTGCGCGACGATTCTGGCGGTTGCGGCGATGACTCCGTGCGCCGCGGCGCAGGACGCTCCTGGAGTGCGAATCACGCTCGACGAAGCGATCCAGCAGGGCCTTGCGGCGAGCGAGCGGCTCGCGGAGCTTCACGCCCGCGAAGAGGCGGCGGGTGCCACGGTCGCCTCGCGCGAGGCGGCGGACCGGCCGGCTGTGGCCGCGCAGGCGGGGTACACGCGAACGAACCACGTCGACGAATTCGCGATCGCGATCCCCGGGCAGCCGCCGCGCGTTGTGTACCCGGATATTCCCGACAACTACCGGACCCGTCTGGATCTGCAGTGGCCCATCTACACAGGTGGGCGAACGGATGCCCTCGAACGGGCGGCGCGGGCAGAAGCCGCCGCGGCGAGCGAGGACGTGTCCGCCGCACGAGCGGACCTCCGTCTGGAAATCACCCGCGCCTTCTGGGCACTGGTCACCGCCGAGGACACGACACGCGTGCTGCAGCGGGCGCTCGACGCCGTCACCGCGCAGGTGTCCGATCTGCGGACGCGATTCTCGCAAGGACTGATTCCGCCCAACGACGTCTCGTCCGCTGAGGCGCAGCAGGCTCGCCAGCGGCTGCTCGCCGTGCAGGCAGCAAACCAGCGGGGTGTCGCGGAAGCGGATTTGCGTCGGCTGACGGGCAACGAAACGGCTGGCCGTCTCGAGCCGGATCCGGGCACCGCCGCCGTGCCGGCTGCTGCGGACTCGCACGCCGAAGAAGTTGCGGCGCTCATCGCGACAGCACTCCACGCGCGACCCGAGCGGCGCGCGCTCGAGCAGCACGTGAGCGCGGCGCGCGAGCAGGTCATCGCGGCCGCCGCTGCATGGAAGCCCGAGATCGCGTTCGGAGCCGGCTACGACTACGCCCGGCCGAACCCGCGAATCTTTCCGCGCACGACCGACTGGCGCACGTCGTGGGACGCATCGTTCAGCCTCTCCTGGACGCTGTGGGACGGCGGGCGTCGCGCGGCGGACCGTGCCGCCGCCGCCGCAAACGCGGCGGCGCTCGAAGCGCGGGTTGCCGACTTCGATCGCTCGCTGAAATTCGAGGTGCGGCAGCGGCGGCTGGAGCTCGATTCGAGTGTCGCGGCGATTACCGCGGCAGACGAGGAGGTGCGCGCCGCGACGGACGCCGAGCGCGTGGTGGGCGAACGATACCGCGCCGGCGTCGCGACCCCGACCGACGTGCTCGACGCGCAGGTCGCGCGGCTCCAGGCGGAACTCGATCGGACGAAAGCGGTTGCTGACGCACGCCTGGCAGCGGCGCGGCTCGCGCGCGCGACGGGGCAGCAGCCATGAGCGTCGCAATCGACGTCAGCCATCTCACCCGACGATTCGGATCGTTTGCCGCCGTGGACGACGTTTCGTTCGACGTGAAGGCAGGCGAAATCTTCGGCTTTCTCGGCAGCAACGGTGCCGGGAAGTCCACCACCATCCGCATGCTCTGCGGTCTGCTGAAACCCACATCCGGCACGGCGACCGTCGGCGGCGTCGACGTGACCAGCGATCCGGAAGGCGTGAAGCGTCGCATCGGGTATATGTCGCAGCGGTTCTCACTGTACGAGCTCCTGACCGTCGACCAGAACATTCGGTTCTTCGGCGGCATCTACGGCCTGGACGACGCGGCGCTGGCCAGGCGGCGCGCCTTCGTGATCGAGATGGCGGGACTCCAGGGCAGGGAACGGACCCTCGCGCGCGATCTGGCGGGCGGCTGGCGGCAGCGCCTCGCGCTCGGCTGCGCCATCCTGCACGAGCCGGCGATTCTGTTCCTGGACGAGCCGACCGGCGGCGTCGATCCGTTGTCGCGCCGGCAGTTCTGGCGCCTCATCGACGAGCTGTCGCACAGCGGCGTCACCGTGCTCGTCACGACCCATTACCTGGACGAGGCGGAGCGCTGTCATCGGGTTGCGCTCATCGACGCCGGCAGGCTCGCTGCGATCGGGACGACCGCAGAGGTGAAGCGTATCTTCGCCGACCGGCCGATTCTCGAGGTGCGCGCCGCGAATCCCGTCGAGGCCATGCGGCAGCTCGACGCGCTGCCGGAAGTCGAAAGCACGAGTCTCTTCGGCACCGCTGTCCACGCGGTCCTCAGAACGCCGTCTTCGACGCCGGCGGGGATCCGTGTCGCGCTCGAACACGCCGGCATTGCGGTGCAGTCCATTACGCCCGTCGCGCCCTCGCTCGAAGACGTCTTCCTCGACGTGATCGACCGCGCGCGCGCCCGGGGCGGGAGCGCCGCGTGATCGGCCGAAAAGCTCTCGCGGTCTATCGGAAGGAACTGCGGCAGATCGCGCGCGACCGCCGCACGCTGCTCATCCTCGTCTTCGTACCCGCGTTCTTCCTGCTGCTCTACGGCTACGCCCTGAACTGGGACATCCGGCACATCGCGCTCGCCGTCGAGGACCGCGATGGCACCGGCGACAGCCGGGCGCTGGTGGCGGCGTTCGTCAATTCCGGCTACTTCGATCGCGTTGCGGACGTTCAGAGCCCCGCCGACATCGATCGCCTGCTCAACCTGAACACCGCGCGCGCGGCGCTCGTCATTCCGGAGAACTTCGGACGGGATCTCGTCAACGGTCTCCGGCCGCAGGTGCAGGTCATCATCAACGGAGACAACGCGAATACCGCGACGACGGTCATGGGCTACGCCGCGAGCATCGTTCAAAGCGCCGGCGCCGCGCTGTTCGAAGGGCAGCTGCGCGAGCCGCCGGTCTCGATCGAGCCGCGCATCTGGTACAACCCGGAACTCCGCAGCACGCTGTTCCTGGTTCCGGGGCTCATCGCGTACATCCTCATGATCACGGCGGTCATCTCGACGGCTATTTCCATCGTCCGCGAAAAGGAAAGCGGAACCATCGAGCAGGTGCGCATGGCGCCCATCGATACGTTCTCCTTCATGGTCGGCAAGAGCATCCCGTATTTCCTCATCTCGCTCACGTCCGCGGCGCTCATCGTGTTTGCGGCCATGCTGCTCTTCGGGCTGCCGATGCGCGGTAACTGGATCTCGCTGCTGGTTGCGGTCTCGCTGTTCATCGCGGGCGCGCTGGGGCAGGGGCTGCTCATTTCCACGGCGGCGGAGACCCAGCAGGTGGCGTTTCAGGCCGCGATGCTGTCGTCGTTCCTTCCCACGTTGATGCTGTCGGGATTCATCTTTCCGATCTCCAGCATGCCGACCGCGCTCCAGCTCGTGACCTACGTCGTGCCGGCGCGATACTTCCTCGTTGCGCTGCGCGGGATCGTGCTGAAAGGCGTGCCGATTGCCGTCCTGACACCGCAGCTGGCCGCGCTGACGGTGTACGCGCTGGCCATGCTGGCGTTGGCGTCCGTCCGGCTGGCCAGGGAGCGCGGCTGATGCGGCGCCTGCGACGCCTCGTCTGGAAGGAATTTCTGGAGCTGCGACAGGACCCGCGGCTGTTCGTGCTGGTGATCATCGCGCCCATCATCCAGCTCACGATGCTGGGATATGCGGCAACCACTGACGTTCGCGACGTCCCGGTGGTGGTCGCCGACGGCGACCGCAGCCCGGCAAGCCGCGAGCTGATTGCGCGTTTCGATGCGTCGAGAAACTTTACGGTCGTGGATACGGTGACGTCGCTCAACGATGTCGACGCGTACCTGCAGCGGGGCACGGCCTGGGTGGCGCTTGCGATCCCGACGGGCTATGGGGCGGCGATTCACTCGGAAACGCCCGTGTCGCTTCAGGTCGTGGCCGATGGCACCGACTCGAACTCCACGACGGTCGCCCTCGGCTACGCCACGTCGCTCGTGAATGACTACGCGCAGGAGCTGGTGTCCCGGCGCGCTGCAGCAACTGGAGTGCGCGTGCCGGGGATCGATCTGCGGCTTCGCATCTGGTTCAACCCGCAGCTCGAGAGCCGGTACTTCATGATCCCCGGCGTGCTGGCGCTGTTGCTGCTGCTCGTCACCGCGAATCTCGCGGCCATGGGAATCGTCCGCGAGAAGGAACTCGGCACCCTCGAGCAGTTGAACGTGACGCCGCTTCGCCGCTGGGAGCTCATCGTAGGCAAGCTGCTGCCGTACGGGGTGATAGCGCTCATCGACGTGCTCCTCGTCACAGCGGTCGCCGTGTTCTGGTTCGAAGTGCCGCTTCGGGGCAGCTTCTGGCTCCTCTTTGCGCTCAGTCTTGTCTACGTCCTCTGCACGCTCGGCCTGGGGCTCTTCATCTCGACGATTTCGGATACCCAGCAGCAGGCGATGATGACGGCGACGTTCTTTTTTCTCACGCCGATGATCTATCTGTCGGGGTTCATCTTCCCGATCGAGAACATGCCGCGCGTCATCCAATACGCGACGTATCTCATTCCCCTTCGGTACTTTCTCGTCATCGTCCGCGGGATTTTTCTGAAAGGTCTTGGCCTCGCCTGGCTGTGGCCGCAGGCCGCCGCGATGACGGCGTGGGGAGTGATCGTTCTTGGGCTCGCAGTGGCGCGCAGCCGCAAGCGGACAGGGTGAGCCGCGAGGCGCGCGAGGCCGAAGGCGCGAGGCGCGAGGCGCGAGGCGCGGGTGTAGCGCGGAACTTCAGTTCCCTGGCGCAGGATACACTTTCAAAAGAATGCGCGTGTTGGTGGTCGAAGACGATGCGACGATTGCCGATTTCGTCGCAAAGGGACTCCGGGAGAACGGCTACGCCGTCGACGTGGCCTCCGACGGCGACGAAGGACTGCGAGCCGCAACGGCTGGTCCGTATGACGCCGCCATCGTCGACGTCATGCTGCCGCGGCGCGACGGGCTGTCCCTCATCGATGCGCTCCGAGCGCGGGGGATCCGGACGCCCGTCCTGATCCTCAGTGCGAGACGCTCAGTCGATGATCGGGTGCGCGGGCTGCAGGCGGGCGGCGACGATTACCTGACCAAACCATTCGCGTTCGCTGAGCTTCTCGCGCGTGTGCAGGCGCTCATCCGCCGCGCGACCGGCGCCGCTGAGCCGACCCGCCTCGCATTCGCTGACCTGACTTTGGATCTCCTGACGCGCAAGGTCACGCGGGCCGGCCAGCCGCTCGATCTCCGGCCTCGCGAATTCGCGCTGCTCGAGTACCTGTTGCGCAACCCGGCCAAGGTCCTGTCGAAGACGATGATCCTGTCGCACGTCTGGGGCTACAACTTCGACCCGAACACGAACGTCGTGGACGTTCTCGTCTCGCGGCTGCGCGACAGAATCGATCGCCCGTTCGAACGCAAGCTGCTGCACACGGTTCGCGGGGTCGGTTACGTGCTGAAGGAGGGATAGGAGAGCGTGGCCGTCATCCGGCGCACCCTCGGCCTCCGCTTGTCGCTCTGGTATGCGGCCGTCTTCATCCTCAGCACGGCAGGTCTTGTCGGGCTCACCTACGCCCTGCTCGCGAGCTCGCTCGCGCAGCGCGACCACGACATCATCAACGCCACGCTTCGGGAGTACGCGTCGCGGTACGAAGCCGGGGGCCTCCCGGCGCTCCAACGCGCCGTAGAAATCGAAGAACGGACGGGGCAGCGCGAGCGGCTGTTCGTCCGTGTCCTTGGACCTGGTGCGGACGCGCTCTTCGTCACCACGCCTCCGGGGTGGCGTGATTTCGACGTCAATCAGCTGGAAAACGATCGTAACGGGCTCGGTGCGGCGCACGCGCCGGATCGCGACGCTGTCCTCGAAGTCGCGTCCGCCCGGCTGATCGATGGCACCATCCTGCAAGTCGGCAAGAGCAACGAGACGCGTCGGGCGCTGTTGCGCCAGTTCCGCGTCATCGTCGGCTGGGTGGCCGCGGTAACCATGATCATCGGCGTCATCGGCGGCCTCGTGCTCACGCGGTCCACGCTGCGGCCGATCGACAACCTGATTCACGTCGTGCGGAACATCATCCGCACGGGGCGAACCAACGAGCGAGTGCCAGGCCGTCTGGAGGCTGGAGCGGCGGACACCGTCGACGAACTGATTGCGCTGTTCAACACCATGCTCGATCGCATCACTACGCTGATCTCCGCGATGGGGGAGTCGCTCGACAACGTGGCGCACGACCTGCGCACCCCGATGACGCGGCTGCGCGCGGTGGCCGAACGCGCGCTGCAGTCCGGTGACCCGGCCCAGCAGCGAGAGGCGCTCGCCGACTGCCTGGAGGAGTCCGATCGCATTCTCTCGATGCTCAACACCTTGATGGATATCTCCGAAGCCGAAACCGGCGTGCTGCACCTGCCGCGCGAGGCGGTACCGCTCGAGCCGCTACTCCGTGAGGTCGTGGATCTGTACGAGGACGTCGCCGATGCGCGGCACGTATCCGTCACGCTGAACGCGGACGATGTGACGGTTGCCGGCTCGCGCGATCGGCTGCGCCAGGTGTTTGCGAACCTGCTCGACAACGCGATCAAGTACACCGCGGCGCAGGGCACCGTGACCATACGTGCGCGTGCAGACGGTGGCGACGCGCTCGTGACGGTGGCCGACACCGGCGCGGGGATCGCCCCGGAGCATCTGCCCCGCATCTGGGAGCGCCTCTACCGTGCGGATCCGAGCCGCTCCGAGCGCGGCCTCGGCCTGGGTCTCAGCCTCGTGCGCGCCTACGTGCAGGCGCACGGCGGACGGGTCGAGGCCACGAGCGAGCCCGGTCGAGGCTCCACGTTCAGCGTCCACATTCCGTTAGCGGGCGAGGCGCCGTAGCGCCGCCCTTCGAGCCTCCAACCTTTCACGCTTGTAATCTCCCGTTCACGCCCCGGAAAGGTTCCCCGTCGTCTTACCTAGAGAGGATTAATTCAGACAGAGGGGGACTCGCAACATGTTCAACAGATTCTGGAAACCGGGCGGGCTGGCCATAGCCGGCGTCGCACTGACGGCCGTGCTGGCGATGAAGGCGCCTGATCCGGGTGTGGTGGCGGCGGGTGCCGCGTCGACCGCCAAGGCAGCGCCGGTCTCAGCAGTCGCACCGGTCGCGGCGGCGTCGTCGTATGCGCCGGTCGTGGACGAAGTCATGCCGGCCGTCGTCACGATTCGCGTCGAGAAAAAAGCACAGATGATCCCGGCCGACAACCAGCTACCCGACGAGATGCTTCGCCGCTTCTTCGGGCCTGGCGTGCAGATTCCGCGGCAGCCGCGCGGGATCGAGCGCGGCGTGGGATCCGGCGTCATCGTGACGCATGACGGCTACATCCTGACCAACAACCACGTTGTCGACGGGGCCAGCGAAGTGCGCGTGGAACTGCCGGACAAGCGGACGTTCAGCGCGAAAGTCGTCGGAACCGATGCACCGACGGACCTGGCGGTCGTGAAAGTTGACGCGGCCGACCTGCCGACGCTTGCCATCGGCGACTCGGATGCCGTCCGCGTGGGCGACGTCGTCCTTGCAATCGGCAACCCGCTCAACATCGGCGAAACCGTGACGTCGGGGATCATCAGCGCCAAGGGACGCCAGACCAATCTCGGCGGCGACGGCTACGAGAACTTCCTGCAGACGGACGCCGCAATCAACCATGGGAACTCCGGCGGCGCGCTCGTGAACACCGCTGGACAGCTGATCGGAATCAACTCGCAGATCATGTCGCCGTCTGACGGCAACATCGGGATCGGCTTCGCGATTCCTTCGAACATGGCGAAAAACGTCATGGATCAGTTGATCAAGAACGGCACGGTCCGCCGCGGCATGCTGGGCGTCAAAGTGCAGGCGGTCACGCCGGACATGGCGACCGCGATGAGCCTGTCCTCGTCCAAGGGTGCCGTTGTGAGCGACGTCGACGAAGGTTCGCCAGCGGCGCGCGCCGGGCTGCAGCAGGGCGACGTGATCACCCAGTTCAACGGCAAGGCCGTGATTGACAGCAATCAGCTCCGCAATATGGTCGCGAGCACGCAGCCGGGCACGAAAGTGTCGCTGGAAGTGCTGCGCCATGGGAAAACGGAGAACGTCGAGGCCACGCTTGGCGAGCTGAAGGGCACGAACGCTCCTCGAGGCACCTCATCGTCGGACGACTCCGGCAACGGCAAGTACGGCATGAGCGTGCAGCCGCTGACGCCCGATATCGCGCAGCAGCTTCAGCTCCCGAACTCGACCAAAGGCGTTGTCGTCGCCAACGTCGACCCCGAAGGTGTCGCTGCGGAAAGCGGACTCGCCGAAGGCGACGTGATCGAGAAGGTAAACGGACAGTCCGTGACCACCGTTGATCAGCTGAAGTCGGCGCTCGATAACAACAACGGGAAACCGTCGCTGCTCGTCGTCAACAAGAAGGGCTCGGACGTCTTCATCACGTTGAGGGCCAGGTAACACCGGCTGGTGAGTTGGTGAATTTCACCAACTCACCAGCTTCGCATTCCGCGCACTCCGCACACCGCACCCCCAATCAGTACTCCGCACGGAGCGCCGTAATCGGGTCCACCCGCAGCGCGCGCCACGCCGGCAGCAGACTCCCGATCACAGTCAGCACGCCGACAAGCGCGATCACCGCTCCAAACGTCAGCGGATCTGCCGGCGACACACCCGCAAGCAGCGCCGCCAGTGCACGCGCCGCGGCATACGCGCACGCGACCCCGATCACAAGCCCCAACAGCGCGAGACGGACACCCTGACGGAACACCAGTCCGGCGACCTGCGACGGCTGCGCACCGATGGCAAGTCGCACACCGAACTCCTGTACGCGCTGCGATACGCCGAACGCGAGCAGCCCGTGGATGCCAATCGCGGCGAGGAGCGCTGCGATGAAGGCGAACGCACCCAGCACACGGAGTTGTCCTTCGCGCGGCGCCGTCTCCTGCGCGACGATGTCGCCGAGCATCCGGACGTCTGATACCGGCTCACCTGGATCGATGTCCTTCACGATCTGACGGATCGCGGGCACGATCTGCCCGGGCGGCACCGACAGCTTGATCGCAAGATCCTTCGGTGCGTACGTCGACATCCAGCCGTCAGTGATCTGCCGGTACGGGATGTACACCTGTGGTTCGCCCTCGGATTCCAGGCCGCGCATGCGCACGTCCTGAACGACCCCGACGATCGTGCGTTCGAAGAAGGCGACGGTGAAGCGCTGGCCGATCGGATCCTGTCCGGGCCATTCGCGGCGCGCAAACGATTCACTGACCACGGCGACGAACGGCGACTTCTGCGTGTCGGTGTCGCTGACGTCGCGTCCGCGCCGGATCGGGATCGCGAGCGTGGTGAAAAAGCCCGGCGTGACGTAGCGAAGGGAAACGGATCGGCTGTCCGCAAGCCCCTGCGGTTGTCCGTGGAGGCTCACCGACCAGAGCGCGCCACGGACGACGAACGGCAGGCCGCTGATGTATCCCGCAGCGCTGACGCCAGGCAGCGCACGGATACGCCCGAGAACGCTTTCGTAAAACGCCGCGCGCTTTTCGGTCGGGGCGTACTTCGGCCAGGGCAGCGTCGTGCGCAGCGTGAGCACGTGGTCCGGCTGAAATCCCGGGTCGACGCGAGACACCTGCCAGAGCGCCTGGAGCAGGAGTCCCGTCCCCACGAGCAACACGATCGACGCGACGAGTTCCGCAACGACCAGCGTCGAGCGGAGCCGCTCACGGCGGCCGCCACCGCGGGCGCCCTCGCGTAATCCCGCCGCGTCCGCCTCGCGTCCCAGGCGCAGTGCGGGAAGAACGCCGAAGGCGAACGCCGTGAACGCCGTGAGCACGGCGGCGGCGACGAGCACGCGTGCGTCGACCGTGGGCTCGCCCGCCGTGGGCAGCGTCACAGGCGCGAGCGTCGCCAGCATCGGAAGGGCGACATACGCGAGCGCCACGCCGAGTACGCCGCCCGCGATCGCCAGCATCGCGCTCTCGGTCGCGAGCTGCCGGACGATGCGCTCACGCCCGGCGCCAATCGCAGCCCGCACCGCGATTTCCTTCCGCCGCCCGGCTGCTCGCGTGATCAGGAGGTTTGCGAGATTCGCGCAGACGATCAGCAGCACGCAGAGCGCGGCGCCGCTGAGCACCAGTACGAGGAAACGCGACTGCTTCGGAACGTCGTCGCGCATCGGCATGATCGTCGCCGCGAGCTGCTTGTCCTGGTCGGGGAACTGCACCGCGAGGCGCCCCGCGATTCCGTTCAGCTCCGCACCCGCGTCGCTCAGCGTGACGCCCGGCTCGAGCCGCCCGACGACCGTCAGATAGGTGTTCGTGCGGTCCTTGTCGTTCACCGAGAGCTGGATTGGTCGCCAGAAC